>Ga0209006_10007140_pt1 | contig 10096 bp, 11 predicted proteins | sample JacPin_JW_Ref_O2_FD_188567 | JGI IMG/M metagenome (GOLD analysis project Ga0209006, IMG submission 188567) | Forest soil microbial communities from Algoma, Ontario, Canada - Jack Pine, Ontario site 1_JW_Ref_O2 (SPAdes) (version 2) | ecosystem: Environmental > Terrestrial > Soil > Boreal...
CGACAGCGAATTTCGGGTGAGGGGTAGCCACGGAGGCAGTCCCCGTGTGGACCCCTCACCCCAGCCTCTCCCACAAGGGGAGAGGGAGTAGACTTCCGCCGCAGCAACAGCCCCGCGCGTCAATCGATCGTGACATGAGCGGAACGAATGATGTCGCCCCATCGCACGCGCTCGGATTCGATGAATTTCGATGTTGCCTCGACGTCCATGATTTCGGCCTGAACGCCCAGTTTCTCGAACTGGGCCTTCACGTCGGCTTCTCCGAGGACATGGGAGACCGCCTGATTGAGTTTTGTCACGATGGCATCGGGCGTGTCCTTTGGGGCCATCAGTGCAAACCAGGTCACGGAGCTGAAGTCCGGGACGCCGGCTTCGCGTACCGTGGGCACGTCAGGTAACGACGCTACGCGTTCCGGACCGCAAACGCCGAGAATGCGCAGCGCGCCACCGAGGTGAAGGCTCAAGGAGGAGCCGATATTGTCGAAAAAAACGTCGACGGTGTTTCCCATGATGTCCTGAAGCGCCGGCGTCGTCCCGCGGTAGGGAACGTGCACCATGCTGGTATCAGTCAGTTTCTCGAACAGGATCCCTGTCAGATGCGAAGTCGATCCGTTGCCTTGGGAAGCGAAGGTAACCTTGCCCGGATTGGCCTTTGCGTAGTCGATCAACTCTTTGATGGTCTTCGCCGGGAAACCAGGGCGGACGTCGAGCACGGCCGGTGCGGTGCCGAGCAAAGCGACCGGCTTCAGATCGGACGGATTGTACGCGAGCTTGATGTAAAGGCTCTGATTGATCGCGACCGGGCCCGGTGGGCTCGCCAGTAATGTGTAACCATCAGGAGGACTGGTTGCGACCGTTTCCGCGCCGATGTTGCCGCCCGCGCCCGATCGGTTGTCGATGATGATGGGCTGGCCCCACTTCTGGTGAAGTTTCTCCGCGATGAGCCGCGGCAGCGTATCCGCCGTGCCTCCGGCTGGAAACGGAACGACGATCCTGATCTGCCGCGACGGATAGTTCGCGGCTTCGTCCGCCCTTCCGACTGATGAGAACAATAGGATGAGCAGGGCGGTCGCGGAAGAGACCGTGAAGGCGCGCAAATTCATGACGGGGCCGCGATGATCTGGAGTTCGTTCGGGGCGGAAGAGCCGGATTCGACGAACGCGTCGGCGAAGAACTGCGCGTCGGGTAGTCCGTGGCTTCCGGTGAAGGCGTCTTGGGCCCCGCTTACCATCAACGGATTGCCGCAGGCGTAGACGTCGGTTGCGGACAGCATGCGATGGTCCTCGCGGACCGCGTTATGGACCAGTCCTGTGCGGCCCGTCCATAACGACGTCGGCTCGGAGAGAACAGGCGTGAACGAGAACCATGCGTGGCGCTGCATCCATTTCGTCGGCAAGTCCGCGAGATAAATATCCTCGCTTGATCTCGCGCCCCAATAGAGATGCATCGGCCTTGTATTGCCGGCATGTATCGCGGTCTCGACGATCGATTTGATTGGCGCAAAGCCGGTGCCGCTTGCAAGCAGGATGACGGGTCGCTCCGAGGTGCGCAGATAGAACTCTCCGAATGGCACCTCGATCCGCAAGGGATCGCCGACTGCCAGCCGCGACAGGATCCCCGTCGAAAACGTTCCGCCCGTTACATGCCGGATGTGGAGTTCGGCGCCGTCGTTGTAGCGCGTAGCGTTCGCCATGGAGAAGTTGCGCCGGTCGCCGCCGTCCATCACGACCTGCAGGTATTGGCCCGCCTTGAACGGCGTCCGCAGCCCGATCGGAAAACGTAGTGTCAGGATCGTGACGTCGGCGGCGGGCGCAGCCTTCCTGTACACCGTCGCGGTGACGGTCTTGCGGCGGAAAATGTCGACACGCTCGAAACGCCTGGGACGAATGGTGAGATCGCTGCGTGGGCGGGCGCGGCACATCAAGGCGGCGCCGTCGTTGGCGGTCCGCAATCCGTGGCCGCGCTGGTCGACTTCGCCGTCGAGAAGTGCTGCCTCGCAGGTGTTGCAGACCCCCTTTCGGCACGACGACGGCATCGAATAGCCCGCGCGCTCGGCGGCATCGAGCACGAATTCGCGGGAAGCGCATGGGAAGCTGACGCCGCTTTCGGCAACGGTCACGGTGAACGTCATGCCGCGAACACCGGCTGGGAAGCTGGCGGGTCGGCCGGCAGATTGCCGATCAGCCGCAGCGTGCGCAGCACCGCCGACGGATCGGCCTTGTTCTGGCCGGCGATGTCGAAGGCACTGCCGTGGCCGACGCTGGAGAACAGTACGCCGGCGCCGACCGAAAGCGCCGAGGCGTTGCGTCCGGCCAAGAGTTTTATCGGGATATGGCCCTGGTCGTGATAGATCGCGACGAAGCCGTCGATATCCTTGCGGCCGAGGATGATGTCGGCGCCGACCGGGCCCTCGGCGGCGATGCCGGCCTTGCGAAGGCGCGCGACCGCGGGCGCGGTGATGCGATCGTCGTCGTCGCCGAACAGGCCGTTTTCGCCGGCATGCGGGTTGATGCCGAACACGCCTATGCGTGGATTTTCCACGCCGAGCCGCTTCAAGGTCGAGGCACAGGCGTGACCCGCTTCCTCGATCAGGTCAGGAGTAAGCCGCGCCAGGGCGTGATGGATGCGCTCATGAAGCGTCGCGTGAAGGATGCGCAGGCCGCCGCCGACCAGCATCATGAACACCTTCTCCTCCGGCGTTCCCGTCAGGCGCGCTATAAGGGTCGGATATCCCGAAAACCGGATGCCGGCGGCGTTCACGGCGGTCTCGTTGTGCGGACAGCCGACGATCGCATCCACCATGCCTGATCGGACGAGGTCGATGGCGGCCTCGACATAGGCCACCGTGGCGCGCCCGGCGGCGGGATCGACCTGCGCGGGACGGAAGTTCATCGGCGACAGGGCGTCTACCGGATGAAACAGCAGCGCCTCGCTCGCCGGCGAGCCGGGCGCGAAACGCTGCAATGAAACGCCGGCGGCGCATCGCTCGCCGTAGTGTCGAACGACATGCTCGTCCCCGACCAGCACGACGCGGATGCTGTCTTTGCCGAGCAGGCCTGCGGCCGCCTTGACCGCGATCTCGGGACCGATTCCATTGGGGTCGCCGATCGTCAGTGCGATGGTGCTGACACGCTCGCTCATAGCGGCAACGCCAGCAGCGTATCGAAGCGCGAACTGTCGCAGACGACGATGCGTTCGCGCAGCTTGGGCTCAGTGCCGGTCAACGTGTAGGTGTCGATGTATTGGCCGGTGGCGTAGACGTCGGTGGTGCCATCGCGCATGATGCGCGCGACGAAGAACGACGTCTCGCTCCGCACGTCGTTGGCATTCTGCGACACGATCCAGGGCTGGCCGAGGAAGTGCCTGTAGACATGACGTTCGTAGATGTTGGCTTCGCGCAGCGAGGCGACGCGGTCGATCAACATGCCCCTGGAGTTGGCGAAGATCAGGCCGGCCTCGAGCCCCTGCGCGCGGTTGTCCGCGGTCGTGATCTTGTAGACGCAGTCCTCCTCGAAGAAATCAGGCCATGCCTCGAGATTGCCGCTGTCGATGCAGCGGGCATAGGCATTCTGCGCGTGGTTGATCAGGCCCGCTATATCGTTCACGTCAGAGCCCCATCTGTGCGCGATAGGCCTTCCAGAAGCCGCGCACCGAGGCTTCGGTCACCCGGCTTTCGCTGGACTCGGTGCCGGCTCCGCCCATCTCGATGACGGCTTCCTCTCCGGAGGCGCCGGCGATGCCACGCTGAACGAAACCGCCGACGCAGCCGTCTTCCATTGAAATGTAGCCGGCGGGACCGACGAGGTTCGCCTGCTTGAGCCGTATCATCCGCTGCTCCGGCGTATCCTCGGCGAAGCCAAGGAGTGTCCAGTGCAGGTCAGTGCGGTCGACGCCGCGCGGCACGATCTGGCGTACCGCGATCGCGTTCTGGATTTGCTGCAGGATGAAGGTCGGAAAGGTCGAGAGTATTTGCAGCGTCACATCGTCGGGGAATTCCTTGAAGCTCTTCAGCAGTGATGGGTCCGCAAGCCTGAACTCGCTGTCGGAGCGGAGGTCCTGCCCGGCGTATTCGTCCGTTTTCGTTGCGGTCGTGTCGATCGCCGAGAAGCTGACATGATGGCCGCCGGTAGGGTCGACGATGATGCCGCCGGTCTGCGACAGGCGATTGAGCTCGAAGGTGGTGAAGAACAGGTGCAGGATGCTCGCGTGATAGGAGTCCTTGACGTTCTCCATATAGAGCTTCCAGTTATTGGGGAGTGCCTGGGTGTAGCGGCCGAGAATAACCGGAGTCCGTCCCGCCATCACGCGGCCGATGCGGGAATGGATTTCCTCGCCGAGATGCTCTTCCAGCGGCGGCACTTCGTTGGAGAAACTGCCGAACACAATCCCGAAGGCTTCGGCCAGGCGCAGCTTGCGCGGGTTATGCTGCTCCATGCAGAAGGAGGACGGCATGCCACCCTTGCCCTTGATGCCGTCCTTGAAAGCCACCTCCTTGAGGTTGCCCTGACGGTCGTAGCTCCAGGCGTGATAGACGCAGGTGAAAGCCTTGGCGTTGCCGCGCTGCTCCAGCGCGATCAGTGCACCTCGATGTGCGCAGCGGTTCTCGAAGGCGTAGAGTTCACCGTCGGAGTCCCTGCTGACGATGACAGGGGTATTGCCGACGAAGGTGGTAACGAAGTCGCCTGTGTTCTTCACCTCGATTGCGAGGCAGAGATAGTTCCAGGTCGGTCCCTGAAAGATACGGCGTTGCTCGGCGGCATAGATGTCGCGATCCTGGAAGATCCAGAACGGCACGCGGGTCACGCCCTCGTTTGGCCAGACGTGATTGATCTGGCGTGGCGCATGGCTGACCTGATCCCGCATGAAAACCTCCCATTGCCGGCCCGCGCGAAAATTGACGCGTACGGCTATTTGTTCGTATAACGAACAGCAGTTCAGTATAGAATCATTCGCATCCCGAAGCTTGTCAACACGACTTCGGGTATTTGCAGGATTGCAAAGCGTGGGACGGTTGCCGGAAGGAATGGGCGGACTTGCCAAGGGTTTGGCCATCATCGAGGCGTTCTCGTCGCGCCGCACGCGTTTGACGGTGACGGAAGCGGCGCAATCGTCGGGAACGTCGCGTGCTTCGGCGCGACGCTGCCTGCTGACGCTGACCGAACTCGGCTACCTCGAATTTGACGGCAAATATTTTCGGCCGCAGCCGCGACTTCTGGCCCTTGGTGCCGGCTATTCCGGTACGCGCGCGCTGCCGCAGATCGCTCAGCCGTTCCTCAAGGCCGCGCTGGATCAGATCCACGAGTCGATCTCGTTGGCGGTGCTCGACGGTGAATCCGCGCTGTTTGTGGCGCGATCCGAGGCGGAGCGCCTGGTGACGACAGGCATTTCCGTCGGGACTCGCATTGATCTCTATTGTTCGGCGACAGGTCGTGTTCTGCTTGCCGCCTGGCCCGACGACCGTATCGCCGACTACCTTGAGCGGACCGAAATCACGGCTCGCACCAAACATTCTCTGGTCAGAAAGTCGGCTTTGCGGGATGCCGTGCGGCAAGCGAGGTCGGCAGGATATGCCTTCACCGATCAGGAGCTCGAGATAGGTCTCCGTTCGATTGCGGTTCCGGTGTTCGACGCGCGCGGGAGCACCGTGGCGGCAATGAGCGCAAGTGCATCTTCAGCGCGCGTATCCATCGCGCAGATGGTGAAAAGCTTTGAGCCAGTGCTGCGGATGGGGGCATATGGGCTTGGCCGTGCTCTCTAGGCAAAGCGGACGGTTCAGGTTCGATGGGTTTGCGAATTAAGCAATTGATAATACTGCACTTATGGGCGTCGACGTTCGCCGAAAGCCGTGTTACTACTTGCTCAAGGCTGAAACTTGGGTTCGAAATTCCCTTGGGGAGCGCCGAGGGCACGTGTCTCCGAAGCAATCTGTACTCTTCGCAAACCGTCAATGGCGATCTCTTGCCGTGGTTGCTCTGCTCATTTTTAACGTGCGCCCAGTGTATCGGGATTCGTGAAATAGCGATTTGATCGGGTCGAGGGCCTAAGGCATGAATGTCGCGTTGGTTGGTGCTGGATTGCCCGAGGCAGCAGAGGCACCCGCGGTTTCTGTTACCGATCCGCTGCAAACGCCCCCTGAACCGACACAAGCCGATGCTGGCGCGGCGCCGGCTTCCGGCTCGGAACAGCCGGTTGCGGCAGCCGGTTCCGGCTCTGCGCCGCCAATCAAGCCCGCTTATCCGCAGCCCGCCGAGACGCCCACTCAGGAAGGTCCCGAGGGGGTCCGCTTCGACTTCAACGGCGGTTGCCGGATGTCCTTTGCCCAGAGCGCGCATCCCTGGAAGGCTCGGCTCAGCGACATCGACACCGGCAACATCATCTATCAGACCGAAATAGTCACGGGACGGATCAACAGCAGCAAACGCTATTACGTCCGCTTCCGTATCGAGGTGTGGCAGCAGGACCAGCTGGTGTTCACCCACGACTATTCCGCTCGGGATCGGGAAGTTCTGATCCAGTTCCCGGTCGGCACGCTCGGCGACACCCTGGGCTGGTTTCCCTATGCGGTGAAATTCAAGGAGAAGCACGGCTGCCGGCTCACCTGCGGCATGTCGGAAAAGCTCATCCCGCTGTTCCGCGACGCCTATCCCGACATCGCGTTTGTCCCGCCGGAAGACATCGAGCCCGAGCGCTTTTACGCCACCTACAGCATGGGCCTGTTCTTCGACGACAAGGACGGCCTCTACCAGCCCTGCGACTTCCGGCAGGTCGGGCTGCATCGCACGGTGGCGTATATTCTCGGGGTCGATCCGACCGAGGTCGCGCCGCGCATCGCGCTGGCCGACGATACGCGCCCGATCGCCGAACCCTATGTTTGCATCGCGGTGCAGAGCACGACCCAGGCCAAGTACTGGAACAATCCGTACGGCTGGCACGAGATCGTGAAATTCCTGAAAGAGTCCGGTTATCGGGTCGTCTGCATCGATCAGAAACCCACCCATGGCAATGGCCTTGTCTGGAATCACATTCCGAACGGTGCGGAGGATGAAACCGGCGACCGGCCACTGCAGGAGCGGGCGCGCTGGCTGCGGCATGCGGAGTTCTTTGTTGGCCTTGCGAGCGGCCTGTCCTGGCTCGCCTGGGCCGCCGGCACGCGCGTGGTGATGATCTCAGGCTTCAGTCATCCGACCACCGAATTTTCCACGCCGTACCGGGTCATCAATTATCACGCCTGCAACAGCTGCTGGAACGACCCCGGGCATCGTTTCGACCATCACGACTTCATGTGGTGCCCACGTCACAAGAATACCCCGCGCCAGTTTGAATGCACGCGGCTGATCACGATCGACCACGTCAAGTCGACCATTATGAGCATTCCCGGCTTTGGCGCGCACACACGCGAATCGATCGCTGTATCGGCGTCGGCGCCGCGCGCGATAGCGGCAAAGAAAAACCGCGACAAATCATGATCGGGCACGATCACGGAGGAGACGGGCAAGTTGATCGCTGACAGCGTCGGTTTGGCGACGGGAGCAGGCACAACCGACAACCTTGGTGACTCCGGCCTTTACGTCGTCTCCGGCGGCACGGCGGGCGCCGCCGAGCCGAACACGTCCGGCAGCGCGATCGACAGCGCCGAAGTTGCCTTCGATACGATCGTCGTGTCGGGTGCCACCGAACTGCTTGCGGATACCGGCAGCGGCGTCGTTCCGACCAGTAGCACGTATGAGTTTTCAGCGGGCGAAACTGCGGTCGACGCCACAATCAACGGTGAAACCACGGATTTGCGATCCGGCGATGTGGCTTCCGGCACGGTGGTCGGCGGCGGCAACCTGGTGGGTTCCTGACGCAACAATCGTCAAGCCGCGCGAGCGCGGGCTGCCCAGTGGCACTTCCGGCCAGCCTTGCAGACTGGCTCAAATCTGGATATATTACTGGATATATCAAAGGGCCGGCCATGGGCAGCAAGTCTCAGAAACGTGCGATCAAGAACTACCGGAATCGCCTCCACAAGCGAGGGATGGCCCGGTTCGAGGTTTTGGGGCTCGACGGCGACCGTGACCTTATCCGATCGCTCGCACGACGCCTGGCGGAGGATGGTCCGGAGGCCTCACGACTGCGGACCGCAGTCAGTCAAACGATCTCCGGTGAGTCTCCCCGGAAGGGCGGCATCCTCCAAGCGCTTCGGCGCTCGCCTCTCGTTGGCGCCGACATCGCCGCTGTTCGTCAGTTTGAACCCGGACGCAGGGTTGAGATGTGAGCCGCTATCTCCTTGATACCAACGTCATCAGTAATGTCACCAGGCCGAAACCTTCGGAAACGCTGCTGGCCTGGATGGGAGAACAAGTCGACGAGGCTCTATTCATTGCCTCACTTACCGTCGCCGAAATCCGGCGCGGCATATTGGAAAAGCCCGCCGGGCGGAAGCGTGACCAGCTTGATGCCTGGTTTTCGGGCCCCGAAGGCCCCTCAATGCTGTTCGCGGGCCGGGTGTTGCCGTTTGATGAGAAAGCGGGCCTGATCTGGGCTCGCTTGATGGCTGAGGGAACCGCGAAGGGAAGGCCGCGCAGCGCACTCGACATGATCATCGCCGCGGTCGCGCAGGCCAATGACTGCGTCGTTGTCACCGATAACGAGGCAGACTTTGCCGACATTACGATCGTCAATCCGCTTCGCAGCGCGAAATGACGACACCGGAGAAAATTCGATCGATGGAAAACAGACAAAACCCTGCGCAGCTGCAACCGAAGCTGATGTCGTTCGACGTCTTCGGCACGCTGATCAGCGTCCGCGACAGCTCTTATGGCGCGTTCGAGCGTATCCTGGCCGATTGCGGCGCGCACGGCGTGGATGTGAGGGCATTCTGGGAGCACTGGGAGCATCGCAATATCGCGCATTACTGGGAGACCTACCGGTCGTACCGCGACATCTGCGAATTGTCGCTCGCCGAAACGTTCGCGCATTTCGGGGTGCATGGCGACAGCAGGAGAATCGAATATTACTTCGAGGCGTTCCCGAAATTCTTCCTCTACGACGATGTCGTCAGCACGCTGGACCGGCTGTCGAAGCGCTGCAAGCTCGCTGTCGTCTCCAATATCGACGACGATCTCCTGGCGGCCACGCCACTGAAGCGGAATTTCGACCTGGTCTGCACGGCGCAACGCGCCGGGGGATACAAGCCCGACGGCACGCTATTTCGCTATTTGATCGCCAACGCCGGCGTCGCCAGCGACGAGATCCTGCATTGCGGGCAATCGCAATTCACCGATCTGGTCGGCGGCAAGCCGCTGGGGCTGACGATTGCCTGGATCAACCGCCGCGGGATCGCGCTCGATCCCTCCGTTCCACGTCCGGATTTTATCTGCCCCGACATTGCCTCGGTTGGTGATCTCGTCGAATGACGCCGTCAGCGACCGGAAATCCGGCAACCTGAACAGGCGAGCTTTCGTCGCGACGGTCAAATCCGGGTACGAGAGGCCGCTGGCGGGCGACGAAGGCTCGGCGCAACGTGACGTCAACTTACAACATGATAGGCCGTGGACGCCACTCCGACATCGTGCCAGCCGGTATTGACACCGTTGACGATGGCGTAAAAACCAGTGTCTCCGGTCGTACTGTTTCGGAACAGCACGTCCGACGTTCCGTTACCCAGATAGTCGCCGGTAGCCACGACCGCGTAGGCGGTCGAAGACGCGCCGATATCGTACCAGCCTGTATTGACGCCGTTGTCGATGGCATAGAAGCCGGTGTCGCCGGTGGTGTTGTTGCGATACAGGATATCGTCGGTACCGTTGCCGAAGAAGTCGCCGACCCCGACCACGCTGTAGGCGGTCGAAGACGCCCCGACATCGTGCCAGCCGGTGTTGATGCCGTTGACGATCTCGTAGAACCCGGTGTCACCGGTGGTGTCGTTGCGGTATAGGATGTCGGACGTGCCATCGCCGTTGAAATCGCCGACCCCGACCACGCCATAGGCTGTCGAGGAGGCACCGACATCGTGCCAGCCGGCGTTGAGGCCGTTGACGATCTGGTAGAACCCGGTGTCGCCGGTGGTGCTGTTTCGGTACAGGATGTCGGACGTGCCGTCGCCGTTGAAATC
>Ga0209006_10007141_pt1 | contig 10094 bp, 10 predicted proteins | sample JacPin_JW_Ref_O2_FD_188567 | JGI IMG/M metagenome (GOLD analysis project Ga0209006, IMG submission 188567) | Forest soil microbial communities from Algoma, Ontario, Canada - Jack Pine, Ontario site 1_JW_Ref_O2 (SPAdes) (version 2) | ecosystem: Environmental > Terrestrial > Soil > Boreal...
TGGCGGGACGAGGGCTTGCCGTTCCTACGAGTGGCGGTGAACTTGTCTCCGGTGCAATTTCGGCAACCCGGGTTCCTCGCCGTGATTCGCGGCGCTCTCAACGATCACGCCCTTGAACCGCGCTTCCTCGAAATTGAGGTAACAGAAAGCACCGTGATGAGTCATGCCGAAGGCTCGATTGAAACGCTGGAGGAGCTGAGCCGAATGGGGGTGATCGTCGCGATCGATGACTTTGGCACCGGGTACTCGAGCATGAGCTATTTGCGGCGGTTTCCGATCGACAAACTCAAAATCGATCGCAGCTTCATTCACGATCTGGCCGGCAGTGCCGACGATGCCTCGATCGTGCGCGCGATTATCTCGCTCGCGCATAGCCTGCGGCTCAAGGTCGTGGCGGAGGGCGTTGAAACTTCCGCGCAACTCGAGCAGCTCAAAGCCTTGGGGTGCGATCAGTACCAGGGATTTCTCTTGAGTCCCGCGGTCCCGGCCGCCGAGGTCGCCGCACTCGCCAAGGTGTATTCGCCCAATGAGGCGGACGCTCAGGCGTCGGAATTTGCGAGGACGCATAGCAAGTTGGCGGCGTTTCGCGCCGCGGGCGACCGATAGTCTGTCACAGGGGTGGTTCCGCGCCGGGACAAATCGGCCGCTGAGCTTAAATATGCCGAAGCACCAATATCGAAGCGGCGATCAAGAAATAGGCGATGCGTCGGTGCCAGCGTAGCTGGAACGCGAGCGGAACATCCGAGTGGCGTGAGCACTTTTTTGTCTCAAGCATAGTGTTACGAACCTACGCAACTGCCGCACCCCGAACAGTGATCGTGCTCACAATTCGTGCTGGACGATTCGTGATAGGCCAAGGGTCGTGCGGATTCTTTGAGGTCCGTGTGCTCATGAGCCTCCGAGTGCGCGGGCAATGGCATTGAACAGCAACACCTGTTCATCGTATTGCGAGGCTGGAGTTTCCGCTTCCTTCCACGTCGACCACTGCACCATGATCAGCTTTTCGACGGGATTGATCGCGATAGCCTGGCCGTAGATGCCTTCAGCCCAAAAAGTCTGTTTCGCGGTCCGCATCACGTTGTCGGTATCACGGCGGCTCGGGTCGACAGTACCAAACCACCATTGATAGCCATACTGTCCATCCGGCGTCTCCGGCGTCACTGAGCCTTTGGCCTTGCTCCAGGTCACGGACTGTGCGATCCAGTCAGTGGGCAGTAGCTGCTCTCCGCTCGGAAGCTTGCCGCCTCCGGCAACGAATAGGGCGAATCGGCCCCAATCGCGCAAGGTGGCGTTGAAGCCGTGACCGCCCATGTCTACTTGACCCTTCGGCGAGATCGGCGAGATCGGCGAGGCCCAGCATGACAAACATCATCGCCAACGAGACCCGCATCGGGGCGCGCAGCCCCAGAGTAGCTATCGGCGGCACTACTCGACCTGACTGCGTCGGGCCAGAGTGCCGACGGCAGGTTCATCGAGAAAGCGGTCGCGGAATTCCGCGGTTGGGACGTAACAGGTTTTCCGCCGGCCGAAAAGACGGAAGCGATTCTTCGCAACGAGATCATAGAGTCGGTCGCGGAGCTTCAACGGCAATACGCGACATCCTTCCGCCACGGACCAGGGGAATCCAAGGCCTGCCAACATCCGGATAGATCCCTCGGATTTTAACCAGGCGATTCCGTCGGCGAGCAATATGTTGGTTTGATAATTAACCGGGTCGAGACTCCAATGCAGGTAAAGCGCGCGTCCGAGCCGTGATTGAGCTGCCAGGAGGCGGTATTTGCCCAGGTGATCACGGCGCAGGATGAAGTTCGCCCACCCCGAACACAGAACGCAATCTCCATCGAAGATGATGATCGGGCGATCGTCCGGGAAGTCCGGCACCGTGGGATCCTGACGGTAGCTAAAGGCAGCACGCATATCGACCGTCACGAACCCAAGATCCGGCCACGACTGACCGGTTCGGGCGGGTACCAGTCCTCGACCACGGCCAGAATTGGCACGGCAACGTGGTCGTACAAGATCTCCGTGATGGGCCGCACGATCGGTAGGCTCACGACCTTTGATAGCCACTGATAACCGCGTGTCTGCGCCCAGAGGCTGGTGAGCGCTGCAACCCCGCTCAACATCTGTCCATTGGCCGACTTAAGATAAAGGCGGCGCTGAAGATGCTCGCGGCGAAGTCCGTACTCTGCCAGGTCGTCGTATTTTATCGAGGTGTCGACGAACCGCACCGGGACGGCTCGTGCCTCACAACGTCGGGAATAGTGACTCATTTCGATTCGGCACACCGGGCAGGCGCCGTTGTAGTAAACGGACTGGCGCTGGGTCACGGACTTCATCGGAGTGCGACCGACCAGGTGGCGAAGCGCGGCGCCCACCTCAGAATACTGAAAGACGAACCCCGCCGTCACCGCACGAAGCGGCACGACCCGCTGTCCGTCCACCAGGAGCTGCGCCATTTCGCCGAGTAGAGCGCGTAGGATCGGAGCAGGGATACGGCCCCAGAGGGGGCGGCGCAACGTTCGAGCGAGCTCGCGTTGAAACTGCGCCTGAGTCACCGCCACTGGCGCGACGGCATTGACGGCACCGCGCACTGCAGGGTTCCCGAGCGCGAATTCAACCAGCCGGGTCACATCGTCGATGTGAATCCAGGAGACCCATTGACGACCCGAGCCTAGGATGGCACCGAGGCCCATCCGGACTGGCCGCACCAAAGATGGCAGTGCACCTCCATCGCGGGCGAGCACGAGGCCAAACCGAAGAGTCACCACGCGAACACCGAGCGATTCGGCTGCGCGCGAAATAGCCTCCCATTCTTGGCAGAGTGTGGATTGGAATATCGGCTGCGGAGCCTCCCGCTCGTCGAGTTTCTCGTCGCCTCGAACGCCATAGTAGCCTACTGCGCTCGCACCAATCAGAACGCGCGGCGGGCGATCCAGTATTGCAAACAGCTCAATCAATGCCCGCGTGGTGTCGATGCGGCTGCGGAGCAGGGCACTGCGCCGCGCGCGAGTCCAGGGCAGCCCGAGAATCGGCTCACCGGCGAGGTTAACGACCGCGTCGATACAGGTATCCATCTCCAGAGCCTTGAGATCGGTGATGATTCGAACGTGCGGGCCGAAGCGATCGAGCGCCCGGTCGGCATCTCGGGTCAACACGATGATGGCATCGCCGCGAGTCAGCAATCGACGGACGAGCTGGCCGCCGATGAATCCGGTGGCTCCGGTGATGAGGATGGTGCGGCCGGACAGTGTGGCGAATGTCTTCAGCGGGTAGCGCACCCATTCGGGTGGGCGCCGGTGATGAAGCACGGCGAGGGCGTTGCGCACAGACCAAGCCAAGACACCGGCTGAGAAAACCGTGAACACCCACGACACGGCGCCGTGCGCGGTGAGTCTTACGGCGGTCGGTGCCGACCACCATTCACGCAGAATCGGCGCGAGTACGATCAGCACCGCGCCCATGTTCATCGCAAGGACGGTGTGCAGGATGCGCTCGAGCTTCGGTAGGTGTCGGGTCTGATCTTCGACTATGAAGTCGGCGAGGGTAATGACAACCTCGACCGCCAATACCGTTCCAATCAGTACGGCCCACCCGCCACGCCACTCATACCAGGCGAACGCGAAGAACAGGAACGCGTACAACAATTCCCGGGCTGCGTGCAGGGTGAGCTCGCCGGCGGCCGCTCGCTTACTCGGGAGTTTTTCGGTGATTTCGTGGTGCCACAGGTTGTCGAAGGCGCCAAGCAATGCCTGAACCATGATCAACGTGAATAGAAGGGTCATGATTGCTCTCCTGCCGCCTGAAAGCGGCCCGTCTGATAGAACATTTCGCCAAAGAGGGGATGCGTGACGGTCATCGTGAAGCGGAACCAGCCATGCGCTTCGTCCTGGTGCTCGACATGCGTCGTCCCGGGCGATAGCAGACCCGGAAGCGGCATCGTGATCCGCCCGCCGTCGCGTCTCTTGCCAAAATCGAAGTAGTAGCCGCGGCTCACGAAATGTAGAACGCCGCGTTGCTCGTAGACTTTCAAGGGCATGCACAGACGTGCGGGGAGCCGTTCCACGAGATTCCCAAGCGAGTCGATGATCTTGGTCGAGCGCACGAGACAGGGTTCGGACTTCGGCCAGCGGTACTCCCGATTCCAGGCGACGCCACTCCGCGTAGGGCCAACGTGAACAATGGCTGGGACGCGCACACCCGTGCGTGGAACGACCGGTGTACCGAGCAGCAGACAGGCGAGCGCCACCAGGCGCCCCAACCAGCTTGCACGAACGACGTCAAACTCTCCGACGTAGTCGACCGCCACAGGCGGTTCAGCAAACCGGGCGCGAACCGCTGCCGGGAGGCGTGCCCACGCCGCTTGACCGAGTAGGAATTGCAAGCCGTGGTGCCGCGGCGCCGATTCGCCGCCTAAGGCGATCCGACTGACAGCAAAACCAAGGGTGTTCATAGCAAGCGCTCATTCGCCGATGACTTTGGCGATGCGATGACCGAGCCGCATCATCTTGAGGAGCGTTTTGCGTGGCAGCGTCTTGATCGAGTCATACCAACTCGTGACGGTCTCCAGGAATTCCAGTTGCCCCGTCAGTCGATCCCGAACATTGGCGGGGGTCTCGGTGTCGGCCTCGAGTTGCGCCACACACTCGCGCAGCACCACGACGGTCGGATCAATCTCGCGCCGCTTGCGCCCCTCGATGATGACGCGGATGACCTCCCAGGGATCGTGTTGAGCGGTGAAGAAATCGCGCCGGTCGCCGAGGGCGTGCGTGATTTGAACGAGGTTCCAGGCAATCAATTCTTTCAATCCGACGCTGACGTTGGAGCGGGCGATACCGAGCGTCTCGGCGATCTCGTCGGCGTGCAGGCCTTCGGCGGCCAGATAGAGCAGGGCGTGGATTTGCGCTACGGAGCGGTTCATGCCCCATCGGGTGCCCATCTCTCCCCAGTGGACGATGTATCGCTGCATGACGGGTGTAAGTCGCATACTGAGTGTCCGTTATTTCTGTCCTTACTGAAATGATAGTCCTATCTGATGGCACGTCAAGAGGGGCCGCTGAAGAGCACTCAAAAATGCGATTTAACAGAAGATGTTCTTTAAGCGTATAAGCCGTTGATTGTGTGATCATTATTCGATCGCAGCTGAGCACGACTGACGCCATTCGAGCACTCGCGCCACTTCACCTTCCGATACTCGTCACCATGGTCCGGGTACTCGGCCGTGACGCCGACCACACGCCCGCGGCGGTCCTCATTGACTTTGAACTCGACCTCGGCATCGACGCAATAGGACTTGGTTAGCGTCATGGCGCGTAGCTCGCATTTTCCGGCGGGGCCGGTACGCGTGAGCTTGTCCTTTTCCGTACGCGACCTTCATCGGTTCATCCTTCGAACGGTACTCTCCCACGTACGGCACCATTGCCTTGGCGGATAGCTCGAGTCAGCGCCTTGGACTCGATTTGGAATTGCTCGCCGATGACGAACGGCTCGGCTTTTTGCGTCGTCGCAGATACTGCCTACGCGACCGGGAAGGCCTCAAGACTTCTTGCATCAGTGATAGGCTGTATGCCATCAATTGCGACACCCTCCTTGGGCTGGCCTCATGTTGAATGCACATATCCCAGAAATCGCCGGCCCGGACTCGCAAAGGGCAAAGCCCTTCTGGATTGATTTGTTCAATCCTACATCGGACGAGATCGCGCAAGTGGCGGCCGAAACCGGCATCCAAGTTCCTTCGCGCCACTCCTTGCAGGAAATCGAGACCTCCAGCCGCCTCCGAGCCGACGGACAGGTGCTGTATGTCAGCATGCCGCTCACGGTACAAGATGAGGCCGCCGGCTTCGTGCCAGTGCCGCTGGGATTTATTCTCTCCCCGCAGGTCTTGGTCACCGTGCGTTACTCCGAGGTCCACGGCTTTGATCCGGTCGAGGCGCGAGTCGGAAAGGACCTGGATCTGGGCAGCACATCCGCGTTTGCGGCACTCATCGATAGCATGGTCGATTTCGCTGCCGATCGGCTCGAGAAGTTGAGCAGTGATCTAGCGGCGGTCTCGGCAACCGCGTTCTGTTCGAAGGGATCCCCTGGGCACGTGGACAAGCGCGTCGCAGGCGCCCTGCGCGAAAGTCTCAATGCGGTTGGGACCGCGGGGGACCAACTGTCGCGCATTCGCGAGAGTGTGCTCGGTCTGCAGCGCATCATCGGGTTTGTCCTGAAAATGGCGGCAGACTGGTTGTCGCCGGAACAGAAAACGCGCTTGGTTACGGCACAACAGGACCTCTCCTCGTTAGTCGATTTCGAGGCTCATCTGTCGGGTAAGACGCAATTCCTGTTGGACGCGATTCTTGGCTTTATCAACACTGAGCAGAACGATATCTTCAAGGTGCTCACCATCGTATCCGTGGTCGGGGTTCCTCCGACGCTCATCGCGAGTATGTACGGCATGAATTTCCACAACATGCCCGAGCTCAGCTGGCGCTGGGGATATCCGTACGTCCTGGCGCTGATTGCGCTCAGTACCTTGCTGCCGATCTTGTGGTTCAAGCGTCGCGGGTGGTGGTAGGAATAAGTGCCATCAGTGTGTCCCAAAACTGGGCCGGACTAAGATCCGGCCCAGCACTCCTCAATTATCTCAATCATCCGTACCCGACTGGCCGTCATCACGGTGACGTTTCGGCGGCGGGCAACTCGATGGCGGAACGGTGGTCACTGCCGTCAGTGTCACCTGTACGGACGCGGATTTGGTCGGGTCTTGCACAGATGTTGCCGTGATCTTCCCAGAGGCTGGGACCATGCCTGCCGTGAATATCCCCGTCGCGCTGATCTTTCCAACCGCAGCGGTAGCCGCCCAAGTCACCCCAAGCGAAGAGTTGGTCAGAGTCGCCGTGAATTGGTGAGTCGCACCTGTATTTAATGACAGAGCGGACGGTGTCACAGACACCGTAATGGTACTCGGCGGCGGCGGTGTCGTAGCGCTCACAGTGATCACCGCGCTTGCGGATTTGGTCGCATCCTGGGTGGATGCCGCGGTCACCGTGCCTTGCCCGGCCACGACGCCGGTGAACAGCCCATTGGCGCTGATCGTCCCAAGGGTTGCTGGTGCCAGGGTCCACGCGACACCGGCGGTTGAACCCACGACCGTCGGCGTAAATTGCTCTGTTCCGCCCACCTTCACGTTCGCGTTGGCTGGTGTGAGAGTTACGCTGATGGGCGGCGGAGCAGCAGCTAGCGTTCCGATGAGATAGGTGGTCTCAAGAGCCACCGCATGGGAGCTATGCGGAACACTTGCAAATCCGGTGTCACCTTCCTTTCCACAGTACGGAACCATCGCGCTGCCTCCGGGATGCATCGACACGAATGGGGTGAAGTTGTACACCTTGGTGGTGTTGAGCACCATCCAGCAATCGGTGGCGGTTGCGTGGGTCGCGACATCAGCCAGTGTGTAGCTCGTTTGTGCATGAGCTGCGCTGGCCGTGATCAATGCCCCGCATAACAGAAGCTTTCTCATTGTCTCTCCAATATTGAAAATGGAAGTGTGAATGGTCGGCGCTTGCCGACCGAGGAATTGACACGCGGCAGGCGGGTCCGGTTGAACTCACAGAACTGCGTGGGTGAGCAGTAAGAACGCGTTCGCCACCTGGGGCAATATGTCGGGAATTGGCACAGTGTCCGCAAAATGGTACAGAGCTGGCGCCGGTATTTTGGAGGCTGAAACTCAAAAAGGCGGGTTGACTCGATAGCGCGCCATGAGCGTTGCCATTTGAACTCTAATGAGACGCCAGCGCGTATAGTTCGATGATGGAAATGAAGACACGCCTGAACGGGACACAGGTCGCGACGCTGTTCTTGGCAGGTTTTTCCTGCCTGTCCGCGTTCGCGTTGCCGCCGGTCGTCGAGCCACGCGCGGCGACACCCGCTCCGTTCAAGCCTCAGGTGCAGGACCCGCAAGAACTCGAACGGGTGTTGAATTCAGGCGACAGTGCCCAAGCAGTTCGCTTGCTGTCGCACATGGGCTGTGGTCCGCCCAACGCGGCATCGGTAGAAGTCGTGGAACGCGCGTGGCAGCGGCGCGAATCGGCTTCTCCGGATAGCACGACCAGGGATCCGGTCGTGACTGCCTGGATGGCCAAGTGCCTAGCAGAGCGGTGGCCACAGTTCAGCTCTAGGCAACCCGCTGATGAACCGGTTGTCGCGAAATTGCGAGAGGCCATTGTGAGCAATAATCCCGAGGAAGTGCGCGCGGCCGCCGCGGGTCTCACGCACATCGCGACCGCTGAGGACGTTCAGGCCATCGTCGCGGTGCCGACGCGGCTGCCCGCTCTGGGACGCTTGATGGCGGTCGAATTATCGCAAATTTGTCGCGCGGACGCGGCGGACGGCATTGCGAAGATACTGGAGACCGTGGCGGATGCCCATGAACGAGCCAGCATGGACTCTTTCGCCAAGGGCTTGGCGCCGGTACGTCGGCTCAATTGTCGGTTCGATGTCAACATCGTCGGTAATCCGGTATCTGCCGCCGATCGGGAAGACTTTTGGGTGCCCCCCCACGGCCCCGGCGCGGGCGCCACCGCGCAAGAGGTCACGGCTGCGCTCGGTTCGTCGAACATCGATTCAGCCCGGAAAGTACTCTGGGAGTTGCGTTGCTTGCCGAGCGAGCAGGCAGGGATTGCCGCGGTGCGAACCGCGTGGCAAACGGAGGGTTCAACTCCGTCGGGCCCGGTGGGGCGCGATCCAAGCGTGCGCACCGAAATGGCGATGTGCCTGGCCGAAGCGGCTGCAGCCTCTCACTCGACCTTCGATCCATCGATAGCGACAGAATTACGCAAAGCCGTCAAGGACAGCGACGATCGCTATCTGATGCCGGCAATGGAGGGCTTGTCGCGTATCGCGACGGCCGCCGACGTTCAGCTGATTGTCGATGTCGTGAAGCAACGTCGGACGTTTTTCTCCGATATTGCAGTCTTCGATCTTCGCACCACCTGTGCGCCCGGCGCTGCCGAGGCGGCAGATCAGATTCGTGAGCGCGTAAAGGACCTGCAAGTCCGCGATCGGATTGACTATCAAATCAAAAGTACCGAGCGGGTGAGAGAGGGGATTTGTGGGAAGGACGGGAACTGAGAAGTGGCCCCGCATTCGGCCAATGGACGTTCGAGCTATTAAAGGAATCTTACTCTGATGACGTATGGTGAACTACTTCAGGCGTTCTTTGACCGCTCGAATGCCCTGGAAGCGCTCTGGACGATTTACGTCACCGTCGTCGGTGCGTTGCTGGCGTTTTGCGCGACGCGCCAACGGTTAGGCCCATGGACAATGTCCGTCATTACGGTCGCTTTCTGCCTGTTCGCAGCGAGTAATTTGTCGGGCTTGCGTGACGTTACATTGCAGCGAGTCGCGTTGAACACGGCGATCGTCAACTACGAATCGATCCCAGAGTCCAAAGTGACCTATGTGAGTGACGGGCTGCGAAAATTGGTGGAACCCACATTGGACCCGACGCCCTTCGAGGGAGTACCAGGGATCTTGGCGTACCATGTGACGCTCGATGTCCTGACGATTGCGGCACTTTGGATCATTGCTTATCGGCGCGGAAAGGGACGCCAGGCTGCCACGGCGGAGAGTTAGTAGCGCCAACGCCGAGCAGGACGCTGCGCAGGGTCGCAATCTCCTTCCGTCATTTACCGACCCCAAACCTTTTAACGCGTATCCTAGTTTGCCCGGGCGCGTATGCTGGCAAAGGCCTCCGCGATACGCGGTGGTGCATGCGGCCGCTCATACATGCGCTGCATATAGGCTCGCAGTTGCGGGTACTCGTCCAGTAAATGCACCTCGTTTGCCCAGTCGAGCGTGTAGGCGAGCACGAAATCACCAACGGTCACGCTGTTTCCAACCACGAACGGGCGATCCTGCATGTGCTCCTGCAGCACGCCCGCCATCGCCGTGAATTCCTCGCGTGCAAGCGCCACATCTGCCGGTAGTCGCTTGGCCTCTGGGTAAAGGCGCGTGTGGCGGGTGATGCGCCACAGTGGCTGCTCCAACTCGGTCGCGGTGAACAGCAGCCAACGATTGAGCTGGGCGCGCTGCTCGGCACCGGCCGGCAG
>Ga0209006_10007142_pt1 | contig 10094 bp, 9 predicted proteins | sample JacPin_JW_Ref_O2_FD_188567 | JGI IMG/M metagenome (GOLD analysis project Ga0209006, IMG submission 188567) | Forest soil microbial communities from Algoma, Ontario, Canada - Jack Pine, Ontario site 1_JW_Ref_O2 (SPAdes) (version 2) | ecosystem: Environmental > Terrestrial > Soil > Boreal...
CGAAGGCGCGCGCCTCTTCGAGCAACGTAACCTGTCCAGAGACTGGATCCTCCGCGCCGTTGACCCACGCGTCGTGATGATTCCCACGGATCACCCACTCATCAGGCGCGACGCTGCCAGAAATCTTCGCAATGACGTCGTAGACAGGCTTGATGTCCCAGTTGAATTCCACTCTCAGGTGAACCTTGGCCGGGCCTGGGCCCACGTGATAAGGAATGGGCAGAGTCCCGCGCCACTCGTCGGGCGCCATGGGCCCAGAGAGCGCCGCCAGCAAAGGCTGGGCGTCGCCGTAGGAAATCGGCAGAACCGGAATCTTCGTGATGCTCTTCGCCTCTTTGATGGGCAGGCGCGGGTGTTCTGGCGAGGCTACATAGCCGGGAGTGAGTGGATCTCCCGGATTCGACGAAGGGAAATCCATGACGCTCCCGCGCTGCACGCCATCGGGATTGCGCATCGGTCCCTGCGGGAATACATCATCGCGGGCGTATCCGTCATCTTTCGGTTCGGAATAGATCAGGCAGCCGATGGCCCCGTGTTCGGCCGCAACTTTCGGCTTGATGCCGCGCCAGGAGTGATAATACTTCGCAATCACGATCGCACCCTTGACCGAGATTCCGAGGCGATCGAGTTTTTCGTAATCCTCCGGAACGCCATAGTTCACGTATACCAGCGGAGCGGTAACATCTCCGTCAATCGAATACGCGTTGTAGGTGGGAAGCTGTTCCGATTTCTGATTCGATGTCGGGTCTACCGCCAGCGCAGGCTCTTCCAGCTTGGCGGTGAACTTCGTCGGCTCCAGCATTTCGAGCACTCGAACTTTCGGCGTAGGGAACAGAACGTCGAAGCGCTCGATATGCGCGTCCAGACCCCATTCCTTGAAGCGGGCGAGGATCCACTCCGCGTTGTCCTTGTCGTAGGGCGATCCGACGTGGTGCGGACGCGCGCTGAGCCGGCGCATATATTCCCGCAAATTCGCGGGATCCGGGATGGCGCGGAATTTCGTCTCCCACTCACGTTCCGTTGCGCTGGAACGCGGCGAGTAACCCACCAGCGGAGTTTCGTCCGCGGCGAAAATCAGGGACGGAACGATCAGGTTGAGAATCAGCAACACGGCGGCAAAGCGTCGCATGGAATGCCTTTCTTAGGTCGATGGCCGCCAATTATAGCCGCAGAGTACGGCCGTCATATGAAACCACGGCCGCTTTTCGAGGGGCGGAGCTTGACACCCGCACTGATCCTGCAAGGGGTGACGCGTCGTCGACGCGCAGCTCTCCCACGGGTTTCCCCTCGATCGCAAATCTTTCTGCAGTTCAGGGGGCGCGTTCGTCGAACACTATTCGAAGGTGTATCCAACCGACGCGGCGACACGGAGCAGGTTACCGGAGTGGAATTCGTTGTTGTTGAAGATGCGGTAGTAGTGGGCCTCGGGCCGGATAAAGAAGTGCCTCCACACCGTATAGCGGACATCGAATCCCGCCTGTATAAGGAGGTGATTGGTATTGAACAACGGCGTGCATCCGGTCGGGGAAACGCAGCCTCCCACCTGTCGATAAAAGAGCACGCGCTCGCCGCCAACGCCGGCCAGGATGTCAGCGACGGTCTTCTTGTTTACGTGGGTTGCGAATACTCCGTCGAAGTCATAGAGGATCGGGCGATATTCCTGAACCCCGTTATAGAGACTGCGCCGGAACTCGCTCGTAACTTCTGCGGCGAAACCGACGCGGTCTTTGTACCCGAACCGGTTTTCGAAAAGGTGGTCGAAGCTGAAACTGGGATAGAGTCCGGCCTTTTCCCCGGGAGGCGCGTATACCTGCGAAGAGGTCTGGGCCTTGGTGGAAAACAAAGTGCCGGCGCCAACAGCAAAGTCGGTATCCTGGGCGTGAACGAGAGCGGTGAACAGAAAAACAGCAAATGCAGATGCGATGAGCCCAAACTTTCTCAAATACAGCCCCCTTTTTGTTTCATCCAGACCCTGAAGTCCATTATGCAGGCTGGGCAGCGCCCGGCGAAGCAGCCATGAAGTGGCGCAGCCAGAATAAATCATTCTGGCTTCCTGTGGCCGCCTGGCAACGACAAGATCTCTTGCGGAGTCGAAGACCTCAGTCGTTACCGATGGTATATCCGATGGAAGCACCGACCCGAACCACATTGTTGTTGGTGAAGACGTCGGTGTTGTTCAGGATGTGGTAGAAGTGCGCTTCTGGGCGGACAAAGATGTGTCCCCAAACGTAGTAGCGGAGGCCGCCGCCAAAATGTACCAGGAAGTGATTATTGCTGGTGTAGCAGGCGTTAAATTCCAGGCAACTGGTGCTGTCCTGGAAGCCATAGAAACGAGTGGTCTGCCAGCCGACGCCCGCCATGAGGTCGGCACCGATTTTCTTGCCGATGCGGGGCTGGTACAGACCATTAAAGTCGAACAGGATGGGACGATATAGCTGGTCGCCGTCGTCAATTCCTTGCTTTGTCCGCCAGTTCGCCTCAAAATTAAAGCCGATGCGACGGTGGAAAACGACGTCGCCGCTGATGGTGGTGAACAACCCGCCCTTTTCCGGTCCCACGCAAGTAGTACTAAAAAAGGGGCAGGCACTGTTCGATCCGGATGCCAGGATCGTGCCAAAACCGACCATAGCGTCGGCTTGCTGAGCCGAGGCCAGCTGGGAGAACGAAAAGAATGACGAAATGAATACAAAGAGGGCGAACTTTTTCAAGAAAAACCTCCTGTCGCGATCATTTTACGGTCAGTGGGCTGGCAATTAGGATGCGACCGCCAACTCTTTTGGATGCAAGGGATACACACCCACCCTACATGATAATTACTGGAGCCACTCGATTCAAAACCGGGTTGTCGCTTGACGGTCTGACGATCGTTTGATTTCTGTGGTTTGCGAGTAACCCCGCTCGATTTAAACCCATCCCGTAGCTGAAAGTTGCAGATTCGGAGGGCTGGAGGGAAGACTATGCGGCGCTTCGCGCTTTCTTCCGCTTTATTCAGCGAACTCCGGCTTTTCCCCGGCGCACTCGTCGGTCAAATAGCTCTTGCCGCAGAGTTCGCGGAGAAGAGCCGCCAGTTTATGAACGTTTCGATCCAGCGCTGCCCCCGCCTCGAAGGATGTGGTCAATCGCGATCGGACCTGCCCCGAAGAAGATCAGGGCGAAGGCCAGCGCGGCCACCGCCAGCGGGAAGTTATATCCGGGATGATCGGGCGATCCGATGATCCCGTTGTGCAAATGCACTTTCCAGATGGCGACGGCGAGGTCGATGCAAATGGCGAAAGCGGCGGCTCGTGTGAAAAGTCCAGCAAGAATCAGCAAGCCACCGATGAATTCAGTGAAAGCGGAGACGTAGCCGAGCCAGGAGGGCAAACCAAGGCCGGCGACGACTTGCGCATGGTGATGCAGGCCTCCGAAAACTTTGTGGGAGCTGGCCGCGACCATGATCACACCGAGGGCAAGGCGCATCACGAAAAGAGCGAACGGCTGGAGACGATCGAGATAGCGCAAACCAGTCCTCCGGGAGAAAAAAGAGAATAGCGCAGGCGGCGCGGTGGCGGAAAGAAGAAACGAAGGGGAAGTACTGAGGGCTAAGAAGAACGACGCGTAGGTGAAGAGTTCCCGACCGCTCAATCGCTGCGTCCGTTTACAGCTTTGGTTCTCCTGGGCTCAAGAGTGCGCGCCCGAAAAATCGAGTTCTCAACAAATTGTGAGGTCCGCTCGGATGTTTCTGCGGCGATTCAGCGCCTACTTCTGCACAGGTGCCTTTTGCTTAACCCATAGAAATCGTTGCGTGACGCACCAAAGTCTGATACCGTTTTGGCGCCCACCGTAAGGATTTCCGGCTGCACCAAAGCGCCCGAAAACCGTATCGCGCGGGTCTTTCCCCCTGTCTCAAATGTGAGTTGAATCGCGGGGCGTTAAAGGTTCCCGCTGCTGAGTTGAAAGATGAGTTGAAGGCATGGCTCAGTCGGTTCGAAGTGGTGCGTTTCCGTCCGGCGAAAAAATCGTCGGACAAAATCAGGAGGCCGTGATGAAGTTTGGTCCGATGCACAAGAATTTCCTGCGTAAGTTAACTTTCATTTCGATCACGATGGCGGTCTCGGCTTTTGCCTGGGGTCAGAGCAAGCCGAAGGCATCTGCACCGAAGCCGGCGGCCGCACCGAAGGCCGCGCCTTCGCATCCCAGTGCGCCCAGCGGACAACATTCTTCTGCGCCCGGCGGGCAGCACAGCAATACGATGCCTAGCCAGCACGGCGCAACGGCTGGCGGCCAGCACGGTATGACTCCGGGAGGACAACATGGAACCACAGCCGGAGGCCAGCATGGCATGGCGCCGGGTGGACAACACGGCACCACTCCTGGCGGCCAGCATGGTGCGACCGCGGGAGGACAGCACGGAATGGCTCCTGGTGGCCAGCATGGTGGGACGCCGGCAGGTCAACATGGCGGCGCTGGCGGCATGAACGCCAGCCGGGGCGGGCACACGCCTCCGGGGAGACAGGTATCACTGCGGGGTGGAGGTTCGGCGCACATCCGGCCTAACGGGCAGATCCGATCCGTCAATCGCAACGGAATGCATATTGAGCACGGCGTGCGCGGCGACCGCCGCGTCGTCAGCACGCGCAACGGTGTACGCGTGGTCAGCGTCGGGCACCGGGGCGGCTACGTGCAGCGGGCTTACGTGGTGCGCGGAGGACATTCGTACTATTCGCGCACGTACTACTATCACGGCGGCTACCGTTCGGGCGTCTACCGCGGCTATTACTACGGAGGACATCCGTACTATGGTTACTATCCGCCCTACTACTACCATCCAGCGTATTACGGGTGGGCGTATAACCCGTGGCCTGCGCCAGTGGCCTACGGCTGGGGCTGGGGCGGAGCGCCCTGGTATGGCTATTATGGCGCGTACTATCAGCCGTATCCGGTATATCCCTCTGCGGCTTTTTGGCTCACGGATTTCGTGATCGCGGCCAGTCTGCAGGCCGCTTATGAAGCGCAAAATGCTCAAGGATTCCTGCACTACGACGCGGGCGACGGAACGCTGGTAGCCAGCCTGTATCCCATGGCTGCCGATGCCGCGGAAACCGCGAAGCTAAGTCCGGAGGTCAAGAAGGCTCTGGCTGACGAGGTGAAGGCGCTTCTGGCGGCGGAACAAGCCGATGCCGGGAAAGCTGGAAGCAGCGCTGCCAGTTCTTCCGGATCGCAGCCGGCCAACAAAGACGAAGCGCCGCCTGCACTTGATCCGAACTTCCGCACCTTCATGGTGTCGGACGACCTGAGCCTGGTGGTCGACGGCGACGAGTGTGCCCTGTCCAACGGAGATGTCGTGCAGCGAACCAGCGACGCTCCCGATGACGACCAGAACGTCAACGTAAAAGTCGTCGCCAGCACGAAGTCGGATTGTGCGATCGGCAAGGAAGGTCCGCTGGCGGTTGACGATCTGCAGGAGATGTACAACCACCTGCGAGAGCAATTGAACAGCGGCATGGGAGAACTCGCCAAGAAGCAGGGCACCGGCGGCCTGCCGAAGGCGCCCGACACTACGACGGTGACGGGAGATGTTCCTCCGCCTCCGCCGGACAAGACGGCGGAGAAAACGCTGTCGGATCAGGCAGCCGATGCCGACAAGACCGAGACCGAGGTCAAGCAAGAGGCCGGTTCCGGCGGCGGTGGCGGCCGGTAATCGTGTAAGAACAATCAGGACGGGAGCGTCCGCGGCCAACGGACGCTCCCGGTCCCCGAAACTTCGCGGCGCATCTGCAATTGTGCCATTCAGAACCGATTCAGCAGGAGGCTTTCAAGATGTCGCAGAGATTGAAGACTGTTATCCCAGGAGCGGTCCTCACCCTTACGGCGTTTCTTCTGGCCGCGTTTGTTTCGTGGTCGCCAGCCCAGGCCCAGGCGCCGACGCTGCAAGAGCAGCTGGCCGCGCAGTACAAAGTCGTGAAAATGGGTTCGGACACCGGCGGATACTCCGTGGTTGAGGCGGGCACGCTGCTGGCTATCCAAAAAGGCGGCGTTCTAGGCGTGCCGTATTCGGACAAGACCGTTCTCACCACGAAGTACGAAGGTGGGGCGGTGCATGGTCCGAACACCGCGATGGTGGCCGGACGGAAAGCGCTTCTGGGACATTTCTCCCAGACTCAGTCGCAGGGGCAGACCACGCATTTGTTCGCCTCGGGGGACAAAGTCTATCCAACGAAGATTGACGTCAATGTCGACAAAGACACGGTCACGATGGGTATTGTGGCTTGCGACACCTGCAACAAGACCGATCCACCGACCTACAACAAGGCCCAGGTTGTATTCCAGTTTCCCAAGGGATCTTTAGGCAAAGCCGCTGCCGGCGAGGTGGAAGATACCATCGGGCAGTTGCTTGCTATCAGCGAAGATTCCGATCAGGGCCAGGGCGATCAACAGCAAGGTCAGGATCAGGGCCAAGGTCAGGGACAAGCGCAAGGCCAGGGTCAAGGTCAGGGTCAAGGTCAGGGTCAGCAAGCTCAGCAGCCACAGGCCGAACCGCAGACCATTCAGATGGGGATGACGGTCGATCAAGTGCAGTCATCGCTCGGGAAGCCGGAGAAGATCGTGAATCTTGGTCCGAAGCAGATTTACGTCTACAAGGATTTGAAGGTGACGTTCCTCAACGGGCGCGTTGCCGACGTGCAGTAGAGTTCGCTACAGTCTGAAAGACCCCTCAGTTATCCGCCTTCGTGGTTCCCACCCTAGCCGCAAAGAACGCGGCTGGGGTGGGGCACCCGGCCTCAAGGATTGCCCAATGTGATCCTGGCGATTTTTCCATAACTCAACGGCGGACACTTCGGGATCCTGCGATTCCAGGGTGTGAACCGATTTCAGAATGCCAGCGACAATCACTTTCTTGCGGAGAGCAACTCTCGTCCGGGTACTCGGACTTGTCCAATTCAGGATCGGTTCACTTTGAGAGCCCGGCTGGAACATACTCAGGGTTTACGCGGGAAAGCGTTTCATTGATGAAAGTCATTGGATGCGTCAGCAGGGCCTGCCGTGTCACTCCGTGCGGCAGCGTATCCTGATGATACTGGCAGATTCCGGACAACTCTGGGCGTCTGTGCATTAACTCTTCAAGCCCGTATTCATATTCCGTGAGCTTCACAAAGTTTTTCTCGGGTCCGAACTCCCAGGTCATGTCCCCGCTTGCCCACAGCCCTTTGTACCCGTCGCTTAACGCTTGATCCAAAGAGTCTTCAAGCTTGTCCAGCATCATGTCAACATCAAAACCACCGCCCGCAGAAATGACGGACTCCGAAGACAAGACCAAACGGGTTTTGGCCATGTCGCTCTCAACGTCAAGGCCTATAGCCGCAAGGTAGGAACGTATGCCGGCCACCATTGGACGGCTGTTCAGATACAGGCATCTATGGCCATCATCCAACTTTCGCTTTATGGTGGCGGCCAGGGCGGGTAGTTGTTGTGAGGGTGACCCCTCATAAATCAGGCATTGATGACGCGATTCGCGTTCCAAAGGCCAGTTTCCCCCCCGCATCGCCCGGATTTGCCTCATTTCGCAGCACCGAAAATCTTATGGTGGGATTGGACTGCGTGCAACCTATTTTCAGTTCACTACCAGTCCACTCGCCACGACGGACCAAAGATAGCCAGCCCACAACACAGACAACCGGAATGCGAAAATAGACATCGACATACTGATCCGTTTTTTTTCGTAAGCCTGCACGATTTCCAGTCGTAAGAATCACCAGCTGTAAGAATCAGGGAGACCGAGTGATATTCAGGATTTTGAGACAAGCAGGGCTATGTGCGCTTCTAGGTCTGTGCTTCATCGCGTCATCCTGCTCCAGTTCAAGCAACCCGCCGGCCAGTACGACACCGCCACCACCACCTCCGCCGCCGCAACCGACGACCATTAAACTTCGAGCCAATGCAAATCCTGATCCCGCACACTACCGCTATGCGAACGTTTGGGGTGACGGAAACTTCGCTTACGTCGGCTCATATGAGGCTAACGGCGTTTTGATCTTCGATATCACGAACCCCGATTCTCCGATACTGGCTGCCAACTATACCTACGCCGTCTCGAATCCGGTTTGCGGCACAGATTGCGACGACCAACTCGAAGACGTTGAGGTCAAGAACGGCGTCGGATATTTCGCCAGCAATTATCTGGGCGGAATTCATATTGTGGATCTGTCCAATCCCTATGCGCCGAGCCTGATCACTCGAATCACTTCGGCCAACGGCGGCTGGGACAGCGTCCACACGGTTTTGCTGAACGGAAATTATTTGTACGTACCGCACTTTCTCGTAGATCCCTACATGCAGGTGTGGGATGTGACAAATCCGGCGAGCCCGGTTTTGAAGTGGACATTTCTTACGACCGATCCTGATTCGATCCGTCAGTCTTCGATTTTAGGCAACCGGCTTTACACTTCGGGCCGCGGCGGCCACACCGATATCTGGGACATCACGAACGTTGCGACGCAGGCTCCGCAACTGCTTGGGACCATCATGTCTGGAACCCTCTCGCACAGTTCTTCTCCGACGGAGGATGGCAACTATCTCGTTTCGTCGCGCGAGCTCAACGGCAACGGAGGCGACGTTCGCGTTTTCAACGTCTCCGATCCGGCGAATGTGGCGCAAACAGCGCTCATCACGATGCCGGAGTTCGGGATCGAATCGGTGAGCCCGCATAACCCCGCTGTCATGGGAAATCTGCTGTTTCACTCCTGGTACAACGCTGGCATGCAGGTCTTCGATATCACCGACAAAACCAACCCGCTATTTCTGGGCAGCTTCGACACCTGGCCCGGCGACGTCGTGGTAAGTGTCTATGAAGGAAACTGGGGCGTTTACCCATATCTGGGACAGGATCGTGTTCTGGTCAGCGATCAGGACACGGGACTCTATATCCTGGACACAACGGGGGTGAATTCGAATCCGGTATTGTTCAACTATCTCGTCAATCCACCAGCCCCCACCAGCTCGGTTCCGCTTACTGGCGCCGCTCCGACCGTCACCGGATCACAGGCCGCGACTGCAGAAGTGTATCTGCTTGGAGTCGCCCCGGCCGGAGGGCTGACGATCAATCTCTCGAGCACCGGTCCGGCATCAACCGGCGCGACCGTTGTGATTCCAGAGGGACAACAGAACGCAACGGTTTCCGTCAGCACGACCGCAGTGTCCGTCTCCACTTCCGCTACACTCACCGCGACCTACAATGGCACAACAGTATCCGCCGCGCTCACGGTCGTGCCGGCGGCAGAATCGAGCGTTCACTGACCGGTGCGCAGTGTTCGCCTCACAACTTGCAAACCGGTGCAAAAGCTCAGCGTTTACCCGGCGACATAGTACCTCCGTACCGTCTCTAGTACTTCAGTTACCGTCCTCGGGGTGACCAGTCGTGGGTTGAGGGTAGACCACCACTTATTGTATTTAACGTCTCGTTTAGCACAACATGTAGTGAACCCTCACTGCGGGCATTCTGCCTCATTCCAAGAAATCGGCCAAAAACCCAATAAAAACGGCATATTCGCTTTGAGCCGGGGCTTTTCGGGGCTGATATATGCTCAGGACACCGAAAGCCCTCGGAAGTGGTGACAGAGGGCGGAACGTCTTCCGAAGCCAGTGCTGCGCCGGAGAAGCCGGGCGGGATTTGGATCTGGACCGCGGAAGGAGCAAAGGAACCGGGTTCCGAAATATGGCCGACTCACGAGAAGTGATGAACATTCGGCAAGCGTCTCAGTATCTGGGCGTGAGTCCGGACACGCTTTACAAATACGTCGGCGAGCAGAAGATTCCCGCCTTCAAGCTGGGCAACCGCTGGCGCTTCAAGAAGTCGAAGCTGGATCAATGGATGGAAGAGAAGTCGAGCGAAATGGAACCGCAGGCGAAACGGAAACCGAAGGCAGCGGGAAAAGCTGCCGGGGCGCAGTAGCGAAACCAAGGGCTGGCAGAACGCCGGCTCTTACAAAGGTGGGCACATGTTTGGATTGGGATCGAAGTCGATTGTTGGCCTGGATGTGGGCTCCTCGAGCATCAAGGCGGTTGAGCTTAAGAAAAAGGGCGGACAGATCGAAGTCGCGCACCTGGGGCTGGAGCCG
>Ga0209006_10007143_pt1 | contig 10093 bp, 9 predicted proteins | sample JacPin_JW_Ref_O2_FD_188567 | JGI IMG/M metagenome (GOLD analysis project Ga0209006, IMG submission 188567) | Forest soil microbial communities from Algoma, Ontario, Canada - Jack Pine, Ontario site 1_JW_Ref_O2 (SPAdes) (version 2) | ecosystem: Environmental > Terrestrial > Soil > Boreal...
GATCTGCTCGGTGGACGGGATCGTCTCCGCGCGCCGCTTCGCGCCGACCGACGGCAAAGGCCCGTTCATCGCCATCTACGAGCTCGACTGCGACGACCTTGACGGGGTAGTGCAGAAGCTAGGGGAGCTCGGAGCCAGCGGCAAGATGTCATCGCTGGAGCTACTCAACATGGAGACGCCGCCAATTCCCAAGGTCTATGGGGAGATTGGTTCCTACACAAAGTGACTCCGGTCGCAGAGGTCTCGGCAGAAGTGCACAAGCGCCTCTATGCCTTGATGGCGCTGATGAAGGCCGCCGACGACCGGCTTTCCAAGGGGATCGGCACCGGAGAATTCATGTGCGTGTACTGGCCGTCGCGCGGTCAGGAGGCGATCGCCGCCGCGATGGGTGTCGCACTGAGGGCCGACGACCAGCTGGTGACCACCTACCGCGGACTGCACGATCTGATCGGCAAAGGTGTACCGCTCGAAGAGATTTACGGCGAGATGATGGGGCGCACAACGGGCGCCAGTCGTGGTAAGGGCGGCACCATGCACATCGCCAAACCCGAGAACGGGGTGATGCTGTCGACCGGCATCGTTGGCGCCGGCCCGCCGGTGGCGGTGGGCCTGGCGATGTCCGCCAAACGCAAAGGCCTTGATCGCGTCACCGTGGTCAGCTTCGGCGACGGTGCGACCAACACCGGCTCGTTTCACGAGGCGGCCAACATGGCCGCGCTGTGGGATCTGCCGATGGTCTTCGTGTGCCAGAACAATCTTTACGCCGAGATGACGCCCACCAGCGACACCATGAAGCTCGAGCATGTCGCCGAACGCGCGGCCGGCTATGGCATGCCGGGTGTGCGCGTCGACGGCAACGACCCGCTGGCGGTGAAATCGGTTCTCGACGAGGCGCTGCGGCGAGCCCGCTCCGGCGGCGGCCCCACCTTCATCGAGTGTGTGACCTTCCGTTTCCGGGGCCACTACTTCGGCGACCGGATGCCGTACATCCCCAAAGAACAGTTGGCCGCGGCGATGGAGGCCGACCCGGTGCCGAAGTTCCGCGCGCAGCTCGCCGAAGCGGGCATCTGCGGCGAAGGCGAGTTGGCTGGCATCGACCACGATGCGCTCGCAACGGTGGAGGCAGCGCTGCAGACCGTGATGAGCGCCGATTCTCCGACGGTCGACGAACTCGACCGCGACGTGTACGCAACCCCGATCAAGTTCCCGGTGTAATGGCATGGACGACAAAGAGATGACGATGCGCGAGGCGCTGAACCTCGCGTTGGATCAGGCGCTGCAGGCCGACGACCGAGTGTTCCTGCTCGGTGAGGACATCGCCGACCCTGGGGCGTCGGGTCCCACGGCGGGCCTGTCGACGAAATACGGCCACGACCGTGTCCTGGACACCCCGATATCGGAGGCAGCGATCGTCGGCGCCGCGATCGGCGCGGCGATTGACGGAATGCTGCCGGTGGCCGAGATCATGATCATGGACTTCATCGGTATCGCTGCCGACCAGTTGATCAACAACGCCGCCAAACTGCGATTCATGACCGCTGGGCGCACCACGGCGCCGATCACCGTCCGCACCCAGGTCTATGCGGGGTTGGCCACCGGCGCGACTCATTCGCAGAGCCTGGAGGCGTGGTTCATGCATATCCCCGGCATGAAGGTGATCGTGCCGTCCACCCCACGGGACGGCAAAGGCCTACTCGCGTCGGCGATCTTCGACGAGGACCCGTGTCTGTTCGTCGAAACGATTCGGCTGCAGGGCAAGAAGGGGCTGGTTCCCGTCGACCCTGGCTTCAGGATTCCGCTGGGGCAGGCCGACATCAAGCGGTCCGGCACCGACGTGAGCTTGATCAGCTACGGCCGGGCCGTGCACGACGCGCTGGCAGCGGCCGAAACACTGGCCGGCCAGGGCGTCAGCGCAGAGGTCGTCGACCTACGGACTCTGGTTCCACTCGACATCGACACGATCGTCGAATCTGCGCGCCGAACTCGCCGGGCCGTAATCATCCACGACGCAGTGCAATTCGGCGGCCCCGGAGCAGAGATCGCCGCGATCCTGCAGTCCGAGCTGTTCGGCGAGCTCGTCGCGCCCGTCGAACGGGTCGCCGCCAGGTTCATCCCCAATCCCGCCGCAGCCGCGCTGGAGGCGACTGTGTATCCGTCGCCGGAGCGGATCGTCGCCGCCGCTCAGCGGACCCTGGACAGGGCGGGAGCCCGTGGCTGACTTCATCATTCGCATTCCGCGGGTATCGGTAGCCGTCTCGGAGGCTGAGCTCACAGATCTGCTCGTCGAAGCCGGACAGCATGTGGACGAGGGCACTCCGATCTACGTGATCGCGACCGAGAAGGTGGAGCAGGAAATCGAGGCCGGGGCCTCGGGCACTGTGCAGTGGACGGGGCAGATCGGGACTACTTACGACATCGGCGCAGAAATCGGCGTCATCACTTCACCCGTCATCACTTAATAGGGGCCTCATCATTTCATAAAGGAAGGGTAAAAACATATGGACCTCAACGAAACTCGCGAAAGAATCATCTACCAAAAAGAGGGGCCGATCGCGAAGATCACCCTCAACTGGCCCGAGAAGGCGAATGCTCAGGACCAGAAGCTGGCCGAAGAGGTCGATGCCGCATTGCTGGATGCCGACCGCGACTACGACATCAAGGTTTTGGTGCTCAAGGCCAACGGTAAGGGATTCTGCTCGGGGCACGCGATCGGCAACAACGCCGTCGACTATCCGGCGTTCGTGGAGAACGCCATGGTGACGGGCCACCCGTGGAAGGCGCAGTCGGATCTCTTCGTCAAGCCAACCCTGAACCTGTGGGAGTTCTCCAAGCCCACCATCGCGCAGGTGCACGGCTATTGTGTGGGCGGCGGTACGCACATGGGTCTGACCACTGACATCGTCATCGCCTCCGAGGACGCCTACTTCTCTTACCCACCCCTGCAGGGGTTCGGTATGCCATCTGGTGAATGTTCCATCGAGCCTTGGGTGTTCATGAACTGGCGCCGTGCCGCCTACTATCTGTTCACCGCCGAGGTGATCGACGCCAAGAAGGCACTTGAGGTCGGCCTCGTCAACGAGGTGGTCAAGCGGGAGGACCTGGACGACCGCGTGGACGCGATCGCCCGCCACATTGCCCAGGCACCGTTGACGACGCTAATGCTCACCAAGGCCAACCTGAAGCGAGCCTGGGAGCTGATGGGAATGCGGGTGCACTGGCAGAGCTCCAACGACCTCGTCGCGCTCGCGTCGATCAGCAAGGACGTGCAGCAGCTGATTCAGACCGTCTTCAAGGACAAGGTGCTGCCTTCCGAGCACGCCCGACGCCAAGCCGCTGCCGCCGCATCGACCGACGGCGCCACAACCGGCTAGTCGCCGAAGCTGTCGTGAACATCGTCGATCACGCGATCAGTGCCGGTCAGTCGCCGGCGCTGATCCTGTCCGACGGTGGGGTGATGTCCTTTGGCGAGCTGCATGTCAGGAGCCAACGGGTCGCCGCGGTGCTGCGCGGTGCGGGGCTGCGCCCCGGCGACGGCGTGGCGCTGGTGCTGCCAAACCGGCCGGAGTTCTTCGAAATCACCTGGGGTTGCCAACTATCCGGGCTTTACTACACCGCGGTGAATACCCATTTCACGCCCGATGAAGTCGCCTATGTGATTGACGACTCCGACGCGAAGGCGGTGTTCGTCGACGCGTCGATGGGCGACCTCGCCGCGCATTTGCGCAGTGCGAATGCCGCCGTCGACGTCCACATCGCAGTCGGTGGGAATCTGCCGGGCTGGCAGTCCTACGGTGACGCCATGGCAGCGGCGGGGGATGCGCCGCCAGTGTCGGACGGGTCGGAGATGCTGTACTCGTCGGGCACCACCGGACGGCCCAAGGCCGTTCGGCGGCCACTTCCGACCGACGGCAAAGGCTCATGGGCGCAGTCAGTCCTCGAGATGGCGCTGATCCACAAATACGGTATGAGCGCGGAGAACGTGTACCTCTCGCCGGCACCGATGTATCACGCCGCGGGAGTGAACTACACGATGGCGGTCAATCGTGTTGGCGCTGCGGCGATCATCATGCGCAAGTTCGACGCTGAAGACGTGCTGCGCTTGATCGAGAAGCACCGGGTGACGCACGCTCAGTTCGTCCCGACGATGTTTGTGCGGATGCTGAAGTTGCCCGAGGCCGTTCGCCGGCGATACGACGTCTCCAGCTTGCGGTGCGTCATCCACGCGGCCGCGCCGTGCCCGGTGGATGTCAAGCACCAGATCATGGACTGGTTCGGCCCGATCATCCACGAATACTACGGGGGGACTGAGGGATTCGCGGGCACCACGATTGGCCCGGAGGAGTGGCTGGCCCACCCGGGCTCGGTTGGAATACCGATGTCCCCGGTGCATGTGGTCGGCGACGACGGAGAAGAGCTGTCGGTCGGGCAGACAGGTGAGCTCTACTTCGAAGGTGGGCCGACGTTCGAATACTTCAAGGATCCCGCCAAGACCGCCTCGGTCTTCAACGAGCACGGCTGGCGTTCACTGGGGGACATGGGTTACGTCGACGACGAGGGCTACCTCTACCTGACTGACCGATCGACGTTCATGGTCGTCTCCGGCGGGGTCAACATCTACCCGCAAGAGGCGGAGAACTTGCTGGTAATGCACCCCAAGCTCGTTGACGCGGCGGTGTTCGGTGTGCCGAACGAGGAGTTCGGTGAAGAGGTGAAGGCCGTCGTCCAGCCGGTCGACGGCGTCGCGGCCGGGCCCGAGCTGGAAGCCGAGCTCATCGAGTATTGCCGAACACACCTCGCGGGCTATAAATGTCCGCGCACAATCGAATTCGATGCCGAGCTGCCGCGCGACCCGAACGGGAAGCTCTACAAGAGACGGATCCGCGAACGCTTCTGGCAAGGGCGCACGTCACGGATCGTATGAGCTGACAGGATAATCGGATGAACTCGCGAACTAACGTGAACTGGACACCGTTGCCGGTGCCGTTGGCCGTTGAGAGCCCGGACCGGATTCCCAAGCAGCGCTATTACGACCCCGACTTCTACGCGCTGGAAGCCGAGCTGTTCTGGCCACGGGTGTGGCAGATGGCGTGTCGACTCGAGGAGATCCCCAAGCCAGGCGACTTCGTCGAATACGAGATCCTGGACCAGTCGATCATCGTCGTGCGACTCGATGCCGACACCGTGCGGGCCTATCACAACGCATGCCGGCACCGCGGCGTAAAGCTAGTCGAGGGCAACGGAAACCGCCGGACCTTCGTTTGCCCGTTCCACGGCTGGTGCTGGGGTATCGACGGTCGCAACACGTTCGTGTTGCGACCCGATGCCTTCGCCGAGGAGAACATGTCCGTAGATGACCTGCAGCTCGTCTCGGTCAAATGCGAGCTCTGGGGCGGATGCGTGTGGATCAACCTCGACGACAACGCCCCGCCGCTACGCGACTGGATGGAACCCTTCGCATCGATCTACGACGCCTGGAAAGTCGAATCGCTGCGCGTCGAGTGGTGGCAATCCTGCCGACTGCCGGTGAACTGGAAATTGGCGACGGCCGCGTTCATGGAGGGTTACCACGTCCCGCAGACGCACCCGCAATTGCTGCCGTCGGCGCAGACCGGCGCCCCGTCGGAAGCGGTACATCCCGTCGTCGCAAGCAGTCTCTACTTCATGCGCACGCTGGGCGACGGCATGGGTGGCATGACCCACGAGAACGACATCCGCATCGCCGAGGGCATGCAGACCATCACGCTGCCCTCCGATCCGGCTGAGGCGCTGGCGGGTTGGCGCGGCGCTCTCAACGATGCGGTGGTGGCCTGGCATCGGGCGCGTGGAAGCGACATGCCCGACCTGAACGACCTCGTGCGCCGGGGTATTACCGACGCGATCGGGTTCGCCTTCCCGCACCACTTCATCCTTCCCACCTACAGCAGCGCCTCCTCATACCGGATCCGTCCGCTCGGCCCCGAGGAAACTCTTTTCGAGATCTGGTCGCTGACTCGAATGCCGAGCGACCTGTCCACCGGAAAGCCCACACCACCGGAGCCGTTGGCGCCGGACGATCCACGCTGGCCGCCGATCCCGGCTCAGGACTTCTCCAACCTGCCGCGGCAGCAAAAAGGACTGCATTCGAAGGGGTTTGAGTACATGCGGCTATCGGACCAGATCGAGGGGCTGATCTCGAACTTCGAACGCGTGGTTGACGGCTTTCTTGCCGGCTTGCCGTACGACACGCTGCTACCCGCGATCCAGAAGACCAACACCACCATCGATGTACCGATCGCCGATCTCGGTTTCACCTCGGAGGCGCGATGACCACCCAATGGGACCGTTCAGTTGACCTGGTGATCGCCGGCAGCGGCGGCGGCGGCATGGTGGCCGGGCTGGCCGCGCTCGACTGTGGTCTCGAGCCGCTGATCGTGGAAAAGCAAGCCCTGGTTGGCGGTTCGACGGGATTGTCCGGCGGCATCGTCTGGCTGCCCAACAACCCGCTGATGCGGGCCGACGGCATAGCGGATTCGCATGACGACGGCCTTGCCTATCTCGCCGACGTCGTGGGCGACATCGGCGCAGCGTCGTCACCCGAGCGCCGCGAGATGTTTCTGACTGCGGGTTACGAGATGCTCAACTTCCTGATCCGCAAAGGCGTGCAGCTCATCCGCTGCGAGGGATGGAGCGATTACTACCCGAACCACAAGGGCGGCAACTCCGTCGGCCGCGCCGTCGAGGGAATTCCGTTCGACGCCGCCGAATTGGGCAGCTGGAGCGACAAAGTGCAGCCGTCGCTGGCCAAGAACTACGGCTACGTGGTGCTGACCAACGAGCTCCGCTCGGTTCAGTATTTCAACCGTGCGCCAAAGGCTTTCGCCGTGGCGACCGGAGTCTTCATCCGCACTGTCGCGGCGCGAATACGGCGGCGCCAGATTCTGACCAATGGCGCCTCGCTGATCGCCCAGATGCTCAAGGCGCTGATCGACCTCAGCGACGGCCGGCCACCGCTGTGGATCAACGCCGCTCTTGCCGACCTCATCGTCGAAGACGGTCGAGTGGTCGGTGCGCGCATCGTCCACGACGACAAGCCGCTGAATGTCGAGGCGCGCAGGGGAGTCTTGTTGGCCGCCGGCGGATTCGGGCACAACGCCGAGATGCGGCGGCAATACAGCGGCGATCAACCCAATGACGCCTCGTGGTCAATCGCGAACGCCGGCGACACCGGCGAAGTGCTGCAGACTGCGATGCGACTGGGGGCCAAGACCGATCTGCTCGACGAAGCATGGTGGTTGCCTTCGATTTTCATCGCCAACGGCGGGGCCGTCGCCGCGTCGCTGGGTTCGGGCCGTCAACGGCCGGGCGCCATCTACGTGGACTCGACCGGCAGGAGATTCTGCAACGAGTCCAACTCCTACGTGGAGGTCGGCAAGGCGATGTACGCGAACAAGGCGGTGCCGTGCTGGATGGTCTTCGACGACGGATACGTCCGCCGCTACGTCACCAGCGTCAACCCGCTGAAGCGCAACCAACAGCTGCCGTCCGAGCTGATCGATTCCGGCGCGGTCAAACGCGCCAACACCATCGAGGACTTGGCTCGCCAAACCGACCTCCCCGCAGACGAATTGACGCGCACGATCCACCGCTTCAATCAGTTCGCGGCCAAGGGACTGGACCCCGACTTCGGCAGGGGACAGTCGGCATACAACGACTGCCTGGGTGATCCGGGGTATCGGCCCAACGCCGCAGTCGGTCCACTGGAGAGGGCGCCGTTCTATGCGACGAGGGTGCTGCCGGCCGACGTCGGGACGTGCGGTGGTGTGATCACCAATGAGCACGCACAGGTGCTCGACGAGAAGGATCAGGTGATCGAGGGACTGTATGCCACCGGCAACACCACCGCGACGGTGATGGGCCGAACCTACCCGGGCGCCGGCGCAAGCATCGCGAGCTCGATGGTGTTCGGTTACGTCGCCGCGCGGCATGCGGCGGGGCGCAAGCTCGCCGGCGAGAAGAGCCGCTAGTCCGCTCCGGGCTCAGCCTCGTCGCGGCCGACGAAATCCCTTGGCTTCAAACCTGATTGCATGAGCTGGGCCCGACGTTCCTGGACGTCGGAAGCAGCGCCGACCATGTTGGTCAGGATATGGCTGACCTGCAGGTGCACCCGCATACCCATCAACTCGTATGCGCGCTTCACGCTGTTCTTGACCGCCATCGATGTGGTGAGCGGGATCTGGGCGATCTTGCGGGCCATCTCCTCGACAGTGGTCTCGAGATCGTCTCGGGGAACCACCTTGTTGAGCAGCCCCCACTCCAGCGCTTCAGCCGCCGATAGCGTCGGCGCCAACAGCAACCAGTCCATGGTGCGATGCCAATTCATCAGTAGCCACGGCTCGATCATGGTGTGCCCACCGGGTTCACCGAGGCTCTGGGCGAGCGGCATCTGAAAATATGCATCCTCGGATGCCACGCAGAAGTCGGTCAGCAGGCCCAGATAGATCCCACCACCCATGCAGTAGCCGTGAATCTGCGAGATCGTCGGTTTCGGAAACTCCCACAGGTACAACGTCGGCCACAAGAACAGGTCGGCGGTGCCTTTGTAGAGATCCTCGAACGTGTCCCCGAAATCGGGATAAGGATTCTCGTCGGGGCCCCAGCGGGCCACGTGCCCGCCGCAGAAACCTTTGCCGTTGGCCTTGATGATCACGACTTTGATGTCGCGGTCACGGTCGGCTTCGTGCAGGCAGGCGTCGACCTCCTGCACCAACGTCGCATCCTTGGTGTTGGCCTTGTCGGCCCGGTTCAGGATGATCCGCGCGATCGGCGGTTCACGTTCGTAGATAACCGCTTCCAGGGTGCGCCGCTCCATCTGGCGACCCTATTACGGTGACCGGCGAATCAGGCCGAGACCGGCTTGGCGACCTTCATCAGTTTCATCAGGTTGCCGCCCATGATCTTGGCGACGTCCTCTTCGCCGAAGTCTTTGAGCTCGTCGACGAAGCTGATCGGGTCCTTCAGGCCCTCGGGGTGCGGCCAGTCGGATCCGAACAGCACCCGGTCGGTCCCGACCATGTTGACGATCTCGGTGAAGCGGTCCTCCCAGAACGGGGTGATGTACACGCACCGCTTGAACGCCTCGACCGGGTCCTCGAGGAAGGCCTGCGGCATCTTCTTGTAGACGCCCTTGAGACCTTTGAACAGGTCCGGCACCCAGTCGGCGCCGTTCTCGATGGACAGGATCCGCAGCTCGGGGTTGCGTGACAGTGCGCCGTGGCACACCAGCGCACCCATGGCGTCCAGGATCGGCCGGTGGCCCATCGCGAAGCTGCGGAATGCGGTCGGCTTGAACGGCAGGAACTCGTCGCCGGGCTCCCACACATTCGCGAACTCGGAGTAACCACTGTCCGAGGCGTGCATCGACACCGGGATGTCGGCTTTGATGCAGGCCTGCCAGAACGGGTCGAATTCTTCGAGCCCGAATGACCGGCTGCCCCGGTAGCCGGGCACCGGTGCCGGGCGGACCAGCACCGTGCGGGCGCCGCGCTCCAGACACCATTCGAGTTCTTCGAGCGCACGGTCGACGATCGGCAGGGTGATCACCGGAGTCGCGAAGATGCGGTCCTGATAGTTGAACGTCCACTGTTCGTGCATCCACTCGTTGAGCGCGTGGATGACGTCGTGAGTCATCGCCGGGTCGTCCTTCATGCGCTCTTCGACCAGGCTGGCCAGCGTGGGGAACATCAGCGCGTAGTCGATGCCGAGTTCGTCCATGACCTCCAGCCGCGCGCCGGGCTCACGGAAGGCGGGGATCGCCTTCATCGGCTCGCCCAGGATCTCGCGGTAGGTCTTGCCCTGCGCGCCGTTGCGGAAGTAGTCCTCCTGCGCACCCGGCTTGGCGACGACCTCGAAGGTCGGGTTGGGGATGTATTCGCTGATGTGGCCGCGCACCACGATCTTGGTGCGGCCGCGCACCTCGACGTAGTCGATGACGCGTTTGCGGTTGTCCGGGAGGTATTTGGTCAGCGCTTCCTGCGGCTCGTACATGTGGTTGTCGGCGTCGAACACCGGGAAGGAAAGCTCGCGTGACGGCATGGCGATCTCCTTGAAGTCTGGA
>Ga0209006_10007144_pt1 | contig 10090 bp, 11 predicted proteins | sample JacPin_JW_Ref_O2_FD_188567 | JGI IMG/M metagenome (GOLD analysis project Ga0209006, IMG submission 188567) | Forest soil microbial communities from Algoma, Ontario, Canada - Jack Pine, Ontario site 1_JW_Ref_O2 (SPAdes) (version 2) | ecosystem: Environmental > Terrestrial > Soil > Boreal...
CCGTCCGGATCCCGGCAGCGACTGGCATCTGTTCGCGGGAGACGAGTCGGCCCTGCCCGCCATCTGCTCCGCCCTGGAGGCGTTGCCCGCCGATGCGCGCGGCGTGGCGGGCGTTGGTGGCGTAATTATGCCAGACGGCCCGAACTGCGACCGACTATGATGCGACACCCCGCGCGCCCTTACCTGTCATGCAAGATCGTCGCAGCGCCTCCGAAGTCACCGCGTTGCTGGCCCTGTTTGCCGGCGCGCTCGCGATCGGCAGCTCCGGGATCTTCGTGCGCCTCTCCGAGACCGGGCCAACAGCGACGGCCTTCTGGCGCGGCGCGTTCGCGCTGCCGCTGCTGGCCGTGTGGGCCTGGCTCGAGCGCCGTCGTGAGAGTGAGCCGCGCGCGTCGCTGCGCGACCCGCGTTTCCTGTGGGCGGGAGTGTTCTTTGCCGGCGACCTGCTGCTGTGGCACTGGTCGCTCCTGCTCACCTCCATCGCCGCATCCACGCTCGAGGCCAACTGCGCGCCGATTCTGGTGACGCTGTTCGCGTGGCTGCTGTGGGGCGAGCGCCCCAAGGCGGCGTTCCTCGCCGCCACCGCGCTCGCCTTCGGCGGCATGCTCCTCATCCTGGCGCCGAAGCTCGGTGCGGGAGCTTCCGCACATGCGCTGCTCGGGGATGCGCTCGGCTTTGGCACCGCCTGCTTCTATGCCGGCTATCTCATGGTCGTCTCGCGCCTGCGCACGCGCCACGGCACGGGCATCGTGATGCTGACCAGCACCGCGGTGTTCAGCGTGATCCTGCTGCCGCTCGCGCTCCTGCAGAAATTCCTGCCGGTGACGAGCCACGGCTGGTGGCTGCTCATCGGGTGCGCGCTCACGGCGCAGGTGCTCGGGCAGGGCCTCATCGCGTACGCCTTCGCGAAGCTGCCGGCCACCTTCGGCGCCGTCGGCCTGTACGCGCAGGTCATCGCGGCCGCCGCGTACGCGTGGCTCCTCCTCGGGGAGCGCCTGGCGCCGGTGCAGATCCTCGGCGCGCTGGTCGTGCTCATCGCCATCGCCTTTGCGCGCAGCGTGCGGCGCACGCCTGCGGACGCGTCCAGCGACCCGGCCGCGGCCTAGTCGAGGCGCGCGTCCAGCCAGTCGAGCACCGCCCGCCACAGCGTGTCGCGGTGGCGCTCGGAGAAGAAGCCGTGGTGGCCGATGCGGCGCACGCCGACCTCGGCAGGTTGCGTCCAGCGCTCCTCGACCTGCGTCCCGCGGTAGGACTTCAGCAGCGCCGCCACCGCCGCAGGCGTCGCGATCGGGTCGTCAGTGAAGCCCCAGACCAGGAGCGGTCCGCGTACCTCCTCGAAGCGGGTCGCTGCGAGGTCGGGGTCGAGCTGCGGGCCGTAGGGGGCCGCGCTCAGGCACCAGCGCCGCCATTGCAGGAATACCTGGGGCGGCAGGGACTCGCCACGCCACAGCATGCCGCGCGGCACGTAGCCCAGGCGGCGCAGCATGAGGGGCCCGTAGAGCTTCCAGAAAACAAGTGCCTGATAACGAAACGGGAAGCGCTGGCGGCGCCAGTAGCCGGTGGAGGTGGCGATCATCACGTGAGCGCGGGCACGCTGCGCGTTGGGCATCGCCCCGATCAGCTGTCCGCCGACGCTGTGGCCGAGCGTGGCCGCGGGCAGCGTCGCAAAGCGGTCGGCTAGCCAGCCGAGCGCTGCGGACATGTCGAGCAGTCCCCACTCGCTCATGCGCGCCGGGTCGACCGCGAGCGGGCGCAGCGCCGAGGCGCCCATGCCGCGGTAATCGTAAAGGAGCACGTGATAGCCACGCGCGCTCGCATAGCGGGCGAACTTCAGATAGAACCCGCACAGCATCCCGGTGGCACAGTTGATGACGAGCGCGGCGCGCGCAGCCTCAGCGGTAAGCAGATGCCCGTGCAGGTGGCGTCCGTCGCGGGCGCTGAAGTTGACCGCGATGGGTAGGGCGGCCGCCGCGTTCACCGCGCGTGCTCGCTGATCACCGTACACAAGGCATCGATGGCCGCGCGCCGCGGGGTGCTCTTGCGCCACAGGGCGCCGATGTGGCGCACCGGGGCCGGCCTGGTGAATGGCCGCAGCACCACGCCGCGGGCGTTGCGGTAGGCGCCGCGACCGGCGAGTTCCGGCAGCAGCGTGATGCCGGCGCCGGTAGCCACCATCTGTCTGAGCGTTTCCAGGCTCGTGGCGCGGAAGTCCTGAGCGTCGCGCGTGCCGGCGCGGGCGCATACCTCGAGCGCCTGGTCGCGCAGGCAGTGCCCCTCCTCGAGCAACAGCAGCGTCTCGCCCTTGAGCTCGGCCACCCGTATGCTGTCGCGCGCGGCGAGTGCGTGGCGCTCCGGCAGCGCCACGGTGAAGGGTTCGCGATACAGCTCGCGCACCTCCAGGCCCGCAAGGTCCACCGGCAGCGCCAGCACCCCCATGTCGAGCTCGCCTGCGTGCAGTTTCTCGAGCATCAGATCGGTCTGGTATTCGTACAGGCGCAGCTCCAGGCGCGGCAGTGCTTTGCGCACCACGGGCGCCACGTGCGGCAGCAGGTAGGGTCCGATGGTGGGGAGGAAGGCGACCCGCAGGCGCCCCGCCAGCGGATCGCGCTGGCTGCGGGCCAGTGTCACGACCTCATCCGTTGCCTCGAGGATGCGCCGCGCGCGCGCGACGATCTGCTCCCCGGCCTCGGTGAGTGAGACGTTGTTCGGTGCGCGCTCGATGAGCTGCACGCCCAGGCTCTGCTCGAGCTTCTTCAGCTGTGCCGACAGGGTGGGCTGGCTGACGAAGCACTGGGCGGCGGCGCGCCCGAAGTGGCGCTGGTCGGCCACCGCGACGAGATAGCGCAGGTCCTTGAGCTTGAGGTCCACGGCCTCAATATACGCCATCTATCGAATTCATAAAATCAATCGATTGGAGTTATGAGCGGGGGCACCGCATCATGCTCCGGCGATACAGCAACAGGAGTCGCATTCCATGTCAGGCGTAGGCCACCGTTTCCCCAGGTTTTCCCTCACCGGCGTCGTCTCGAGCGATGCCCAGAAGGCGTTCCAGCCCTTTACCCACGAGAGCTTCCCCGGCAAGTGGAAGGTCGTGTTCTTCTGGCCCAAGGACTTCACCTTCGTCTGCCCCACCGAGATCGCCGCCTTCGGCAAGCTCGAAAAGGAGTTCCGCGCGCGTGACGCGCAGCTGCTCGGGGCCAGCATCGACAGCGAGTTCGTGCACCTGGCGTGGCGGCGCGAGAAGGAAGAGCTGAAGAACCTGCCGTTCCCGATGCTCGCGGACATCAAGCGCGAGCTCGCAGGCGCTCTCGGGATCCTCGACCCGGAGGCCGGCGTCGCACAGCGTGCCACCTTCATCGTCGACCCGCACGGGATCATCCGCTTCGTGTACATCACTGACATGAACGTGGGTCGCAGTCCCGAGGAGGTGCTGCGCGTTCTTGATGCGCTGCAGACCGACGAGCTGTGCCCGTGTAACTGGCAGAAGGGCGACGACACCCTGAAGGCGGCCTGAGAATATGGAGACCCTCGAAAGCATCCGCGAGGCGCTGCCCGGCTACGCGCGCGACCTCGCCCTGAATCTCGGCTCGGTGCTCACGCCCGCCGGTGCCCCGGGACTGAACGAGCGGCAGATCTGGGGTGTGGCGCTCGCCGCCGCCGCGGCGTCCGGCAACGCGGCCTTCGGCCGTGACGTGCAGGCACTGGCGACCCGGCACCTCGACGCCGCGCACGTGAGTGCGGCGCACGCGGCTGCGGCAGTCATGGCGATGAACAACGTCTACTACCGCTTTCTGCATCTGGTGCAGGACGAGGAGTACGCGAAGCTTCCCGCCCGGCTGCGCATGAACGTGATCGGCAACCCCGGCATCGCCAAGGCGGACTTTGAACTCCTGGCACTGGCGGTCTCGGCGATCAACGGCTGTGGCACCTGTGTTGCCTCGCATGAACGGGCCTTGCGTGGCCATGGCCTCGAGCGCGAGGCCATCCAGAGCGCGGTGCGCATCGCGGCCACCGTGCATGCGGTGGCGCGCACCCTCGGGAGCATCAGCGGCGAGAGCGCCAGGGAGCCGGCCAGCCGCGCGGCCTGAAGAGCCGGCGGCTGCAGCGCGCGCGGCGCTTTCAGCCGAGCGCGTACAGCTGTCCGTCCCAGCTGCCAAAGTAGAGCGTGTCGCCGTCGAGCACCGGCGAGGACAGCACGGCGCCCACGCTCATCATGCGGTCGACGCTGATGACAAGGGCGTCGTAAAAGGAGTCGCTCGTCGCCGCGCCGTAGTCGGGCGTGCCGTCCGCCTTGGTGAGAGCGGCGGCGTTCGCACGGGCGCCGTCAGTGGCGAAGCTCCAGGCGGTCTTCTGTGCCTTAAGGTCGATCGCCAGCACCTGGCCGGCATGGGAGCCGATGTAGAGGTAGTTACCCGCAAGTGCCGGGGAGGAGAAGAAGGGCCACTGCTTGAAGCTCAGTTCGAACAGCGGCGCCCCGCTCTTGGCATCCAGCGCGTGCACCAGCGCCGAATCGGAAGTCGCAAAGTAGACCCGGCCGTTGCGCACCGCGGGCGAGCTGATGACCCAGGAGCCCTTGTTGTCGAAGGCCCAGCGCTCGACCCCGGTGCGGGCATCGAGCGCGTAGAGCTTGGAGTCGCGGCAGCCGAAGTACACGGTTCCCTCGGCGATGACGGCGGAGGCCTGGATACCGACCTGATTGCTGATGTCCGGGTCCTCGCCGGTCTTGAAGCGCCAGCGCTGCGTGCCGGTGGCAGCGTCGAGCGCGTAGAAATAAGTGTCCCAGCTGCCCACGTACAGCATCCCGTCGGCCAGCGCCGGCGAGGCGTGCACGACGTTGCCGGTGTGAAACTTCCAGCGCAGCGCGCCGGTGTCCGCTGCCAGCGCGTACACGTTGCCATCGCCACTGCCGAAATACACGGTATTGCCGCTGACGGCGGGCGATGACAGGAACACGTCGAAGGGATCGGGCATGACTTCCGCGGCCGGCTCGGCGCCGTGGATGTGGCGGCCGCTGAAGCGCCGCTCACCCTCGGTGGTGAATTTCCACAGCTGCCGGCCGCTGGCGGCATCCAGGGCGTAGAAATTGCCGTCGAAGCTGCCGATGTAGAGCGTGCCGCCGGCGAGTGCCGGAGAGGAAGTGACACGGCCATGGGTCGCGAACTTCCATTTCAGCGCGCCGCTGCGCTCATCCACCGCGTAGACATTGTGGTCACTGCTGCCGAAGAACACCGCGCCCCCGCTTACCGCCGGCGTGGACAGGATCGGACCAGCGGCGCGGAATTTCCATTTCACCCCGTGCAGCACCGGTACACCTGCGCCCTGGTAGACGCCGCTGTGACGGGTATCAGCGCGGAAGGTGGGCTCGGCCAAGAGTGTGCCGCTGCAGGCAACCAGAAGAAGCGCGACGGCAGGCCGGAACATGGGTGCCTCCCTCAAGGCGATATGATCTGGGCATGGCGAGGATCGGTGCGAGGATCATAGGGGGCCGGGGACGCGGCGGCGCTTCCGCCTGCCGCCCGGATGTCACTGCTTGGCGTGTGCCGGTGCCGGCCCGCTGCAGAGGCTCGCGATCGTGTCTGTTTCCGGCGGGGTGCGTGTCCGTTTCTGGTAGCGCGCGAGGGGTCGCTCCATGATCGGCGCACGCCCGCACCGGATCGCAGTGACGTTCAGCGGGGCATCTTTCCCCGGCGCCGCGCTTCGCGTACTCGCGCTGCTGCTCCTGGCAGTGGCAGCCGAGGCGCGCACGGTCGTGGATGACCTCGGCCGGCAGGTTAGCGTGCCGCAGGTGCCGCTGCGCATTGTGAGCCTCGCCCCGGGCGCCACCGAGATGTTGTTCGCCGCCGGCGCCGGAAGCCAGGTGATCGCGACGGTGGAGTACTCGGATGAGCCGCCGGCGGCGCGCCAGGTGACGCGCATCGGGGACGTGGCCGCGGTCGACATGGAGCGCCTGGTGGCGCTGCGCCCGGACGTGGTGGTGTCCTGGGCGGGCGGCGGTAACCCCGCGCAGCGCGAGAAGATCCAGGGGCTGCACATCCCGATCTATGAGCAGCAGGTGGCACGTCTTGCCGACATCCCGGCCGCGGTGCGGCGGCTCGGCGCGCTCGCCGGCACGCCGGCGGTAGCCGACCGCGCGGCCCATGACATGGAGGCGCGGCTCGCCGCGCTCACCGCCACCTACGGCGGGGGCGCTCGGCCACGCCCGAGCGTGCTCCTGCAGGTCTGGAACCGCCCGATCTATACGGTCGGCGGACGGCACCTCATGAGCGACGCCCTGACGCTGTGCGGCGCGCGCAACGTGTTTGCAGACCTTCCCGAGGCAGGCCCGGTGGTCGATACCGAGTCGGTCATCGCACGCGACCCGGACATCATCATCGCGGCCGCCCCGACCGGTGAAGGCGCGGCGTGGGTGGCGGACTGGAAGCGGCTCGGGAGTCTCGCCGCGGTACGCAACGGCCGCGTGGTGGCGTTCGAGGACCAGGCGCTCAGCCGCCTGGGGCCGAGCGTTATCGGAGCGACCGAGGCCCTGTGTAAGACGCTCGCCGCCGTCAGTCGCGGAAATTATTGAACTGCAGCGGCACTTCGACCTTGGCGCCGCGCAGCAGCGCCATCGCCGCCTGCAGGTCATCGCGCTGCTTGCCGGTGATGCGCAGCTTGTCGCCCTGCAGACTCGCCTGCACCTTGAGCTTGGAATCCTTGACGATGCGCATGATCTTCTTGCCCGTCTCCTGATCGATGCCGTGTCGAAGGATCACCTCCTGCTGCGCCGCGGCGAGGTTGGTCTGGGGGTCTTTGACCTCGAGGCAGGAGATATCGATGCCCCGCTTGCCGAGCCGCACCTTCAGGATCTCGAGCATCTGCTTCAGCTGGAACTCCACCTCTGCGTGCAGGGTGACGGTGAACTCCTTGAGCTCGAAGCGCGCGCCGGTGTCCTTGAAGTCAAAGCGCTGTGCCAGCTCGCGGTTTGCCTGGTCGATCGCATTGGTCACCTCGTGGGCGTTCAGTTCCGAGACCGTGTCGAAGGAGGGCATGATCTAGCGCGACCTCTTCTTCGATCGCGGGGCAGCGCTGCGCGCGCGGCGGTGCTTGCGCGTGAGCTCGATGAAGCGCGGCATCAGGCCGATGTCCTCGTACAAGGGGTCGCCCTGCTCGTCGGTGGAGATCACCTTGGTGCCGGGCACGTAGGGCATTGCCGCGGCGACGTCCTTGAGCGCCACGCCCAGGAGTTCCGTGATCAGCTGCTCGGGCGTGCGCCCCGGGAACATGTCGGCCAGGGCACGCAGACGGGCGGCGTCATCCACCGGCAGGCGCACCGCGTAGGCCTCGGCGGTGCGGGGGGCGGCGGCCCCGGCGCGCCAGCTCTCGAGAAGCTCTTTGAAACTCACTGCGGTACCTCTTGCGGGCATTTTAGCCAAAGCGCGCCTCACGGCTGCAGGCTTTGTGGGAGGCACCCGTTAGCGGGTGCGCGCCTTGATGGCGCACGGCAAGCCACGCATGGCTTCAGGAGGCTCGCGTCTTGACGTTCCGCGCGGCGCGCAGCGATACTCAGGCTCGTATGCAGCTTCAGACCTCAATCCCCGCACGCCTCTGGTGGTGGCGCCCGTCATAACGGAGTGGGCTGACGGTTAGCTGTTTGCTGTCGATTTAAGAGCCGAGGAATACCTGAAACCCATCTCCGGATAACCGGGATGGGTTTTTTGTTGCCTGTACGAAACGGAGTCATGCGTTGCAACCGCTGTTCGACATTGCCGGTGACCTGGATACGCCGGTCTCGGCGTTCATGAAGCTGGCCGCCTTCTCGCCGCGCTTCCTGCTGGAGAGCGTCGAGGGTGGCGAGCGGCTCGGGCGCTACTCCTTCATCGGCTTCGGGGATGCTCTCGAGATACGCCTCGATAGTGCAGGCCTCAAGGTCGGCCTCGAGCAGCGCGGCGTGCCGGCGACGGGTGCGGAACTGCTCGCGGCACTGCGCGAGGGGCTGCGGCAGGCGCCGCAGCCGCAGGTCGCCGGTGTGCCGCTCGCCGGCGGCCTCGTCGGCTACGCCGCCTACGACATCGTGCGCTACTTCGAGCGCCTGCCCGGCCGCAGCGCCAGTGCCGGTGGCGTGCCGGCGCTGCACTACGTGGCACCCCGCTCGGTGCTGGTCTTCGATCACCTGACGCGCGGCATTGCGCTGGTGCACGCCGGCGATGAGGCTGAACGCCGCGCCTTGCGGCGCGAGGTGGTGCAGGCGCTGCACGGCGCGCTGCCGAACCCCCAGCGGCCCGGGCGCTACTCGCCCCCGGGAACCGCCTTCCCGCAGGCGGACTATCTGGAGGGAGTGCGGCGCACCCAGGAATACATCGCCAGCGGTGACGTCTACCAGCTGGTGCTCTCCAGCCGCTTCTCCGGGCGCCACGCGCTTGAGCCCTTCCAGGCCTATAGGGCGCTGCGGCTCATCAACCCCTCTCCTTATATGTACTACTGTGCACTGGGGGATGTGCACGTGGTGGGCTCGTCCCCGGAGGCGCTGGTGAAGCTGAGTGGACGCGAGGCACAGCTGCGGCCCATTGCCGGTACCCGTGCGCGGGCTGCAGAGGCCAGTACCGATGCGGCGCGCGCCACGGAGCTGCTCGCCGACCCGAAAGAGAATGCCGAGCACGTGATGCTGGTCGACCTGGCACGAAATGACCTCGGACGGGTCGCGCGTGCCGGCAGCGTGCACGTGGATCCCTACCGCGCCATCGAGCGCTACAGTCACGTCATGCACATGGTCAGCGGCGTGCGCGGCGAGCTCGCCGCGGGCAAGGATGCCTTCGACCTGTTCGCGGCCGCCTTCCCGGCCGGGACCCTGGTGGGGGCGCCGAAGGTGCGTGCCATGCAGATCATCGATGAGCTCGAGCCGGTGAGCCGCGGACTCTACGGCGGTACCGTCGGGTACTTCGGCGCGCGTGGTGACATGGACCACGCGATCACCATCCGCACGCTGGTGTTCAGGGGCGATGAGTACAGCTACCAGGCCGGCGCCGGCATCGTGGCCGACAGCATCCCCGAGGCCGAGTACCAGGAAGTGCTGGCCAAGAGCGGCGCCATGGCGCGGGCGCTCGAGCTGGCGCAGGAGGGCCTGTGAAGCCGAAGCTGCTCCTGATCGACAACTACGACTCCTTCACCTACAACCTGGTGCAGGCGTTCCTGGTACTCGGCGCCGAGGTCAGCGTTTACCGCAACGACGCGCTCGGCACCGCTGCGGCCCTGCAGCTCGCGCCCTCGCACCTGTGCATCTCCCCAGGCCCCGGCACGCCCCATGACGCGGGCATATCGATGGACATGATCCGTGCCTTCGCCGGACGCATCCCGGTGCTCGGCGTATGCCTCGGCCACCAGTCGATCGTGGAAGTGTTTGGCGGTGAGGTGGTGCGCGCCGGTAGGCTGATGCACGGCAAGACCTCGCTGGTGCACCACGATGGGCGCACGCTGTTCGCAGGGCTCCCCGAGCCGTGCGAGGTGGGCCGCTATCACTCCCTCATCGCCGCCCCGGAGAAAATGCCCGTCGAGCTCGAGGTCAGCGCCCGCACCGCGGAGGAAGAGATCATGGGGGTGCGCCACCGCCGCCTCAGCATCGAGGGCGTGCAGTTCCATCCGGAGAGCATTCTCACTCCCGAAGGCCCGCACCTCCTGGGCAACTTCCTCAGGCTGTCCGGTGGCGAGCGGGTTCTGCAGGGTGTGAGCGGAGCAGGCCATGCCGCGTCCGCGTGACTTCCTGATGCAGCTGCTCGAGCGGCGGGACCTGAGCCAGGCGCAGGCCGAGGAACTGCTCGCCGAACTCACCAACCCTGAGCTGGCGCCCGCGATGGGCGGAGCGCTGCTGGCGGCGCTGGCGAGCAAGGGCGTGGTTGCCAACGAGGCGCGTGGCTTCGCGCTGGCCATGCGCCGCCTGGCACGCCGGCCGGCGCTGCCTCCCGGACTACGCGTCATCGACATCGTCGGTACCGGCGGGGACGCCTCGGGGAGCCTGAACATCTCCACCGGCACGGCGCTCCTGGCTGCCGCATGCGGCCTCGCCGTGGTGAAGCACGGCAACCGCTCAGTCTCCAGCCGCTGCGGCAGCGCCGACGTG
>Ga0209006_10007145_pt1 | contig 10088 bp, 6 predicted proteins | sample JacPin_JW_Ref_O2_FD_188567 | JGI IMG/M metagenome (GOLD analysis project Ga0209006, IMG submission 188567) | Forest soil microbial communities from Algoma, Ontario, Canada - Jack Pine, Ontario site 1_JW_Ref_O2 (SPAdes) (version 2) | ecosystem: Environmental > Terrestrial > Soil > Boreal...
ACGAACAGCGCGAGCATCTGCCCGAAGACATGACTAAGCGGCAACAGATTTAGAAATCGCAGCGGATGGAAGACTCTCTCGTAGCGAAGGTATTTCTTAATCTCGCGCTCGAGCGGCTCGATATTGGCGAGAACGTTGCCGTGCGTGATCACTACTCCGCGGGGCTCTGCCGTTGTACCGGAGGTGAACACAATCTCCAAAATGTCCTGCCGTGAAAGCGGCGGGGAAGCGTACTCAGCGTCCGAGTGCTGCGCGATTGTGTCGAATAACGATTCGATAGCTAGGTGAGGGATATTCAGATCCGCGGCCGGGATCCCATGTGAGTGAATCAGTATTTTCGCCGATACCTGCTGGGCCACGCGGGAGGAGAAGTCCAAGGTGGAAATTCGATCTATCGGAACCACTACCGCGCCGCGCAATAGGCATCCCCAAAAAACGACGGCCCATTCCGGCGAATTCTCGGCCCATACCAGAACTGCGTCGCCCTTTCCAATGCCACGGGCTTCCAGTTCGCGGGCAAATTGGCGCGCACTCGCAACAATTTGTTGGTAACGCCAACGATTCGTTCGATAGCCGCGATGTCCGGTGAACGCTACGTCATCGCCGTGGCGGCTATATTCGGCGAAGAATTCGGCTAGAGATTGCCGTCCCATAGGATGAGAATCCTACGTATCTTACAAGAAGAAGACTGTCGGGAGTGGGTAGCAAATAGCGACGAAAATTTTAAAGCATCGGTAGGAATTCCTAAATCATAAGAAGGCCAGCCGAGGAGGCCGAGTACAAAATTGTACGAGCCTCCTCGCCGGGTATTCTTGAGGGACCGCTTACCTGGAGTACTTGTCCAACTCACCAACGAGCGGATGCGCGGATTCCGGTACGGGGACTCGTCCGCCCAGCACGTCATGGCGCGAAACATCATCGCCGTACATTGACTTATCTCCGCTATTGTCCGCATGAACTACAGTTCCATCCAAACTGACTCCCGCGAAAATCCCCTTGCTGCGGGAATATGAAAGGATTTCTGCAGTCAGCGAGACGTCGGTGCTAGCCGTGGCGTTTCGTCCTACTGGACCAGCGGCAACCGAAGCGTCGCCACCCAGCTTGAATTTATCAGCCAACAAATGTCCCAGTGCGTGGTCATTCATGAACAGCAGAATTAGATCTGTTGACGAGCCTCCGGCCTGATAGCCGAAGCTCCCGCCCTCTACAGCCAAAAATATCGGCGCGCTCCATCCATTTGCCGTTCGACAAACCGCAACTCCTCGGCCGTAGTTCGCTCCGAAGATAAACGCGAACTTCTTCTCGCCGGGAATTATCGCGATGCATCGAGCCTTGTTCAAAATGCCCGGAGAAATGGAATCAGGCGCATTCATAATCTCTTGAAAAACTTCAGCCGCCCTATGCGCGCGGTTGATGTCGTCTTCCTTATCGGAAGCCGAGGCAATTGCCGGAAGAAGTAAAAGCGCACCCATAGCCAATAAACTCAGAAGATACTTTTTCATTCTCGTCACTCCTTAGTTTTTGTCCCTGAACAATCGCGGGTCGATGAAACTTAACGAGCGACCCTTCCGTAAGCTAACTGACCCGCATTTGGACAATTTGCTACGACCTGGGCAGCATACCGAAGGGTTCGGGGGTTTCCCATACCCTGAGACCTGTAAAAACGAGGAGGGACACGCCTTACAGAAGTAAAACTCTTATTTGCAGTAACTTAGAGACGGTTCTAAGGTTGAAGTTGGACCAGATCGGTCTTCTGCGGAGCGGCGGGCTTCCTGCCCTTCCACCGTGACGGCCGCAAAGAACCGCTCTTTAGCTTGTTTACCGCCAATCCCACACCAATCGAGCCGCCAACAAAATGTTTCACCTTCAGCGGGCCAACAACCTTTACCGACCGAATCCAATGGAGTCCGCTGCTGATGGCGCATCCACATTGGGAGCAATCAGGATTGCCTCCAAATATGCAGGGCTCAACTCGGCTCTTGAAGTCGGCTGAATAATTTGAAGACATCTTCGCAAAAAGACATTCGTCCGGGTTAGCCGGCGGCGCCAAGAAAGTTTTCGCGATGCCCTCGGTCATCAAAAGCTTTGGATATTTACCGGATAACGCCGGAAGTTCTCTCGCCAAAGTTTCGCGATTTTCCAGAAGCAGCATTTCAGGAGTTTGCTCGCCGATCTGCGGAGTATAAAGACTAACCCAAATTCGATTTACTTCGGGTCTGCCGTTCCAGAAAGCGACATATTCTTCCAGATAACCCGGACGCGAAAGCATGGGCCGCGTTATGGTCCAGTGAATGTTTACTTCTCGTCCTTCGATATTCTTAAGAATGCGTTCATACGTGGCCGGTTTACGACGGATATCATGATCTTCCGGCAGGCCATCGATTGAAACCGCAACACGCACGCGTGGAATTGTCATCCATTCCGCAGGGATAGGAATCACGGCGCTAGTCACCACCAGCGTAAACACAGACATCTTGCTGAGCTCCGGCAAAATCCGGCTCAACTCACGATGCCGAACCAGCGGCTCGCCGCCCACTAGCGAAACGTGCATCGGCTTATGCTTGCGCACCAGGTCGAGCACCCCTTCCACTAGCTCGTCTCCGCGTTTGTCGTTCAGATCGCGCAGCGTTACGCCTCCCGAGAGATGGGTATCTCCATACGCGTAGCATCCCGGACAACTCAGCGGGCACTCGCGGGTTATCTCGATTGAAAGTAGAGGGACGTTGCCGGTAAGAATTCGTCCCCAGGAAGTTAGAACCTCGCGCGGTGTAATACTCGGATTAATAGCAGTCGAAGACATATTAAGAATAGATGCTAGTTTTAGGGTAAGGGGTGCATGTTTACAACAGTGGACAATTTCGGTGTGTTTTCTTTCTAACGGCGGCTCAAATCGCAAATGTTGCGCGGTGCAATCGGCATTAACGATCTGCGCTGTGCTGCTCGATAAAGCGCAAAGCGTCTTCCGCCGACCTGCTTCCGGCTGCCGTACCTAGTTTATTAGACTCGGTAGTAGAAAACAACGGGCGGCGCTTCGGTGAAAACGTTGCCGGATTAAATGTTCCTCTTTTGGTATGGAACACCCACACATACTCGCGACGGTTCTTATCGGCGTCGGACGGCGAAACTACCGCGGTGTCGATAGTCGACAGGGGAGTGAAGTCTGAGAATCCATTCTTGTCCGTATGCACGGGGGTGGGCATTGTGCCGTTAAAAAAATCAGCGTCATGGGTAAAGATAACCACGAAATCCACCATCGTCGGCGCCGGAGCCGGACATATGCCCGAAAAACTCTTGCCTCTGCTTTGGGTCATCCATCTGTATTGATTCGGGGAAAGGCCATATGCGGAAAAATAAAGTTTGCAGCTTTCCTTGCTTCCCAGCGATTCCATTGGTGCGTCTTCGTCTTCGTCAGGATCGCGAGGGCTTGCTGCCGCATGAACGCTTCTGCTGTCAGGCTGGGGCTCGATGGATATGTTGTCTGCCAATGCGACGTTCGCGGTAGCCGGCGGAGTCGCAGGTTCCACCACGATAGATGCTCGAGACGCGGCGGCGGCCTTGCTCGAAACAGCTTTCGTGCTTGCCGGTTTCGTAGCCTTTGGGGTTGCTGATGACGAGCTCGAAACCGTAACAGTCTTGGTTGAACTAGCCTTTGCATCCGCATTCCTGCTATCTGTTTTCGCCGCAACAGTCGGTCGGGAAGTTTTCGTTGTACTCGGAGTCGTGTGCACTGCCTTGGTCGTTGCAGTTGAATCGGCTGCTTTGGTTGCGGATGTCGGGGAGTGCGTCGGCTGATCTTCAGCGTGATTAGGGACGGATGCCGCGCTAGGCTGCTCGTGGCTGGCAACGTTGTTAGGATCCGCAGCAGAATTGGTTTTTTCGGCCACCGCTGGTGCCGGGTTCTTTGTGGAACTGGCGCTGCTCGCCGCACTTCGCGCTGCATCAGGCAGCGCATTTGACTTCGTCACATTTCCATTCGCAGGCGCGTTCTCAACCGGTCTAACGCTTGGACCCGCAGCGCTGACGGGAGCTCGGCCGTGCGACGCGGCAGCGGCAACCACTTGTCGTTGTTTCTGGCTCGCTTGCGCTTCGCTGGAACTCTCATTGGGCTCTTCTGCCCCCGGTGGCTTGGGCAGGGCCTTAGCTTCCACATAGCCTTCTCGCCCGCCGGCAATGCGAATTTTCACATAGCCCTTTTCGCGAGCAAGGATTTCCACCGGCTCGCCGCACTTCAGCTTCATCGCCACGTCGAAACTATTCAACGAGTCGTACACCCATATGCGGTCTTCGTTCACGCCGCATTTTAGCGGACTGGTTTCCGCTGCCTGCACCGGCATTACAAAACATATACCTAGAAAGATCGGAATCAGCGCGACGTTACCTCGCATTATTCTTTCCCCCGGTTTTGCGTGGAAAATTGTGCGAAAGGTGCGACCATACATATCGAGTCTCGTGAATTCCAAACTGCTGAATCTACACAGCAAGTATGCTCGGCCACTAACGGAAGCTACAACTGGACAGAAGGACAGAACAAGGGCAGGGAAAAAGGTTCGCTTTATGTTCCCAAAGTCTCTGGCAGACATCAATTCCATCGCATGGTTGCGCGTCTCTTTCCGCTCATTCCGATGCGCTCATTTTTTGTGATGGCCCGCGCGCCTCTTCTTGTCGTATCTCGCTAATGCGTCCTCGATTACCGGATAGGCCGTCTTGGCTGGCAGGATTTCATCCACTTCCACGACTTTTCCTTCCAGATTTTTGTAGTCCTGGAAGAATCTGCGAATCATGGCCAGTTTGTGCGGTGGCAACTCGCTCGCCTCGTGGTACTCGCTGTATTCCGGATCCGCCGTGGCTACTGCAATAATCTTGTGGTCTTTTGTCCCCGAATCGATCATCGCCATTAACCCAATTGTCCGCGCATCCATGATCGTAAGCGGAACGACAGGCACCTGGCAGAGCACCAGAACATCGAGAGGGTCGTGATCTTCAGCCAGCGATTGCGGAATGAATCCATAGTTCGCCGGATAATAAACCGCGGAATAAAGTACGCGGTCCATTTTGATGATGCCGCTGCCTTTGTCGAGCTCGTACTTGACGCTCGATCCCAGAGGAATCTCGATTACGGCATGGAATTCTTGCGGGACGTTCTCGCCAGGACTCAAATCGTGCCACGGATGCATTGGAAAGCCTCCAGCTCGACTGATTCTAGGTTAGACCGGATGATTCGTCAGTACGACCTTGCCGCCCTGGCGCGCAAAGACATAAACATTTTTCGGATTGATATCTTGCAGCGCACGGTCTTTCAAATAATCTTCCGTAAACAAGAATACCCGGTGCTGGCCTTGCCACAGGCGCGTAAATGATTGGTTGTCCTCGAAAATGTTTGGAGCGTCGGGAAAGTAAGAGCCGTACCACAAATTGCCGTCGCGGCCATTCAACACATGCAGTTCGATTCCAGTGTAGTAGTTTAGCGTCGAGCCGAATTCATATTTTCCGTTGATTACGATGGTGTCGCCTGGCTTGTATTCCCTTTGGATTTTCAGCGCTATATTCTTCGACGTAACTTCCGGCGAGAAAATCACGAAGCCCTGGTGCACGCAGAAGAGCACCACCACCATCATTCCTGTCAGCGCCAGATTTCCCTTTAATGGCGCTCCGCGCCTGCGGTAAAGCCAGTTCAAGCCCGTGCCAATCAGTAGCGCGAATCCCACCAGCCAAAGCGGCGTGCGAAATAGTCCAAACGCTTCAATCGTCAGATCTTCCATGTGCCCGAGCGACAATGCGTATTGCCCGGGATGCGGCACAAGGACATCGCCGATGTCAGTGCCTGGCGGGAACGGGTGGGTCGTCGCCAAAACACTTACGGCCGCCGCGAAACCCAGTACACCGATTATCAACAATACTAGCGAAGCGGTTTTGCCGGACTTGCGCTCGCGGCTGAAAATATCCGATTCGCGCTCCCGTTGCATCCACCCGCCAATCAGCAATGCCAGCGCAGGCAATACCGGGAGCGAATAATATTCCTGCCGCGTGGAAAAACTGAAAAACAGCATGATCACTCCGGCCCAGACCCCAAAGAACACATTTGCTTGAGCGCGTACGCTCAGACCCTCTCGCCACCGGCGTACCCGCCCCGGTATCTCCTTTAGCGCCGGAAACAAAAACACGAACCACGGAATCAACCAGGCCAGCAGTAGCGCCCAGAAGAGCAGAAGTGGAACCTTGTCGTAATCTCGCGGAATTCTTTTATTCAGATATCGCAGCACTTGTTCGTTTACAAAATAAAACCAAAGAAAACCTTTTTCCGGCCCGCTCGGCTGCGCGGGACTGCGTATTGCCGCCAGAATGTGCCAAGGCGCTGCCACCAGCAAAAAGACCAGCGCGCTCGACAATGGCTGCATGGCGAGAAGTTTCTTGAAATTTCCAACTAGCAGAAGAAATACAAAAATAATCATTCCCGGGAACGCCAAGCCGATCAGGCTCTTCGTCAGAACATTCAGCGCCACCGAAATCGCAAAACCCCAACAAGCCCATCTTCCCGGTTTGTCCTGTTCGTAAGCCACTAAGAAAAAATAAAGACTCAGCGTCAGCCACATCGCTACGATTGCGTCCGGAATCAGGAATCGCGTATAAACAAAAATCCCCGGCGCGGTTATCAAAATCAGCGCCGCATAAAATCCCGCCGCCGCACTCAAAAAGCGCCGCGCGAATACCCACGCGGAGAGCCCAAGTCCCAATACGCCCAATGCCAGCGGCAAACGCGTCTGCCATTCCCCGACGCCAAACAGCTTGTAGCTTACGGCCACGCTCCAATACATCAGCGGAGCCTTTTCCAGGTAGCGTATGCCGTTCACGTAGAGCGTCACCCAGTTGTGATTCAGCAGCATCTCGCGCGCAGCTTCGGCATGAATCGAATCCGCATCATCTAAAAGCCCAGGTTGTGAAAGCGCCGGCAAGTAGATGAGCGCCCAGGTGACGAAAATAATCCCGAGCGTGGACGCCGTCGATAGAAATGGGGAGGATAGAGAGTTGCGCGGTGTTGAATTCACGAGAACATTTTCCGGCGGCTGAATCAGGCCAACATTCTAACTGAATGTCCCACGAATTCCGATTGTTCTGTCGCTCAGAGTGCTTCTTCGCAGAAATGTCCCTGCTGCGTCCCGAGCGATCGGGACGATTGCAATTTCAAAATTGTGTAGGAGATGCCAGAGAAGAAGTCTAAGGAATGGCCGGTCCCGAAGGGCTAGCCTCGGCTTTTGCTGCTGCGACCGAATGTCCGCCGCATTGCGCTTCGACTAGCTTCTGCAGCGCGTCGTCCAGAATCGCGCCTTGGCGTGATTTCGCCGAGCAAACTTGCGCTGCTCCCAATTGCAACGCCCCGCGCAAATCTGCGCCGTCCAGATTTGCATTCTGCAAGCTCGCGCCGTTCAGCACCGTCCCATTAAATTGCGCCCATCGCAAGTCCGCGCCGGTCAAGTCCGCGTCGATAAAAATGGCGGTGGAAAGTTGCGCGTTCACCATCCGCGCATTAGGCAATTTCGCGGACCACAAATAGGCTTGTTGCATGTCCGCATGCTCCAGGTTAGCTCCATCCAATTGCGCATCGCGAAGGTCGGCCTTTTGCATGTTGGCCCGAATTAGATTCGCCGCGGACAGTTTCGCGCCGTAGAGGCTAGCGCCATCCAGCCGCGCATCAACTAGATTCGCCTTTAGCAGCGAAGAATACGAAAGATTCGCGTTCCGCAGATCCGCACGCGCCAGATTCGCCCCGTCCAGTTGCGCCCGATCGAAATTCGTATGGTTCATTCGCGCACGGTCTAGGATCGCCTGCCGCAAGTCCGCTTGGCCAAAGTCTGCGCCGCGCAAATCTGCTTCCGCCAAAAACGCGCCGTAAAAATCCGACCGCCACAAATGTGCGTTCGCCAGAAATATTCCGTACGCCTGCGCGTAGCGGAAATGAGATTCGTTCAGCCGCGCGCCCTTCACCTCGGAAAGATCGTCGCTACCGTCGGCGCCGCCACTGTGCCAGTCAGAAGGTTTCGTGGAAACGGGTGCCTCGGTCAAATCCGCGTAGGGGTCGTATCCCAGCGTCCACAAAACGGCGGGAGCCCACCTTTTGGCGCTAGCAGACGAAAATTGCGGTGCGCGCTCCTTGCCGTGCGGGACGCCGGTGATCGTTCCAATCGATAGGAAAGTCAGAATCACAAACAGAATAATCGAAAGCGTCGCAGGTTTTACCTGCCTCAACTTCTCGGCAATATTTTTCTTAGGTTGTTCCGATACCACCCAGCGTGCTTGCGGCCGGCCGATTTTTGTCGTGGCGTAAAACGCGATTCCCACTGCCGCCATCACCAGAAGCTCGTGCAAAATCGTTCCGTGAATTTCTTGCAGCGTCAGGTAGCGGCCCCAGAAAAGAACGAGCACCGCCGGAACGATCCAGTACGCCATCAACGCAGACGCGCTCTTTTCAATGAGCCGCGTGGATGGCGCGTCGTGGTTCATCCAATGGAAATGCAGTCGCATAAGCCCCGTAACAATTCGCGATTGCTTTTCGCCAAGAACGCGGCCGTCTGGAAAGACCGCCGGCAGCTCCAGCACCGCATCCCACAAGCGTTGCAAGTGATATTGAAAAAGCAGGTAAACGCAGAGCAGCATAACCGGCGCGATCAAATAAATCTCAGCCGTAGGAAGCGCGGCGGACGCGGCAGGAGAATGCAGGAACGGAAGAATCGCCGAGTCGGAAACTAGCTGCACGTCCTTCGTCTTCCAAATCATCAGACAGGAAACAAAACTGGCGAACAGCATCGCTGCGAACATGCGCGCCGACCTTTGCGAAGCCTTCGAGAATTCTGCCAGCGCGTCAAAGTGCGAAATCTGTGCCGGCAAAGACGCATCTCGCAAATTGGTGCCCGCCAGTTGGCGCGCCACAAGCCCCATCGCGCTTTCCAGCGACGCGCCTTCCAAATTTGCGCCTTCTAGGTTTGCTCCTACCAGGCAAGAATCCTGCAAGTTTGCGCGAACCATGCACGCATCTCGCAAATCCGCCAACAGCAGATCGGCCGCCTTCAGGTTCGCATCTTGCAAATCTGCATATCGCAAATTCGCGCTGATCAATTCCATGCCTTCCAGTTTTGCAGCGCGGAGATTGGCCTTCCTTCCCAGCACGCCTCGCGAATCCAGCCACTCCTTGTGGTTCCCCAGAGCTTCTTCCAGCGCCCACTCGCTCGAGTCGATTCTGGCGGCGCCTGTCGAGCTCTCTGTGGAAACCAGCGAGGGAATAATCGCGCCATCATCCGTCGCTGTGTTTTCGTCGCGAGTTTCTGCGAGCACGTCCGTCAAACTTGGCCTCAACGCCTCTGGAATCTCCGTTAAAGTTGGAGGCAGCGCTCTGAAGACATGTTCATCAGCAAACGCCGCCGCAACTTCGGGCGAGTCCAGCGCCATCGAGTCCACTTCGATTTCAGCCATTATTTCGTGTTCAGGCGCTAACCAGGTTGGAAGCGTGCTTTCGTTTTCTGTTTTATTTTCTGAAGGAAGTTCTGGAACGGCCTCGACCTGCGAAATTGTTTCAGTCTCAGATGCTGTCACAGTTGCAGTGATTACATCGTTCTGCTCGGGAATAACGTCATCCTCTGCGAGGTTTTCGTCTTCGGCAGAACCTAGCGAGGACGGTTCAGCAGAGACCGCTTCTTCAGTCGAGCCTTCGCTTTCCGACGCTATTTCTTCTGCCGAAGGCCAATCGATATCCTCCGACACATCTGACGGGATAGGTTCGGTATTTACAACCGTTGAAGTCGCAGCCGATGTCTCCGTCGCTTGCGGAATTTCGATAGGCTTTGCCCCATCCAGAAAATTCTTGGAAAGAAATTCCTTCAGTTCATCTTCTGAAGGCGCTGCCTGCTCGCCGGTTCGATCTTCGACGCCGTTCTGATCGATCGCTTGCTCTTCTGCGGACGTTTCAGCGATCGGCTCTTCCACCTGCACGCTCGCCGTTCGCCCCCCGCCAGACGAGAAGAGACGCTTGAAAAGAGAAGCCATTGGATGTGCCCACTGCCCCCGTAAAAGTTTCTATCGCGCAAGCCTGCGGCTTGTTT
>Ga0209006_10007146_pt1 | contig 10088 bp, 6 predicted proteins | sample JacPin_JW_Ref_O2_FD_188567 | JGI IMG/M metagenome (GOLD analysis project Ga0209006, IMG submission 188567) | Forest soil microbial communities from Algoma, Ontario, Canada - Jack Pine, Ontario site 1_JW_Ref_O2 (SPAdes) (version 2) | ecosystem: Environmental > Terrestrial > Soil > Boreal...
TCCCGGTTGGCGTTGATGTCGGGGCCGTAGCCTGGAATCTGCTCCAGCATTTCCGTCGGCATCGCCCACAACCCCGCCGGCGCCGGCAGCATGGTGCCGCCGATATCGCCCTGGCCCTCGAACATGATCGAGATGAACGCCTTGCGATCCAGCGCCAGCGCCAGCGCGCGGCGGATGTCGAGGTTGTCAAAGGGCGGGTTCGACGAGTTGACGATGATGTTGGTGGACACATTGTTGGGCGCGACCACGCAAATCGCGTTCGGGGCCTGCGTCTTGACGTCCTTCAGCAGCGGAATCGAAACCTCCGTCGGAAAGGTCAGGTCGAACTTGCCGGCGACGAAAGCGAGAATCGCGGTCGAGCGGTTCGGGATGATGGTGAACTCGATGCCGTCGAGATACGGAAAGCCTTTTTTCCAGTAGTCCGCGTTGCGCGTCAGCTTGATCGATTCGTTGGCCTTGAACTCGACGAATTTGAACGGGCCGGTGCCGATCGGGTGGGTGCGCATGTCCGCCGGTGACACGTGGCAGGGATAGACCGGCGTGTAGCCGGAAGCGAGCAGCGCCAGTAGCGCCGGCTGCGGCCGCTTCAGGTTGAACGACGCCTCGTAGTCGCCTGATGTCGTGACGTCGTTGACCTCATCGTACCAGGACTTGCGCGGATTCTGGCGGAATTTCTGCGGCGACTTGCCCATCAGCATGTCGAAGGTGCATTTGACGTCGGCGGAGGTGAACGGCTTGCCGTCATGCCACTTGACGCCCTGCCGCAATTTGAAGGTGAGCGTTTTCTTGTCGCCGCTCCAGGCCCAGCTCTCCGCCAGTTCCGGGACGATCGAGTCCATGCTGTTCTGCGCCACGTCCTGCTTGTAGATCACGAGGTTGTTGAACACCGGCATGAAGGGCACGTTGACCGAGTAGGTTGCGGCTTCATGGATCGAGGCGTTGGCGGGACTGTCGCGATGATACATCCGCAGGATGCCGCCCTGCTTCGGCTCGGCCGCATGCGCGAGACCGGAGACCGCCAGCAACGACAACACCGCGGCGGCAAGCGCCTGCACGCTCCGCATGATTCCCTCCCTCGACATTTCGGCCTCATATCAAGCCGATTTTGCCGGACGATAGCATGGAGAGGCGTCGGCGCAACCAGCGCGGCCGCTGTCGGTATTGGCAATTCGGACTATTGCAAGCGGGTGCGCGATATCGTCGCGCCCTCACGATGCGTCCGGGGAGCGACCCGATCGAACAGTCATCCGCCTTGGTGGTTCGCTATACGACGGCCCGTTGAGGGGCCGCTCATGCCGCCGGTTGACTTCATCGGGCGACCGCCGTCACTAACCCGCGCCAAATGAAATCAAGGATGGCGGTCCGGCAAAATGGATCGTCATCCGCAAACAACCGGCACTTCCGGATCATTTTTCGCGCGCACGGACAGCTGATTTGCCCGTCAGGCAAAATCCTGTCAATCTCGTTTTGAAAAAATATTCTTCTTTTCCGAAACGGCAAATCAGCCTTATATTTTCGTCATCCCGTTCCACTGGGAGGGGCGATACGCGATCGTCACGTTCGCGGGGCGGGCTGCGGTGGACGCGGGGAGCGCTTAAGACGACAGCGCTTTCCTGCGGACGGTAAAGACGTGTGATCCTGACACCCCGACGCTGGTGTCAAGTTCGCGCTAAGGGGCGCGGGCGACGGTGGCAAGAAAGCCCGGCCGCCGGGGAGCACCATATAAGCCGTAAACCATTGCGCGGGAGTGCCGGGTGATTTCGGTGTGACCTGTATGCTCGTGTGCGCCCTACCACTACTATTGCACGCGAGACCGCGGGGCGCATCGGGCGCCCGGCCTCCCGGCGCCCTCTGATTGGAGAGGGCGGGAATTTAAGAGCAAACCTCGGGCGCATCGCGCGGTGAGAGTGCGAAGGTGTGTCTTTTGATATCGTCTCTCAACGTCATTGCGAGGAGCGTGCGACGAAGCAATCTAGCTTCCTTTATTGTCTCGCAAAGCTGGATTGCTTCGCGGAGCTTGTCATCGGGCGGCGCTTCGCGCCGACCCGTTGGCTCGCAATGACGGTCTATCAGCTGTCTTCGCCCGGCTTGACCGGAGTATTCCGGAGACGCCAGCGATGGATCCGATAAGCCGGCCGTGCTGGATCCCCCCGCACGGCGTCGTTGGCCAATTGTTCCTGCGAGGCAGGCGCCGTGGGTCGACCCGATCTTCGCTGTGGAAAGTCGACCACCTAGACATCCCTTCGGAAGCCAATGCTCGTTTAAGGACCCGACGACTAAACGATGAAAAACAGCCGCGCTCACGCACCGGATCGGCGGGCCAGAATCCATCCGACCGGTAGACACTCAGTATCGTTTCTGAGGCTAAGGATGCTAGGAGCACGTACGTGCAGCAACACCGCAGGGGTTTTGAGGGATCATGTCACTAACTCGTAAATATCTCGTGATTTCATGGAGTTGACGCTTTGAAAGCCTATTTTGACCAAGTGTCCGGAATAGTTCCCGAACACAGGGCTGCTTCACGAAGAACGAAGAACTGGTGCTTTCAACATACGCCAGGGAATCGTCGTCGCGATCGACCTGAAACGTCAGCTTTCGGGGCGGTCGATCGCCGTTTTCGATCCCCTGCAGGCTAAGGCTCCATGGCCAATCCCGTACAACTAAAAAACGCACCATCTAATTTTGCATCCCTTGGCAAGCGTGGCTAGTATCGGTTGGCGTGGGCGACTGCAACTTCCTCTAATCGCAGATGGTGCAACATGCCGCTGGACTCAGGTACGTTGGCTACTTTGAGATCGCCGGACCGATTACTACTAACTCTGCAAGACGCTTTAGCTACCCAGTTTAATGCGCCTCTAACGCTCATACGACGCAACGCCGGAAAAGCGATCGCTAAAGATTCGATCACGCCACCTCCGATGCAATATCACGAACTTAGCGCTAATGTGGAATTGCGTTGCGAGCAACTGCAACACAATTGGCCACAATGGAAGAAGCACTTTAGAGACCTTGCTGGAACAAATTTTTCATTACCGCCTTCCTACGCTAATCCCGGCGTCCGATTGCTTCGCGACAACTGGGCCTGGTCTTGGTCAGAGGTGATTGAAATTCTCGGTCACGCGAATTTATTACACACAGGTGGCCAATCTTCCTTGTTTCATTCCACTTTCTTGAATCATCTTTGGTCATACCTGCATGTCCTCGATGATGACTTCATTCTATTGCTTGGACCTGTTCTAATTCGACCGTCGGAGAACATCGCCGAGTGGAAGTTTGAGTCACTGCTTCGATTGGACATTGATCATTTCAATTCGGCCGTTCTTCGAGCCTGGGGCACCTGTCCAGACAAGGATAAATTGCAGTGGCCGAGCGGCGTCCAAATTACTAGCGCCGTCTATGGAACTGACTATATAATAAGAATGCTTTATGGGAGAGCGCTCTCAAGTAGCTACGACATTGAGGACCGGGCGTCCAAGATTTCGTCGGCATTTAAAATAGCGCGGCAATTTTTTGAAGCGCACGACGGCAACTATCGTCCCGATGCGCTGTCTAAGTTTGTTGCCGCACTCGCTCCGTACGTACCCTCCGATACCACAACGCGATCGATCCGATTTTCCGCCTCAATGCCAACGATTCTGGAAAACACAATATCAGAGGTGAAGTATACCTTTTCTCTCTCATCCGGCCAGGCACAGCAAATTTCCGGTGACGCCGACGCCCAAAGCTCACGCGATTCCTCGTACATGCCCGAGCCTGGTGTAGATACCGCATTTATAACGAAGACCTCATTCCAGTACGAAACATTCGTTTTGCTTAGAAACTACCTGAACCGAAAATTTGGAGTTTACGTTACACCGGAGCATACGCTTCAATTGGGTATCCCAACAAAAGTTGGAGATCGCATCATCCGGCTAATAGCTCGTTTGTTTGAAGCAGATGAAGGCGCTATATATCGAGTTGAATACAAAGAGGCGCACCAGCCGCTTTCGAGATACGGCTCATATACTGAATATTTACAACCGACCTCCAGAGGGCACGTCATGTTGACGCATATGCGTCGCATCGGGATGCTCAAGGAGGAACGCAATCGATCCATCAGCTATAGAGCTGTCGATGAGCAGCGAACCCAAGTCTGTGAAAAATATTGTCCTAAGCATCAAATTGCAATTCCGCCTAGCCAGCCATTGTCCTATCCTGACAAGGAACATCGTTGGGGGTCGGCTGGATGTGCAGCTCCGATAGTAATAAATGGACGAACTTGGGGTGCGATCGAACTGATCAGTGATCGGCCGTGGAATTTCCACTTGGAGTCTGTGAAAAAAATCGAGGAAGTCTGCAGTATAGTCGGGCCGTCCTTCTACTATCAAAGCATCTTATCCTCATTGAGCGAGATTTATCAGACCATCGCTAACCCCCAAGTTCCATTTAAGATGAAAGTGGATAGGGTCTGTCAGCAGTTGCCTGATCTCTTCCTGGCTGAAAGCGCGGCCGTCTATTTCCGTCGGCAAGATGGAACGTTCTATCCGGCGGCCTGCCACTTTCGAGAAGATGTTTCTGAATTTCTAGCTGGAGACACAGACGAGTCCCGCAGTACGAAATCATTGGAATCATCCATACTTGAGAATATTTCTGCAATTCAAGAATTCACCATTGGCGAAGCGCCGTTCGACTTCAATTTTTTCAATCTTTCGAAGAATCCCTTCTTTAAAGCTCATCGTGGGTGCAAGCTGCTAGCAATACCACTCTCTGAGTCTCAACTAGACGCTTCAACAGGGCGCGTGTTTGGGCTTATCACGCTTGTATTGGGTTCCCGACAAAATCCGGATCTGGCGCCATCGTCAGATGAGGTCAGTAACGCACATGATTTCCTTCGAGGCTATTTGACAGTTGCGCTGCAGTTGATTTACGCGAGTTATGTGTGGGAGCGGTCAACGCGAAGCTATTTGTCTCACGAAGTGACGCGACTTGCGATAGAGTTTGAAGCGAGGCTTTCGCGAGCTCGAGACGCCGCAACCAGGATTAAGGTCGATGAAGTTCAGCGCCCACTGCGCTTCCGACTTCTTCAGTCGCTGAGTGACCTCGACGCCAACTTGCGCGACTTGGAGCATTTCAACGCTATCTTCAAGTCGGTCTCCGCAGTTGGCAAATCAGATCCGCTTCTAGCAGCTGCGAAAAATCTGCGCGACCAAGAGACGGCGTCTTCCTCGTCAGAAGTTATTATGCTCAGAGACATCGTCAATGAGATATTTCAAAGCAGGCAAACGCAAAGTGTGGAGCGTCCCGTCCGAATGGTGAACGCGGTCAATCCGGCTCACCGTATTATGATGAGCCGGAGAAACCTTCGCGAAGTGCTGGGCAATCTCGCTGAAAATGCAATCAAGTATGCCGACCCGAGGTCCCTAATCGAGACATCTAGCCACAAAACGAGCCGCGGGGAGATGTCTCTATTCATCAGTAATGCAGGCCCACCCCTTAGCTCCGAGGAGAAGCGCCGGCTATTTGAGGAAGGGTTTCGCGCTCAGTATGCTCACGAGCGAAATATCCCAGGAATAGGCCGCGGTTTAGGTTATGCGAGGGACATCGTTCGCCTTTATAGCGGGGAAATCACGTACAGGTTGCATTCGCGCGAAAGGACGAGTAAGGGTACCGGTCAGTCATGGTGGCATGAGGTTGAAATCCGATTCCCAGCAGGAATGACTTTAGGGGACAAGGCATGAATGGGGCTGTGGCATTGAAGGAAATGCTTTCGCATAATACGACAATTTCGATGTTTGATAACAAACCAGATACCGTCGAGCGCCTTGAGACGATTTGGAGCGATGGCGGATTTAAAACAAACTATTTTGATGATCGCATTAGACTTGAGGAGTTAATAGAAGGCCTTTTAGATCCGGGTGACACCGAAGAGAAGGTGATCCCCGCTTTCGACGTCAAGTTCGATACTTCGTTTGACGTTCATGCGGGAACTAAGTCGTATCGGATAAAGAATCCTCAGTTAGCGGGCGTCGAGATAGTAGAGTTTCTGACCAGGAATTTTCAATCTCTAAAAGACATTTGCTTCATCTTGATGTCTTCTGCAGAGGCAGAGGAAGAAGTATTAGGTCGTGTAACGAGCTTAAATAAACAGGGCGTACACGTAAGCTTTATATCAAAGCACGAATCAGAGAATGTTATTCTCGAAAAGACCTTTGCGTTGATAGAGGGCCAGAGTGTTGGGACGGATCACGCCAAGCAGATCATAGTTAGCGACGATCTAATCAATGCATTTTATGAAGCCCAAAAGGTTTACGAGCAAGTATCTCGATCGGGGATAGGCGTTCGCGACCGTGCCCTTGCGTTAGATCCCGCGGAAGTACGTGATCTAATCGCCTCGCGCGCGCTGGAGGCAATTGCTTCCCTTGGTAAGGAAATGCAGTTGGGAGCCATTGAGCACGCGCCGCTGTTAGCCGACAACACGTTTAACTATAGATTTGCTTTGGAGATTTTACAGAACATTCCTATCCGGGTCGATTTCTTGCAGCAATTTCTCGCATCGCTTCAGCAAAAGCTCGTAGATTTCCTGAATGACGGTGGGCTTATTCAAGGCTCATGGGGAAAGTTACTGCAAAGTAACGGTGGGATTATCTTCGAGTTGGCCGCCCCCCCGATTGAACCGGAAGTGAACTGGCAAAAGCCCGATAGCATCGAATCTTTTTGAATCTCAGGATTACCATTTCAATGGCGTCGTTTCAGTTTCTCCAAGCGACAGATTTGCACATTACTGTTCCGCCAGATTCTAACGAGATCGGCAGCGTGGCGCGCTGGATGCTTCTCAGCCGCAACTCTCGGGCTCGTCTGCCTGTATTAAAGGCCGTTGCAGAATTCGCCTTTAGCAAAAGAAAAGAGTTGGATGCGATCGTGATAAGCGGAGACTTGGCGGACGATGGCGAGAAAGCCAATCTGGGGACAGCGAGGGAGTTCGTGGAAGCTCCCTCGCGTTATGGACACCTTGCTGCGAGCCTATTCCCAACATTGGGATGGAGCACTAAGCAGGATGTTCAAGTACTTTTGCTACCCGGGAATCATGATCGATTTAGTGGCCCGTTTCGTCTTCCCGGCGGCACGATCTTTGACGAAATCTTCGGATCGCATTGGCGTAAGGGAGTTGGCGGAGTCCAAACCACGATTATCAAGAAGAACGAAGAAAGTTTAGCTTTAGTATTTGCCGACTTTTGCGTTCCGAAGCTAAGAAAGGCGCCACAGGGAATTTGGGGGCAAGGGTTAGTTGGGAAAGTTACCCTGGCCAGTCTGGTGTCGACTACGGAGTCCATCCGGCTAGCCTTGCCGAGATCAACCATACTCTGGGTTCTTCATTTTCCACCCTTCCTAGACGCTCGGCGGCGTTTTTGCCTCCGAGGTGCTTCTAAGGTAATCGATGCAGCAGCGGGATTGGGCGTTAAGCAAATTTTCTCAGGTCACCTTCACATAAATAGGACCGAGACGTATTCTGATGTTGAAGTTATTTGCACCGGTAGCGCGGCTAGCGAGTATCGACCAAATTACAGTAACTCCTTGCGCATTGTTCGGGTTGAGACGTCGCACGCGGGCGCGGAGGTAAGCAGCACTCTTTTCATGTACAAACCCGAGATACAATCTTTTGCTTAGGCTCGCACGCCTTTGGCTCGTCGCCGGCGACCGACAGCGCCGGGTGCTGGAAGCCAAGGCGCAGCAGCGCGGCATCTCCTACGCCGAGATGGAGCGCACCGCGTTCTCCTATACTTCGATCAAGGACTATGTGACGCCGGAGCAGATCGCCGACCGGATCCTGTTCATGTGCAGCCCGCGCGGCCGGACCATTTCGGGGCAGGCGATCTCGATCTGCGGCGATACCCGGATGCCGGGGTGGCCGACGCGAAAACAGCGTAGAAGCGTCGCATGATTCCATGGCAGCAGATCGATGCGGCAACCGTGCCCGGCGCGGACGTCGAACTTCGCCTGATGCGTAGGGGCGCCGAGTTCTCGATGATGCTGGGCTCCAACGAATTGATGAACAGCCGGCTCAGCGGATCCGAGGAGGCGCTTGCCACGCTCGCCTGCAGGCAAATCGAAACGATCAAGGCGCCACATCTGTTGATCGGTGGCCTGGGCATGGGCTTCACGCTGCGCGCCGCGCTCGCCGTGCTGGGATCCGAGGCGCGGATCACGGTGGCGGAGCTGGTGCCCGCGGTGATCGCGTGGGCGCGAGGTCCGCTCGCCGGCATTTTCGGCGATAGCCTGAGGGATCCAAGAGCTGACATCCGCAGCGCCGACGTTGTCGAGGTCATCAGGTCCCACGCTGCCGCGTTCGACGCGATCCTGCTCGATGTCGATAACGGCCCGGAGGGCCTGATCCGCAAGGCCAATGATGCGCTGTACGACCGCGGCGGATTGAAAGCGATCCGCCGCGCGTTGCGGCCAGGTGGGGTGCTGGCGGTCTGGTCGTCGGGGCCGAATCCGGCATTTTCCAAAAGGCTTCGCGACGCCGGTTTCGACGTCAACGAGGTCGCCGTGCGAGCGACCGCAAAGCGTAGCGGCGCGCGCCATGTGATCTGGTTTGCGACGAAATCCGACGGCGCAAGCTAGCGCTCTACGGTTGGAGATTTCGCCGAAGAAACTGTACCGCATCGGCAATCGATTGGGCTCGAACCGCTGCGTCAAACCCCATCCAATACCCGGGGGCTCTCTTCATGCACGCGCCGAATAAGTCCGGGTCGAACGGCTTTGCCTGACCGTCGATGAGCAGCATCACTCGGTCTGGCCCGAGCAGAATCAGCGGGCATTTTTTTGCGCTGACCAGGTCCGGGTAAAAGCGCGCGCTCGGCTGGTCGGGAAACGTCCACGCGTGGTAGGCGCCCGGGTAGGTCACGGTTTCGATCGGGGCTGGAATTTCCGCGGCTCGTGCGTAGGCCAGATAAGTCTCGACCTTTGCCGCCGGCAGATTGTCGTCTTTTCCGCCGAGCAGCAACAACACCGGAGAGCCGGTATAGGCGCCGCGGTCGGCCACCGCGCCAAAGTTCAGGGCCGGATAGAAGGCAACATGCGCGGCAAATTTTTCCCGTCCGGGATTTAGCTTCGATCGAAGCGACTCAAAGGCCGTCACATGAGCCACCTCGGCGCCAAACGAAAAGCCGAGAACGGCAATTCGGCTGGCATCGATCCGGGGTTCGCTCGAAAGCCACCGCAGCGCGGCATACGCGTCCGCCGCGCCGGTCGGCAGATAGCCCGGCGTTGCCGACATCACCGCCCCGGTGGTGCCGCGCGCGGCAAAGCTGTCATAGGTCAGCGTGGCGAAGCCTGATTTCCGTAGTTCGGCGGCGACATAGCCCTCATTGGAGTCACGATAGCCGCCCAACGCGTGAACGACGATGACGGCGGGGTAGCGATCTCTCACCTCCTCCGGAAAGTCGAGTTTCGCCCGAACCGTCACCGTTCCGGCTGCGGCCTCCCGCGCCAGGAGCTGGCGAAAGTCGCTGTAGGTGGAAGATTGAAACGTGATTGTGCTCGTGCCGGCCTGCGGCGCCTGACAATCTGCAGCCATCGTTCCAAAGGCGATCGTCGCCATCAGGACGCATAACATCCGGTATATGGCAGCCCTTCGCTTTGTCATGATCGGGCAGACCACCCCGCGTATCTGCGGCGCTACCAATCGGAAGAGGCGAGGCAGGCCGAACCGGGCGAAGATCGCCGCTGGCCATGCGGTTGGCAAGGGGCTGCGATGGCCCGGTCCATTTTAGTGACGGCGGAGCGCCGGCCGTTGCTCAGTGGCCGGTGCTCTGGGCCAGCGCGCCGACGATCGAGGCCGCGGCATTCCATTCACTGGATGCGAGCCTGCCGGCAACCATGATCAGGGTGGTGGCCAGCAGGGGACCGATACGCTGCGCGTGATCCCCGACGATCAAAACAACTCCGTGCTGGTGTATGGAACCGAGCGAGAACTGGACACGATGGAAGCGATGCTGCGCAAGATCGATCTGCTTCCACTACAAGTTCGCATTGACGCCGTGATCGCCGAGGTGACGTTGAACGATGCGCTGCAGTACGGCACGCAGTTTTTTTTCAAGTCAGGCGGC
>Ga0209006_10007147_pt1 | contig 10087 bp, 6 predicted proteins | sample JacPin_JW_Ref_O2_FD_188567 | JGI IMG/M metagenome (GOLD analysis project Ga0209006, IMG submission 188567) | Forest soil microbial communities from Algoma, Ontario, Canada - Jack Pine, Ontario site 1_JW_Ref_O2 (SPAdes) (version 2) | ecosystem: Environmental > Terrestrial > Soil > Boreal...
GAAATTCATCTGGTGACGGCCACCCGCGAGCACCGACCAATAATACTCCTTGCCGAACAGCTTATCGGCCGTGCGCTTCATGAACAGAAGATTGTCGAGGTCGGCACCGATACCACCGAGAATGCCGAAGATGAGCTGCACGAATACCGGCGGCTTGAACATGCCGCGATCGATGCAATGGGCGAGGCTGTAGAGGTGGCCGACGTCGTAGCACTCGTGCTCGAATTTGATTCCATGCTCCTCGCCGAGCAGCTTGGATATCTTCTCGATGTCGCGAAACGTGTTGGGAAAAATGTAGGCATCGGAATTGGTCAGATAGCCTTCCTCCCAATCGTACTTCCAGTTCTTGTAACGCTTGGCCATCGGATAGAGCGCGAAGTTCATCGAGCCCATATTGAGCGAGCACATTTCGGGGGAAAGTTGCAGCGCGGCCGAAATGCGCTGCTCGACCGTCATGGTCACGGCGCCGCCGGTGGTGATGTTGACCACAGCGTCGGTCGCCTGCTTGATGCGCGGAAGAAACTGCATGTAAACGCTCGGATCCGGCGTCGGGCGCCCATCCTTGGGATCGCGGGCATGCAGGTGCAAAATCGCGGCGCCGGCGGTCGCGGCATCGATCGCCTGGGTGGCAATCTCATCGGGCGTGACCGGCAACGCGTCGGACATAGTAGGGGTGTGGATCGAGCCGGTAATTGCGCAACTGATAATGATCTTATTCGCCATCGACGTTTCTTTCCCTTTCGGAGCATGCACAGCGACGGACAGCAAAGGCCCCGCTTGTCAGCGAGGTGTCATATCCCGCCTTTACGGCAGCGGCCACCACTATGACGCAAGCCGCACGATGCGGCCACATCGCCGCCGAAGTCCGGCCGCGGGACCACCCGCAACCGCACATTGAAGGCAAATTTTCGCCCGGCAAAACGTCTTGCATCTCCAGGCTTTTTTGTCTGCGACGAGGCCCCTTCGAGCGCCGTGAGGCGGAAACCCCGCTTGCCGGATGCGCGTTAGGTGCTTTAAGTTTCGCGCCCGTCATTAGGGTCGGCCCCGAAAGCGATTGAGATTCGGAGAACGCAAGATGCTAGCGAAGTACGCGATGGTTGCTGCCGGTCTTTTGTCGCTTTTGGCCACCGGCCAAGCGCTTGGTGCGGAGCAGACGGCCGCAGGGCTTTGGCAATCGGTCGACGACGACACGAAGGAGCCGACCGGCTGGTTTCTTATTCGCGACGACGGTGCCGCCTATAACGGCTCCATCGTGAAAATGTTTCTCAAACCCGGTGAAGACCCGAACGCCGTTTGCGCCAAGTGCACGGACGACCGTCACAACAAGCCTTGGCTGGGCCTCGAAATCATCCGCGGCATGAAGCGCAACGGCAACAAATACACCGACGGCACCATCCTGGATCCGCGTTACGGCCGCATCTACAGCGCCGAGATGACGCTGTCGCCTGACGGCCAGACGCTGACAGTGCGCGGCTATCTGGGCATCTCGCTGCTCGGCCAGAACCAATATTGGACGCGCTTGCCGGCGTCGGCCTTCAACGAGATCGATCAGCGCTTCAATCCCAACGCGGCTGCGGCAGCGCCCGCTTCCGGAAAGAAGAGCGCTGCGCCGAAGCCTAAGCAATAGCGCTGCGCCGCCCCCCTCGCCGGGCTTCGGTTTGTCGAAACGCCGAGGAGCCCTCTTCCGCAAGGGGAGAGGGCGTTGCCCGCTTGGCTTGGGATACGCAAGCGCCCGCGGCGCATCGGATGGTGCCCTCTCCCCCTGCGGGAGAGGGCTACGCAGGCCTTCCAACGAACGCGGCCGGGTGAGGGGGCGCGCTTTGGTCTTTGTAGTGCGATCCTAATCCGACACCGCCGCAACGCCCTTGAGGCGGTCGTGGTGGTGCAGTTCCTTGTCCCGCGGCTTACCCATGAGGATCGGCTGGAAGAAGGCCGCCGCCGTCATCGTTGTCAACAACGAGATGGCCAGCAGCTTGCCCATGCTCGACGTCCCGGGATCGCTGGAGAAGTAGAGGCTGCCGAACGCTGTCGCCGTGGCGCAGGCGCTGAAAGTGACCGCGCGCGTGAGTACCGATTGCAACAACCGCGTCTGCCCTTCGCGCCAGGCCATGATGTAATAGATCTTGAACGCCACGCCGACGCCGAGCAACAGCGGCAGCGCAATGATGTTGGCGAAGTTCAGCGGCATGTCGATCAGCGCGCAGATTTCCAGCGTGACCAGGCCAGCGACCAAAAGCGGAATGAGCGTCAGGAGCACGTCGCCGAGCTTGCGCAAGGTGATCCACAACAACACTGCGATGGAGAGCAATGCCCAAGCGCCCGCTTGGAGAAAGGCGGTGATGACGGTGCGCCGCGCTTCCAGAATCGAAACCGGGCCTTCAGTAGCGTTAGGCTCCACGTTTTGCACATCGCGGGCAAAGGTGCGCAACGTCGCGTTATCGTTTTCGTTGCCGCTCGGCGCCACCTCGAGCCGCGCCTGCCCATCCTTGGTCATCCACTGATTCACCAATTCGGGCGGAAGATTTTCCCGCGTTACCGGCTGGGCTTTGAGCAAGCTGCGCAGATTGTCGAGCGCGGTTTTCAGCGGCTGAACGAATGCCACTTCGGCGCGTTGGCGGGCGGCCTGATCGCTCTTGGCCAGCGCTTCCATTGCCGCCGACAGTCGCTTGGCGGCATCGGCGCCCGCGCCTGCCGGCGCCTCGGCGGCGAGCTTGTTGAGCACGGTCAGCGTGCTGTTGATGGTGGCCACGGTTTCTTGGTCCGTCGGCGGCGGGTTGATCGTGGCCGGCGACAGCGACGGTCCGAGCGATTCCGCGACGCTGTGAATTAGCGGCAGCTTTTCGTCCTGGTGATCGGGGATGAAGGTCGACAGCGTCGTCACCCGCGCCACCTGGGGCAAAGTGCGAAGCTTGATGGCCATCGCATCGGCGGCAGCCAACGACGGCTCCAGCGCCACGATGTCGTTGGCCGCATTGTCGGGCTGGCCCTGAAGCTCGAGATAGGTCGCCACCGATTCGACGTTGCGGTTGCGCAGATTCATCGGATTGAAATCGAACCGCAGCCACATGAGCGACGGCGCGGCACCGATGATCAGCACCCCGGTGATGATCAGGATCAGCGTGCGATGACGCTCGAGAAACTCATCGACCGGCGCAAGATATTTGTAGCCCAGCTCTCGCGGCTCGCTGCTTGGCTTGAGCCTGATCAAGAGCGACGGCAGCAGCGTGATGCTGGTCAGGAAGGCGATCAACATGCCGACGCCGGCGATCAAGCCGAGTTCGGACAGTCCCCGATAGGCCGTCGGCAGGAACGCCAGAAAGCCGCAGGCCGTCGCCAGGGCCGCGAGCGTCAACGGTGCGCCGGCGCGCCGCCCGGCATGAAGCAGCGCCTCGTAAAGGCCATCGACCTCGTGGCGTTCGGCGCGATAGCGCACGCTGTATTGAATGCCAAAGTCGACCCCGAGTCCCACGAACAACACCGCGAAGTAGACCGAGATCAGGTTGAAGGCGCCGACCATCAGGATGCCGAGCGCCGCCGTGATCGAGAGCCCAACCGCAAGGCTGATGAACACCGCCAGGATGATCTGCCACCAGCGCAGCGCCAGCCACATGATGAAAAGCACGACCGCGATCGTGATGACGGCATTGAGCGCGGCGTTCTCTTTGATGGTGGCGAACTGGTCGTCATTCATCGGCACCGGGCCGGTCAGGCGCACGTGCGCCTTGTATTTCGACGCCAGATCGAGATCGGCGACCGCCTGGCGAATGGCGTTGCTCGCGCGCATGCCCGGCTGCAGTTCGGAATAGTCCATCACCGGCTGGACTTTTATGAAGCGCAGCAGGTCGGAGGATTTTGCCGGCCGCCCTTGGGCGAGCACCTGCCAGGAAAAGGTCGCCGGCTTGCCTGCATCCACCTGTTCAAGCGTGTCGGCCGCTTGCGTCAGCGGCCAGACCATTTCGTTGAGCGTGAGGTTACCGGATTGCACACCGAGCAGGCCGTATTGCAGAGCTTTGATGGTGCCGCGCAAGCTCGGATCGGCGGCCAGGACCTGGATCAGGCGCTGCGCCTGCGAGAGCATCGCGGTTTGACGCTGAAGCTGTTCGGTCGGCAGGAACAACAATCCGTTTTGGGCGAAGAACGCATTGCCCTGCGTCTCATCGACGGAGGTAAAATAATTGTTCTCCTGTCGCAACTTTGCGACCAGCGTGGCGGTCGCTTCCTGAACCAGCTCGGGCGTGGGCGCATCGATGACGATGATGGTCAGGTCGAATTGCGGGAAAGCCTTTTCGAACGCCAACTCGCGCTGCCGGCCGGGGCTATTGGCGGACAAAAGCTGGTTGATGTCGGTGGTTACCGAGAAATGCGAAGCGGCGTACCAGACCGATACAGCCGCAAGGAGGATTGCAACGGCTGTGACCCACCAGGGATGGTGGAGACAAAAGTGAATGGTGCGAACGACAAAAGAGGTGATCGTTTTCATGGGCAAAATTCAAATAGTGAGGTTTGGCGTTTGAGGCGTTAACACAACGGCGAAATAGCGGCATTAGTGCCCGAACTAGCCGCGCCTTCTAGAGGCAAATGCGCGGCGGGCGTCGGTCAATGACATTGGGGTCGTGCATAGATCTCCCGGCAACTTGGGTTTCCCCGGCGCAGCCGGCGGCCCTAGATGCCCCGAAACCGCTCAAAAGTGAAATCGGGATATTTTCCTAACTTTGTATCGAGGCCAAACCAGGACGCCGGCGCGGCGCAGGCCTTCGGACAGCGCAACGCGCCGCCCTAGACAACGCGACCGTTTTTGCCCAATGGTGGTGCGGGATGCTGGCATGGCGAACTCCCCGAGCTTAACGGGCCAAACTGCTTGATAATCACACCATCGTGGCCAACTTGATTGCCACGGCGTTGTGACCAAAGTATTGGTCCTGGAATACTACGGAAGGTCTATGTTGCGGCGCAACGCCGCAGCCTCTCGCCCCCGGAGGTCATTTGATGAAGGTCATTCTCGCTCAGCCCCGCGGTTTTTGCGCCGGCGTGGTGCGCGCCATCGAGATCGTCGAGCGGGCCCTGCAGAAATACGGGCCGCCGGTCTATGTCCGGCATGAGATCGTGCACAACAAGCACGTGGTCGAAAGCCTCAAGGCCAAAGGCGCGCGTTTCGTCGAGGATCTCTCCGAGGTGCCGCCGCACGCCGTCACCATCTTCAGCGCTCATGGGGTCGCCAAGAGCGTCGAGGAAGAAGCGGCTCAGCGCGAGCTTCCGGTCCTCAACGCCACCTGCCCGCTGGTCACCAAGGTGCACAATCAGGGCAAGCGTTACGTGGCGCAAGGACGCCGGCTCATCCTCATCGGCCACGCCGGTCACCCGGAGGTGGAAGGCACGATGGGGCAGATCTCCGAGCCGGTGACGCTGGTGCAGACAGAGCGCGACGTCGACAGCCTAGACATTCCGCATGATACGCCGGTCGCCTATGTGACGCAGACGACGTTGAGCGTCGACGACACGCGCGGCATCATTGCGGCGCTGCATCGCAAGTTCCCCGACATCGTCGGCCCCGAGATCCGCGACATCTGCTACGCGACGCAGAACCGCCAGACGGCGGTGCGCGAGCTTTCGAAGCTGGTCGATGTGATCCTGGTAGTCGGAGCTACGAATAGTTCTAATTCCAATCGGCTGCGCGAGATCGGTAACGAGGTCGGCATTCCCTCCTATCTGGTCGCCGACGGCAGCGAAGTGCGGCCGGAATGGTTCAACGGCGTGCAGACCGTCGGTCTCACCGCAGGAGCGTCGGCGCCGGAGGTTTTGGTCGAAGACGTCATCGACGCCTTGCGGCGGCTCGGACCGGTCGACGTTTCCCAACTGACCGGCCGGCAAGAAACCATCGAGTTCCGGTTACCGCCGGAGCTCTCCGAAGGCCGGCGCAGCGCCGCGCGCGCTGAGGCGAAGGTTTAACACGCGAGGCAAAAGCGCTATTGTAGAGCCGCTGCAGGGGATGGCGCGGCGACACATTCGGCAAGAAGGCGACGCTTTCGCCAAGAAAGAAAGCGACGCGTTCGCTAAGAAGAAGAAAGAGGGACCATAGTGGCAGTATCACTTCGACAGACGGCAGCCGTCGGCGCTTATCTGCTCAAGCAGCGGCTCGCAGGACGCAAGCGTTACCCGCTGGTGCTCATGCTGGAGCCACTGTTCCGGTGCAATCTTGCCTGCTTTGGCTGCGGCAAGATCGATTATCCGGATGCGATCCTCAACAAACGCCTGTCGGTGAAAGAATGCCTGGACGCAGTCGACGAGTGCGGCGCGCCGATGGTGGCTATTCCGGGGGGCGAGCCGCTGATCCACAAGGAGATCGGCGAGATCGTCAAAGGCATCGTGGCGCGCAAGAAGTTTGTGTCGCTGTGCACGAACGCTCTGCTGCTGGAAAAGAAGCTCGATCTGTTCGAGCCGTCGCCGTATCTGTTTTTCTCCGTTCATCTTGATGGCCTTAAGCACCATCACGACAAGTCGGTGTGCCTCGAGGGCGTGTTCGACAAGGCGGTATCGGCGATCAAGGCCGCCAAGGCCAGAGGCTTTTCGGTCAACGTCAATTGCACGATTTTCGAAGGTCACCCGCCGGAAGATATTGCCAAGTTCCTCGACCTCACCGCCGAGCTTGGCGTCGGCGTTTCGATCTCGCCCGGCTATGCGTATGAGCGCGCGCCCGATCAGCAGCACTTCCTGGCCCGGCGCAAGACCAAGGACCTGTTCCGCAAGGTGTTCGCGCTCGGCAAGGGCAAGAAGTGGAACCTCACCCATTCGGGCATGTTCCTCGACTTCCTTGCCGGCAACCAGGAATTCCACTGCACGCCGTGGGGCATGCCGACCCGTAACGTGTTCGGCTGGCAAAAGCCCTGCTATCTGCTCGGCGAAGGCTACGTGAAGACCTTCAAGGAGCTGATGGAGACCACCGATTGGGACGCCTACGGCACCGGTCGTTATGAAAAATGCGCGAACTGCATGGCGCATTGCGGCTACGAGCCGACCGCGGCCGACGTGAGCTTCAAGCGCCCGTTCAAGGCGCTGGCGCTGGCGCTCGGCGGCGTCAAGACCGAAGGTCCGATGGCGCCGGAGATTTCGCTCGCCAACCAGCGGCCGGCGAAATACGTGTTCGACAGTCAGGTGCAGCTGCGGCTCTCGGAGATCCGCGCCAACGAAGCGCGCGAGAAAGCCGCCAAGGAAGCCGCGAAGAAAGACGCAGCAGCCAATCGGTCCGCCAGCGCCGCCTGAGCTACCGCGAACGCATCCCGATTCGCTCGAAACGGGATGCGTTTTCGATCCGCGGTCCTTGCGGAAATCGGCCTACAGCCATCAATCAGCTTCCGCCCACCAGGCTGCATCCGTTCGCTGGGCATCGTCTGGCAAACCTGCCGCACGGTTAGTCCGCAGTATTCTTTAATTGCTGTGCCCGCATTGCTGTGCCCGCGAAACTTTTAACGCGGGCACCGGTGCGCGCGATTAGCCGCCGTCCAGAGCGACCAGGTTGTCGGTAGGCTCCGGCGCGTGCACCTCGAGTTTCGGCGGGTTGGTGCTGGCCCAGCTGGCCACGTTCACCACCACACCCATACGGCTCGTGTCCTCTGCCGACGTACCATCGCCGGCAGCGGGTTCGACAATATTGAGGCCGTGTTGATCCAGAAAATAAGAGTGTTCGCCGAACATCTGATTGAGCTGCGGGACCAGAGGATGATCGTCGGGTATCGCCTGAATCTGCAGTTGATTTACGGTCTTCTCGATCTGCGCGAGACTGAGCTTCATCATGCTCTCCTTTCGGGACATTGATCCGCCGCCGCAGTCCCAAGACTTCCGCCATGACTTCCGCTGATCTCAAAAGTTCCGCGCTCGCAAGAGCAAGCGCACCTCGTCCGGAGTTGCATCGCCGGAACTTGGCCACGTCGCAGCGGTGGACGTACGGGTAAAGCCGCCAAGCAGCGCCCGGTTCAATGACCGGCATCAGGGAGCGCGGAAGATCACATCCCGTAGGCCACCGCCTTGGTATTACCGCGCTTGAGATTGCGGTAGCGGGCCATCGCCCAAACCGGGAAGAATTTTGAATAGCCGTGATAGCGAAGATAAAACACCCGCGGGAAACCGGTGGCGGTGTAGCGCGGCTCGTCCCAGAATCCGTCGGCGCCCTGGTTGGCGGACAGATATTTGATGCCGCGCGCGACGGCCGGATGATCGATCTCGCCCGCGGCCATGAGTCCGAGCAGCGCCCAGGCGGTTTGCGAGGCGGTCGAGGGCGCGGGCTCGTAGCCGTGATAGTCGAGCTTGTAGCTCGCGCCGTCCTCGCCCCAGCCGCCGTCCTCGTTCTGGATATCGACCAGCCAGTTCACAGCCTTGCGCATTTCCGGAGCGGCATGATCGACACCGACCGCATTGAGCGCGCACAGCACCGACCAGGTGCCATAGATGTAATTCATGCCCCAGCGGCCATACCAGCTGCCCTCGGCGAGCTGCGTGCGCCGTAGATAATCGACGCCGCGCGCCACGGCGGTGCTGCTGGCCTGCGTCTCGCCGAATTGCGCCAGCATCGACAGGCAGCGCGCGGTCACATCCTCAGTGGGCGGATCGAGCAGCGCGCCGTGATCGGCAAACGGAATGTTGTTGAGATAATAATATTCGTTATCGGCATCGAACGCGCCCCAGGCGCCGTTCTGGCTTTGCATGCCGATGATCCACTCGCGCGCCCGCGCCAAGGCCGGATCGTAGCTCTTGTGACCGGAGAGATTCTGCTCGCGGTCCATCGCCATGGCGACGACGGCCGTGTCGTCCACGTCGGGATAATGGGGATTGGCATATTGGAAGGCCCAACCGCCCGGACGCACATCGGGGCGACGCGCGATCCAGTCGCCACGCACATCGAGCACCTGTTTGGGGACGAGCCAATCAAGCCCGTTTTTCACCGGCGCGGTCACCGTCTCGCCGCCGACTTCCAGCAGCGCATGACAGACAAGGCCCGTATCCCAGATCGGGGAGACGCATGGCTGGCAGTAAGCTTCGTGCCCGTGCAACACCAAGAGCTTCTCGACCGATTTGCGGGCGATGGCGCGATGCGGATGATCTTCCGGGTAGCCGAGCACGTCGAACATCATCACCGTGTTCGCCATGGCGGGGAAAATCGCACCCACCCCATCCTCGCCGTTGAGATGCTCGACCGTCCAGGCCACGGCGGCATCGATTGCGCACTGCCGCGACGCTTTCGGAAAGAACGGCTCCGAAAAACGCAGCACATTGTCGACGCCGCGGAAGAACCAGAACCACGAGGCCTTCTGCTGCGGCGCCTTTGCGGTCGGCCCGATGCTCTGCGGCGGCGCGACGAACAATTCGTCGATGCGCACGCCCTTGGCGTTGCGTGCGCGCGGCTTCTTCACCATCAGCACCAGCAACGGCACGATGACGGTGCGGCTCCAATAGGAGATCTTGTCGAGGTGGAACGGAAACCATTTCGGCAGCAGCGTCACCTCGACCGGAATCACCGGCACCGCGCGCCAGGGAATGAAGCCGAACAGCGCCAGCATGATGCGGGTAAACACATTGGCGCGCTCGGCACCGCCACGCTTCAGCACGGCCTCGCGCGCGCGCCGCATATGATCGGCGTCAATGGAATCGCCGATCATCTTCAAGGCGAAATAGGCCTTCACCGTGGCGCTGATATCGAGCGCGCCGTCGCGGAAGAGCGCCCAGCCGCCGTGGGGCTCCTGGATGCGGCGCAGATAGACCGCGATCTTTCGTTCCAGCTCGGCGTCGACCGGCTCGCCGAGATAATGCCGCAGCAGCACATACTCGGCCGGAATGGTGGCGTCGGCTTCAAGCTCGAACACCCAATGGCCGTCGGGGCGTTGCTGCGCCAACAGCGCCTGCGTGCCTTTCTGGATCTGCTGCTCGAGCGCGTCGATGCTCGCGCGCGCGGCATCAGTTTCTTCGCCAGCCAACGTCTGCTGTTCGATCATGGCGTCGATCACGATGGTTGGGATTGCTTGGCGATGATGCCGGCGGCACGGTTGCCCGAGCGGATCGCCCCCTCGATGGTAGCCGGCAGGCCGGTATCTGTCCAATC
>Ga0209006_10007148_pt1 | contig 10086 bp, 9 predicted proteins | sample JacPin_JW_Ref_O2_FD_188567 | JGI IMG/M metagenome (GOLD analysis project Ga0209006, IMG submission 188567) | Forest soil microbial communities from Algoma, Ontario, Canada - Jack Pine, Ontario site 1_JW_Ref_O2 (SPAdes) (version 2) | ecosystem: Environmental > Terrestrial > Soil > Boreal...
TCTGACCGCGATCCAGACAGCGACCACAGCTGTCACCACCGATTTGCAATCTCTGAATAGCCTGACGGGCCCGCTGTCGGCTCGGACCGCGACATCCTCTAACACCGGTGAGGTCACCGCAACCGCCGCTGCCGGAACTGTCGCTGGCAACCACACTGTGGTGGTCAACAGCCTGGCGAGTACCGCAGCGTGGTATTCGGATCTTGCCACGAGTGCGACTGCAACTCTGCCGACATCGCCCTTCACCCTCACCGTCGGGGCAGGCACTCCGGTGACCATCGCAACGGGTAGCGGAAATCCCGGAGATAATCTGAACGATCTCGCCACCACCATCAACGGAGATAAACTCGGTGTTACTGCTACCGTCGTAACCGATTCGACGGGCTCCAGGCTGGCGATTAGCGCCAACACTTCCGGTACTGCCGGCAATTTCTCAATAACCTCTGCGAATTACACCGGGACGTCGTGGTCTTCTCAGGAGATTCCGACGGGCGACACCCTTGGCGCCAACAGCTTTACCCTGACTGTGGCAGGTACGGCCACGACCATATCGACCACTGCCGGCGAGACCTATGCCAAATTGGCTTCGGATATCAATGGAATGAATCTCGGCGTCGCCGCGACTGCGGGGAGCAACGCCAATGGAACCAGCCTGTCGATCACCAGCAGCACTCCTTTCACCATCAGCGAGCCCAGTTTTGGGTTTACCCAAGCCGCTGCGGGAGCCAATGCTGACCTGACCGTGGATGGCGTCCCCATCTCTAGCGCGACCAACACGGTCACCGGCGCCGTCAATGGAGTCACCTTGACACTGCTGGGTGCGAGTCCCGGTACCCAGGTGAACCTGACCGTAGCCTCCGACGCTGGCCAGGTCTCCACCGCGATCAACCAGTTTGTGACGGATTACAACACTACCATGGGGCTTTTGAACGCGCAGTTCTCCGTTAACAGCAGCGCGAATACCGATGGCAGCACTACAACCGCGCAAGGGGCGCTTGCTACCGATCCCGCCGTTGTCAACTTGCAGAGCACGCTTGAGCAGGCGCTCAACTACACCAACACACCGGCAACCGGCACAACAACTACGGTTGCAAGTCTTAGCGACCTGGGCATCACGATGAACCATGACGGAACTCTCGCCGTCAATTCCGCCTCGCTGAATAGTGCGCTCACCGCCAATCCTACCGATGTTCAGAACTTCTTCGAGGGCGCATCCTTAAACGGTTTTGCCAACTCGGCGATCAACGCCTTGAACTCCTTCACAGATCCCGCCAACGGCGCCTTCACGGTAGACCTCAAGGGCTTCGGCACCTCGAATACCAATCTAACTTCGCAAATCAACAATTTTGAAACCAGCTATATCGCCAATCAGCAGACCGTTCTCACCGCCGAGTTCAGTAAGGCCGAGATCGCGTTGCAGCAATTGCCGCAAGAGATGCAGCAAATCCAGGCAGAGCTGGGCAATAACAACAACAAGCAGTAACGGATGACTATGAGCACAACAGAAATGTCTTATCGCCAGTCGGCCATTCAGGGCGCAAGCCCCATTGGTCTCATGATTGCCCTGTTCGACCGATTGGCGGGTGACCTTCGCCGGGCCGCCGCCGCTCTTCGCAAGAACGACATCGAAACCCGGTGCAAAGAGTTGAACCACGCCTTGCTCGTGCTCGGCCAGCTGCAAAACTGGGTCGATGTCAAGAATGGTGGGGAGTCCGCGCAGACTCTATCCAGGTTTTACGCCTATCTGCGAGCAAAGACCCTCGAGGCGTCGGCCAGCAAGTCTGTCAAGATTCTCGAAATGCAGATAGACATGATCCTGCTGGTGAGGACTTCCTGGCAACAGCTTGATGTTCCGCCTCCACAAGCATCGAAAATTCCAGCCGAAATCTCAATGAAAGGGGCGAGAACGACTACAGCGGAGACACCCGAAACAGAGAACGGCAGAACCCCATTTTCGTATTCTGCTTGATTGGTATCAAACACCAATATGAAAAGACAGGCCAACCGCGAATGTTTCATGCAATTTCCAGATGCGGTGTGGTGGCCCTGATGAAGGCACTTGTGATCGACAGTTCTAAGACGATGAGATCGGTCCTGCATCGCATACTTTCCATGCGAGGGTTCGTGGTAGCCGAAGCAGACAACTGTCAACAGGCTATGGATGTTCTGCGCGGTATGGGCACCGCCGATCTTGTATTGGTGGATTGGGTTCCTCACCAGATAGATAGCCTGGAGTTCGTCGCTCGGTTGCGCCAGGAGTTAATCGAAGACACAAGGATCCTTATGCTGGTGGCGACCGAACCAGGGATACGCGAACTGCACGGAGCGCTCATCGCCGGAGCCGATGATTACCTGATCAGGCCGTTTACCTCCCTGCAAATCGATGAGAAGCTGGCACAGGTTGGGCTCACCGAGTGGTCGTGAAGCAATTACCCTTCTGGGGCATGCCGTTAGCTGATAGAAGGCAATCTCTTGCCGATATAAAGCCTATAAAATTGGTTTAGATATTTGCTCAGATCTCGAGGTTGAGACGTTGAGTGAAGAGTGCGGCCAGCCAGGCACGACAGGAGAGCAGCGATGATTGCCAGCAAAGTATGTCTCTATTCCCGCATCGCGGAAATCGCTGAGGGAACTCAACGTGGATAGAGGCACAGTGGGCGGACTTGGTCTCGCGGTTGCGGGCATCTGCGTTGGTTTATACCTCGACGGCGGTAAGCTCGGGCAACTATTGCAGCCAACCGCGGCCATGATTGTCTTCGGAGGGACGTTTGGCGCCGTAATGGTACAGTTTCCATTTTCCGTTGTGAAGCGGGCAGTGGGCCACTTGAAAGCAATCTTCATTGGCACAAAGGATCCCGCCGCGCAGATGATCGAAGACTTGACCAGCTACGCTCTAAGAGCACGCCGTAATGGGCTGATGTCTCTTGATGCGGAACTCGAGTCGATCGCCGATCCCTTCTTGAAAAAAGCCTTGACGCTTGCCGTAGATGGCACCCACTCCCTTGATCTGCGAAAGAGAATGGAGTTCGAAATGGACGATGAAGCTGATCGGGAGGATTTGATCCCACAGGTCTTCGAAGCAGCCGGCGGCTTCGCCCCGACCATCGGCATTATCGGTGCTGTCATCGGTCTTATTCAGGTTATGCAACGCTTGGAGAATATTAACGAAGTCGGCAAGGGAATTGCAGTCGCATTCGTCGCGACCATCTATGGAGTGGGTTCAGCCAATATTCTCTTTCTCCCTTGCGCTGGGAGACTCAAGATCCTGATGCGCAGAAGGCAAGTACTGCGCGAGATGACGCTGGACGGGGTCATTTCCATCGTGGAGAAGCTCAACCCGCGAATTTTCGAATCGAAGTTTGCCAACTATCGTGACAGCACTGCCGCCGCACAAAGAGTGGCGCGATTAGTGGCCAAGTGAGAGTCCGTAGAAGACGTGAGGAGCATGCGAATCACGAGCGCTGGCTGATATCCTATGCGGATTTCATAACCCTTCTGTTCGCTCTTTTTGTAGTTCTTTTCGCTTCTTCGCATCACGATAGGAAGACCATTCAAAGTGTATCCAAGGCTGTCAGAGAAGGTTTCCAGGACATGGGAGCTTTTTCCAGCAGCGACAGCGCGGCTGATAATTCACGAGTGTCGGGCCCAAGCAGCACCGGCGAAGCCAGGCCGAGCACGGTTCCGGCCGACGCGGGCATTGACATTATCGAATTGCAGAGAAAGCTCAAAAAGGCATTAGGCAAAGAGATCGAGCGCCAGGAGGTCGTCTTGCGCATGACCCCGGAGGGTTTCGTGATCAGCCTTCATGAACTGGGATTCTTCGACAGCGGTGAGGCACGCCTCATGCCAGGAGCCGAAGACAAGGTCAAGCGTATCGCGGAAGTGCTGATGCAGTACGGCCTCGATATGCGGGTAGAGGGCCACACCGACGACGTACCGATCCACAATGCGCAATTCGCTTCCAATTGGGAGCTGTCAACCGCCCGCGCCATGGCGGTGGCCATGATGTTAGTCAATGAGTCCGGTGTCGATCCAGAGCGGATGTCCATCGCAGCCTACGGCCAGTATCGTCCCGCCGCCAGTAACGATACGCCCGAGGGCCGCAGAGCCAACCGGCGAGTAGACATTGTAGTCGTCTCCACGGCCACGCCTGCCCCCGCTCCATTGGAAGTTCCAGGTCTACCGGTGGCGGCACAGCAACCTGCGTACCATCCTTAGGCTTGATGCAGAGTACTCCCGGCCTTTAACAGGGCCTCGAAGTAGTAGGCGGTGCTGTCATGTATAAACGCATCAGGATGAGTCAATCCCTGTGTGTCCCCTCCGTGCTCGTGATACCTGCAGAGTTCCAAAGCCCTGCCCAGGCCCTTTACTGACCCCAGCAACGCTTGCTGTATCTCCGAGTCGACGGAAATAAGGCTCAGCAACTGTTTCATGGGGATTTTCAACATCCGATCCATCATGGAGAGCATGCCCACCATATACAGCTCGGCCGGGTTCTCACGCAAAACCGGAGCGAGAGACTCACAAAAACAAGCTCGCTCGACGGCTTGTTGGCTGTCCATGTCTACTCCCGAGTGGGACAATTTACTGGTGATCACTAAACTCACGAGTTTGCGAAAGGCATCTTGGCCCACTGCGTGCAGGGCCTCCTGAATGGTTGATATCCGATGTCGAAATCCGTACGCTGCGGAGTTTGCCACCCGAAGCAGCCGGTAGCAGAGAGAAGGCTCCATCAAGAGAAGGCGTTCAACTTTCCTTTCGTCCATCGGGCACTCTGCTAGCGTGGCAAACAGTTGCAGGTAGACGGACTGACTGGGAGAGATATGTGCTTCGGCGATAATCTCCGGGCGGGAATGGAAATATCCTTGAAAAAGCGTGTTACCTTCCGCCTGTGCTATGTGCACATCCGCCAGGGTTTCAACTTTTTCTGCCAGAAAGGTTACCTTCTTACTGCGAAATATCCCATATACTTCTCGCCTCGCCTCAGGACCGAGCGCACGAAAGTCAATCTTGACGTAGTCCGCTAACTCGAGCAGCTCAGCTTTAGGGTCGTGTGGGGAGAAGTCATCCAGTGCGAGGCGAAATCCACACCGTTTGAGCTCTTTGCACGCCCTTACGAGCTCGGCGTCAGCAGGAGTGTCCTCGAGAATTTCGAGAACTACCGTTCGGCTGGGAAGCAACTTCACACTCATGTTGACCAGGGCGTTGCGCGTACAGTTGACGAAAAGTCTTTTATACGAGGAGCAGGCGATCATCGATAAGCAGCAGTCGATCGTCTGGTTTGTGGCGTCCTCAGGATCCCCGCAGAATGCGTTCACCCTGCCCGCGCGAAACAGCAATTCGTAACCGTAAAGGTCCATTTTTTGGTCGAGGATAGCCTGTCGGCCGAGGAACCGATGCTGGTCGGGTTTTGGCGGAACCATGAAAATTGAACCTGGCTGCTTCTTGTACATCGGCGGGGAAACCAGCTTGGTTGAGCGATGTCCAGTTTCGCAGCAGACGCGAGACTTACAGTGTTGGCTCGTAAAGCTGCTTCAGGTCGCGCATACGGCTGCGCGTCAACTGAATCAGGCACCGCGTCTGGGCGCTGGGCGCGCTGGCTCCCGGATGCTTGACGGTGCCTGTGTCATAGACCCTCACCATCGCGTCGCAGGCTGTCACCCGATATTTCTCCCAAACCACTTCCGTGCCATCCAGCGCGAGCGCGTTCGCATCGTTCGGCGAGCTTTGGATAAGAGCTTCTCTTAAAGCGCCGAAGAACTGTTCGTAGTTTTTATAGGTTTCGACCCGGGCATCGTTCAGGCAAACGTTGCGGTCGGTCAAGGTCGTTGCGTCCGGGCAATCGGCGACATCGTGGGCCATCTCTGCTTCGTAGGCCAAGTCCGCGATGCGCTGCTGCTTGCCATCCTGGGCTACACCGTGGGCATCGAATCCCATCGCCAGCAGAAGAAGTAGGACAGCCACTGCGCGCCTGTTCATCTCTGCGTACCTCCGCATCCATCATAGAATCGGCCGCACCCTCAGAGGACGCACCAGGCAATTTATGTATTTGAGAGGAAGAACTACGGGGAAATGCAGTAGTACCCACATTTCCCCGTCGGGGGAGAACCTTAATATCAATATCCTAGGAATTTGCCCATCGTGCCGTAGGTGGGTTCGCGCCGTTCCTGGTTTACTTCGAGCGGCACTGCGGTATCCTGCCACCGGCTGGAGGTTTCCGATTGAACCGGCTTTTTCGCCGCCAGCGGCTGTCCCTTTTGCGACCAGTTGCCAATGGCTGTCACGATCCGGGCCGCGGCCAGCCGTCTCGAGGCCGCATCCCCTTTCGTACCGCCCTGAAACTCACCCAGAAGCTGCGGGGACCGTCCATCTTCCAGAGCGTTCAGGGTCCAAATACCGTCCTGCTGGGGCGACATCACGAAAATCGCCCGTAGACTGCGCACAATAAATTCGACCGTCGGTCTGCCGTCCTGCATATCTAACCGCGGATCGAGTTCCAGCTTTTCCTTGCTGGTAAAGTCGAAAGCGGCCTCGATCTGAGCGGAAAGCTCAAGGAGCTTGGCTTCCCGTTCCTTTTCCCGCGTGCGGTCAGCTTCCTCTGCCAGCCTGCGATCGTTTTCGACCACCAGCTTCCGCGCCTGCTCGAACATCTCTAGCAACACCTGCTCCATGCCATGACCTCCGGAGTAGTATGGCGCCGGAGAGATGTACGCAGCCATACAACTACTTGGTCATGTCCTCTAGTGCCGTTTGCGGTCGCGGTCGCGGTTTCCACCGCCCCCACCCTGCCGTCCGCCGCCACCACCACCGCCTTGCTTCGGCCGATAGCAACTCTTGCAGTAGACCGGACGGTCGCCCCGGGGCTCAAACGGAACTGTGGTCGTTTGACCACAACTGGCGCAAACCACGGTAGTGCCTGAGCTCATACCGCCGCCACCAAAACCGCCGCCATCGTGCTGGGCATGAGACGGAGCATGCCCACCGCCTCCGGACGATCCCTGCTTGGCTTGTCGGCACGGTTTGCAGCGGCGAGGCGAGGAGTAGCCGCGTTCCTGGAAAAACTGCTGTTCTCCGGCTGTGAACACAAATTCCTGACCGCAGTCGCTACACGTAAGTAACAGGTCGCTGCCGCTCATGGCGTCGCCCCTTTCAGCGAGTCTACTGCGGACGTTTTCCGCGCAAGGGAATGTTACACGCAAAATCGCTACCCAACACTTAAACTGGAATTCTCTGGAAAGGGAATTGATGACCAAAAGACATGGATTCGTACTGTTGACCCTTCTTTGCGCCACCGTGCTGGCTCCCGCCAAGCAGATAGGCTGGACTCCACTTTTCGACGGCCACGACCTGCGCAACTGGAAGCACGTGGGTGCAGGCAGCTTCACCGTGGAGCATGGATTGCTCAAGAGCCAGGGCGGCATGGGGCTCCTTTATTCGATCATGGGTCCGGTGGGCGATTGCGAAATCAAGGTCGTCTACAAAATGGAGCACGAAAACGATAACTCCGGTGTATTCATTCGCATACCAGAGGAGCCGACCGAACCTTGGATGCCCGTCAACCGCGGCTACGAGGTACAAATCGACAATCGTCCCGACCTAAGTAAGGAAGACGACTATCACGTTACTGGGACTCTCTACTCCTTGACCCGTCCGTTGGCGAAGCCAGGAAAACCCGGGCCGGAGTGGAACACCATGCTGATTCGCATTGAGGGACCGCGAACCCAGGTATTTGTCAACGACGTGAAGGTAACGGACTACACCGAAGGCCAGCCGGTGCCAGACAAGAAAGCTTCCTACGAACCCGACCGTGGCCCACGCCCTGAGAAAGGCTGGATCGGCCTGCAAAATCACAGCGACAACGACGTCGTGTACTTCAAGAGCATCGAGCTTCTTAATTTAGGAATCGAACAGGGTTACGCACACCCGAATAACTGAAAGCGAATGTATCCGCCATGTGTGTGAGTACTGGGGAAAGAAACCGCAGGTCCCTCCGCTACTCACATGCCGTCGTAGTTAGGACCACCGCCACCTTCCGGAGGCACCCAGGTGATGACTTGGTAGGGATCCATCACGTCGCAGGTTTTACAATGCACGCAGTTCGCGAAGTTGATATTGATCCTGCCGTCCACCATCTCGTAAACCGCCGCTGGGCAAAAATGCTGGCAGGGGTTGCCGTATTCCTGCACGCAGCGATGGTTACAAACATTGGTGTCGCGGATGACCAGGTGCACCGGTTGATCATCCTCGTGGCGAGTCCCTGAGTAGTAGACGTCGGTCAGCTTGTCAAAGGTGAGTTTTCCATCGCCTTTTGCCGGGCCCAGGGTCGCTTCGCGGCCGTATGTTGACCGGCCGATAGCATCCAGCTTGCGCATATTCAAATATCCGGCGTGATTGCTTGAATCGCTGCCAAAGTTCCTGCCGCCCAGAACCTGCTGGATGCCGCTATTCACCAGCCCGGGAAGCAGGCCGCGTTCGAACCCCTGGTGAAAGTTGCGTACCGGGTACAGCTCTTCGCGAATCCAACTTCCTTCCACTCGGGTCTGGTAAGCCTCCAGGGCCCCGCTTGAGTTATCCCCCACTCGCATCGACTCGAACGCTGTTTCTGCTGCCAGCATTCCGCTTTTGATAGCCAGGTGTATGCCCTTCAACCGCTGGGAATTCAGCATGCTGGCCGAATCCCCCAGGATCATCCATCCTTTGCCCGCCAGCTTCGGCATCGTCAGCCAGCCTCCATACGGAAGGCTCTTGGCGCCGTAGCGAACCATCTTGCCACCCTCGAGCAAAGGCCGCACCAATGAATGTTGCTTGAACGACTGATAGACATGGTGCGGGTCGAGCCGCGGGTCCTGGTAATCCAGGCCCACAACGTATCCAACCGACAGCAGGGTATCTGAGATGCCATAGACCCACGCCCCGCCGTACTCCTGCCCAGTCAACGGATACCCCAGGGTGTAAATCACTTCGCCCTTGGCGACTCGACCCGCGGGAACCTCCCACAGTTCCTTGATCCCGACCCCGTAGGTTTGCGCATGCTCCGGGCTTTCCAACTGGAAGCGCTCAGTCAGTTGTTTGGTGCATGAGCCCCGCGAGCCCTCGGCCAGGATGGTAATTTTGGCGTGAAGATCGTATCCAGGTTCAAAATTGGCCTTCGGGTTTCCTTCCTTGTCGACGCCTTTGTCATCGGTCCGGACCCCGGTCACCCCGTCAGTATCAAAAAGCAACTCACTCCCGGCAAAGCCGGTAAAGATCGTAATCCCAGCCTCCTCCACCTTGGCCGCCAGCCATTTCACAAACCTGTTGATGGAGATGACATAGTTGCCATGGTCGCGCAGCGGCGGCGGCACGATTGGCAATTTGTAGTGGCCCTTCTCGGTGAGAAAGTAGACTGATTCTTTCGTGACCTCGGCATCAATCGGGGCTTCCGTCTCGAAACCAGGGAGCAGCTCACGCATGGAGCGGGGGTCGAGAAGCGCTCCGGACAAGCAATGCTGGCCGGCCTCACGAGCCTTTTCCAGAACGTAAATGTTTTCCTTGGAAAGGGGAGGTGCGGTGGACCCCTTGAGTGCCAGTTGATCGTTGTGAGCGTCGATCAGCTGCGATAGGCGTAGCGCACAGGCCATCCCAGCCGGGCCGCCGCCGATGATGACCACATCAGCTTCCATTTGCGGCCGCTCAATGCCCTCGATTGGCTGGCGGAAGTGAATTTCAGCCCTTCGCCTTCTTGATCTCCTCGGTCACTGCCGGGACCACGTCGAAGAGATTTCCGACAATCCCATAGTCGGCGATCTCGAAAATGGGCGCTTCCTTATCTTTGTTGATAGCCACAATCGTGCGCGCCCCTTTCATTCCCACGATGTGTTGGATCGCGCCGCTTATTCCCAGGGCAATGTACAGCTTAGGTGCCACAGTCTGCCCCGAGCTGCCGATCTGGCGCTCCAGCGGCAGCCAGCCATTGTCGCAGATAGGCCGGGAAGCCGCTACCTCACCGCCCAGGGCCTTGGCCAGATCTTCAGCGAGGGCCACGTTCTTCTGTTCTTTGATACCCCGGCCAATGGCAACAATAACCTCGGCCTGGGAAAGGTCCAC
>Ga0209006_10007150_pt1 | contig 10085 bp, 13 predicted proteins | sample JacPin_JW_Ref_O2_FD_188567 | JGI IMG/M metagenome (GOLD analysis project Ga0209006, IMG submission 188567) | Forest soil microbial communities from Algoma, Ontario, Canada - Jack Pine, Ontario site 1_JW_Ref_O2 (SPAdes) (version 2) | ecosystem: Environmental > Terrestrial > Soil > Boreal...
CAATGGCAGAGCATCCGGCTGTTAACCGGAGGGTTGTAGGTTCGAGTCCTACCTGAGGAGCCATTCTTTCAATGGCTTAGCTTTCTTTGCGCTCTGTCTGCGCTCTGTCTGCGCTCTGTTCATCTGGAAAGCAAGCTGAGCCACTTTGCTGCTTGCGGGGGAGGGAATCAACTTTATCCTCGACGTGACCGCGCGGATTTGGGCGTTGACGGTACACACAACGTATGTCGCTTACCGGACTTACAGGTGTGTTTTCCTGTGGTAGGCTCTCGCTACTTGGCTCCCTGAGTAAGTCGGGAGGCGTTCTGTGGGATTTCCTCGGCACAGTTATACCAGCTGCTCACTCTGCGACAAACTCCTCGTGCTGGAGATGGCAAAGAGCGACGAACGCGGCAAGCCCGTGCACGAGAAATGTTACGTGCTCCACCTTTTCCCCGATCCAACGAACATCTTGGACTATCCGGACACGATGTCAGGGTACGAAAGGGAAAGCCGCTGGGCAGATGCGAAACTCGCTGCTGAGAAAACAAAGAAATCGCGGGGCGCTCCAAGAGCAGGTCTCGCCTGAGTTCTCTTCGATGATCTGTGTATAGCTCAGTTTTAAATTCCGATTTAGGGCCAAGCTAAGCGGCCTGAGGACGCAGACGGTAAAGTTGGGAAAGCACGCCCCACGCGTTCACCGGGGACACTCCAGTGCTGACGAAATGGAAGTTCGATCAAGTCTTCGAGTTTGCTTGGTACAGAATTTGGCCAATGCCGAGCTGGGCTCCATACAGCTTTGAAGATAAAGAACAGTTTCGGAACGCATTGTGGGCTGCCGTCGAAGAATTGCTTAGTGAAGGAAATCGTACAGAGCGCAGGAAGAGTGCCTGAAACTCAGTTCAGCAAGGCGATTCGTGTGGTTCCATAAATCATGAAGCGGTCGGAGGCGGGGTCAGCCGAATCACCGCGCAGAGACTTGGCGTCCTCGAGGTCAAAGGAAATTCCGGTAAAGTACTACAGTGGCGAAGCTGCTTTTCATTTCTGCTGTGCCTGCCCTTTATCCGTGATTTAGACAACATTTCGGATCCTCTGCGTCCAGACCCCTCAAGGAGAGAAGCGCACTCTCCAGGTTCGCGCGGGCGAAAGCCGATTGTCGGCCCAAGAGAACCCATCAAGGACACCGGCTGCGCACGGGAGGTGGCGGTTATGTAGAGTCAGCTTTCAATGACAGCTTTAGTCATTTCTGTGTCCGTGAAAGTAAACGTTACCATAGGGCCCTCTCGCACGTTTAGGACCAAGGGAGGACGAAAGCAGGCAATACAGACGCCATCTGTGCGCCGTACGCTAGGATACACGATCCCTGCTGAGCCACTGGTCAAGAGTGTCAGTCCGAGTGTTTGGGAGGCTACGTAACTGTTCGGGTCTAAGCAGTCCACAAAATCTGCGTCTTCTCGAATGTCGTGAAACTCATGTCTGAAATCGGCGAGATAGTCGATATAGGAAGACACTTCTTCCGCTCTCCATCCCAGTTCTTTCAATTCGATGGCTCTATGGAAGGCCACTTCTGTTTGCGCAGTTTGCATTTCGAAAGCCGCATACCAGGCTCCTCGTGCCGCGCCATTGAAGCGTCCTCCGGAAGGATTTGGGTGAGTAAAAGACGCGTTCACGATGTGCGCGAGCCGGAAGCCAGAAACCAGCTCAATGGCGCTTACGCCCGGTAATCTGCCGCTCTCGCCAAGCAAGCGCTCGTTTGTGGCGCCCTCCAATTCCGTGAGGGCGCTGAGCAGATCATCGTCGTCCTGTGCAAGAAGATTGAGAATTGGCCTACCACGATTGCTATAGCGATAGGGAATTAGCCGATGAGTCGTATCCTGTTCTACCTTAACCTGCTTCGGCAACCTCATCTGCCGCCACGACGTGAGTCCAGCAGTTGGCGAACTCTCAGAAAGGCAGGGATGCCGCCCTTCTTGACGTAATTAAGGGGCGAGTCTCCCCCGAACATCGGATTCGTGTTCGGCAGCGTGATCCAGGCATCTGCGAGCTTCTGGCTGTAAAGAATGTTCAGTGCTTTATAGATCCCGATCAACAGCGAAATTCGGGTGAGCTGATCCTCATCCAGTGTTTTCCTCGCTAGATTCTTCAGTGCGTAGAAACTGCCACTCGATATGCCGCCAAGCAAAGCTCGGGTGTCATCATCGCGTAATTTCCAATGCTTCGCGATCCGAAGAAGGCCTTTGATTGCAGCCGGACTGAGGCGCGTGCGGTTGTCGGTTGCTGACAGATCGACTGCTGTATCCCACGAGAAACCAACAACGGCCGGCTGCAGAGTAGCCATAAGTCATTCTCCAATTATGATGAAATAATACTCCAAAAATGATGAGGCGGCAAGAGATTTTTTCAATCCTTCCACAATATCGCTTATTTTCAATCGATTAGAGGGAATACAAGGAGTCCCCTGTCGGCCACAAACGCGGCTCCCACCATCTTCAATATCTTCAGTGTAGGAAATCTGGGGAATATGGCAAGTGGGGAAAAAGCGGCGGTACAATGCGTTTAAATGCCGACTGACAAACCAGAAATGCCAGTGCATTGGTTTCTTTCCTGCGATTCTGCAAACTTCGAAGCATGTAAGAAAGATAAGAAATTCCCACACTTGGTTAGCACTCGCAAGGGCCGTGAATGCCCTAAAATTCATCGATTCGACGATAGAACTCAACGATGTATTTTCGGGACCGACTCGCTTCCGTGATCGCATGAACACGTTTTTCTTCGCGTCCGCAAATTCTCTATGAGGTACTCGTGCTGATTCGACCGCGAACGATCCGGAGTCTTTCGAATGCGTTTACGTCCGCATTCAAAGAACTGGACGCCATCCCGCAATTCAAGGCGACGGCCAAGCTGGGCGAATTCCTGGAAGCCCGGTTCTCACAGTCGTTCTAACCACGGGGCGGTGTCGGCCGACCGCCCCTTTTTACCAGCGAGCTAGACCCGCGAGGCCAAACGGCCCGTTGCGTTTCGCCAGCTCAGGTCGCCAGCGCGGATCAATCATGAGTGATGTCGGGTCACGCCGAAAAAGCTCGTTGTCTCCCATAGCCTGACACTGGCCACACCGGCGGCTCGATTTGCAAAGCACAATGCGCCAGAGTCAGACGTATAAGTCCAGCGGGCCCGCGGTCATCGTCGTTTGGCCAACCTCAATGAGGTATCCATCCGGATCCCGCATGTAGCATCGCAATTCCGTTGCGTGGGCCTTAGGCTCGGTGATGAATTTCGCGCCGCGCGAAGACCAAAGATCGTAGTAGCGCCGGATGTCCGTCACGCGAAGGTTTAGAAAGATACTTAGAACGTTGGGATCGCGCGGAGGCGATGCGAAAACTTCAGACTTGTCGTCCGTCGGACCACCGCCGGTATTAACAATGAGCCAAATATTGCCCAGCCGCAGGAACGTCGGTTCGCCCTCACGCAGTACCGTGGCGCCGAGAACGTCCCGATAAAACGCCTCTGAGCGCTGGATGTCGGATGGGGGTATCCGTGACTATGAATCTAAGTTCGGCACTCTGATTCGGTTGGGGCATCATGAACTCCAGTTCTACGGTTGGAACCCGTCCGCAATCCACTTAGCGAATAATTCAATGCGCGATTGAGGCCACGGACCTTCTCCTCGTGGGGGTGGAGGTGGCATTACCGCGCCACCAATTCCGCGAATGCGGTCGTAGATCGCCGCTGAATGGTTCTTAACATCTTCGTAGTTCGCAAGGTTAAATGCCTTGCTCATGGCGTGAATGTCTCGATCGGTAAACAGAGGGCGAATGTCCGCTTCGAAGCTCGTCAGTTTCGTCATTGCACATCACCGTCCTTCTTACTTATTTCCTTCAAAGATTAGGAACTCGTGTCACCGAGAACCTCGCGTACTGTTTTTTGTCGTCGGCGGTTTGCTTCCTCGGCATGTCACGAAACGCTGCGACAGAATTAGAGAACCTCAAAGATGCTGTAGAGGGGACTGTCGGGCATTCGGTAACCCGTACCGATCGCGATGATCCGGTTCATCCAATCGTACTTCCGGGCTCTGGTCTCGAACAAGGGACTCATCATTAAATAATAGCTGTCGGGGTCGGACGGTCTCGCCGTTGTCGAGTTTTTCGATCACGCTAGTTTCCAAGAGTTTGAATGGCGAATGACGTAGCCATGGGCATCGATTAACGCCTTTACCAATGAACCAAACCAAGTTCGTGGATGGTCGACCTTACCGAAGCGAAGCGGCTCGATTTAGCACGTGAGGCGAGCCGGTTAACGCGCGGTGCAAAAGCGCTGTTACCAGAGAATGGGGAAGTAGCGAAGTAGCGGGCCTTTTGGCGCTCATGTTGTTAACCGACGCTCGCCATGCGGCGCGAACCGGAGCTGATGAGGAACTGATCCCCTTGGACAAGCAAGATCGAACACTGTGGGACCGGGACGAAATCTCCGAGGGCATCGAGCTCCTGACCGCCGCCTTATCGAAAGGGTCCGTCGGTCTGTATTAGTTACAGGCGGCGGTCGCTGCAGTTCATGACGAAGCGGCACGAGCGGAAGACCCGGATTGGCCGCAGATTCTTGCGTTGTACGAATTGCTGAAACGCGTGTTTCCCAGTCCCATGGTCACCCTCAATCATGCAATTGCGGCTGCCATGGTACACGGCCCTTCGAAAGGTCTCGAACTGCTCAAGACGCTCGATAGCGACGGTCGGCTTGCCGAGCATCACCGTCTTGAAGCGGTTCGTGCTCATCTGCTCGAAATGCTTGGCGATCATGAAAGCGCCCTCAGGCACTACCGGGCTGCGGCTGGCCGGACGACGAGCATCCCAGAACTGAATTACTTGGGGACACAAGCGGCTCGGCAGGAGGAGGGACCGAGAGGCTCTGGTGAGAAGACTACCGTCCCCTGATCATGCGCGACCGACCCGATGCGCGGGAATTAGCGCCGCAACTAATTGAAAACATTAGATGCTATTTTCTTGGCCAAGATTGTAGTCATGGCCTTGATAGTCATGGCCAAGACTGCTATCATGGCCATGACATTATGGCCAAGTCACACAAGCCCGAACAACAATACGAGAATCAGCTAGCACAAATGCTGCGAGACTCTGGCTGGGAAGTTTTTCCACGCCCGCACGCTCCCGGCCAAGCAGACCTAATCATCAAAAGGGACAATTTGCAGTACGCCGTAGAGTTAAAACGAGCTCCCGAATCTCGTCGCGATCGGGTCGTGCCCTTGCTTGCGGAAGCCATCCTCCAAGCACAAGCCTATGCTCACAAGATTCCTCCCGCTCGTCCCTTAGCCATCATAGCCTCGCCCCACCTCTCCCCTGCTGTCGTCGACCAGGCGATCGAATTTCAACAAGCTCATGCCAGCGATGTCGCCGTCGGATTCTTTGATGATCGTGGATTCCGAGTCTTCCGGGCTCCAGGCCTTGAATCGTTGAACTCCTCGTCCCCAGAAATTCACCGGCGGAAATCCTCATTCCCAGAATTGAACTCTTACTCCATTTTCTCGGACCTGGGGCAGTGGATGCTCAAGGTGCTTCTCGCGCAACACATCGAACCTCGGTTCCTGCGCGCTCCCCGGCTGAAGATTCACAATGCCTCCGAGTTGGCATTGGCAGCCGGCGTTTCCCAGGTCAGCGCCTCGCGTCTCGTGCGTCAACTCGAGGCCGAGGGCTTCCTCGACAAGTATGCAGACCAACTGAAGCTGGTGAGAATTCAGGATCTTCTTGAAGAGTGGCAGGCTGCGGAACGCAGAGCCTTCAAGGAAATCTCCTGCCGCTGGGTCATTCCCGGTTACGGTCCGAAACAATTCGAATCCGCGCTCCGTGATTATCAAGCCCATTACTTCCGTCAGGATTCACCCGACATCTCCGGCAATGGCAATTCACCACGCGTTTGCCTGGGGCTCTTTGCTGCGGCTGAGGCTCTTGGCTTAGGCTTCGTACACGGAGTTCCCCCTTTGCTCTATGTCGAGCGCATTGAGCATGAATTGATACAACAGCTTGGAATCTCTAAGGAAAGGGCCGAACAACCCGATCTTTACCTTCGGATCTCCGCTCACAAAGAATCGCTCTTTCGCGCTGCGGTTGACCAGAAAGGCTTGCCGGTGTCGGACGCTGTGCAGGTCTGGCTCGATGTATCGAACCACCCCTCTCGGGGGAAGGACCAAGCCGATCGCATCCGTGAGCAAATTCTCAGTCCACTGCTTAGGCATGAATGACGGCACTATAATGAAATCACCATAAGCAACGAAATCCACAATCCTGATATCCATGTCCTATCCAAGCTGCTTGAGGCCCTCGACCCTTGGCTTCGGCAAATCGTCATCGTTGGCGGATGGGCACACTGCCTCTTCCGTTATCATCCACTCGCTCAAACGGTTCAATATGAACCGTTGCTCACCTTGGATACCGATGTCGCATTACCTGTCAGGCTTGAAGGCCGCGAACAGGACCTGCGAGATCGCTTAGCGAGCGCGGGTTTCAAAGAGCGCTTCCTGGGCGAACATCAGCCTCCAGCCACGCACTACCGGCTCGGTGATGAGGAGGGTTCTTTCGTTCTTTCTACGTCGAATTCTTTTCCCCCTTATCGGAAGCGAACATGATCGGGACGGGAATCTTCGCGCAACAACTCGGGTGGCAGGAGTCACATCACAGAACCTACGCTACGTGGACCTGCTGCTGGGCTCGCCGTGGAAGGTCGAGTTGTCTCGAGGGAACGGATTTCCTTTTGAAAGTCCGAAGCAGATCCGGATCGCACATCCGGATCGCACATCCGACTCGTTGCATGGCACAAAAACTATTAATCCACGATCGGCGGGAGCGACGCTCTCGTGCAAAGGACATTTTGTACCTGCACGACACGATTGAACTATTTGGCGCTTCGCTCGATGTACTCGGAGAAGAGTGGAAGCTGACGGCAATCCCGGAGCTTTCTGAGAGCGCAATTCGCACCATCGAGGCCTCTGCCGATGCGGTGTTTTCGAAGGTAACAGACGACATAAGAGGTGCGGCTCAAGCGGCTGCGGGGCGCGCTCTAACACCGGAAAGAATTCAGGAATTGTGTCGAGCAGGCCTGCAAGCTGTGTTTGGAACTGCGACTCTTCATAAGCCCTGAAGCCATAACACCATTTCGTTCATTTGTAGCTGTGAATCATTTTTTGGATCGCCCGGAGAAGGGTCTCCAGTTCGAAGTCGCTATCGTGCCGCTGGCTATTGATAAAAAATGTCGGCGTACCGTTCACCCCGCTTCGTACGCCGCTGGAAAAGTCCCCCTGCACACGCTCGGCAAAGGTGCCCGACTTTAGTGCGTTCCTGAGTGCTTGCCTATCAAGCGTGAGGCGATGCGCCAGGTCCCCGAGCATTTGCTCGCTAAGGGAATTCTGGTTCTCGAAGATCAGGTCATGCATGTCCCAGAACTTGCCATGTGTCGCGGCAAACTCAGCGGTTTCGGCGGCGGCCTCTGCGTTTGGATGTATTTCTCGCAGCGGGAAGTTTCGAAAGACAAACCGCAACTGTTTTCCCAACCTCTTCTGAAGCGATTTGACGATCGAGTATGCGTGTCCACAGTGAGAGCATTCGTAATCGCCATATTCGACTAAAGTAACCGGGGCGTCGGCGAGACCTTGCGAGTGGTCAGCAGGTCCGACTGGCACTTTCAGCGTTGCCATAACAACCTCACTTCGGAAGACTCTCGAGCGCTTCGAGAATCCCGTCAGCGCCCGGGTTGACTGCTATCGGAGAGACATAGCTCCAGCTAATGGTCCCGTTTTTATCGACAACGAAGAGCGCGCGCTCGGAGACTCCTTCTCCGTCGCGGAATGCTCCGTAGAGCTTTGACACAGCGCCTTTGGGTTCGAAATCGGCAAGCAACGGAAAGTGGAGCTTGTGATCGCGTGAAAATGCAGCGTGGCACCAAACACCGTCCACGGAAATTCCCATCAACTCGGCGTTGAATCGGTGAAACTCGGGCAGGATTTCGTTGTAGAGCGCCATCTGGTCCCCGCATACCGGGCTCCAGTCGGCTGGATAGAAAGCCAGGATAACAGGTCTACCGCGCAGTTCCTTGAGCGACAACATCTGGTCCGGTGTGACATGCAAAGTGAAATCAGGTGCCGGCGTACCCGCCGACAAAATATTCGACATGGAACCTCCGCTCCTTCCCGCGGTTATGTTTCAGAACCTATTATCGCCTACAAGGACGGGTTGACCAATTCAGTCTGGATATCGATCCTCGAAGTCAACGACTTGTGCACCGGACAAAGGTTTGCGATCTCCAATAATCTTTGCCGTTGTTCCGCGGATAGCTCGCCAATCAGCGTAATCCGCCTCTCGATTCGATCGAGCATTGCTGCCGGTTGCTCACAGTTGACGCAGTCTTTGGCGTAATTCTTCGAATGTGTAAGGGCGACGCGAATCTCCTTAAGCGGCCACTTCTTGCGATCGGCGTACATCTGAAGAGTCATGTTCGTGCATGATCCCAATGCGGACAGCAGCAGCTCATATGGGTCTGGCCCAGCATCGCTGCCCCCTGATGTCTTTGGTTCATCCGCAATCAAGTGGTGCGGACCCACCGAAATGGCTTGGCGCAGGCCAGAGTGACCACCGATTACGATTACTGCTCTCGACATGTCTTAACCTCCCACTTGCGCCGTACGTTCTTTGGCTTGGTGATCCAAGGTTGAATATTGGTCCCGGATTGACGTTCCATAGGCGTGGTAATTATCACGGACATGGCTCAGCTTTGCCAGTATGCTTGTAGAGATGTGATATTCCTACTAAAATTACATTTGTCACATATTGTAATAATGTTTATCTTCGATGCCTCAACGCTAATTCTGATTGCCAAGACCGAGATACTCGATCCTTTTTTGCGTGACGTCGGGCTCGATGTTGCGATTCCGCTTGAGGTTGAGAAGGAGTGCTGCAGCGTTAAGAAATCGTTTGATGCCCTTATGATTCGCAAGGCACTGGATGAATCGAGAATCAGAGTCATCGCAGTTAAGAATAGGAAGCTCGTTACGAAAATACAGGAAGACTTTGGCCTTGGCAGGGGTGAAGCGGAGGCGATCGTGCTGGTCCTTGCGGAGAAAGCTCGCGTCTTGGGCATCGATGACAAGAATGGGATCAACGCGTGCAAGCTGGTCGGTGTAGCGTTTACGACGGCGATAGGCATCTTGGTGCGAATGTGCGAAAAGCGATTGCTCACAACGAGTGAAGCTCTCGCGAAACTTGAGGGGCTGGCAAAGTATGGGCGTTACAAGAAATCGATTCTTGAAGACGCAACGCGCCAACTGGAGGCAGCGACATGACGAAGACGATGAGCATCCGAATGGATCGTGAGAATTTTGAATTCTTGAACGAGCTCACAAAAGAACAAAAAAGTGACCTTTCTAAGGCCGTGCGGGACATGGTCACCCGGGGCAGAGTCTTATTCGCGATGGAACGATATAAGAAAGGCGAGGCTTCGCTTGGTAGAGCTGCCGAGCTTGCGGGAATCCCTGTCGGACAGATGATGACGCTCCTGACCGAGTTCGGAGTGCAGAGCAGGATCGAGGATGAGGATTATCTACAAGGACTCGCGGCGATCCGAAAGGCGTGGTGACTCCTGAAAGTCATCTCTCGCTGTGTCTTTTTTGTGTCCTTTGCAGTTAGACGCGGTCCGATTTCGCCAACTTTTTCAACGTTTTCGGAAGCCGTCCATGCGGGTCTTTTGATAGTTAAGTTATTGTGGCGACTGCAGTTGGAAACGCTGCAGCCGAATTTAGAACCATAACTCTTAATCAGTACGTTTGAAGTTTGATTCGTTGCACGCGCTCCGTTGTCATAGCGAATCGGCACTCCGCGACCAACGATGAACCCGCTAGTGAACAACTGTTTTAAACTCGAATTTGGGACACGTTTTGGGACACGTTGTGTGCCGAAGGTGCTCCAAATATGACTTCTTTCTCCATCTAAATCACTGAAAAGACGTACGCTCCGAGGCAGAGCATCCGGCTGTTAACCGGAGGGTTGTAGGTTCGAGTCCTACCTGAGGAGCCATTCTTTTGTTGTATTTAGTTCACCTCCTCCGATCGGTATATT
>Ga0209006_10007151_pt1 | contig 10082 bp, 9 predicted proteins | sample JacPin_JW_Ref_O2_FD_188567 | JGI IMG/M metagenome (GOLD analysis project Ga0209006, IMG submission 188567) | Forest soil microbial communities from Algoma, Ontario, Canada - Jack Pine, Ontario site 1_JW_Ref_O2 (SPAdes) (version 2) | ecosystem: Environmental > Terrestrial > Soil > Boreal...
ATTCCGGTCTAGTCTGCTGAAGCTCGTCCTATCAGTACAACAATACAACTTTTTAGGCGATACCGAGAAGAACCTCGGTAGGCTCTCCTCATGAGGCTCGGGATCGTGGCAGACGTTCACTGCGACGCGGGGCTGCTGGCGGTGGCCGCGGCGGAGATGACGGCGGCGGGGGTGGACGAGATCCTGCTCGCCGGGGATGCGCACTACGAGTACCGGTTCAGCAATGAGGTCACCGAGGTGATCCGCGAGTACGGAATGCGCTACATCGCGGGCAACCACGAGCTGCGCCTCATGGGGCCTACGGGCGAGCGAGCGCGGTCCGCGCCGCACGTTCGCCGGAGCAACCTCGAATTCGTAGCGGGAATCCCGGTCAGCCTGGACACCGTTGTCGACGGCCGGAGGCTGCTCATGGTGCACGGCTGCCCATGGCCCCCGTACGACCGGTACCTGAACTCCGACGATCCGGACTTCCGGCAGTGCGGGGAACTCGGGGCCGACATTCTCATCATGGGCCATACGCACGTACCGGTGTGCAAGCGAGTCGGCCAGACGCTGGTCATCAACCCGTCCTCGCTGGGCAAGTCCCTGGACCCGGCCGGGTTCGGCCTGATGTCCTACGCGCTGCTTGACACCGCCAGCGAGGAGGTCACCATGGTGCGCCGCCCCAAGCCGGAGATCAGCTAGCGAGGGCGAGCTCGCCGAGCATGACCGGTACTTCGGCGAGGGCGCGCAGGGCGTCGTTCAGGTGCGTGCAGCCGTCGGTGCCGAGCACCAGCTCCACCACGCGGTCGCGCAGCGTGCCCATCGGCTCGCCGAGCAGCAGGTCGACGTTGCCCGCCGCCGCCGGGCAGGTGTCGAAAGGCAGAACCCGCGGATCGGCCGAGATCGCGGTCAGCCGGAGCGACCGAGGGTCGACGGCTGCGCGCAGTCCGTATTCGTGGACGACGGTCTCGCTGCCGTCCGGGGCCCAGATGCTGTCGCGGAACAGCGAGGTGACGGCCAACTGCTCCCCCGCGGCCACGTCAACCAGCCGGCGTCGGCGCATCATCGCCGATCCGGCGGGCTGCGGCCGCATGGCGTGCCACGCGACCGGATCGTCCGGCTGGGCGAGGTCACGGGCAGGAACCAGGTTGTGCTGCGGGTCCTTGGCGGTCATCATCCGCTGGATGGGCAGGCCGTCAGAGCGGAACCCGCTGCAGATGTCGCGCATCCGAGCGAACCCGCGGATGCCCGCGGCCTCCCGGTCCGCGCCCTGCGTCGCGCGCCGCATGTCCGCCGCTGCCTCCGGCCACAGTCGCCAGGCGAACGGCCCGACCAGGGTGACCCCTGGCATGTCGTCGAGGAGGAAGTACAGCAGCGAACCCGCGTCGGCCTCGTCCGGCAGCAGCTCCCGCAGTCGCCTGCGGTAGCCGCTGCCGCCGCTGCCGCCGACCAGGCCCGGCAGCGTCTCAACTGCCGGGCTGCTCCCGATGCTGGTCAGGACCCGGGTACGGTCGACCGTGACTTGCAGCTGCTGCTCGCCTGCCACCGCGACCGCGCCGCTGGTCATGGTGACGAGATCCCTTGCGGCGGCATCGATGTGCATGTCCTGGCCCCGGCCGCCGGGCCAGGTGGCGTTCAGGTGACTGGTCCGCCGGACCGACCCGGGAGTTCGCGGCGTCGTTCCCTGGTGCGGGTCCGCAGGCGGGGGCGCTAGCCCCCCGAGCGGCGGCAGGGCCCGCTGAGGAACGGCCATTCGAACCTCCCGAGAGTCGGTCTGACGATTGACTGGCGCCTAGACCTCGATCAGCACGGCGCCGCCCTGGCCGCCGCCCGCGCACATCGAGGCGACCCCGATGCCGCCGCCGCGCCGGCGCAGCTCGTAGGCCAGCGTGATGACCATGCGCGCGCCGCTGGCGGCCACCGGGTGTCCCAGGCTGCAGCCGCTGCCGCTGAAGTTGACCTTCTCCTCGTCCAGCCCGAGCTCGCGGCAGGCCGCGACCGGCACCGACGCGAACGCCTCGTTGATCTCCCAGAGCGTGACGTCCTTGGCCGCCACTCCGGCCCGGTCGAGCACCTTGGACGCCGCCCGGATCGCGCCGAATCCCATCAGCCTCGGCTCGACCCCGGCCGCGGCCCACGCCCGCACGGTGGCGAGCGGCGTAATCCCCTCGCCGCGGGCGACGTCGGGGTCGGCGATGACAACGGCCGCCGCCGCGTCGTTCACCCCGCTGGAGTTGCCCGCCGTGATCGAGAACCCGGGAATCTCCGGGTGCAGGACTTTCAGCGACGCGAGCTTCTCTCTCGTGCTGTCACGGCGCGGGTGCTCGTCGACCGCGAACTCCCGCACCGAGCCGTCCGGCGCCGTCACCTTGACCGGGACGATCTCGTCGGTGAACTTGCCCGCGTCGATCGCCGCGACCGCGCGCTGGTGCGACCGCAGCGCCCAGGCGTCCTGTTCTTCCCGGGTGATGCCCGCGGCCTTGGCGGTGTTCCAGCCGACCGAGATTGACATATCGAAGTTCGGCGCCTCGGCCGAGTCCGGGTGCGTGGGCGGGTACCAGTCGACCACCTCATCGACCGTGCCCGGGACTCGCCTCCGCAGTCGCGGCGCCAGCGAAGTCGCCTGTACCCCGCCCGCGACCACGACCTGCTCCATCCCGGACTTGATGCCGGCCGAGGCGTTGCCGATGGCGGTCAGGCTGCCCGCGCAGTGCCGGTTCACGGCCTGTCCGGCCACCGAGTCGAAGCCGCTGACCACGGCCGCGTAGCGGGCGAGGTCACCGCCGCCGTACAGTGACTCGGCGAAGATCACGTCGTCGATCCTGGCGGGGTCGAGTCCCGACCTGCGGACCGCCTCCTGCAGGACGAGCGCCGCCAGTTCCTCGCCGCCGGTGTTGACCAGCGATCCTTTGCGCGCGGTTGCGATCGCCGTCCGCGCGGCGCTCACGATGACGGGGTGAGACACCTCCGTCCACCTCCCTGCGTTCCTGTGCTGGCAGCCAGCACACACTACCCTAGGCTTTACCTATACAGTAAACTAATATTACCTATCTGCAAAGACTGGGCGTCCACCGCAGCCAGTGCAGGCGAGTCAAGGAGGGCACGTGGAGCTAACGGGATCATCGGCCATAGTCGTCGGCGGCGCGGGAGGATTCGGTTCCGCTACCGCACGCCGGCTGGCGGCGGCCGGCGCGCGCGTTGTGATCGCCGATATGGCCGAAGACAAGGGCAGAGAGCTTGAGAAGGAGCTGAACGGCCAGGCGATCTTCGTGCGCACCGACGTGACCAGCGACGAGTCGGTCGATGCCATGATCGCCGCCGCAGTGGAACTGGCCCCGCTGCGGTCGGTCGTGATCGTGCACGGCGGCCCCACGGCGGGCAAGCGCCTGGTCAATCGCGAGGGCAAGACGTACCCGGTGGAGACCTTCCGCCGGACGATCGACATCTTCCTCACGGGCACGTTCCACGTGCTGAGCAAGGCGGCCGCCGCGATGTCCCAGAATGAGCCGCTCGACTCCGGGCAGCGCGGCGTCGTCATCACGACCGCCAGCATCGCCGGCTACGAGGGGCAGGTCGGGCAGACCGACTACTCAGCCGCGAAAGGCGGCATCATCGGCCTGAACCTCACCGCCGCCCGCGACCTCGCCCCGGCCGGAATCCGGGTGGTCTGCATCGCGCCCGGCACCTTCTTCACCCCCGCCTACCGGATGGAGGAGGCGGAGGCGCAGGCCAAGTGGGGCCCCGGGGTGCCGAACCCGAAGCGGATGGGCCACGCCGACGAGTACGCGCGGCTGGCTCTGGCCATCGTCGATAACGACTACATCAACGGGGAGGTCATCCGCATCGACGGCGCCCAGCGTTTCAACATCTGAGGGCAGCGCCGGCGACCCGCCGGGATTGCGCGGCCGAGCTCGCTCACTCGAGGGCGCTCGGCCGCGTAACCGGTTAGGGCGGCGTGCTCACGGTCGCCATGGACCGCCGTGAGCGGGTGGTGGCCGGTAAGCGCCGTAGAGCGTTACAGCCCGAGGCTCTTGCCCACGATGTCCTTCATGATCTCCGTGGTCCCGCCGTAGATGGTCTGGATGCGGGTGTCGGTATAGGCCCGGGAGACGGCGTACTCCGTCATGTAGCCGTAGCCGCCGTGCAACTGCAGACAGGTGTCAACCACCCGCTTCTGCAGTTCGGTGGTCCACCACTTGGCCTTCGCCGCGTCCACGGCGGTCAGCTCTCCGTCACCGATGGCGGCGAGGCAGCGGTCCACGTACGCCTGCGCGATGTCGAGTTCCGTCTCCATCTCGGCGAACCGGAAGCGGTTGTACTGGAACGACCCGATCGGCTGGCCGAACGCCTGACGGCCCTTGGCGTACTCGAGTGTCTGGTCGAAGACCTCCCGCGCCGCTGCGACCGCGTTGACGGCGATCGACATCCGCTCTGACGGCAGGTTGTGCATGAGGTGGTAGAAGCCCCGGTTGACCTGGCCGAGCACGTTGGCGGCGGGCACGCGGACCTGATCGAAGAACAGCTCGGCCGTGTCCTGCGAGTGCTGCCCCATCTTGGCCAGCTTGCGGCCTCGCTTGAAGCCCGGCATGCCCCGCTCCACCACGAGCAGGGTGAAGCCACGGTGCCCGGCCTCGGGATCGGTGCGGGTCACCACCACCACAAGGTCGGCGTTGATGCCGGATGAGATGAACGTCTTGGTGCCGGACACGATCCAGTCATCCCCGTCCCGCACGCCCGAGGTGCGGATGCCCGCCAGGTCGCTGCCCGCGCCCGGCTCGCTCATCGCCACGGCCGCGATGAGCTCGCCGCTGGCGAACCCGGGCAGCCAGCGCCGCTTCTGCTCCTGCGAGCCCAGGGAGATCAGGTACGGCGCGAGGATGTCGTTCTGCAGCGTCAGCCCGGGAGCGGCAGCGCCGTACCGGCCGAGTTCCTCGGACACCACGGCGTTGAACCGGAAGTCGTCCACTCCCCCGCCGCCGAACTCCTCGGGCACGTTGAACCCGACGACGCCGTGCTTGCCGGCCGCGACGTAAGCTGACCGGTCGACAATGCCGGCGTCCTCCCACGCCGCCGAGTGCGGGGCGACCTCCCGCGCTATGTACTCCCGCACCGTCGCGCGGAACTGATCGTGCTCCGGTTCGAAGATCGTCCGCCGCATGTCCTAGACCTCTTCCTTTCTGTGGAGTTCCGCCAGCACGCGGCGGAGCATCTTGCCCGATGGCGTTCGCGGCAGCTCGCTGGAGAACGACACCGTCTTCGGTGCCTTGAAGTGCGCTATCCGCGACCGGCAGAACTCGATCAGCTCACTGGCCAGTCCCGGGCCGGCCACCGCGCCGGGCGCTGGCTGCACGATCGCGTGCACCCGCTGGCCCATCTCGTCGTCGGGAACGCCGATCACGGCCACGTCGGCTACGGCCGGGTGCATCGCGAGCGCGTCCTCGACCTCCCTCGGGTAGATGTTCACCCCGCCAGAGAGGATCAGGTCGGTGCGCCGGTCCGCGAGGTACAGGTAGCCCTCGGAGTCGACGTACCCCATGTCGCCGAGCGTGCTCCAGCCCTCGGAGTTGTAGGCGGTGGCGGTCTTGTCCGGGTCGTTGTGGTAGGTAAAGCGGTTCGTGCCGCTGAACCAGATGGTGCCGGTCTGGCCGACGGGCAACTCGGCGCCGTCATCGGAGCAGATGTGCACCCGGCCCACCAGCGGCCGACCGACCGAGCCCTTGTGGGCGAGCCACGCCGGGCTGTCGATCATGCAGAACCCGTTGCCCTCGCTGCCCGCGTAGAACTCCGTCAGGATCGGCCCGAACCACTCGATCATCTGCTCCTTGACCTCGACCGAGATGGGCGCGGCGGCGTGGATCACCAGCCGCAGGCTCGACACGTCGCGGGCATCCCGCTCGGCCTGGGAAAGTTTCAGCATCCGCACGAACATCGTCGGCACGAACTGCCCCCGGGTGACGTGGTAGCGCTCGATGAGCTCGAGCGCCCGCGACGCGTCGAAGCGCTCCATCACGACGACGGTGCCGCCATTGCGCACCGTTCCCAGCGACCAGCCGAGCGGCGCCGCATGGTAGAGCGGCCCCGGGCTGAGGTAGACGGTCTCGGGGGAGAACCCGAAAGCCGCCCGCATCACGGAGTCGATGCCCAGCCCGGTCCCGAACGGCTCACCGGTCAGCTCGGGCTTGATGCCCTTGGGCCTGCCGGTCGTCCCGGACGAGTAGAACATGTAGTAGCCCTCGAGCTCATCGGGGACCGGCGTGTCCGGCATCCCGCCGACGGCCAGGGAAAGCGACTCCACGCCGGGCAACGGGTCGCCCACCGTCAGCCGGCCGCGCAGCGCCGGCGCGGACGCCGCCAGAGCCGCCAGTGGCTCGAGCGAACTAGACGATACGAGCAGCCGCGCCCCGCAGTCGGCCACGATGTACGCCGCTTCCTCGCCCGACAGGTGCCAATTCACCGGGGTGTAGAGCAGCCCGCACCGCTGCGCTGCCCACACCACCGGGAACAGCTCAAGCTGGTTCTCCATCAGGATGGCGATGTGGTCTCCTGGCCGCAGGCCGCGCGCCCGAAACAGGTGCGCGACCTGGTTAGACCGCCGCTCGAGTTCCGCGTAGCTAAGCGCAGCACCGGAGCCGCCCATGATCACCGCGGCCTTGTCGCCGTGTACGGCTGCGAGTCGCGTCAGGTTCATTCCCAGTTCCGGTTCCTCGCCTGGAGCCGCCATCAGACAGCGCCGACCAGTCCGAGACTGGCTTTCGCGTAGGCCTCCCGGCGCCGGGAGCTGACGAGGAATGACGGGGGTGCCAGGAAGACAAGGTCCCGCGCCAGCCCGTCACCCCGGGCGGCAAGCGCCGCTCGAGCATCGGAGGTAGTCCCGTAGACGGCTATCGCGCCCAGCATCTCGTCGGTCACCGCAGTCGCCATGGCGTCGGTATCGCCCCGGCGGAAAGCCTCGCGAATTGCCGCAACCGGATCCTGCCAGCCGTGATGCGCCACGAACGGGTCGTAGGTCTTCACCGTCAGGTAAAAGGCGATCATCCGCCGCGCGTCGGCCGCGGCCCGGGCCGGATCCTCGTCGTTGACCGCGGTGATCACCCACCCGTGCTCGGTCACCGGAGCGGACCGGCCGGCGGCCTGCATTCCCTCAGCCAGAGCCGGCCGAACGACGTCGTTCCACCACGAGCGGGTGAACAGGCCGTGCCCGATGATTCCGTCGGCGGTCCGCCCCGCGGCCGCCGCCATCCGCTTGTTGAACCCGGCGAGCAGGATAGGCACCTCAAGACGGCCGAGCACCGGCGCGCGCACGTCCGCTTCGATCCGGTAATACGGCCCCTCATACCTCACGACCGCGCCGTTCTCCGCGTGCAGCCAGGCGCGGACCGCGCCGACCAGGTCGCACATCCGATCGACTGGATGATCCGCCGCCACCCCGAACCAGTCCCGGTTGATCCGGTAGGCGCCCGAGCCGAGGCCGAGGAACATCCGTCCCCGGCCGTGCTTCCACAGCGACCGGACGGCGGCGGCGTGCGCGTACGGCGAGCGCGCGAACGCGTACGCGATCGCGGGTCCGACGAGCGCGCTCTCGGTCGCCATGACCATCTCCGCCAGCGTCGTGTACGCCTCGTGGTCGACGAACTCGCCGCTGCAGAACGCGGTTACGCCGGACTTCTCCGCGTCACGGGCGACGGTCGCGCCCGGCCACGGCATTCCGTACTCCACCCAGGCCTCCTAGGACTAAATTAGTGCTTCTATTGTACTATATAGAGGATACGAGAGAGAGGCCGCTATGAGCTCCACCGAAGCAGCGCAGGACGCCGTCCAAGGCGGAGGGCCGGACAAGGCCCCGGAGAAGGAAGCCTTCGGCGTCCTGACTAGTGCCGCGTTGCGGCGGTCCCGGCTGCGGCTCGGCATCCCGCAGCCGCAGCGCAACCCGCCGCACAACTACGAGGTGACCTGGGACGGGGTGCGGCACTTCGCCTACGGGTTCGGTGACGACAACCCGCTGTTCACCGACCCAGAGTACGCCGCCAAGACCCGATGGGGGGCGCTGATCGCCCCGCCGACGTTCCACTACACGATGGGCGAGGACGCCGCCCCCAAGCCCGACCCGGAGACCAAGGCGCTGCTCAAGGGCGACCCGTTCGCCGGCCTCGGCTCCTACCAGGCGGTCATGGAGTACGAGTGGTGGCGCCCGCTTGCCCTCGGCGACCGCTGCCAGGTGCTGCAGACGCAGGTCGGCGTGGTGGAGAAGCCCAGCTCCTTCGGCGGCCGCACCGCGCACATCACCCATGACTACCTCTACGCCAACGGCGCGGGTGAGATGCACGCGGTCCGCCGCGGCACCTGGATCAACGCCGAGCGGCACACCTCCCGCGAGCGCGCCAAGGAGCAGCGGGTCCCCGAGCCCTACACGCCGGAGCAGCTCGCCGAGATCGACGCCGCCTATGCGGCCGAGACCCGCCGCGGGGCCGAGCCCCGGTTCTGGGAGGACGTCGAGGTTGGCGAGCCCATCTACCCGCACGTCAAGGGCCCGCTCCTGACCACCGACGTGGTGGTCTGGCACCTCGGCTGGGGCATGCAGCTCACTCCCCCCGGCGCGTTCAAGATCTCCTACAAGGTGCGGCAGAAGGCACCCGGCCTGTACCCGGCGAACGCGATCAACGTGCCGGACACCGTCCAGCGCCTGCACTGGGAGCCCCAGCGCGCCCAGGAGCTCGGCCTGCCGACCTCCTACGACTACGGCGCGATGCGCGAGACCTGGCTGTGCCACGCCCTCACCGACTGGATCGGCGACGACGGCTGGCTCTGGCAGCTGCGCTGCGAGCACCGCAAGTTCAACTACGTCGGCGACGCTTCCTGGATCACCGGCGAGGTCACCGGCAAGGAACGGATCGGAGACTTGTTCGCGGTCAACATCGCGCTGCGGTGCACCAACCAGGTCGGTGAGACCACCACCCCGGCGACCGCGGTCGTGCTGCTGCCGTCCCGCGAGCACGGCCCCGTAACGCTCCCCGAGCCCCCCGCGTCCACGCTCGACGGCATGGTCGCGAGCGAGCTGAAAAGGTTCGACATCGGCAAGGAGGAGTAGTGCGACTCGAGGACACCACGGTGGGCACTATCGCCCTCGGCGATCTGCGCGTCCGCCGTCTCGGCTACGGCGCGATGCGGGTCTCCGGTGCCCGGAATGCCGCGGGAGCGCGCGACCGGGCCGAGGCCATCAAGATCTACCGCCGTGCCTGCGAGCGGGGCATCAACTTCATCGACACCGCCAACGTCTACGGGTACGGCGAATCGGAGGAGATCCTCGCCGAGGCGCTGCACCCCTACCCCGCCGACCTGGTGATCGCGACCAAGGCCGGCTTCCGGCCCGGGAAGATCGAGCCGGGCAAGACGTCGCTGCCGCCACAGGGGGACCCCGGCCATATCAAGGAGGAGTGCGACAAGAGCCTGCGCCGTCTTCGTCTCGACTGCATCGACCTGTACCAGGTGCACGTGCCCGACCCCGGTGTTCCGTACGAGGAAACGGTCGGCGCCTTCGTCGAGCTGCAACAGGCGGGCAAGGTGCGGCACATCGGCGTGTCGAACGTGACGCTCGATCAGCTTGCCGTCGCCCGTTCGCTCTGCACGGTGGTGTCCGTGCAGAACGCCTACAACGCCGGAACACGGAACTCGGAGAACTTGCTCGCCGCGTGCGAGGAAGCGGGAATGGCCTTCCTTCCCTGGAAGCCGATCCAGCTCGACGGCACGCCCGCTGCCGCCGTGGCCGGAGCGATCGCGGACGAACGAGCTATCACCACCCAGCAGGTGGCCCTGGCCTGGGCGCTGGCCCACTCGCCGGCGATGCTGCCGATCCCCGGCACCTCGAAGCAGCCCCACCTGGACGAGAACGTCGACGCCGCGTTCATCGAGTTGAGCAAGGAGGAGCTCGCCCGGCTCGAGTCCGCCGCCGCTCCCGCCTAGATCGGCCCCGGTCCCTCACGATCAGGTAGCGTCAGGGACCCCCGGCCGCGGTCAGAACCTGGCCGGTGATGTAGCTCGCGGCATCGGAGAGCAGGAAGGCGACCGCGGCGGCGATCTCGGCCGGCTCGCCCAGGCGGCCCATC
>Ga0209006_10007152_pt1 | contig 10082 bp, 8 predicted proteins | sample JacPin_JW_Ref_O2_FD_188567 | JGI IMG/M metagenome (GOLD analysis project Ga0209006, IMG submission 188567) | Forest soil microbial communities from Algoma, Ontario, Canada - Jack Pine, Ontario site 1_JW_Ref_O2 (SPAdes) (version 2) | ecosystem: Environmental > Terrestrial > Soil > Boreal...
TCGCCGCCCGTCGGCGTGGCGAGCTCCAGGTCGGGGTAGGGATCGACCAGGAACTGCCAGTCAGCCAAGCTGACGCCGGCGATCCAGAGACGGTGCAGGGCGCGGGAGACCCACAGCGCCTGCAGCCGCACCGGCACGCCGTGAGCGGCTGCCGGGGCGCTTTCCCAGTTGAGCTCGGTGACCCACAGCGCCTTGTGCGCGCGCGGCAGCGCGGTCCCGGCTCGCCGGGCGGCGGCGAGCAGTGTGGTGACCTTGGCGATGTCGGCGATCGCGACATCCTGCGAGGAGGCCGCGGGGCGATCGGGGCTTTCGAAGGAGAGCGGGTGGAACGCGAGCACGTCGAAGTGCGGCGGATCGGGGCAGGCGCGCCGCGCGGCGCCTTCCAGGCATAGCAGCGCGCGTAGAAAGCGCAGCGGGGTCATGCGCCCGACACCGGCCGGTTCGCCGTTGGGGGCAATACCGGCGGCGACCACGACGTCACTCGGCGCGACGGCCTTCACGGCGGCGTAGAAGGCGTTCAGCAGTTGGCGGTAGATCAGCGGCGAGAACGCGCGCCAGTGCCCGTCTTCGGCGATCCACTGGGGCTCGAGATAGCGCGCGAGGTTGGGCTCGTTCCAGGCTTGGAACAGCCGCACCCGTGGCAGCGTCGCGCCGGGCTCCAGCGGATCGGGAAACGCGCCGTCGTAGCGACGGGCGACCGCGGTCGCGAATGCAGCGAACGCGACGGGGCTCGGCGCCCAGCTCCCGGCGTACGCGTGGGGCCAGCGGTGGGGCGCTTCGGCGAAGGCCGGCGCGTTGGACACGACGAGCAGCGGAGTCAGGTCGGCGGCCACGGCTTCGCGCACCGCGGCGTCGACGGGAGCGAAATCGTAGGCCGAGCTTGCCGGGTCGCTCGCCTGCGAGCCCGCGGGATGCGCGGTACCGACCACGAGCGACCAATTGACGGGGATGCGAACAACCGTCGCGCCGCTGGCCTGGATGCGCGCGAACGCCAGCTCGCGGACTTCGGGGTCTCGATCCAGCAGCACCGTGCTGTCGGAGATGCCGCGCGTCAGCCCGTCCCGGGGAAACGGACCGTAGAGCAGCGCGTGGTTCTGGGCACGGGCGAGGCGCGGATCGGTGGGCGCGGGCGCGACTCCGGGGCGCGGCGGCGCGCCGAACGGTCGCGGGGGTCCTTCGGGTCCGTAGCGCGAGGGCAACGGCAGGACTGCCGGGGGCGTGAGCCACAGGATCGCGCCGACGCCCAGCGCCGGCGCCCGTCGCAGCAGGCGCCCGAGCGTGGCGATGAGGACGCCCATCGCACCCTCTCTCGCAGGCGCCCGCTAGTGGCCGAGCGTGATCGTGCGCGCGCCGAGGCTCAGCTTGGCGCCCGAGCTGCTGCGCAGCGTCGTGACGAGCTCCGCCCGCACGTGGCTGCGGTGACTCAGCAGGCGACGGCCTTTGGCGGTGACGCGGATTAGCACGCTCACCTTGCCGGGCCCTTTCGCGGAGGCCGACCCGCGCGCGAGCAGCACGGCGGGGGGCTTGCGCTTGTGTCCATGCTTCGCCCGCGAGGAGGCGCTGGCCGGTAGTGCGCCACCTCGCAGGAAGAGGTCCTGGATCACGGTGCCGGCCTGGTTGATCGTCACCTGGTCGAGCAGCCCGGACGTCAGCAGGCGGTGGATCGTGGTGTGGATCAGCTTGAAGATCGAACCCTGCAGCGCGGGCGGTGGTGGCGGCGGGGGTGGTGGCGGCGGTGGCGCCGGACAGGCCCCGACGGGCCGCACGTTTTCGCTGGAGTAGGCGAAGACCGCGCCGGTGGAGAGCTTGGTTTCGAGCGACTCGCTCGCCCACACCGTCTGGCCGCCCTGCAGCGGCGTCAGGAAGCTGCCGCCGAAGACCGGTCCGGCGAGGCTCGTGACCTGCGCCTGGCCGACGCCTCGCCGGTGCGCGCTCACGTGACCGTAGGGGTCTGTTTCGAGCGCCAGCGAGTAGTAGCCACCTTCGACGGGGTCGGCTCCCGAGCGCTGGCCGGAGAAGTTGACCGAGCCCGCGCAGACCGTCGGGTCGATCGACGGCAGACCGTCGTAGACGACCGAGGCGAGCACGTTACCGGGAGGCGATTCCAGCGTGACGACGTCGCCCACCTGCGGAACTTTGCCCCACAGGTAGGGATTGCCGTTGGGGTCCGTGGTCCTCCACATGACGAGGCCGTTGTGAATGATCGACAGGGTCGCTTCGGCGGCGGGCCTGACTTCGGCGCCCGTCACGGCAACCTGTTCGTTTTCGGGCAACGTCGTCTCCCCCTCGACGATCGAAAGCGAGTACCGGGGAGCCGAGGGAGCGTTGGCGTCCGCCGGCGGGGTCGCCACCGCGCTCGCTCCAAGCGCCAGCAGCGCGATGCAGGACACGCGTCCGAACCCGGGTATGAGGATGCCGCTGAGTCGCATGCCGATGCGACCGAATCGTTCGACGAGCCGAGACCGTTGAGCTTTGCAAGAAAACTTGGACGACTGGTAGCGACCGAGGACAACGCCTCGCGCTGGCCGAAACGGGGAGGCGAGCCGCAGGCGAGTGTCTCCCGGCTTCGCGGTCAGCGGCCGTTTAGCCGCCGGCCATTGCCGGCAGGATCACCAGTGTGTCGCCGACGCCAACCGCGGTGTCGAGTCCGTCGAGCACACGGACGTCCTCGTCGTTGAGATAGACGTTGACGTAGCGGTTGAGCTCGCCCTCGGCCGAGAACAGCTGGCTCTGGGTGGCGGGGTGGCTCTCGGCGAGGTCGCGCAGCACGTCGCCGACGTTCTCGCCGGAAGCCTCGACTTCCTTCTCGCCGCCGACCGAGGCGCGCAGCACCGGGGGGATCTTGATCGTCGCCATCTGGTCCTCTCTGTGGGTCGTCGGGTGGCTCGCCAGCCTACCCGGCCGCGGCACAGAACGCCTCGTAGTCGGGAAATACCCCGAGCTCGTCGTCACGGATCTCATCGGGCGCGCGCGAGCAGATCGGGCACTCGGGATCGCGGTGGACCTTGACCTCGGTGAGCGTGGCCCCCAGCGCGTCGTAGAGCAGCAGCCGCCCGATCGCGGGATCGCCGATGCCGAGAATCAGCTTGACGACCTCCGTGGCCTGCAACAGGCCCATCGTGCCGGGCAGCACGCCCAGCACACCGTTGGCGCCGCAGGAGGGTGCGAGCTCCGCGGGGGGCGGCTCGCGGAAGAGGCAGCGGTAGCAGGGGCCGTCGTAGGGCTTGAAGACCGAGAGCTGCCCGTCGAAGCCGAGGATCGAGGCCGAGACGACCGGGATCTGCAGCCGCACGGTGGCGTCGTTGAGCAGGTAGCGCGTCGGGAAGTTGTCGACGCCGTCGACGATCACGTCGTAGCCGTCGATGATCTCCATGATGTTCGAGGCATCGATCCGCACGGGGTACTTGACGACCTTGACATCGGGGTTGAGCGCCTGGATGGACTCCTCGGCGGAGTCGACCTTCAGCGTGCCGACGCGCTGCGTGTTGTGGATCACCTGGCGCTGAAGGTTCGAGAGATCGACCTCGTCGTCGTCCACGATTCCCAGCGTCCCGACCCCAGCTGCGGCGAGATAGAGCGCCGTGGGCGAGCCCAGGCCGCCGGCGCCGAGCAGCAGCACCTTGGCGTCGAGCAGCTTCTGCTGCCCCTCCGCGCCGATCTCTGGGATCAGCAGGTGGCGTGAGTAGCGATCGCGCTGCTCGGCGCTGAGCGCGCGTGGCACCTCGACCTCGTAGCCGCGGTCCTTCCACAGCGTGATCCCACCGGTCATCGAGCGCACGTGCTCGTAGCCCATGTCCTCGGTCAGGGTGCGCGCGGCGTAGGCCGAGCGTTGACCGGAGGCGCAGTAGAGGATCACCTGGGTATCGCGATCGGCAACGGCGCTCTCGATGCGCGACTCCAGATGGCCGCGCGGAATGCTCTTGGCGCCCGGCAGGTGGCCGGTGGCGAACTCTTCGCTACCGCGCACGTCGACGATCGCGACTCCCTCTCCGATCAGTTCCTTGACCTCGGAAGGATCGATCTCGTCGATCCGGCTCTTGATCTGGCGGAGCAGCTCCGCCGAGGACACAGTCATCTCAAAACTCCCGAACAGTGGTCGGCTTTTATGGACTTCAGAAAGTATAGCGCCGATTTGAAGCTATTCCCAGCGCTGGCGGCGACCTCCGAGCCAGGTCTCCAGAACCCGCAGCTCGTGTAAGCGTTCGGGGGCTACCTCGCGCGGGTCGCGGTCAAGCACGACGAGATCGGCGAGCATTCCTGCTCGCAGCACACCGACGCGATCTCCGAGGAGGACCTGGCGCGCCGGGTTGCGCGTAACCGCGCGCAGTGCCTGTGCGAGGTCGAGCTGCTGAAAGGGCCCGAGCACGTCATCGCTGTCGCGCATCAGGCGGGTCATCGCGGTGCGCATGCTCAACAGCGGGTCGACCGAGGAGCCGCTGTGGCAGGAGCTGCAGATCTCGTGTTCGATGTCGCGCAGCAGCGCGTGGATGCGCGCGGCGCGCTCCGGACCGAGCACCTCGTCGCGCAGCGCTTCACCGCAGAAGTAGATCTGGTTGATCGTGTGGCTCAGTGCCAAGCCCAGCGCGGCGACCCGCGCCGTCTGCTCGTCACTCGCGAGCGTGAAGTGCTCGATGCGGTGGAGCATCTGCGCCGGGGACTCCTCTTCGAGGATCTCCTCGAAGCAGCGCAGCACCTGCTCGTGGGCGCGATCTCCGTGGGAGTGCACCACCAGCTGCCAACCCGCGCGATGCCATGCGCGCAGAGCGTCGCGCAACTCGGCGTCCTCGTGCTTGAGCTGGCCGGCTCCACGACCGCCCAGATAGGGCTCCTGCAGCGCCGCCGCGAGGTCTCCGATCGAGCCGTCGGCCCAGTAGGCGATCCCGACAACGCCGTAGTGCTCGTCGCCTGCGCCCGGAGCCGCGCCGAGTGCGCTCGCGAGCTCGGGCACGAGCGCCCCGCGCACGCGGACGGGAGCTCCCGGGACGCGGGCCAGCCTGCGCAGCAGCTCGTGCTCGGCAGCCCCGGCGAGCCGGCCGATCCCGGTGTCGTAGACCGTGGTGCAGCCACGTGCGGCGAAGTCGCGCAGCGTGGCCGCGCAGAGTCCCGCGACGCGATCGGGATCCTCGCGGAGCAGATCCGCCGCGTCGGCACCATCCGTCCCGGCGAGCGCGCTCCCCAACACGCTGACGTGCGGCTCCACGAAGCCCGGTAGCACTGCGCGTCCTTCCAAGTCGAGGATCTCGGTCGCGGCCGTGAAGTGCCGTTTGACGTCGGTCGCCGAGCCGACGCCGAGGACTCGCGAGCCGCGGATCGCGAGTGCCTCCGCCACGGGGCACGCCTCGTCAACCGTCAGGATCGGTCCGCCGCGCAGGATCACTGAGCGCTCGGCCGCGCCACGACTGCCGTTCGACCTACCCGTAACGGCCGGCACGCCCGCCGGCGCGAACGACGGGGCCGCCAGGTTACCCAGCACGCCCCGCGCCAGCGCAGCGATACCGGGGCTGCACGCGACGCACATACGCTTGGAGCACCTCTTCAGTGAGTCAGTCTGCCAGGGGACCGGAACGATACCGGCTACGGAGCCAGTTCGCATCACCTGGACGTCCGCCAAGAGAGCGAGCGCGCAAGTTGCGAGCGCTAAATGGCTTCGCCGCCCTCCTTCAATCCCGCGCGCTTGTTTCCGACTCTGGTAGGAAAACGCAACGCGGGCTGTCCCAGCGCCCGCCGCAGTCGCGCGGCGTCTCCTAGGCTTGGCGCGATGCCCCCGCTGCGACTCCGCCGTGCGGCCCTCCGGCAACTCACGCCGATCATCCTCGGACTGGTCCTCGCCGGCATGCTCGCCGGCTGTGGGGACCGTGGATCGAGCGGCGCGGCGGCGCGGGCGCCCAATTCCACGACCGCGGCAAGCGGCTTTGAAGGTGGGCTCCTGCCGGCGGGCCTGAAACCACACGAATTCACATTGACCGACCAAGATGGGCGACGCGTATCGCTGAGCGACTTCCGCGGCCGCGTCGTGATCCTGGCGTTCCTGTATTCGACCTCGAAGTCCGCCGCGCCGCTGATCGGACAGCAGATTCGCGGCGCGCTGGACGAACTCTCCCTCGAACGCCATCGGCCAGCGGTCCCGGCGCTGGCCGTCAGCGTGGACCCGGCGGGCGACACGCCGGCGCACGTGCGCGCCTACCTGCGCGCGACCTCGCTGACCGGACGTCTGACGTACCTGACGGGCAGCCCCGCGCGACTGCGCGCCGTGTGGCGCGCCTACCGGGTCGTCCCCGCAAGCGCAGGCGAACGGGCGTACGAACGCGCAGCCTTCGTGGTGCTGCTCGATCGCAGCGGAGCGGAGCGCGTGGAGATCCCGCTGGAAGGGCTCACGCCGGAAGTGCTCGCGCGCGACCTGCGCAAGCTCGAAGCGCTGTAAGCATGCACTCCCGCCGCGCGCGCGTACACGCGCACCCGCGCGCGCGGCGGGGCATCCAGCAGGAGACCTCAAACCCCGGCGCCCTCAAACCCCAACGCCCCCAATCCCCGGCGCCCTCAAACCCCCCTGATATCCTACCCCCCAGGTAGGTATTCGAGCGATGATGTTCTCAACCAAGGCCGAGTACGGCGTGCGCGTGATGGTTGCCCTGGCACAGCGGGCGGCCGCGAGCCCGGCGGGCGAGGAGCCGGTGGTACCGCTGGCGGAGATCGCCGAGCACGACGGGCTGCCGCTGGCGTATCTCGAGCACCTCGTGGCGCGACTGCGCAAGGCCGGACTCGTGGACAGCCGGCGCGGCTCGCGCGGCGGCTACATGCTCGCGCGACGGCCGGCGGAGATCACGATGGCGGAGGTCGTCGAGGCCCTGGAGGGCTCGATCGCGCCGATCGAGTGCATCTCGCAGAACTCCGATGGGAGCATCGTGTGCTCGCGGGAGTCCGATCCGAGCCATGTGTGCCCGACGAAGCTGCTGTGGACGCGGGTGCGCCTGTCGATCGTGCGCACGTTGACGGAGACGACGCTCGCCGATCTCCTGGTCACCCCGCTGGAATCCCTACCGACCCTGCCGATCGCAACCACCGCCTGACCCGAAGGAGACCATGGCCGACCTGGAAATACGGAACCTGCACGTGCGCATCGAGGAGCGCGAGATCCTCAAGGGCGTCGACCTGACGGTCGACCGCGGCGAGGTGCACGCGCTGATGGGGCCGAACGGCTCAGGCAAGTCGACGCTCGCGAACACCCTGTTGGGCCATCCCGCCTATGAGGTGACGGAGGGCTCGATCAAGTTCAAGGGCGAGGAGATCATCGAGGCCGAGCCGCACGAGCGCGCGAAGGCGGGGCTGTTCCTGGCCTTTCAATACCCGGTCTCGATTCCGGGCGTCTCGGTGGCGAACTTCCTGCGCATGGCGATCAACGCCAAGCGCGAGGAGCCGATCCAGGTCAAGGAGTTCCGCAACGAGCTCCAGCACGCGATCGAGCTGCTCGACGTGGATCGCTCGTTCACCTCGCGCCACCTCAACGACGGCTTCTCCGGGGGCGAGAAGAAGCGCGCGGAGATCCTGCAGATGGCGATGCTCAAACCGGACGTGGCGATCCTCGACGAGACCGACTCGGGCCTCGACATCGACGCGTTGCGCACCGTCGCGGAGGGTGTGCAGAAGCTGCACTCCGAGCAGGGTCTGGGCGCGCTGATCATCACGCACTACCAGCGCATCCTGCACTACATCAAGCCGCAGTTCGTGCACATCATGCTCGACGGGCGAATCGCGCTGGAGGGCGGCGTCGAGCTCGTCGAGCGACTGGAGCGCGAAGGCTATGACGAAATCCGCCGCGAGTACGGCGCGCAGCCGGCAGCCGCGAGCGCGGGAGGCAAGGGTGCCTGACGCGAGCACGACGGGCGGCGGCGCGGCTGCTGCCAACGGCGCCTCCTCGACCCCCAACGGCGCGGCGGCCGTCGCGGTCAAGCCGGGCCGCCACCGCGAGTCGACCCTCTACCACGCGCTGCACGGCGCGGGCGCGGGCGATGGACGTTCGCTGCAGGAGCTGCGCGAGGCCGCGCTCGCGGTCTACGAGCACAGCGAGCTGCCCGTGTGGCGGCGCTCGGGCTTCTGGACGACGAGCTTTGAGAGCCTCGACCTGGACGCGCTGCGGGTCCGCCACCACGAGGTGGGCGCGGGCGCGATCCCGCAGATCGTGCGCGACACCATGCCGGAGCGCCCGCGCGCGGGGCGCATCGTGCAGAGCGATGGCTCGGTGGTGCACGTCGAGCTCGACCCCGAGCTGGCGAGCCGCGGCGTGATCCTCTGCTCGCTCGAGGACGCGGCGCGCGAGCACGCGGAGCTGTTCGCGCAGTGGTACTCCAAGCGCTTGACCTACGGCCGCCACAAGCTGGAGGCGGCCAACGCGGCACTGTGGACCGGCGGCGCCTTCCTGCACGTCCCCGCGGGCCTCGCGATCGAGGAGCCCTTTGAGATCGTCTACGCGATCGACGGCCCGGGCGTGGCGCAGTACGGGCGCACGCTGATCGTCGGCGAGCGCGGCTGCGAGTTCCGCGTGCACGAGTACGACCTCGCGGGGGACTTCGCGGGTCAGGCGCTGCACGCGGGGGCATTCGAGCTGTATCTGCAGGACGGCGCGCGCTGTCGCCTCGCGCAGGTCCAGGACTGGGGTTCGGGCCAGGTCTTCGACGCCTCGACACGCGTGGTGAGCGTGGGGCGCGACGCGTACTGCCACTGGCTGCCGACGTTGCTGGGTGGGCATCTCGTGCGCCAGCACCTGGAGCTCGCGGTGACCGAGCCAGGCGGGGACATGGCGTTTCGCGGGCTGTTCTTCACCGAGGGACAGGAGTTGATGGACGTCTTCGCGGTCGACCTGCACGAGACGGGCCCATCTGGCGGTGACGTGCACTGGCGCGGCGCGGCGACGGGCACGAGCCGCGCGAGCTTCGAGGGTCTGATCCAGATCGACCCGGGCGCGCAGCAGACCCATACGTACCTGCAGATCCACTCGATGATGCTCTCGCCGAAGGCGCGCGTGGACGCGATCCCTTCGGTGCTGGTATCGGCGGACGATGTCTCGGCATCACACGGCGGCACGGTGGGCGAGCTCGACGAGGACCTGATCTTCTACATGCAGAGCCGGGGCCTGGATCGGGCGAGCGCGGTGCGCGTGATCGTCGAGGGCTTCTTCGAGCCGCTGCTATCCGAGCTGCGCGACGAGCCGCTGGAAGAGCTCGTGCGCGCGAAGGTCACCGAGAAGCTCGCGAGCGCGCGCGAAGACATCGAGGCGTACGCGACCAGCCGATGAGCAGCGCGGCCGACGCCCCCGTCCGCACCGCCACCGTCGAGGCCCGCGCGGCCGTCGCCGCGACCAAGCCCGTCGCGGCGCTGGACGTGCGCGGTGACTTCCCGATCCTGGAGCGCTCCTTCGAGGGCCACCCCCTGAGGTATCTGGACTCGGCGGCGACCTCGCAGAAGCCGCGGGCCGTGATCGACGCGCTCGCCGAGCACCTGCGGTCGCACAACGCGAACGTGCATCGGGGGGTCTATGCGTTGGCACAGGAGGCCGACGCGGCCTACGAGGAGGCGCGCCGGCGCGTCGCGGCGTTCGTGGGCGCGGAGCCGCAGACGACGATCTTCACCAAGAACGTCACGGAGGCGATCAACCTCGTCGCTTACGCGTGGGGCCGCGCGAATATCGGATCGGGCGACGCGGTGCTGATCACCCAGATGGAGCACCACGCGAACATCGTTCCGTGGCAGATGCTCTGCAAAGAGCGCGGCGCGACGCTGCGCTACCTGAGCGTGGACGAGTCGGGGCAGCTCTCCCCCGCCCAACTCGACGCGGAGCTGCGGCGCGGCGACGTGAAGCTGGTGGCGTTCACGCACGTCTCGAACGTGCTGGGCACAATCAACCCGGTGGCGGAGATGACGGCCCGCATCCGCGCGGCGGGCGCGGTCTCGCTCGTGGACGGCGCACAGGCGGGGCCGCAGATGCCGGTCGACGTGGGCGAGCTGGGGGCGGATTTCTACGCGTGGACCGGCCACAAGACGCTGGGCCCGACGGGGATCGGCGTGCTGCACGGCCGCCGCGAGCTGCT
>Ga0209006_10007153_pt1 | contig 10080 bp, 12 predicted proteins | sample JacPin_JW_Ref_O2_FD_188567 | JGI IMG/M metagenome (GOLD analysis project Ga0209006, IMG submission 188567) | Forest soil microbial communities from Algoma, Ontario, Canada - Jack Pine, Ontario site 1_JW_Ref_O2 (SPAdes) (version 2) | ecosystem: Environmental > Terrestrial > Soil > Boreal...
TGCCTTCCGCGCCGACCTGGTGGCGGTCTACGACCGCGATCCCGCGACCGCGCGCTTCATCGACCCGCTGCTGTACTTCAAGGGCTTCCATGCGCTGCAGACCCATCGTCTGGCGCACTGGCTTTATCAAAAAGGCCGCAAGGATTTCGCCTTTTATCTGCAGAGCCGCTCGTCGGCGGTATTCCAGACCGACATCAATCCGGCAGCGAGGATCGGCCGCGGCATCTTCCTGGATCATGCCACCGGCTTCGTGGTCGGCGAGACCGCGGTGATCGAGGACGACGTCTCGATCCTGCACGGCGTCACGCTCGGCGGCACCGGCAAGGAGAACGAGGACCGCCATCCCAAGATCCGCCGCGGCGTCTTGATCGGGGCGGGCGCGAAAATTCTCGGCAATATCGAGGTCGGCCATTGCGCCCGGATCGCCGCGGGCTCCGTGGTGGTGAAGTCGGTGCCGCACAATGTCACGGTGGCGGGCGTCCCGGCCAAGATCGTCGGCGAGGCCGGCTGCGCCGAGCCTTCGCGCACCATGGATCAAATGCTCAACGCGATCGGGCTGTGATTGTCGAAAACCCTCGCAATCGCGGCTACGATTTCTGCAAGTTAGGCTAGCGGTCCGCGTCGTCTCGTCCTAAAACTTCCCGAAACCTAAATCCGATTGGAGACTGCCGTGGACGTTCAGGAAGTCAGGAAGCTCGACGCCTATCTCAAGCGCCTGTTCGGCAATCCCAGGATTCGCGTGGTGCCGCGGCCGAAGAAGGACGATTCGGCCGAGGTCTATATCGGCGAGGAATTCATCGGCGTCCTGTTCGTCGACGATGAAGATGACGACCGCTCGTTTCAGTTCCAGATGGCGATCCTCGAGGACGATCTGGTCGAGCAGGGCTGAGGCGTTAGCCGTGGGCCCCCGGTCCATGCAATTGCAAGGTCAAGCGGTCGATTGCATGGGCGACGTCGCGCCATTGCGCGAGCCAGTTGCGCGGAAAGCGAAACGTCAGGTCGGCGCCGTCGATGCGGCGCTCGCTCAGGCACATTCCGGGGGTGGAAGCGTCACGCGTGCAGCGTGCGGTGAGATCAGGCGTGTTGGCAAAGAACAGATCTTCGCCGCCGTAGGGCGTGCCGTCCCGAAACGCGCGCATCGTCAGCCCGTCCTCGCCCGGTGTCGATGCCTGCGCGAGGTAGCGCGGATAGATGGTGCGGACGCGGGTATCCGGCGCCAGCGTGTCGTGATGCGCCGCTATCGACAGGAAGATCCGGTCGATCGGTTGCACCGCCTCCTCGACGACCTCATCGGCACTGACATGCTTCTGCGCCTCGGGCGGCTCGAGCGAGGGGTAGATGAAGGCGAGATCGATGCGTTCCTGCGGGCCGGTGTGGCGCTGGATTTTCATGCGAATCGCCGCGGTCGGAACATTGAACAGCGTGGCTCCGACGCTGACCGGCAGCCGCGCCGGAGTGCTTGAAACGTCGGCGCCCCAGGTCGGCCACAGCAAATAGGCGACCAGCGCGATGGCGCCCGCCGCGACCGCGCCACCCAGCGCGATCAGGACCATATGGCCGCCGCGGTCGCTTCCGCGCGAACCCCGTACGATGTGCTGGGCCGTCGAGAAGAATGTCATGAACGAAGCGTCCAAAGGCTCGGCCGAATCACCTGCGAATATGCCATGTGCCAACGGATTTCAGCATCATTTCGCGGCGGTTGAGCGTCGCGCGAGCCATGTCCGGGCCGCGGTTCCCGGCGTCCTGTTAACCCTTCTTTAAGGATGATGTGGCGGCGGGCGGCCAATTTTGCGAAGCAAGGGCAGTTGCTGTGTGTAGCGGAAATCCCTTCGATGTCGCCCGATGCGTTGAATTCACTGTTCGCCCTCTGCATCGGCTTCGCGCTGGCTGGCGCGCTGTCGAGCGGATATCAGGCGCTGGTGCAACGCCCCGCGGGATTTGGTTTGCTCGGGGAAGGGGTGGCGCCGAAAACTTTCGCAGCCGTGCCGTTCCTGGTATTCGCCGCGCCCTTCATCATCATGCGCAACACATTGCGCGGTGCGCGGATCGAGCGGCGCCGTTTCGAATTCGTCATGATGGCCACCGTGCTGGCCGGGTTCTGGAGCATGATGTCCGGAACGTTTTTCCTGATGACGCTGCGCGCCGCCGGGCTGCTGGCCTGAGCGAACCAGCTGTGCCAAAGTCTCCGTGAAACCGGAGACTCATCGAATATGGCGATCTACGAACTTGACGGGCAGGCGCCCGACCTCCCGGCCGACGGAAACTACTTCATCGCCGACACCGCCACGGTGATCGGCAAGGTGCGCCTGCACAATTCGGCGAGCGTGTGGTTCGGCGCGGTTTTGCGCGGCGACAACGAGTGGATCGAGATCGGCGAAAATTCCAACGTGCAGGACAATGCGACCTGCCATACCGACATAGGTTACCCGCTGACGATCGGAAAGAATTGCACGGTCGGTCACAACGTCATCCTGCACGGCTGCACGATCGAGGACGGCGCGCTGGTCGGCATGGGCTCGATTGTGATGAACGGCGCAAGGATCGGCCGCGGCAGCATCGTCGGCGCCGGCGCCATCATCACCGAGGGCAAGGAATTTCCCGAGCACTCGCTGATTATCGGCGCGCCGGCGCGGGTGATCCGCACGCTCGAGCCTGCGCTGGTTGCGGAGATAGGAAGTACCGTGGACTTCTATGTCGGCAACGGATCGCGCTACAAGAAAGGCCTGAAGAAGGTCGGCTGACCGCGGCGCCTCAGTCGCCCTCGGCTTCGCCGGCCTCGGCTTCGCCGGCGATTCTCTCGTGGCCCGCGGCCCACAGCGCGTGTTCCTCGCTGCCGTCCCGATACGGATTGCTTGCCGCCGGAATGTTCTTGCGCGCGGCGCGCTGGCCTTCCTCGAACGGATCTGGATCGCTGGTCATGATCTGCCTTTCCTCGATGGACCCGATTTCTCCGGCTTGGTGAGCACCGCGCTCTTGCGGAGTGCATCCTTCAGGTCGACGGGAATGCCGTGTTTCCTCAAGAGGTCGGCGAACGCCTCGTCCGCCAGTTCCTGAATGGTCGCCATCCGGTCGCGTCCCAATTGCTTCAGCTTGTCGGAAGTGTCGTCGTCGAAAGCGATCAATTTGCGCATGACCGGCCCCTCCCGGGTTCAATGGCGGCGAACGGAAATCGTTCCGGCGCGGAACCAGCGACAATCGCTGTTGTTGAGTAACGACAAGGAGATTTCCGATGGTCAAATTATCGGTAACGGCGTCGCTTGTTGCAATCGCAATTCTCATCGGACCGACGGGTTCGCTTGCTCAAAGCGGCGGTGGAAGCGCGGGGGCGGCCCCCAGCGGTCCGTCGGCCGGTACCGGCAGCGCCGTGGGCTCTCCAAACGCGGGTTCGGCGGGTGCAGGCTCCGCCGGCGTCAACGGCGTGCCATCCGGTCCAGCCAATGCCGGCGGTCTGAACAATTCCGGCAACGACCCGAGCGGCGCCGGCAATTCGGGCAAGGTTGTCTCCGAGCCGCCGCCGGGCACCAACAGCGCCGGCGCCGCCAATTCATCGGGATCGATGACCACGGGCTCGGCGGCCAGCAGAGCGGGCACCAGCGGCACGGCGGCAACCGGGCCGCAGACCAAGGGCGATAGCGCGCTGGATAAGGAAGACAGGGACATCGATCGCAAGCTGAAGAGCATCTGCCGCGGCTGCTAGTCTTGAGCAAGTCCTCGCTGCCGGGCAGCGGTTTTCCCCGACCAGGCGCGCGGTAATTGTCGCGCGCCGAGAGTGAGGTATTGCCGGTTCAGCCCAGCACGTTGTACTTCTTGAACCAGGCCTGCATCCGGTTCCAGGCATCCTCGGCAGCCTCCTTGCGGTAGCTGGCGCGGTAGTCGGCGTGGAAGCCATGCGGCGCGCCCGGATAGATCTTGAACTCGGCGGTCTTGTTGGCGGCGGCGAGCGCGGCCTTCAGCGCCTCGACGGTTGCCACGGGAATGCCGGTATCGGCGTCGCCATACAGGCCCAGCACCGGCGCCTTCATGTCGGGGGCAAGCTGGGTCGGGCTTTTCGGCCAAAGCGGGTTCGGCGGGTCGACCGGCGGACCGTAGAACGCGACGCCGGCTTTCAGCGCGCCATTATGGGCCGAATATTCCCACACCGTGCGTCCGCCGCGGCAGAACCCGATAATGCCGAGCCGGCCGGTGTCGCCGCCCTGGGACTTGGCCCAGGCCACCGTGCTGTCGAGATCGGAGAGCAACTCGGCATCCGGCTTGGAATTCACGATCGGCAACAGCTGCGGGATATCGGTTATCTTGGTGAGATCGATGCCCTTGCGGAAATAGTAATCCGGCGCGACCGCGAACGCGCCGAGCTTGGCAAGACGCCGCGTCACGTCCTTGATGTATTCGTGCAGACCGAAAATCTCCATCGCGACCAGCACCACCGGCGGGTTGCTCACGCCGCTCGGACGGGCGAAATAGCCGGGCATTTCACCATCGGCGACCTTGATCTTGGCGTCGCCCGCGGTGAGGCCGCTGGTATCGGTCGTGATGACGTCGGCGCGGACGGGGCCTGCGGCCAGCGTGTAGCCTGCCGTCACGGCGGCGGAAGCGGTCATGAAGCCGCGGCGCGAGAACGGCGCGACTTTCGTCAATCCGATGACGTCTGGTGTCAGAAGGGGTTCGGCTCCCATGATGGATCTCCCGCGGTTTGTTGTTGTTGGCGCGCGCATTGAGCAAGCAAGGCTTGCGAAACGCAAATCACCTGCCTGCGAGGAAATGGCGATATCGGGGTCCGTCGCGGGTCGACCAAATCGAGCCCGACAAAAAACAAGGCCGTCAGCGCAGTATGACGCTAACGGCCTTGCCAGCCCCGGACATTGAAATTGGCTTGCGCCATCCGGTGAACCTCACATTGCCCCGGGAATCTACGCGCAAGTGTGATCCATTTCACAATCGGCCAAAAAAGTGCTTCTTTCATTTGGGGGGAGAGGCTACGGCACGCTGCCGTCAGCCCCGCGACTTCGCATGCTTGCGGTGGACGGTCGCCTGCGATCGGGCTCGGATCGCCTTGTTGCGGCTCGAGGCGGAACCGGAGGGATCCGGACCTTGGGCGCTAGCGAAGGACTGCCGCAGGCCCTCGACGGCCTCGGCGAGCCCTGAAACCTGCTCGGAGAGCCGCTTGGTGTCGGCCTGCTGCGCGGCGAGCAGGCGCTTCACGGTTTGCAACTGGTCCTGAACCACCTGCAGCTGGTCGATCGATTCCTGCTGGGTGACTTCCAGGCCCCTGGTTTTCTCGACCAACTGCTCGGAGGCTTGCGCGGTCCTGGCCTGGATCTGACGGGCCGCGACGACGCGATCTTGTTCAGGCACGCTGCCGGTATAGGCGCGCCATAGCGCGATGGAGCCGATGCCGAGCACGATGACGATCAGGGCGCCCGCGGCGAGCGCAATCGGCTGCGAGCCGAGATGCGCGATGCCGCCGGCCTTTGCATCCTCGGATGTGACTTCGATCATGGGACTTCAAAGCGCGCTGGAAACCGAAAGTTCCCGGACTTACCACAAGTGAGGGGGCGGGGCCCAGCCAAAACAGCGTCTCTGGCGGCGCAAAAAGATGCGGCCAGCCCCAAGGCAGGGATGGATCGCATGGCTGAATTCGCTCTACCCTCACTTTTTTGACGGGTGATCGGTTGGATCAGAAATCTCCCAGAACCTGCGGAAGCTGTACCGCGTGCTGCGATGGCTGGCTGCAGATCGAAGTGCGTGGACATCGGGTCGAGCGAGGCAAACCGTGCCCGTTCAGCGTCGAACATCAGTGCTCGATCTATAGTGAACGCCCGCAGCATCCGTGCCGTGAATTCATCTGTGGATGGCTGATCGCTTCAAGTCCGCTTCCCGAATGGATGCGCCCGGACAAATCCGACATGATCATGCTGGCGGCCAACTTTTTCTGGCGCGGGCTGCCGGTCGACGTGATTGTCGCGGCCGGAGACCGTCCGAAGAAAAAGGCGCTGGACTGGCTGATGAGGTTCAGTTCGGAAAAAAAGCGGCTGCTGATCTACCAAATCGAGGAAGACTGGTTTGCTTTCGGTCCGCCGGCGTTTCAGGCCGAGATTGCCGCGCGCATCGGACGGGGCGAAAAACCGTGGGCTGACTGACCGGTTGATGGTGCCTTCGCTATCGCGCGACACAATTATAAATTGTGTAGGCTTGGCCGGCGAAAACGACGGGGAGACTTGAGCGCCGCCAACGCCTTGGCAAACATGGACAAATCAGGGCGTGCAACCCGGAGATGTGTCAAAATATTTCAAACTGTGGCAAATTGTGCACCGCAACAGTACTCCTGTACCAATTTTGTGACAGGTTACGAATCTTTCATTAACCAAGCGCCACGGCCTTCCAATTGGCATTTGGCATACAATAGGCTCCCCCTCGCTCGAAGGTTGAATGGGCTTCGCAAGTGGGGACAACGCCATGAGGAATAAACTTCTATCGGGGACGGCTTGTGCTGCTCTCTGCCTGGTCTCGTTCGGTGGCGCGGCGCGGTCTGCGACGCTCGATGACGTGATGGCTCGGCTCGACAAAATCGAAAAGGAAAACGCCGAACTGCGGGCCAAGGTGCGGAGCCTGTCCGCCGCGAGGCCGGTCGCTGCCGGGCCGGTCGTGGCAACGCCGGCCGTTACGGACCCAAGCAAATTCAAGGGCAATCCGGTACTGCACGGCGCCGTGGCGACCTCGCCGGCGCCGGCGCCCGGCCCGACAATTGGCGGCATCCCGGTAAAGGCGGGGCCGCTGACACCGTTGATCGACAACACGACCGTCACGCTTTACGGATCGATCGACGTCTCCGGCGATATCTTCAATCCGTCGGTTTTCGATCAGGGGACCAAACTCGGAATCGCCAGCAATATTTCGAGCTTCGGCATCCGCATCAGGCATAACCTCGCGCCTTACGGCTGGGAGGGCATGGCGGTCGTGGCCCAGTTGGAATCCCAGGTCGATATCGCGTCAGCTCCAACCGAGAAAGCCGCGCTTGGGACGCGCGACAGCTTCGTGGGCCTGGAGACCCCCTGGGGCGCCATCAAGGCCGGCAAGAGCGATACGCCCTACAAGAAAGCCACCGCGGCCATGGATCCGTTCTCGCGAACGCTCGGCGATTATAATTCGATCATGGGCAATACCGGTGGCGACAACCGTGCCGAATTCGATTGGCGCATGGACCACGCGGTCTGGTACGAATCGCCGATCTGGAATGGATTGCAGTTCAGCGCCTTGTTCTCGCCCGGCCAGAACTATTCGCAGGACAACAGCGACTATTCCTACGGCGATTATTTTCAGTGTAACGGCGCGTCGGCGCGCGGCAGCGGCAGCAACTTCCCGAACTCGAGCGGCGCAGTCCCGGGCCTGCTCGGCGGCAACGGCTGCACCGACGGCTCCTACGGCAACGCCTACAGCGCGTCTCTGACCTACAAGAACGGTCCGTTCAACGCGATCGCCGCCTACGAACTGCATGAGGGCGTCAACCGTCACGGCGACGACGGGCTCGAGCCGGGCTTGATTGCTCCGGTCTTCCTGGCCGATGGCTCTCAGGTCTTCACCGGCGTTCACAACGAGTGGGCAGCGAAGATCGGCGGCGGTTACCACTTCAATGATGGCCTCGGCGATCTGCAGCTGAATGCCTTCTACGAATGGATACGGCGCGAGGTGACCCCGATGGAACAGCCGTTCAACGAACGCTCGCGCGACGGCGTGTTTGCGAGCGCCACACAGCGCATCGGGAAATGGGCCTTGAGTGCGTCCTATGCCCACGCCTTCAAGACTCCCGGCAACCCGGCGATGTTGAGCGTCAACGATCCGACACTCGCTCCCGCCGCGACCCTGCAGGGGAATCTGTTCGACGATTCCGCCAACCAGTATGCGATCGGCGCCCGTTACTACTTCAACGATTGGGCCAGCTGGTACGTCGTCGCCAGCGAACTGACGCAGGGACCGGGTGCGCACTACTGTCTAGGTGCCAGCGGCCATGGCTACCAGGTCTGCTCTCGCGATGCTTTCAACGACACGATCGGCGGCGCCACTATCAGAGCGGCGACCACGGGCATGACGTTCAACTTCTGAGCGCTTGCGAATATCGGATGAAGGGGGGCTTGGTGACGAGTCCCCCTTTTCGCGTCCCTGCACGCGAATGGGATTCCCAAGCCGTCGGGTTATAGCGCGGAAATGCCCTGATAAATTGATTTTGCCAGCCTCTCGGCCAGGGATAGAAGTTTGGTAGACACAACAAGTGTTACGGGGAATCTGATGATGGACATGCACCCGCCGCCGGCCATTGTGCAAATTGCGCAGGCCGAGGTCCCGCCCGAAGCGCCGGTCGAGCCGACACCGATCGAGGTCGACGTTTCGAAATATATTCCCGATTCGGCAACCGCGGTGACGATGATCGTGACGCTGACGCCGCCGACCGGTCAGGCCCTCGTTTATGCCGCCGGCCACGAGAGGGACGGGACGGTGTTCAAGGGGCCGCGCTCGATCGACGAAGTCAAGCTGTCCGGTCCGACGATCTATGTGAAGCTCTATGGGGCGACGAGTTTCGATATCCAGTACACCAACTATCGGCTGCCGGCCAATTGAATGCTGCGGGCTTCCGCTTGAGAACGAACGACGCTGTGGGACATTCGACACCGGAACAGCTGTTGCGAGAGGCCCTGGCTGCGCAACGCAGGGGCGCGATCGCGGATGCGAAGCGGCTTTATGCTTCAGTCTTGCGAATTGATCCCGCCAACGCGGCGGCCTTCGGTAACCTTGCGATCATCGCGGCTCAGCAGGGCGATCTCGCGGGCGCCGAACGGATGTTTCGTCACGAGATCAAGCTGACACCGGACGATCCGGCGGGTCATAACAATCTTGGATCGGTGTTGCAGCAGCAGGGCAGGCCGGCCGACGCCATTGCGGCTCACCGTCATGCCCTCAAACTCAGGCCGAACTACGCAGAAGCCTATTTCGCGCTCGGCAATGCGTTCCGGCAGCAGGGCAATTTCGAAGATGCGGTAGCGTCGTATCGGTCCGCCATTGCGGCCAGGCGCGGTTATGCCGAGGCCCATAATAACCTCGGGGTACTGCTGCAGATGCAAGGCCGGCTCGACCAGGCCGCATCGGCCTATGGCGAGGCGGTCGCGCTGCGGCCGGCCTATGCGGAAGCCCAATTCAATCTCGGCGCGGTGTTGCACCTTCGGCATGAACTCGATGCCGCCGAGGCAGCCTATCGACGGGTCATCTCGCTCAATCCCGGGATTGCCGCCGGCCACAATAATCTCGGAACGGTGTTGAAGGACCATGGCCGCCTCGACGAGGCGCTGGCGGTTTTCGATACAGCCATCAGGCTGCAAGCTGACTACGCCGAGGCATATTACAATCGCGCTACGGTGTTGCAGCAGCAGGGCAGACTGGAACAGGCGCTCGCGGACTACGGCCGGGCCGTCCAGCTTCGAAGCGATTACGCGGATGCGGTCAACAATGCCGGCATCGTGCTTCAGGAGCTCGGACGCGCCGCGGAGGCGATCGAACTTTACCGCCAGTTGCTGCAGCGAATGCCGGATCATGCGGATGCCTGCAACAATCTGGGGACCGCACTGTTGGCGGAAAACCGGCCTGACGAAGCGCGGGCCGCGTTCGAACAGGCGCTGGCGCACCGGCCGGATTTCCCGGAAGCCTCTTACAATCTCGGAAACGCCCGGCGCGAGCTCGGCAATCTGACTGAGGCAATCGCGGCCTACCGAAACGCCTTGCGTCTTCGGCCCGACCACGCGGATGCGTTCAGCCAGCTGGCGTATCATCGCGCCCAGGTCTGCGACTGGGTGGGTTATGAAACGGATCAGGAAATGCTGCTCGACATGGTGCGGCGAGGGGTGCGCGTTCCGCCGTTCTACCTGTTCTCGACACCGGCGTCCGCGGCCGATCAGTTGCGCTGCGCCGAGAACTGGGTCGCGCCGATCCGGCCGCCGCGGCACGACGTCTTCGAGCACAGGCCCTCGGGGAAGCGGGAACGCATTCGTCTCGGCTATCTCTCCGGGGATTTTCACCAGCACGCCACGGCGCAGCTGA
>Ga0209006_10007154_pt1 | contig 10080 bp, 8 predicted proteins | sample JacPin_JW_Ref_O2_FD_188567 | JGI IMG/M metagenome (GOLD analysis project Ga0209006, IMG submission 188567) | Forest soil microbial communities from Algoma, Ontario, Canada - Jack Pine, Ontario site 1_JW_Ref_O2 (SPAdes) (version 2) | ecosystem: Environmental > Terrestrial > Soil > Boreal...
GGCCAACGGTGAGCCCTGGTGCGGTCTTTTAGCCGGCGCTGCGCCGCGCGATCACATCGTCCAGCTTTATCAGGATCAGCAATTTCTCAATCGGGCCGTCTGTCGCTTCGCGGCCGCGGCGATTTCGAACGGCGAGGGGGTAATTCTAGTTCCGACGATCGCTCATTGGGACGCTTTTCGGCCTCGATTGGAAAGCGAGGGCGTGGATGTGAAAGCCGCGGAAAAGCGCGGACAACTAACGATTGTGGATGCGGACAATCTGCTGCCCACCTTCATGCGTGACGGAATGCCGGATTCGCCTGTTTTCCTAGGCTTAGCTGCAAACGCTGTTTCACAAGCTCGCGGAGAGGGTCGTTACCCGAAAGTGCGCTGGTGGGGTGAGATGGTGAACATTCTTTGGGAGCGCGGCGACGTTGCCGCGAGTATGAACCTCGAAGATTTGTTTGACCAGCTCGCGCATGAACAAGATATTTCGATCTTCTGCTCGTTTTCGATGGATAACTTCAACGGAGACGTGCACGCTCGTATGCTACCGAGACTCAGCGAGAACCACTCCCATCTTATTCCCGTCGAAGATTACTCTCGGCTTGAGCGAGCCGTGTCCGAAGCACTTCGAGACGCCGTTGGCCCGGACGAGTCCCGTGTCCTCGAGGGCCAGCTTCTATCGCGCTATCCCGGATCGTTTCACATGCCGCGCTCTCAGGCGCTACTTTTGGCGTTGCGTCAGACGCTTCCACTTGTAGCCGATGATGTTCTGCAACGGAGTCGCACGCTGTATCGTGCTACTGATTAAAAGAATAAAAATACTTCATGGCAATGGATAACGAGCTCTTTGTAGACGGCACTGCGTCAGGCGACTCTACGACTTTGGGCGGGACGACCGCCAACGAGATCGCGGTGCTGGATGCTGTCGACGTTCCGATCATTGTAATCAGCCGCGAATACAAAGTTGTCCGCATCAACCGGGCCGCTATGACGGTGTTTGGGCTGAAGCTCTCGGATCTCGGTTGTCCTCTCGGCAACACCCTGGCGGGCGTGGAGGATCTCAATCGAATCTGCACGCGGGTGATCTCGGACGGGGCACCACACAGGATCGAAAGCCGCGATGGCGATAGACGTTTTCTTCTTCGAATAGCTCCTTACACCGGCAGCGATCGCCAGATTCTGGGGGCGGTTCTCACATTCACGAATGTCACGGCCTTTCGCGCAAGTATCGAGCAAGCCATCTACGAACGGGAATACACAAAGGGGATCCTCAACACGGTAGTTGATCCCGTGATTGTTCTCGACACTAAATTGCAGGTACGGACGGCGAACAAGGCCTTCTATACGATATTTGGGGTTTCGCGAGATCAGACGCAGGGCATTTCAATCCGCAAGCTGGGGAACAACGAATGGGAAACCTCCGAAGTGTGGGAATCCCTGGAAACAACTCTTTCTGGTCTTAGTGAATTCCAAGCGGTCGAGATCGACCGCGAATTTCCTACCGGTAGAAGGACACTTGTGCTTGACGCGCGCCGATTGGCGGGAGCCGGGGATCCTCTAATCGTTCTCACCTTCCATGACGTCACCGAGCGGAAGCTGGCAGAACGGACAACCTCCCTATTGGCTGCCATTGTCGATTCTTCCGATGATGCCATCCTCAGCAAGAAACTCGATGGGACGATAACCAGTTGGAACCAGAGCGCTGAGCGACTGTTCGGATATAAGGCACAGGAAGCCATCGGTCAGCACATTACGCTCATCGTCCCTTGGGAACGACGTTCGGAAGAAGAAGACATTCTCCGGCGCTTGGCGCGGGGCGAGCGAGTCGAACACTTCGAAACGGTGCGCAGACGGAAAGACGGCACTCATCTAGATGCCTCACTCACGATTTCCCCCATCCGCGACGCGACCGGCAGGGTCATCGGAGCTTCGAAGGTAGCTCGAGACGTCAGTGAAAGAAAACGGATTGAAGTGGCACTCCGAGAAAGCGAAGAACGTTTCCGGGCGATTTTTGAAACCACTCCTGAGTGCGTCAAACTGGTCTCCGCAGATGGAACGTTATTGCACATGAATGGGCCTGGCCTGCAGATGGTTGGCGCTCGTTCTGCAGACGAAGTAGTTGGCAAGAATGTTTATGACCTGATTGCGCCGGAAGATCGGGACCGGTTCAAAGCTTTCAATGAGAGCATCTGCCAGGGTGAGCAGGGTTCCCTACAGTTCGACATCATTGGGCTAGAGGGTAAACGGCGGCACATGGAAACCCACGCCGCACCTTTGCGAAATCCGGATGACACCGTAGTGCATCTTGCTGTTACGGTCGACATTTCCGAACGGAAGCAGGCGGAGGAGCTGCTGCGTACCAGCGAAGAACGGTTCCGCGCACTGGTGAACGCCAGTTCTGACGTGGTTTATCGCATGAGTCCCGACTGGAGCGAGATGCGCGAGCTCGATGGCAGGGGTTTCATCGCGGATACGGCCAAGCCCAGGAAGGATTGGCTGAATGAATATATTCATCCCGACGACCAACCGATTGTGTTGCGCACGGTCCGTGAGGCAGTGCGGACAAAAAGGATGTTCGAGCTGGAACATCGTGTCCGACGAACCGACGGGACGCTGGGTTGGACGAACTCGCGGGCGGTTCCCCTACTCAATGTAAACGGCGAGATACTAGAGTGGTTCGGTGCCGCCAGCGATGTGACTGCTCGCAAAGAGGCGGAGGAGAACTTTCGCAAACTGGCCCAAACACTTGATGCAGAGGTGCGGGCGCGCACCCGAGAATTGGAGGAGCAATCCAACCAAGTTCGAGAGCTCTCCTGGCGCTTGTTGAGAAGTCAGGATGAAGAACGCCGGCACATCGCTCGGGAGTTGCACGACAGCGCAGGTCAGACATTGACCGTGCTTGGCATGAGCCTCGCCCAGCTTGTTCAGAAGACTGGGCGCAGTGCCCCCGAGCTAGCCAGTGAGGCCGAACAGATTCAAGAAACAGTTCAGCAGTTGCACCGCGAGATACGCACAACTTCTTACCTGTTGCATCCGCCTCTGTTGGACGAGAACGGGCTATATTCCGCGATCAGCTGGTTTCTACAAGGACTTCTAGAACGGAGTGGTCTCGAAGTTCAGTTTGATATTTCTAAGGAGTTTGGCAGACTGCCGCGTGAGCTGGAGCTCGTGATTTTCCGGCTGGTGCAGGAATGTTTGACGAACATTCACCGGCATTCCGAGAGTGAGACGGCTTTGATTCGGATCGCTTGTGAATCGAATCAAATCGCCTTAGACATTCGGGACCAAGGCAAGGGCATGTCCCCCGCGCGTTTGGCTGCGATTCAATCGGGACGCTCGGGGGTTGGAATAGGAGGTATGCGGGAACGCCTGCGTCAATTCGAAGGGACCATGAATATCGAGTCGGATGGCTCAGGAACCCGCATTTTCGCGACCATCCCGTTTCCCAAAGGTGCATCGCCAGAGGATCAGAGCAAGGCCGAGCCCTTGCAAGCAACCGCGCCAGACTGTTGAATACAGTCTGCAAGTATCCGGACGCATGTAAGGAGAAGCGGAAACATGCCTCTGGATCACGCAACGCAGCAGCCGAACTAGTAGATCGGCGTCACACAGTCCGTTCTCAAGAGTGTTCGAGCAGATCAGAGCACACGCCAAATCCTAGGCATTCAAGAGGGCAACCGGAGGCTCGCGCGCAGGCCGCCCATGGGCGAGTCGCCCAACGTGATCGTCCCCTCGTAAAGTTGGGCCAGATCGCGAACGATTGCCAATCCGAGTCCCGAACCGGGAGCGGCTTCGTCAGCGCGCACTCCTCGCTGCAACACTTGATCGCGAATGGAGGGGGACAGGCCTGGGCCGTCGTCATCCACAGTCAGAACCACCGCACCGTTTTCGTGTACGGATTGTATCTTGACGTTGGACCTTGCCCATTTAAAGGCGTTATCGAGCAGGTTCCCCAGCATCTCTTCCAAATCTTCGCATTGCCCACGAACAAAATGTGCGGAGGAGACATCGACCTCAATCCCGAGCCCGCGAGCGGCGTAGATTTTCTCCAAGGTTCGCGTCAGCCCTTCGACAGAACCCAGCACCGGACAGCGAGCACCGGGCGCGTTGCCGGGAGTAGTCGCGCGGGCTTGCGTCAGATGATAGTCAACCTGCCTGCGCATACGATCAACTTGCAGGTTGATCGTGGATGCGATTTCATGTTGGCCTGCAGCCTCGAGCTGTTCGGCCTCTTGGGCCAGCACCGCCAGCGGCGTTTTCAATCCATGGGCGAGATCGCCAGCTTTCGCCAGTGCCCGCCGGACGATCCGCTCGCGATGCTCTAACAAGGAATTGAGATCGTTCACCAATGGCTGCACTTCGGTTGGATAGGTTCCTTCGATCCTGTCGCCGGAACCGTCGCGCAGACCCAATAGTTGTCGACGCAGACCGCCAAACGGCAACAGTCCGGCGCGGAACTGCCAAATTCCCGCCAGTATGCACACAGTCGCAAAAACAAGAAAAACTTCTATGCTCCACGCAGCCATGAAACGAAGCTGGCCGTGCACCACGAGGAACAACAAATGCATTAGCGGGATCAGTCCGAGGGTCCAGAGTACAGTGCCGAGAAGAATTCGCCACCGGAAAGAACGCAGCCCATTCATGGATTGGCCTTCATGCGGTAACCCAGGCTTCGCACTGTCTCAATGAAGGCGGGGCCCAGTTTTCGCCTCAAGCGAGCGATAAAAACTTCAACCGTGTTCGAATCGCGGTCAAAGTCCTGGGAGTAGATATGTTCCGTGAGCTCGCTTTGTGAAACTATGCGCTGACTGTGGTGCATTAGATAAGAAAGCACGCGAAATTCGTGGCCAGTCAGTTTCACCTCCGTGCCCTCGAGGGTCACCTTGCCGGACCGCGGGTCGAGTGCGAGTGGACCGCAGCGAAGTTCGGGATTGCTCAGTCCGCTCGACCGTCGAATAAGTGCGCGCAACCGCGCCAGCAATTCCTCCATACGGAACGGCTTGGCCATGTAGTCATCAGCCCCGCCATCAATCCCCTGAACCTTTTCGTGCCAACTGCCTCGTGCCGTCAGCACGAGCACTGGCATCGCTTGCCCGGCCTCACGCCAGCGGCGCAACAACGTCAACCCATCCACTTTCGGTAGTCCCAAGTCGAGAACGACGGCGTCGTAGCGTTCATCGTGTCCGAGAAGGTCAGCGCGTTCGCCGTCGGCCGCATAGTCCACGGCGTAGCCCGCGCGGCGAAGCGCGGCGGTGAGCTGCCTGGCTAGAAGCGCCTCGTCTTCGACGACAAGCACCCGCATGTTTTCCCCTTTTTATACAAGGAGACGAGAACCAGGCTGAACGCCACCTGAACAGCGCATTCAGAGGCCATTCAGGCGCGGCTCTCTATTGTGTAAATGTGATGGAACGGCAAGAGCTCAGCAAGGCCAACTATACGCCGACCAAAGACCACGTCTCGGTTCGGATCCACTATTTTCGGCAACTTCGAAGGAACGAACAAGGAGGAAATCAAATGAAAGCAATCCGTCGAACAATAGCTCTCTTTTTTGTGCTGGGCCTCACCGCCATGGCACAGATGTCACCAGCCGATAAGGAACAAGCGTCCTCGGGCTCCACGATGCCCCACCCCTTCCATACCAGTGGCGCGGCTCTGACGTATGCGGAACTGACGAACACGGCGGCCGCGTTAGAACAAGCCAGGCAAGCAACGGCAAAATACCAGGACCTGCACGCGGCGGAAGCCGACGGATATCAGATGGTTGGAGGTGATATGCCGGGAATGGGTATCCACTATGTTCTGACCATGGAGCCGAAACGTTTTGATATAGAGAAGCCTCCCATTTTGCTCTATGTGAAGGATTCGGCCCAATCGGGCGAATACTCTCTGGCCGGCGTCGGTTATTTCTGGAACGCGCCCGAAGGGCCGGACGGCCAGCCTTTGAATTCGCCGTTTCCAAAATCGTTGGCGGTCTGGCACCGCCATGAAAATATTTGCGTGCTGCCGCACCTAGAAAACCCTCACGGATTGAGCGAGAGCCAATGCCGCGAACAAGGCGGTCACTTCATCGCTAAGACTCAATGGTTGGTTCATGCCTGGATTTGGAAAGACAATCCCACCGGCGTATTCAGCCCAGAGAATCCGTCTTTGCGGTGATTGGGACGGGCATCGAGTCGCTCAGATCGTGAGTTCCTGATCCCTCTGGCGGGGCGAGACTTTCTCGACGAGGGGGCAATCGAGTGCTGGTCGATGTGACGCAACCACAGGGGCTTGCCAGAGCCCTATGGATTTTCGCTCAGATGAATTCGGATCTGCGGGAATTTAATCCACACGCATGGAAGTTCCGGGTCCATTGGGTTGCGCAGCACCGTCATTTCGGTTCGTCTTGCGAAGCGGGGGTTTCTCGCGTAACTGCCCGTACCAGTCAGACGGTTTTTTGAGAATGGTTGCGAAAGGGATTCCCGAGGCCACGCTAGTGGAGTCCAGATCAACGCCGGAAAAAATCCGGACTGTTTCCACTTATTACTGCTGTTGCTGAGCCTCGGCCAATTGCGATTGTTGGGTCTCGTCAAGAAATTGGGACCACTCTTCGTCCGCCGCAAACTCCTCGTCAGGGGGAAGCACTGCTTGCGATGGGGTCACTCGAACTCGAACCTGTAGCTGAGTGTTCGCCTTTCCCTTCATCATGCCCATGGCAGGGGGAACGTCGGCATAATCGCGGCCGATTGCGGTGCGAATGTGCTTCTCGCTGGCCAGTCGATCGAGGGTGGGATCGAAACCGACCCAGCCAAGCCCTGGAAGCAGAACTTCCACCCACGCATGCGTCGCGCCATCTGCCGAAGGATGCGTATTTTCACCGCCGTGGTAAAGGTATCCGCTGACATAGCGACAGGGAACCCTGGCGTTCCTCACGATCGCGATCATGATGTGAGCAAAATCCTGACACACGCCCTGCCTCGAGCGTAGGGCATCCTCGATTGGTGAATTGACCGCGGTGCTCTTCTTTACGTAGCGGAAACTGCGATACACCCCGGAGGCAATATCCCGAACGAATGCCAGAGGACTTCGTCTCTTCCTTTCGGTCGCTCCGATCTCCACAGCCAGCTGTTCGAGCTCCGGGGATGAACGCGCGAAATGACTCGGCATCAACATGTCCCAGTAATCTTTTTTTTCAATAAGCTCTTCCAGTTCACGCCATGCTTCGTAGGCCATGACTTCAGGGATCGATGGCTGGGCGTCAATATTTACCAAAGCATCGGAAATGATGGTGAGCTGGCTGTGACGGGAAGGCAGGTCGAAGTGGTGGACAAGATTGCCGTAGGAATCGGTATAACCAAAGATCCGGGCCCGCGGATTTACTGACAGCTGAAAAACAAAACAGCGCTGGTTGCCCTCGCTCCTGGGGTGCATGCGCACCTCCATCATGCTCTGCCAAACCGAGCGGCTGTAGCGATAGCGCGTAAAATGGCGAATGGCGTAGAACATCAGTTTTGAAAAGCCACTTCGATCGGATATTCGATATAGAGTTCCTGAACAGCCGCGTGCAGTTCCCGGCATTGCTCGATGATTGCTGCCAGGTATTTGTGCAATCCGGCGATGATTTCGCCGATCTGAACGTAGGTAATCATCGATCGCATACGCCCGACCAATCGTTCTACGTTTTCGGTGCGGCGGCTTAAGGAAAGACTGCCGATCGCAGTCAAGGCATCGTGCATCCGGTCGATTGAATAACGGACCGAATAAGGGAACTCGGGCTTCAGCAGGAGGAAATTCGCGATTCGTTCCGGTTTGAGTTCAGCCGTGCATGCCTTGCAATAAGCTTCGAACGCAGCACAACTGCTTAGCAGCCCCACCCAATCCAGGTCGTCAGCATGCTTGCCGACGACAAAATAAGCGTCCAGCAGAACGCAGAGATTACAAGCTCTCTCGATATACTTGCCTAGCTGGAGAAAATGCCAGGCCTCGTCGTGATTCATAGTGGCCGCGGCAATTCCATTAAATCGATAGGAGCCCTCGCGAACCAGGGTCACGATCTGCATGGCGCCGGCGTCGTCATCCGGTTTTAGCTCAGAGCCAGTCACGTCGTGAAAAAGGCGATTCAGGTGCTCCCACATCTCCGAGCTGATTTCCTCACGGACCTGTCGAGCGTTTTCGCGGGCTCCGCTGATGCATTTCACAATCGAAAAAACTCCTTCCGGATCCGCTACCAATGAAAACAGAATCCGCTGTAGGTCGACGTTGCTGGAAGCCGCGCCGGGGGCGAGCGAGGACACGGCGCGGAACCATCGCTCTTCCGTGGAAAACTTTGCGGGATTCAAAATTAGGCCGTAGGTGGCCTTGAGCACGCGCGAGGCATTGTCCGCCCGCTCGAAATAGCGGCTCATCCAGTAGAGACTGTCGGCAACGCGAGAAAGCATAAAGTGTTACACCCAATTCGTGTGACTCTCAGTTTTGCAAGACCCACGTGTCTTTCGAGCCTCCACCTTGAGACGAATTCACCACCAGTGAGCCCTTTCGCAACGCCACTCGTGTCAGGCCGCCAGGCACAATCGTGATTTTGTCACCGTAAAGAATGTAAGGACGGAGATCGACATGGCGAGGCTCGATGATCCCGTCTACAAGACACGGAGCGGTCGAAAGATTGATGGTAGGCTGCGCGATATAATTTCGTGGTTGGGCGTAAATCTTTTTTCGAAATTCGGAGCGCTCTTGTTCGGTACTCTGCGGGCCGATCAGCATCCCGTAACCCCCTGACTCGCCCACCGCTTTCACTACGTACTCATCCAAGCTCTGGCAGACATGGTCACGTTGTCCTGGATCGGACATCAAAAAAGTTTCCACGCCTTCCAGAATCGGATCCTGATCAAGGTAGTAGCGAATGATTTTTGGTACAAAGGCATAGATCGCTTTGTCGTCGGCAACGCCGGTTCCCAGCGCATTTGCGAAGGCTACGTTTCCAGCGCGATACGCGTTAAAAAGGCCCACGGCACCCAGTGCCGAACCATTTCCGAAAACCAGGGGATCAAGGTAATCGTCGTCAATTCGACGATAGATGACGTCAACGCGCTGCAGACCGAAGGTGGTTCGCATGTAAACGATATTGTCGTGCACTACTAAATCGCGTCCCTCGACGAGTTCAATGCCCATCTGCCGAGCCAGGTAGGTATGCTCAAAGTAAGCGGAGTTGTAGGACCCGGGCGTCAGTAAAACTACGGTCGGTTCGGAACGGCCCTCGGGAGCGAGAGATCGCAGTGTCGAAAGAAGCGCCTGACTGTATTGCTCAATGGGACGCACGCGACATCTTTGAAACAGTCCGGGAAATATCTGCTTCATCACCCGGCGGCTGGTGAGCATGTAAGAAACCCCGCTGGGGACGCGGAGATTGTCCTCCAAGACCACAAAGTTTCCGTCTGGGTTTCGTATCAAGTCGGTTCCGACCACCGTGATATACACATCATTGGGAACTTTGATATTGCGCATTTCACGGCGGTAATGTTTGCAGGTGTAGACAATGCTGCCGGGTACGACGCCGTCTTCAATGATTTTGCCCTCATGGTAGACATCTTTGAGGAACAGGTTCAGCGCCGTGATGCGTTGCGTCAGTCCGCGCTCCATCGTTTCCCACTCTGCCGCCGTGATGATCCGGGGCAGCAAATCGTGGGGGAAAATGCGCTCCGTCCCTTTATCATTGCCGTACACGGTGAAGGTGATTCCCTGATTAAAGAAGGATTGATCAGCCTCGCTTTTGCTGCGCCGCAGCTCGTCCGACCCCAGGTTCAGAAGCAAGTTGTGGAGCGGACGATATTGTTTTCGGGGATGATCCACGGCGCTGAACATCTCGTCGTAAGCGCCATTGAATTCGTAGCGATGGAGGGCAGCTTTCACACCGCTACGATCGGATATGTCCGTTTCTGTGATCATGGGGACGCCGCACGCCTCGCCAGAATAGCGTTTCGACCGCGAATTGAGGATCGGGAAAACCGATTCGCGTCATCGATAAAACTGCTCGCAGCGGTCGAGATCGACTATCGACTGGTTCGCGCGTCTACTCTGATGCCTGGCGCCGGGTTTTCGCTGCCGGCAGAGTGGAATTCG
>Ga0209006_10007155_pt1 | contig 10079 bp, 7 predicted proteins | sample JacPin_JW_Ref_O2_FD_188567 | JGI IMG/M metagenome (GOLD analysis project Ga0209006, IMG submission 188567) | Forest soil microbial communities from Algoma, Ontario, Canada - Jack Pine, Ontario site 1_JW_Ref_O2 (SPAdes) (version 2) | ecosystem: Environmental > Terrestrial > Soil > Boreal...
GCTCGCGGACCAAACGGCACTCTCCACCGGGGATATCGAACAAATGGTTAAGGAAATGCAGTCAGCGGTGGCTGCCGGCGTTATGGGAATGGACAAGTTTTCTGAAGAAGTCCGTCGGGGTAGCGACGTCGTTCAGCAGGTAAGCGAGGAACTGTCCCAGATCATTCACCATGTACAGGCACTGACACCAAACTTTGAGGCTGTCAGCGAAGGCATGCAATCGCAGTCGCAGGGCGCCCAACAGATCAGCGATGCGCTGTCGCAATTGAGCGAGGCTTCGCAACAGACGGTCGAGTCCCTGCGCCAATCCAATTCGGCTATCGAACAATTGAACGAGGCTGCGCGTGGACTCCAAGATGGTGTCGCCAGCTTCACGATCCGGGCGTAAGACGCCATGCTGTTTCTAGTTTTCCAACTCGGACCGGATCGGTACGCGATCGAGGCGGCGCAGGTGGTAGAGGTCCTGCCCCTGGTAAATTCGAAACACATTCCCCGCGCGCCGCTCGGCGTCGCCGGTGTGTTTGACTACCACGGCACGCCCGTGCCGCTCATCGATTTCACGGAGTTGGCACAGGGGACGCCGTCGCGGAAGTGGATGAGCACCCGAATCATCCTCGTCAATTACCAGGACAAATCGGGCACCATGCGCCTGCTCGGTTTTCTGGCGGAGCATGTCACGGAAACCATGCACCGGTCCGAGGAAGACTTCGCAGACTCAGGCGTAGTGTCCGACGCTCCCTATCTCGGACGGGTCATAACCGACGCGGCCGGAATCATTCAGCGGATTGGAATACAAAATCTGTTGTCTGACAGCGTTGGCGACCACCTGTTCCGCGAGCGAGTGGAGTCTTTTTAATGGCGCAAGTTGATTTTGAGAACTTGCTGAAGAACGCGATGGGCCTGGACGCACCTTCCATCGGGAGCGCCGCCATCGAACGCGCAGTTCGTTTACGAATGGCTACTTTGGGGGTGAAGCAGACCGATGACTACCGGCAACAGTTGCGCAGCTCGGCTGATGAACTACAGGAACTCATCGAAGCGGTGGTCGTACCAGAAACATGGTTTTTCCGCGACCGGGAGGCGTTTGCCACACTGGTGCGTCTGGTCACCGAAGAATGGCGCCCCGCTTCATCAGCTACCGTGCTTCGCTTACTGAGCGTTCCTTGCTCGACCGGAGAGGAACCATATTCCATGGTCATGAGTCTTTTGGATGGAGGTTTCTCCCCACAGCAGCTGCAGGTGGATGCGGTGGACATCAGCGCGCGAGCCCTGGCGCGCGCAACCCGTGGCGTGTATGGACCGAACTCTTTTCGCGGCGCGAGCTTGGGTTTCCGCGAGCGCTATTTTCAGCCGGCGGCAAATGATTATGCCCTATTACAGTGGCTCCGTGCCCTCGTGACATTTCGGCAGGGCAACGTTCTCTCCCCTGATTTTAAGTTCCGCCAAGAACCGTACGATGTCATTTTTTGTCGAAATCTCCTGATTTACTTTGATCGTTCCACGCAGGAACAAGTCATGAAGACGCTGGCGCGCCTATTGAAGCCCGCGGGGTTACTGTTTGTCGGCCCTGCTGAAGCATTCATTGCGAGCTGCAGCGGCTTTGCCTCAGTGAACCAGGCAATGGCGTTCGCCTTTAGAACAACCGGCAGGACTTTCGTCAGCTCGGGAGTTACTCTTCCCGAACCCTCGAGGCCCCCCACCAAGAGGCAACACCGGTCGGGTTCCCAGCAGACGACTACGGCCCAGTTCGTTTCCGCGCCCGCTCTGATTCCGTTCAAGCAGCAACGGGCCGGCTTGGAAACGGCCCGGAGCCTGGCTGATGCTGGACGGCTCCAGGAGGCCGGTGCGTGGTGCGAAACGAATTTGATCGAGCAGGGCCCTTCGTCCGAGACCTATTACCTCTTAGGCTTGGTCCGCGACGCGATTGGAGATCGGGACGGCGCTGCCGCACTCTATCGGAAAGTTATCTACTTGGAACCCGAGCACATGGAAGGGTTATTGCATTTGGCGTTGATGACGGAAGCAGAGGGAGATGCGGCCGCTGCCGAGCGTTTGCGCGAGCGCGCCCGTCGGGTTGAGAAACGGGCGAAAGAAAATGCATTGTGACAAAAAGAGAAAGCTTGCATACTTCCGTCGGAACGGGGACCGCATCCCCGGTGAGAACGCTGCCGCAAGAATTAGCCTTTTATCCACGGCTCACGCTAGTGGGCCCGACCCATGCTGGAGCGCACATTGACTGACCCCCGCGCGCTCGCCACCCGTTTGCTAGACCGAGAAGTGCCAGAGGCGTCTCTCTGCGAGTCCACAGCGCACGTTGCGGCGAAGAAGCACGTAGTCGAATTGGGCACGAAGTCAGTCGTACTTTTTCGCATCGGAACGGAATGGCTGGCCCTACCCACCGACGTATTTCAAGAGATCGGCGACCGGTGCACTGTCAGAAGGTTGCCCGATCAACGGGGAGGGATCCTCAGCGGTCTCGTAAATGTTCGGGGCGAATTGTTGCTCTGTCTCGCACTCGGGGTCATCCTTGGATTGGACAAAGCCGCCGAGGGACAACGGACAGCCAAGTCAAGCTCAGCCGAGCGCCTCATGATTTGCAAGCGTGGAGACGCCCGGCTTGCGTTTCAGGTGAACGAGGTTCACGGGCTGCATCGCTATCATCCGAGAGACCTGAGAAGCCCTCCAGCCACGTTGGCAAAAGCGGCAGTTGGCATCTACACGCTTGGCGTAGTGCCATGGAAAGACACAATCGTCGGATGCCTGGACGACGAACTTCTGTTTTACACGTTGAACAAAGGTCTCGCATGAGCAAGACGGGGGCGGAGGATTTCAGCGACCTATCCATGCTGGAGCTTTTCCGCATGGAGGTGGAGACCCAGTCAACCGTCTTGACGGAGGGCCTACTTGGACTGGAGAGCGATGTGGACTCCACTCCACACTTGGAAGAGTTGATGCGCGCCGCTCACTCGTTGAAAGGAGCCGCTCGCATTGTCGGACGTCAGGCCGCAGTCCGCGTAGCCCACGCGATGGAAGACTGCTTCGTTGCCGCCCAGGAAAAGAAACGGATCATTTCCGGAGACCTCATCGACATTCTGCTCGCGGGTGTCGACCTCTTAAATCGAATGGCGGGAGTTTCGGACGACACGCTTGTAAGCTGGGAAGCCGGCCAGGAGAAAGAGATTGAAGCGTTCCTAGTCTCGCTCTCTTCATTGGCGGAAGCAGTAGGGCGGCCCAACCAAGTCTCTGTCGATCCCGAACGGTTCTTACCTGAAGAGGCTCCTAAAGCTGCCCTACAGATTGAGCCTGGATCGATCCCCGAAGCAACGGCGCCGCCAGAAAATACAGTAAAAACTCTCGGTCCGGACCGCGGGTTGAGGGTAACCGCTGACAATCTCAATAGCCTGATGGGACTAGCTGGGGAAGCCCTGGTGGCATCCCGTTGGCTGGATGGCTTCGCGAAGGATTTGTTAGGATTGAAGCGCCTGCAACATCAGCTCGGCCAAACCTTAGAGGGCTTGCGCGACATTTTCCCCGCTGTCGTTTCAAATGAGCGAATCGCTGGACAGTTGATTGAGTTGAAGGATCGAGCTGCAAGCTGCCAACGGTCTTTAGCGGACCGCCTGGCGGACCTGGAACTATTTGACCGCCGGTTCGTCACGTTTTCGGGGCGGCTCTATCACGAAGTACTGAACTGTCGCATGCGCCCTTTCGCCGACGGGATTCACGGGTTTCGACGGATGGTGCGTGATGTCGCACAGGCTCTCGGTAAAACAGTACAACTCGACGTCAAGGGCGAGGCCACGCCGGTCGATCGGGACATCCTGGAGCGACTGAAGGCCCCCCTTGGACACTTGCTGCGCAACGCGATTGATCACGGCATCGAAGCTCCGAACGATCGTAAGAGCAACGGTAAACCAGAGCAAGGCCTTGTGCAACTTCAGGCCTGTCACAGTGCGGGTATGCTGCTCATCACGGTCGCAGATGATGGATCGGGGGTAGACCTGGAAGCGGTACGGAACACTGTGGTTCGTAGAAGGCTGACGACCCTAGAGACCACTCAGAAGATGACCGATTCGGAATTGCTCGAATTTCTGTTCCTGCCTGGGTTCACGATGAAAGAGTCCGTTTCGGAAATCTCCGGGCGCGGTGTTGGCCTCGACGTAGTGCAAACGATGGTCAAGGAACTAGGTGGCCGAGTACGCGTTTCTACCAGAAGCGGCAATGGAACGCGCTTTCAGTTAGAACTGCCACTCACACTCTCGTTGATCCGCACCCTCTTGGTCGAAGTCGGAGGCGAGCCGTACGCATTCCCGCTGGCTCGCGTCGACAGAGCTCTAAAACTACCCAGAGAGCATATCGAATCGATACAGGGGCGGCAACATTTCACTTTGCACGATGCGCAGGTCGGGCTGGTGGCCGCACATCAGGTCATGGATTTGGAGGGACCCCCTCCAGCCGGTAGTGAAGTTTCGATTGTTGTGCTGGGAGACAAGACGGCCCGTTACGGGCTGGTGATCGATCGTTTTCTGGGAGAGCGGGAGCTGGTGGTTCGTACCCTCGACCCACGCTTGGGCAAGGTTAAGAACATCAGCTCGGCGGCGCTCATGCCCGACGGCTCACCCGTACTCATTGTCGACGTCGACGATCTGACTCGATCTATCGAAAACCTCATAACCGGCCAGCGCCTGTCTCATGTAGCTTGCGAACCGAGCGCAGGAGCCGCGAGAAAACAGAAGCGCGTGCTGGTCGTGGACGACTCGCTGACCGTGCGCGAATTGGAGCGAAAGCTGCTCGATAAAGGTGGATATGGTGTCGACATTGCCGTGGACGGCATGGATGGTTGGAATGCCGTGCGCACGGGTCACTATGATCTCGTGGTGACTGACGTCGACATGCCACGACTGGACGGTATCGAGTTGCTCAAATTGATTCGGCAGGACCACCGGTTCAAAGCACTGCCGGTGATGATCGTGTCCTACAAGGACCGCCCTGAAGACCGGAGTCGGGGGATGGAAGCTGGTGCCGACTACTACTTAACGAAAGCCAGCTTTCACGACGAAACACTCCTACGCGTTGTCGGGGACTTAATTGGGAAAGCTGACTCATGACGATGGCAATTGTAAACAAAGCACGCAACGAATCGTTACTGAGTTCGGGCGTAGGCGATTGCTTGATTGCGATCGGGGCGTCCGCCGGGGGCCCTACTGCCTTGGCGACGATCCTAAGTGCCTTGCCGCGAGATTTCCCGGCCGCCATTATGATCATTCAACATGTAGACGCCCAGTTTGTTCCTTCCATGGCCACATGGTTGAACGAGACGTCCGGGATCCCTGTGCGCGTAGCTCGACATGGGGACAAGCCACAGGCGAACGCCGCTCTAATTGCGCGGAGTAACGATCATCTGATTTTGATTGATTCGCATTCGCTTGGCTATACTCCGGAGCCACGCGATTGCTTTTACCGTCCATCCATTGACGTGTTCTTTCAAAGCGTGGTTCGCCACTGGAGGGGTAAAGCTGTGGGCGTCCTTCTCACCGGTATGGGACGAGACGGAGCCAAGGGCCTTAGAGCGATGCGTGATGCGGGAGCTATGACCATTGCGCAGGACGCCACCAGCAGCGCGGTCTATGGGATGCCTAAGGCGGCAGCAGAACTGCACGCCGCAGAAAAGATTCTTCCCCTGAATAACATCGCCGGCGTGTTGATCAACTTCGTTACGCTCAAAACCCGGCAGCTGATGGATAAACACTCAGCCGGTGATTGATTTGTCCGAAATCGAAGGGTAAGCCTGTGCTGTCCTGCTTATCTGAACGAGAAGAAATCGATAGGTAAAGCAGGAGAATAGAGTATGCAAAGGCCGTGTACACAAGTTATTGAATCGAGCTCAACAACCCTTGACTTTTCAACGATGGTCTTGTTGGTCGATGACCAAGCGATTGTAGCGCAGGCGGTGCGCCGCCTGCTTGCCGATTTGCCCGACATCGATCTTCACTACTGTTCCGATCCGCTTGAGGCTGTCCAGGAAGCCAACAGGATCAGGCCCTCAGTGATTCTTCAAGACTTGGTCATGCCATCCATTGACGGGCTGGATCTTGTCCGGCTCTTTCGGGCCAATCCCGGAACCGCTGAAACACCGATCATCGTGCTCTCTTCAAAGGAGGACGCCCACGTCAAGAGTAAGGCCTTCGCGGTCGGCGCAAATGACTATCTGGTCAAGCTGCCCGACAAGATTGAATTGGTGGCACGCATTCGCTACCATTCCAAGGCCTACATGAATCGAGTCCAGCGTGATGAAGCCTTTCGCGCTTTGCGGGAAAGCCAGCAGCAGCTGCTGGCCACAAACACGGCCCTTATGTCGCTCAATCAGAGTCTCGAAGAGACTACTCGCGCCAAGGCGGAGTTCATCGCAAATATGAGCCACGAAATACGGACTCCCATGAATGGGGTTGCGGGAATGACTACGTTGTTACTCGAAACAGAACTAACCGATGAACAGCGAGACTTCGTCGAAACCATCCACAGTTCCGCCGACTCCCTGGTTACGATTATTAACGACATCTTGGATTTCTCCAAAATTGAGTCGGGCAGACTCGATCTTGAAGAGCATCCGTTTGACCTCCGAACTTGCATCGAGGAGTCCTTGGAACTATTGGCGCCCAAGGCCGCAGAAAAGAGATTGGACCTTGCCTACGAGTTGGACGACTCTGTCCCGGTCAATGTGATTGGGGATGTCACGAGACTGCGGCAAATCTTGGTGAATCTCGTGGGGAATGCCGTGAAGTTCACGAATGAAGGTGAGGTGGTGGTCAAGGCAGAATTGGCGGGACCAAGCTTTCAACCTGAGGCAGTGCACTTCTCGGTAAGGGACACCGGTATCGGCATACCCAGGGACAAGCAGGACCTGCTGTTCAAATCGTTTAGCCAAGTCGACAGCTCGACGACGAGGCAGTTCGGCGGTACCGGCCTTGGCTTGGCGATCAGCAAGCGCCTCGCGCAGTTTATGGGGGGCCGGATGTGGGTGGAGAGTGAAACGGGCCACGGAAGTACCTTTCATTTCACGATTCAGATCAAGCCGCTTGGCGATGGGCCGCCTGTTCCCTGGGAAGCGATACGTCCTGAGCTCGCCGGTCGTCGCGTGCTGGTTCTGGAGGACAGCGCCACTCTTCGGCGGATCCTCACGCGCTGGCTTGAGAAATTCGGAATGCAGGCCACGACTGTAGTGACCGCGCAGGAAGCGCTTGAACAGCTTCAACAGGAGAACGCCTTTGATGCTGTCATTTTCGATTTTCAATTACCGGACACTGACGGATTGTCGTTCGCCTCTGCCGCGCGAGAACTGCCAGGCGGCGAGTCGCTGCACCTGATGCTGCTCACTTCGACACATCTCCGCGCTGGTGACTCGCGAGCAGCCGCCGCGCATGTCTCAGTGTCGATTTACAAGCCGATCCGTCCGAGGCAGCTATTGGATGCGTTGAGCCAGAGTTTTGATCGAAGCGCGGCCACCGGCCGTAAGGCGCCAGCGGCATTGACGTTTGACCCTTCTTTTGCTTCTCGGCTGCCATTGCGAATCTTAATGGCCGACGATAACAGGGTGAATCAGAAAGTCGGAAGCAGCTTCCTGGAAAAACTTGGCTACCGCGCGGAAGTGGTTGGCAATGGCTTAGAGGTGCTCCATGCCCTCGAACGCCAACCCTATGACATTGTTTTTCTGGATGTGCAGATGCCCGAAATGGACGGCTACGAGGCTGCGCGGCAACTCCGTCGGCGCTGGACCGGTACGGATCGCCCTCGCATTATAGCCATGACCGCCAACGCCATGCAGGGAGACCGGGAACGGTGCCTGAAAGCTGGCATGGATGATTACATCGCCAAGCCGATGCGCGCGGAGGATTTGCGAATCGCACTTGAACGCTGGGGGCGTCGATCCTGATCCAGGACTTTTTGATTCGAGTTCCGGGCAGGCCTTTTGTTTGCTGGTAATGTCGGCCAGGAGCGAATATTTTGCGATCGTGGGGTTGGGGTGGTATCGACATCTGAAGCGCTCGACCCGATCCTTGGCGCTCGCCGGGCCTCGAATTGAAATCGAGGGGACGCCTCGCCGACGCAGGTTGGGGTCAACCTTCCGGACTAGAGGCCTGTCGCAGGGAAATCATTAGCGTCCCCTCCCTGACGGTCGGGGTTCGGTTGGAGAATGCCCATACCGAGCTCCGACTGTAAAGGAAGACAGGCGACTAGAGGCGAATGTCCGGCGGGGTCACTGACCGCAATCGATATACACCAATTATGACCATCAATCCTAATCCGATTGTCACTGATGCGTACGGGGCCGGCTCAGGAACGGCCGTGCTATATGTGATGGCGCCACTACTTAATTTGAAAAACGTATTGTCAGCGGTACCCGTGAAAGTCGAGGTCGCGCCCAAGATACCGGTACCTGTGTTGTTGACGATCACTTCGAGAATGTTTGTCGCACCGAGGTTGAATCCGGTCGTAATGGTTCCAGAGACTTGATTGGTGAAATTGAAGGGTTGCAGCGCGCCGCCATCAGTAAAGGTCATATTCCCGCTGCCCGGGTCGCCGTTGCCCGAATCCCCGATCACGACACCATTGAATTCCAGCACTGCGCGATCATCCGAACTAAAGCCTGCGAACGAAAGAGAGACAGCCGTTGCGTTCAGCGGAAGGAAGAACGCCTCTGTCGCTTCCCAAAAGCCGTCGAAGGTGCCCAAACTTCCACCTGCTATGAACGTGCCGTTTTCCGTCTGATCACTCGTGATACTCAAATGATTAACGGTCGTCTGAAAGGGGACATCGTTCGACGCTCCGGCGCCAGAGACCCGCCAGTTACTTGCTATGCTGGTGATGCCGATTGTGCTGGCACGCAAGGCGCATGGAATCCAAAGCACGAGTGCCGCTCCAAGAATGACACTCGCGTTTCCCCGCCGATTAAGTCGTCGTGCATGCATATATATCTTTACATCGGACTTTACGCCCGTTTGGAACATAGCGGTATTCTTTAATACCGCGACAAATAGCCAACCCTATCAAGAAGCATAGAAAAGCCTTCTTCTTGGCATGGCAGCCCAGCGCATAGGCATGTTTAGTACAGGCTGGCCCCGTTCGCTTGGGTCCCCGAAACGAATCGCCGAAGGCGCCAATCCTATCTATTAGGCCTGACAGCTCGCCGCCGCTAAATCGAGTTGGTGGCGAGCAGTCGGTTGGGAGCGCTGATGAAGTCGAGGAACTTTTTCGATTCCTTAACTACCGCTTTCTTTTCGAACAGACTATTCGCGAACTCGGACATCGATCGGCCCATCTCCGTTTCCGGTGCCATCCATTTACCCGCGGTCATAGCCTTGGTGACGCCGACATAGTCGTTTGGGAAGGACTGGACCACAGGAAGTCCGAGCAACTCCTCGACCTGGCCTTTCGTGAATAGAGGCTTCTTATGGCATCGGTTCAGCACCACCGCGACACGGCTTTCCAAATCGAAGCCACGCAGAAACTGCAGCTTCTCGCGAGCCAGATGCAGAGACGGAGTCTCCGGCGTCACTACCAGCATGATGCGCTTCGATTCCTGCATCAGCTCCATCGAATATTTCTCCAGATTCCCGGAAAGATCGAAACAAACCGCCTGGTAGTTGCGGCGCATGAATTCGACCAGCTTTCGAATCTGCGTGCCTTCGATGCGCAGACTGGGGTTCACCCGGCCGGCATGCAAGACATCCAGTTGATCCAGAGTAGTAACTAATTGTGGCCACAGATTTTCATCGACATGCTGCGAGTGCTCGATTGCATCGATAACCGAATATTCGTTGCGCAGATTCAGAAGGAATCGCATCATTCCACTGTTCAGATCAAAATCGGAAAGCAGAACGCGTGTATTCGGACGCCGCGCCAGAGCCGCGCTGACGTTCAGCGCAAGAGTGGAGGTGCCCACGCCGGCCTTCGACGGAAGGAAGGAGAACACCTGTGTGGTCGCTTCGGTCGCTAGCGGCTTGCGCTCCAGCAGCACTTTCACGTGGCCGATCGACTCGATCAGAAGCGCGCGCTCAAACGGATCCGCGAGAAACTCGCGG
>Ga0209006_10007157_pt1 | contig 10077 bp, 8 predicted proteins | sample JacPin_JW_Ref_O2_FD_188567 | JGI IMG/M metagenome (GOLD analysis project Ga0209006, IMG submission 188567) | Forest soil microbial communities from Algoma, Ontario, Canada - Jack Pine, Ontario site 1_JW_Ref_O2 (SPAdes) (version 2) | ecosystem: Environmental > Terrestrial > Soil > Boreal...
GACCCGGCTTCGGGAACCGACCCGGATTCGGGAAACGGTCAATTCAAGGGAAGGCTGCTCCTACTCGGTCGGCGCCAACGCATCGCGCACGGCGGTGCCGTAGCGGCGTCTCCCGGTGAAGAGCCGGTGGACCTCGCTGTCAGCGTCCCGCCCAGCCTGGAGGTCGTCGGCGAGACCGATACGAACACTATCGAAATGGCCGTACGCATCCGCTTCACGCCGAGGCTCACAGATGATTTCGGCATCGTCAACGTCGTATAGATACGGCGGAGTCGATGTCGTTAACGCTTGATGGAGCCTCCGCTGTGTCAGCGCTCAACGTGCTCGAGGACTATCTCGCCGAGTGCAAGGCAGCGTGCGACGGCGAGATCGATCGGCTCTTCGCTCCCGGCCAGCATGGCGCGAGCAGACTTTACGAGCTGATCCTCGACTACCCCCGTCGCGGCGGGAAGGCGCTCCGGCCTGCCCTGAGCATCGCCACCTGCTTGGGGCTCGGCGGCCACCTTGAGGCGGTGTTGCCGACCGCCGCGACGCTGGAGCTCTACCACAACGCCTTTCTCATCCATGACGACATCGAGGACGAGTCGTGGAGGCGTCGCGGCCAACCGACACTGCACGTGGACCATGGCATTCCCATCGCCGTCAACGTGGGTGATGCCATGCTGTCGATGTCGCTGCAACCCCTGCTCGACAACGTTGAGCGCGTCGGGCTCGGGCCGGCCCTGCGCATCCTGCGGGCCGTCGCACACATGACCCGGCAGACGGTAGATGGCCAGGCCCTCGAGCTGGAGTGGGTCCATTCCAACACCTGGCAGCTCGGCGACGCTGATTACCTCGCGATGGTTGAGCTGAAGACCAGCTGGTATTCGTTCATCACCCCGCTGCAGGTCGGCGCAATCGCCGCCGGCGCCGGACCGGAGTGGTTGGCGCCGCTGGAGTCTCTAGGCCGGCACCTCGGAGCGGCCTTTCAGATCACCGATGACCTGCTGAACCTGCGGGCGGACCCGGAGGAATACGGCAAAGAGATCGGCGGCGACCTGTGGGAGGGTAAGCGCACCTTGATGCTGTTGCACACCCTGCGGTGCGCCGAGCATGGAGACCGGGATCGCGCCGTGCAGCTGCTGGCCAGGCGCCGCCCGAGCGCCGACGGCGAACTGGGACTCACCACGCTGCTGGACGGGCTCGTCGCCCGCGGCGAGCTGTCTCGGACTGGACAGTCCGAGATCGCCGCTCGGCTGCAGGGACACCGCCCCTCGGAACCGAAGAACCTCGACGACATCCGTTGGCTGTATGGCCTGATGCTCGGCGTCGGTTCGATGGAGCACGCTCGGGAGGTCGCCCGCCGGCATGCCAGCAAAGCCGCGGCCCTGCTGGCAGGTCTCGACTGGTTTCCGGCGAGTCGACATCGGGCTGTGCTGTGCGACCTAGTCGATTACGTGCATCGGCGCACCCGATGAACCCCGAGGACCTGGTCGGAATGCTCACCGAGCTGGAGCGGATCAGGGGGCTGACCCTCGACCTCTTCGAGCGCAGCGTCCCACCGCTACTCCCGGCCCCGCCGGCGGACGCCGACGGCACCGAGCGGACCGTGTTCGACTTACTTCTGGGCGTCCGCCGTGCGGTGCTGGGAAATCCGGCGGCGGCCCGGGGTCTGCACGACCTGCTCGTCGCCGAGGGTCGCCGATATGCGGACACGACCGCCGGAGCAGAACTGCGCGATGCGCTGGCCGCATCGGAAGCGGTCGAGAATCTCCGGCGAATCTGGGAAACGTTGAGCCTCAACGTGCTTGACGGGCCTGCCGCGTCAAACGCGGCCCCGGACGCATGGGCAGAGCTGCTGGCCGACGCCATCATCGGTCGCGGCCTCGACGATTCGGTGCTGGGCCGCTTTCGTCCCGAAGGGTTCGCCTGATGCTCAACGATCCACGCCCGGCGCTGGCTGAGCAGAGTAGCTTCATCGGGTACCTGGTGGGCCTGGCCGGTCTGGCCAGCGCAGTTCGCGTTCTAGCCGCCGACGGCCACTCCCAGACCGACACCCCGCGCGAAGCCGACGACTTCGGTTACTTGCTGCTGGGCGTCGCGAGCCTGGGAGATGCGATCAACCGCCTCGCCGAATCCGGTCGGGCGGAGCCGTGCGAAGCACCCGACGCGGCACCGCCTCCGTCGACGAATAGGCGGTGGCTGCGATGAGCGCAGTGCTCGCCAGGAGCGACTTCATCCGTACCCCGGTGCTCGCCACCGCCCGACCGGACGGATTCAAGGAGTGGTACCACTTCGTGGTCCACCGCCCGGACAGCCGGATATTGATCAACTTCAGCCTGAACAGCGAAGTCTCCACTGACGGTCGCCCCCGGCTGACCCCCCGGGTCATCGTGATCGCACACGACGACCAACGGTGGACCGGCGGTATCGAGCGGTTCGAAGAGGCCGAGCTGGACGTGTCGGCCGACCTCGGCGTCCTGACCGTCGGCGGCAACCGGATGACCGTGCGTCCGGACGGCTACCGGGTGGTGATCGACTTACCCGGACACGACATCCGGGGTGAGCTCGATCTCACCTCGATGAGTCGGCCCTTCGCCGTCAACAACCAGCCGGTGGGGGACGGACGGGTGTCCTGGCTGTTCGTGCCGCGGCTGCGTGCCGACGGGTGGCTGCGCATCGGAGGCCAAGAAATCCGCTTTGAGGGCAACGTGGCCTATCACGACCACAACTGGGGGCGCTTCCGCTGGGGCGGCGACTTCAGCTGGACCTGGGGCGCGATCCTTCCCTCGGGACCCGACGATCCGTGGTCGCTGGTTTTCCAGCAGATGACGGATCGGCGACGGTTGCGCTGTCTTTACCAGGCGCTTTGGGTGTGGCGCCACGACGAGCCCGCCGCAATCTTCCCACCCGCCGCGGTACAGACCCGCTCGCACGGCCTGCTCGGTCGCGCCGCCGACTGCACCTTGCCGCCCCCGATGCGGCTGGTACTCGGCGGCGAGGCGTCGGACGTACCGGAAAGGATCGAGATCGCCGCGACCCGGGCGGGCGATGCGGTGCACGCCGAATTCAAACCGCAGTCGTACGCGCGCCTCGCGCAGCCTAGTGAGGTTTGCCTGGATCGATCAGTCGTGCTGTGCGAAAGCAACGGCAGCGCTCGCGTGACTGGGTCGATCAACGGCGAAGACATCGACTTCGTCGGCGACGGCGTATTCGAGTTGCTCCATGGCTGAGCATGTTTCGTCGCTGCTGCGGCGATCAGTCGGGCACCTTGAGGACGAGGTGCCCGCGAGCTACCGCCACATGCTGGAGGCGCTCGGGCCCCTGGTGGTCGAGGTCGATGTCGACGGCGAGCTGTTCTCTTTGCGAGGTGGTCGTCGGCTGGAGGTGACGGACGGCCCGGCCGGTGTGAGCGGCGCCCGGATCGCCAGTTCCCGGGCCGCCATCCTGGACCTGCTCGACGCCAAGCTCGGCCTCGATGAAGCGGTGCAGGCCGGGGCCGTCAGTGTGTGCGGCTCTCTGGACGACATCTTGCGTGCGCACGACACTCTGCTCGCTTATGTCCACGCGGCGGTTCGGGCACCATCGCACCCGGAGTTGCTGGCCGCGCTGCGGACGGGGCCGCGATGAGCGAGCGCATCACAACGCCTGCCTCGTGCGAGAGGCGTCCCACCGTGGCCGTCTTGGGCGCCGGCATCGCTGGCCTGACCGCCGCTCACGAACTGGCAGAGCGCGGCTTCGAGGTCACGGTGTACGAACCTCGCCCCGATGAACGCAGCGTGCTGCACCCCGAGATGCCACCGGGCAGCTACCCGCCCGTCAAGCTCGGGGGCCTGGCCGCCTCCCAGTACTCGAAGGTGGGCCTGGGCAATGGCGACACCGCCGAGCTGCGCCCCTTCCCGGGCCGGCGAGGCAGCCCCCGGATCCCACCACGGGCGGTCGCGGGGGAGCACGGCTTCCGTTTCTTTCCAGCGTATTACCTACACATCTGGGACTTGTTCCAACGCATCCCGGTGTACCAGCGAACAGAGCAGGCCGACGGCCAGGTCGGCTGGCAGATGACATCTCGCACCGTCATGGACAACGTCAGGCGAGTGATCACCCAAGGCACTACGGTCGAAGGCAAGCCGTCCCTGGTTTTCCCGCGCGAGGCGCCACGCACCCTCACCGAGATGCTCACCGCCGCAAGCCAGCTCACCGAACTGGGCTTCACTGCGGGCGATGTGCAGACCTTCATGAGCAGGCTGGTCCAATATCTGGCCACCAGCCCCTTGCGTCGCGCTACAGAACTGCAGAACCTGTCCGCCTATGACTTCTTCATCGGTCGCAACGCCACGGCCGCCCGTCGGTTCTATTACACGCCACCGTTTGAAGCGCTTCTGCTGGAGATGCCGCGAGTCCTCGCCGCATTCGACGCGCGCTGGGGCGATGCCCGCACCAACTTGACCACCTATCTGCAGCTGCAGCTGCAGATGGACCGCCACGACGACAAAGCCGACGGGGTGCTCAACGGCCCCACCACCGAATCGTGGTTCGACCACTGGTACCGGCACCTGATCGAGCTCGGAGTCCGCTTCGTTCGCGGCAGTGCGGACAGCCTGGTGGCCCCGCGGTTCGACCGCGGAACGCTGCCCCACCTCCGGCCTCGGGTGCAGGTGCAGCTGGCCGACGGCACACGCCTGGCTCCCGATTACGTCGTGGTCGCCGTCGACGCGCCCGCGGCCGAACGGATCACCGAGCCGCTGCGCTCTGCCGGCACCGGCGGCACCGTGGCCGGGCTCGACGGTTTCACCACGTCGGTCCCCCCGCCCGGCGGCCCGCTGCAACCCACGACGAGCCGCCCGTCGGAGCGGCGTGATCCCTACGCGCTGGACCAAATGGGTCGGGTGCCCTGGGACCGGTTCCAGACATTGGCGGGCATCCAGTACTTCTTCGACACCGAGTTCCAGCTGCTACGAGGGCATATGTACTACTCGGGGACGGAGTGGGGTCTGTCGTCGATCAACCAGAGTGGGTTGTGGGAAAGACCGCTGACCCTGGCCCGCGACGGGCACGTCTCAGTTCTGTCGGTCGACATCGGCGATTTCAACACCCCGTCGCGTCACCTGGTCGACGAATCCGGTCGCGGCAAGGCCGCGCGCGACTGCACAGCCGACGAGCTCGCCGAAGAAGTGTGGCGGCAAATCGTCCACGCCGTGACCAGCGACGTCCGCAACGTTCCCGAGGCGGTAATGCCGTGGCCCGCTTGGTATGCGGTGGACCGAAACCTGCAGATGACCACCGGGCCCAAGAACGGCCCGCCGGCGCGGAACGAGGCGCCGTATCTGGTCCCCATCGTTGGGGACTGGCCGAACCGACCTGGTGCCGACCCCTGGAACCCGCACGGCTCATCGTGGATCACCAGGCCCAGCGAGGGCCAGTGGCTCAAGAATCTCGAGCAGCACAGCGTCTGGCAAGCGCGCCACGGCGGCTACCAGGTGCATCACAACTCGGTGGTGTTCGCGGGTACCTGGAACAGAACGTTCACCCGGATGACGTCGATGGAGGCGGCCTGCGAGTCGGCCCGCCATGCCGTGAATGTCATTCTTGACCACTACATTTGGGTAGCGTCCGGCGGGATCGACCGTCGGGAGCACACGACCCTCAACTGGCGGTTCCCCTACGGGTTCCTCGATCAGGGCTTCTCAAGTCCGATTCGAATGCCATCACCGGCCGGCGATTACTGCTACGTCTTCGACATTGAAAATCGTGAGCCACTCGAGACCCGTAATCTGCGCAACCTTGACTCGGAGTACTGCCTTGCGTGCCTGCCCCACCCCCTGGACTCTTCGGTCGCCAACCCGATCGGCGTCCCCGCATTTACTGTCCACTCAAACCCCGGAGGTCAACCCATGATGCCGTCTCCAGCCGACCACGGACAGCAGCTACTTGCCTATCTTCAAGCCTGGCGTCAGTACCTGGAGCAGACCGTAGGCGGCACCACGGCTACGCAACACCCGCCGGCGGCCGCCTGGGGGATGCCTGCCGCGCCGCCGACGCCAGCCGCCGCCGGTGTGCATACGCCGGCTCCGCCGATTGGCTACACCCAGCAGCTACTCGCCTACCTCCATGCCTGGCGGCAGTACCTGGAATATGCGGCGGGTCAGTCCTACCCGCCGCCGGTCGCACCCCCGCAGCCGGGACAGTCGTACCCGCCGCCGGTCGCACCCGCGCCGGGACCGTCCTACCTTCCGCCGCTCGCCACCCAGCCGCCGGGACCGTATTACCCGCCGCCGATCGTGCCGCCGCCGGGACAGTCCTACCCGCCGCCGGACGCACCCCCGCCGCCGGGACAGTCGTACCCGCCGCCGGACGCCTGGCCGCCGGCCGACTGGCCGCCCGGCGGACGGCCCCGCGCAACTCCCTGGCCGCCAACCTCTCAGTCATTGGAGATCCTGCGGCCAGATCACGTCGTGTCGGCCCAGGTCTCCCTTCCACACGGCCCGCAACACCCCGAGGGGGGACCGTTTTCGCATAGCGACTCGCTCTACGACTCGAGCCGCTGGAGCATCCTGCCGCAGTCGGTGAGCGAGAATATGCCGAATTCGGCATATGAGGCAGCGCATCCCGCCACGCCGGGCGCGTCGGTGTACGCAGAGTCGCAATCGCTCTACTCTGCTCCGGCCGCGCCCACGGCTCAGGGACGGGACGAGAAAGCGGTTCCGAGCAACAGGCCCGAGGAATTGGAGCTCGTCAAACCCCTGAAAGACGCAAACAAGTAGGCGCACGCCATACCGGACAGGAACGTCCGTAGCTGTGACCGGCATGCTGCGGCCGACCGCTAGGGTGTTCGCCGTGGCCGAGACCGCGCCGTTGCACGTGCAACTGATCGCCAAGTCCGAGTTCGTCGCGCCCCCCGATGTGCCGTGGAGCACCGACGCCGACGGCGGCCAAGCGCTGGTCGAGTTCGCCGGCCGGGCGTGTTACCAGAGCTGGTCCAAACCCAATCCGAAGACGGCGACCAACACCGGCTATCTGCAGCACATCATCGACGTCGGCCATTTCTCGGTGCTCGAGCATGCGAGCGTCTCGTTCTACATCACCGGCATCTCGCGATCGTGTACCCACGAGTTGATCCGGCACCGGCACTTCTCCTACTCGCAGCTGTCCCAGCGCTACGTGCCGGAGAACGAATCGCAGATCGTCCTGCCGCCCGGCCTGGAGGACGACGACGAATTGCGCCGCATCCTGGTCGAAGCCGCCGACGCCAGCCGCGCCACTTACGCCGAGCTGTTGAGCAGGCTGGAAGCCAAGTTCGCTGATCAGCCGAACGCCATCCTGCGCCGCAAGCAGGCCCGTCAGGCCGCGCGCGCCGTCCTACCCAACGCCACCGAGACCCGCATCGTCGTCACCGGGAACTACCGGGCCTGGCGGCATTTCATCGCCATGCGGGCCAGCGAGCACGCCGACGTCGAGATCCGGCGGCTCGCCATCGCGTGCCTTCGGCAGCTGGCGGGCGTCGCCCCAGCCGTGTTCGGCGACTTTGAGATCTCCGCGCTGGCCGACGGCACCGAGGTGGCGACCAGTCCGCTGGCCACCGAGGCCTGAGCCAAGCATGCGGCGGTGCCAAATGGGGTTGCTACCGCCAGGTAATCTGGGGTCCGTGAGCACCGGCGGATTCGACGTTTACACGCGCCTGGGCACGCTGCTGACCGCCATGGTGACGCCGTTCGCCCCGGATGGATCCTTGGATCTCCCGGCCGCGGCCCGACTGGCCAACCACCTCGTCGACGGCGGCTGCGACGGCCTGGTCATATCCGGCACCACCGGCGAGTCGCCGACCACGACCGACGCCGAGAAGCTCGCCCTGCTGCGGGCCGTACTCGAAGCGGTGGGCGACCGCGCCCGCGTCATCGCCGGCGCGGGCAGCTATGACACCGCGCACAGCATCCACTTGGCGAAGGCGTGTGCCGCCGAGGGGGCGCACGGTCTGCTCGTGGTCACCCCCTACTACTCGCGTCCTCCGCAAGCCGGGCTGATCGCACACTTCACCGCGGTCGCCGACGCGACGCCACTGCCGGTGCTGCTCTACGACATTCCGCCGCGCTCGGTGGTGCCGATCGAATTCGAGACGCTGCGCGTGTTGGCGGCGCACCCCAACATCGTCGGGGTCAAAGACGCCAAGGGCGATCTACATGGCGGCACGCAGCTGATGGCGGAGACGGGCCTGGCCTACTACTCCGGCGATGACGCGCTGAACCTGCCGTGGCTGGCGATGGGCGCCACCGGTTTCATCAGCGTGATTTCCCACCTGGCGGCTGGCCAGCTGCGAGACCTGCTGTCCGCCTTCGCTTCCGGAGATGTCACTACTGCTCGCAAAATCAATGTCGCGATCGCCCCGTTGACCAATGCGATGGGCCGCCTGGGCGGTGTGACGCTGTCCAAGGCGGGACTACGCCTACAGGGCATCGAGGTTGGCGACCCGCGGCTGCCGCAGGTGCCCGCCACGGCCGAACAGATCGAAGCACTGGCTGCCGACATGCGCGCAGCGTCGGTGCTCAGATGAGCCAGAGGGTGGCTCGCAGGTGGATGTAGACCTTGAACCCCCAGGTCCGCTGACCACAGGTGCTTTGCGGGTGACCGCGCTGGGCGGAATCAACGAAATCGGCCGCAACATGACGGTTTTCGAGCATCTGGGCCGGTTGTTGATCATCGACTGCGGGGTGAAGTTTCCCACCCACGACGAACCGGGCGTCGACCTGATCCTGCCTGATCTGCGTCACATCGAACACCGGCTCGATGACCTCGAGGCGCTGGTGCTGACGCACGCCCACGAAGACCACATCGGGGCGATCCCGTTCCTGCTCAAAATGCGGCCCGACATACCGATTGTCGGTTCGAAGTTCACGCTGGCCCTGCTCGCCGCGAAATGCCGTGAGCACCGGCTGAAGCCGGTCTTCGTTCAGGTGGCCGAAGGGATGCGCACCACGCACGGAGTGTTCGAGTGCGAGTTCTTCGCGGTCAACCACTCCATTCCCGACGCGCTGGCTATCGCGGTGCGCTCCGGTGCTGGAACCGTTCTGCACACCGGCGATATCAAGCTCGATCAATTACCGCCCGACGGCCGACCCACCGACCTGCCGGGTATGTCACGGCTCGGCGACGCCGGCGTCGATTTGCTCTTGTGCGACTCGACTAACGCGGAGATCCCCGGCGTGGGGCCGTCGGAGAGCGAGGTCGGGCCGACACTGCACCGGCTGATTCGCAGCGCTGAGGGCCGCGTCATCGTCGCGTGCTTTGCTTCCAACGTCGATCGGGTGCAGCAGATCATCGACGCCGCGACGGCGCTGGGCCGACGCGTGTCGTTCGTCGGGCGGTCCATGGTGCGCAACATGGGAATCGCGCGCGACCTGGGTTTTCTGCAGGTGGACGAGTCGGATCTGGTCGACATCGGCGCCGCCGAGATGATGGCCCCCGAACAGGTTGTGTTGATCACCACCGGAACTCAGGGCGAGCCGATGGCGGCGCTGTCGCGGATGTCGCGCGGCGAGCATCGCAGCATCACGCTGACGTCCGGAGACCTGATCATCCTGTCGTCCTCGCTGATACCGGGCAACGAGGAGGCCGTCTACGGGGTCATCGACGAGCTGGCCAAGATTGGGGCTCGTGTTGTCACCAATCAGCAAGTCCGCGTGCATGTTTCGGGTCACGCGTATTCCGGTGAGCTGCTGTTCCTCTATAACGGGGTTCGCCCTCGCAACGTCATGCCGGTGCACGGCACCTGGCGGATGCTACGGGCGAACGCCAAGCTCGCCGCCAGCGCGGGGGTTCCGGAAGAATCGATCGTGCTGGCCGAGAACGGGGTCAGCGTCGACCTGGTGGGCGGTGCGGTGCGCATCGCCGGTGCGGTACCGGTTGGCAAGATGTTCGTCGATGGCTTGATCACCGGTGACGTCGGCGACATCACATTGGGCGAACGGCTCATCCTGTCATCGGGTTTCGTCGCAGTGACGGTCGTGGTCGGGCGCGGTACCGGGAAGGTGGCGGCCCCGCCGCAAGTGCATTCGCGGGGCTTCTCCGAAGACCCCAAGGCGCTGGAGCCCGCCGTTCGCAGAGTCG
>Ga0209006_10007158_pt1 | contig 10077 bp, 13 predicted proteins | sample JacPin_JW_Ref_O2_FD_188567 | JGI IMG/M metagenome (GOLD analysis project Ga0209006, IMG submission 188567) | Forest soil microbial communities from Algoma, Ontario, Canada - Jack Pine, Ontario site 1_JW_Ref_O2 (SPAdes) (version 2) | ecosystem: Environmental > Terrestrial > Soil > Boreal...
CCGGTTCCACAAGCTCGATCCCAAGGGCGTCTGCAATACGATTCGCGCGGGGACGGCCAGCGATCGGGGAGCGTTTACTTCGCCGCGGCCGATACATCCGCATTCGCCGCGCTGCATCACCGTGCGCGAGGCGGCGCGGCTGCATTCCTATCCCGACTGGTTCCGCTTTCACGTAACGAAGTGGCACGGGTTCAGGCAGATCGGCAATTCCGTGCCGCCGTTGCTGGCGCGCGCCGTCGCGTCGAAAATCCGCGAGGCCTTCTCCGTCCCGAAAAAGTCCGATCGTCTCGTCGCCCAGGGGGACGACCGCTTGTTGTCGTTCGCCATGTCGGACGCCGCGGAACACTACGGCGTGCGAGCCGACGTGGTTCCCAAGCGTATCCGGATGGGCCAGGGGGCCGAAGCCAATGGCTAAGAAGGCCGACGCCGACACCCCGAAGAAGCCGAATCGCTACTCCGCCATCATCGGCACCATCTTCAAGAATCATTACAAGAAGGGCATGACGCAGTTCGAGTTCTCGCGGGACGAATTCGTCGAGATCGCCGAGAAGCTCGACATCGCGCTGCCCAAGAATCTCGGCGACACCATCTACTCCTTTCGCTTCAGGACCGCGCTGCCGGACGAAATTATCGCGACCGCTGGGAAGGACCGCGAGTGGGTGATCGAGCTCGCCGGACGCGCCGTCTATCGGTTCCGCCTGGCGAAACTCGCCAACATCGTACCGAACCCGAGCATGATCGCCGTCAAGATTCCGGACGCGACGCCGGAGATTATTTCCGCCTACGCCCTCAGCGACGAGCAGGCGCTGCTCGCGAAGGTGCGCTATAACCGGCTCGTCGATACGTTCCTGGGCCTGGCGACCTATTCGCTGCAGAACCATCTGCGCACTACGGTCAAGGCGATGGGCGACTCACAGATCGAAATCGACGAAGTCTACGTCGGCGTCAACAAGCACGGCGAGCAGTTCGCGCTGCCGATGCAGGCCAAGGGCGGAAGCGACCGATTAAGCGTTGTACAGACCGCGCAGGACCTCGCCTGCTGCAAGGAGAAATTCCCCAACCTTACCTGCCGTCCCATCGCGGCGCAGTTCATGGCCGAAGACGTAATCGCCATGTTCGAGCTTGCGCTCGACGGCGAGGACGTTAAACTCGTCGAAGAGAAACACTACATGCTCGTACCGTCCGATCAGATTAGCTCCGACGACCTCAAGCTATACGCGAAGCGGTAAGGGACGAGCGGGTGCGTTATGGACCACGTCTCGAAGGAAACCCGCTCGAAGATCATGGCTGGCATCCGCTCGCGCGGAAACGCCACGACCGAACTTGCTTTGGGCAAGTTGCTCTGGGCCGCCGACCTCAGGGGCTACCGTAAGCACTGGCGCGTCGTCGGAAAGCCGGACTTCGCATGGCCGCGCCGCAAAGTCGCCGTCTTCGTGGACGGCTGCTTCTGGCATGGCTGCCGCTGCAAATACCTGCCGAGTACGCATAAGGCCTTCTGGCGCGACAAGATCGAAACCAACAAGCGCCGCGACCGCCGCGTCGCTCGAACGCTCAGGCGAGAGGGATGGAAGGTGATAAGGATTAAGGAATGCGCCGTTCGGAAACCCTCGACGCTGACGCGAATCGCCAAGGCAACCCTGCAACCGTTTGGCCGGCGACCGACCAACTCAACTCCTCACACACAATGGCCGGGGCGCTGAACCTACAGTTGTTTTCCATCTCGGGTAAGGTACGGCCCGTATTGTTTGCAACGGTGTTTGGTGACAGGTTTCGGGTGTAACACTGGGAAAATACTATGGATTACCTGACTGTAGCGGGAATCATTGTAGTGTGCCTCGCCTTGGGAGCCTTGGTAGCGTTGTCTCTCCGACCCAAAATCAACGCGGCAGAGCTGCAGAGAACCATCGAGCGACAACAGACGCAGATTCGGGATGTAACGGCTCTCTATGCGGAAGAAGCGGGCAAATCCGAGGAACTTGCGGCTCGCGTATGGTGTCAAGAAAATCGCCCTCCTGTAACCTGATCGGACAACTGCGATGGTAGCTGCCTACAACCTATCGACATCCTTCATCGCCGTGCTGTTTTTATACCTGTGGTACACCGAGCGCCGTCGTCGTCGCGCCGTTGAGAAATCAATGGCAGACGAGCAAGCAATCACTACGAAAGAACAAATGAACAGCGACAACCTCCGAGTTGAGGTCGACCGGAGCCACGCACACATTGTCGTTCTCGAAGAACGCCTCCTTGAAGTGCAAATGAATACCGATTTCGTGCGAATCAGGATTGATATTCTGGAGGCGGCGAACAAAACTCTCGAGAGTTCGTTAGAAACTGTGACGAAGAACCGTAATGAATGGGTGAGCTATACACGCAAGCTTGAACCACTGTTTTTTTCGGCGGCGTTCGCAAGCGGGCAGGACGGCGCTCGCAGCGCCGTCCTGACCCAAGAAATCGACATATTGCGACCGCAGATCGATGCTCTCGCTGCGTTGCTGGTCAGCTGTGAGGACGAGAAGCGTTGGAGAGAACTCCTCCACGACGTCATCAGTTTGGTCTCGAGGTTATCGCTACGCCGACCAACCGGCCTAGCGTCTACGTGATCAACAACGACTACGACACCCACCTTCGGGTTTGAAAATGAGCCAAAGCAGGTAGCCCCTAGCCGTCTGCTTCCTTAGCTATTTCCGTCAGCTTACGCGATAGGGTTTGCATCTCACGTATTCTCGCTTCCCGCTGCTCATAATCCGCCGTTCCCTCTCGAACGTGGTGGATGCCAAATTGCAATGCTTCTTGCAGTGTCGCGATGTCAGCCTTCGTCAATTTCATCTCGTCATCCCTTTCCACTTCCAGCATGGTAGTCTTCTCCACAAAGCAGCTCATGGGTGGAATTCGAAATTTCGGCGAACAACAAGGGCACGCTCCTCCCCTTCGCATTGTTGATAGCGATGCACCCGCACCAATGCGCCAAGAGCTTTTGGCTGTGATCTACGAGTTGCTTCTTCAAGGCGGTGCGGCTCTCAACGAGAACATGATCTATTATGGAATCGAGCAGATGCTTGGCGTTCAAGCCGCCGGGAATCCGATGGCCGGTTGGAGGCAACGTCTTGGACGCGACCTGGGAAACGCTGATTGGGTTCGAATCTATGACATTATCGCTTGGACCTGGGGCCAGTTTCAGCGCGTGCATTTGAACGAATCCTTTCGTCACAACATCAATCAGGTGTTGGCCGCGCACGGTGTCGTTTGGGACTTAGGTGAGGACGGTCGTCTGCATCGCGTCGTCCCCGCCGCCGCGCAAGTAGAAATTAACACAGCGTTCGCAGAGCTAAGCGTTCCGCAATACGCTCCCGCTCTAGTGCTCTTCAATGCCGCGAGAGATGCCTACGACGATCGTCCTCGGCGGGACCGGGACGCCTGCGCGAACATCTTTGATGCAATGGAATCAGTAGCCAAAATCAAATACGACAGGCCCAACGACACGTTTGGTCAAGTGAAGAATCACCTCGAACTGAATCACCTGTTGCGCTCCGAAGTCATCGAAATTCTTACTGCCTTGAACGCTCTACGGAATCACAACTTCGGCCATGGCATGAACGTCCACTTCAACCTGACCGCGGCCGAAGTGAATTTTACCTATCTAACGTGCATCGCATCTATCCTACTCTTGGCGTAGGTTAGATGAACTGCTCGCGGCGATCTGTCCCGTTGGTCCACGTGTCCTCTAACGCCGTTACTTTGAGGGTATATTCCCAGTGGGGCTGACCGTGGATAACCTCAGCAAGAAAATTCGTTCGAAAATCATGCGCTCGATAAGAAGCGCGAACACACGACCGGAACTGCGCGTCCGCCGCACGGTCTATTCGTTGGGATACCGCTATCGGATCACCGGATCGAAACTGCCCGGCAGGCCCGATTTGATTTTCCACTCACGGCGGAAGGTGATTTTCGTACATGGCTGCTTCTGGCACGTTCACAAACGCTGCTCGCTGTCGCATATTCCGAAGTACGAATACTGGCGCAAAAAGCTAGCCCGAAACGTAGCGCGGGACCGTGTAACGCTTCGCGCCCTTAGGCGGTCTGGATGGAAGAGCCTCGTCCTGTGGGAATGCGAGCTTTCACAACTCGAGCTCGTGACCCGCAAGATATCGTCTTTTCTGGGTCCTGCCGCGCCTAAGATTGCGACTTGACCGGCCCTTTGTCCCCGTAGCAACATAAGCGTACTTTGGCCTGGCGCATCGCCTGCTGATCGAGGCATACTCTGTTTCGACGACTGTTGACGGATGAGCAGTCGAACGGACGTATCCTTGACGAAAAAGCCTGTTTTTGTGGACGTTTTCGCCGGCTGTGGAGCACTTTCACTCGGGCTAATGCAGGCGGGATTGCAGGGTAAGTTCGCTATCGAGCGTGACAAGTTTGCATTCGCGACGCTCCAGGCGAATCTCCTTTCCGGCGCCCGGCAGTTCAAGTTCGATTGGCCTCGCTGGCTCCCGCAGGAACCAACCTCGATAGCAACCGTCCTTCGAAATCATCACGACAAGCTCGCGGCACTTGAGGGCGAGGTCGACGTATTGGTAGGTGGGCCGCCTTGCCAGGGCTTTTCGAGCGCTGGACGACGCAAGCATGACGATCCGCGGAATAAATTGTTCTCCTCGTACCTCCGATTGGTGGATATTCTACGGCCGAAAGTCGTCCTGATCGAGAACGTCCGCGGATTTACACTCGATTTCACTTCGACCTCTGGAGTGAAGAATTATTCGCGCCGACTTAGGGACAAATTATCCGCGCGATATAACGTGTTCGAAGAACTACTTGACCTGTCCCAGTTTGGAGTGCCTCAGCTTCGCACTCGCTACTTCCTCATCGCCATTGACGCTGCGCTATCGGCCGCCAATCCATTCGGTCTTCTCCGCGAACAGTTGCCTACCTTCCTTCGTTCCCTGCGACTAACTGCTCCTGTAACATCATGGGCCGCAATCTCCGACCTCGAAATTTCGCGCGGCGGCAAGCAGGCATCGAGCGACACGCCTGGATTTGACGAGATCAGGTACACAAATCCGCGCACGCAATTCCAGAAGGTTATGAATGCTGGGGCGACGCAACTAACAGACGTTCGCCTAGCGCGTCATTCTGCAGAAATTACGGAACGGTTTCAGGAAATTATAGAGATTAGCCACGCCGAGGGTCGGTTAAATACGAGCATCAGCAAGGAGCTTCGCGCTCAGTTCGGCCTGCGCAAGATGGCGCTGCGTGTACTTGACCCGGATCGTCCATCACCGACTGTCACAAGTCTACCGGACGATCTCCTGCACTACAGCGAGCCGAGAGCGCTCACCGTCCGGGAGAACGCCCGATTGCAGAGTTTTCCAGACTGGTTCTCCTTCAAAGGGAAGTACACGACTGGAGGGCACCTGCGTAAGAAAGAGGTCCCACGCTTTACGCAGGTAGCGAATGCTGTGCCGCCCCTTGTCGCGAGGGCATTCGGCGGGATGCTAGCCACCCTGTTTAGTACCCGCCGGCCCAGTTTGAGAAGAATCGGCCTCCGCCGGAGATCTGAGCGCGGCCAACAGCGTGTAAAAATCTTGGCGGAAGCCTAAGATCAGCCGCCGAAGCTCGCGCAGTTCCTTTACGCCCAATTCCTCGCCGGCCGCATTCAATACGGTCCGTGATTTGCCTTTCAGGGCAGGTAGAACATGCGCCATCGTATTGCGCTCTGGAACGACAGCCTTGATGTATTTGCCTAACGCTGCCCCACTGTTGGCGTGAGCCTTTAGCGCGTCGCCCTCCACCAAGCCCTTCAGCATTCGCAGTCGATCATTCGACGTGAAATATACGTGGGCTTCCAACACCGCAGGCATGCTCGCATTCGCCTGAATCTTTTCGACTTGCTTTGCCCATTGCTTCAACTTCTCTTGAACGCGTTCGAGAGCTTCGGCCAAAAGCGCTTCCTGGCCTTTGGCGTCGAGTTTTTCATAAATCAAGAGCAGGCACTCGTTCACCGTATGATCGATGTCACAAGTTGCTCCCATTACGATTCCGCGCGTATGATCGAGGTCGAGTACCTTCCTGATAAGCGATTCGAAAATATCCTCTACTTCGGGAATAAGTTCCTCACGGCTCGCACAATAGACACCCTCGATACCGTTGTCGAAGACCAGTTTCCGAAGTTCGGCTGCGGGTTTTCGAGCCGAATAGAAGACTATGTCCCTGTAGGGCGCGGCCTCGCGAATCTTCGCGATTACATCTTCGCCGTGTACATTCGCCCCCAGGTCCCAATCAACCAACACGAGGTCAATTTCGTCCGCAAAGACGCCGTCACCGAGAATCGTTGTCACTTCATCGAGTGATTTGCATAGCGTCCGCTTGAACAGGAACCCTTCCTCTTCCATCTTCCGGGTCAACGGGACACTTTGCGCTTCGACGGCGTCCGGCTGATCATCAACCCACAGCACGTTAAAATCGAGCCTCATGATGATTTCTTTCCGGAGACTATCCTGATAAGGAACGACGCGCCCTTCCCAGGGGCGCTTTCCTCAAGTTCTATCGTCCCGCCCATCTCACCCAACACCTGACGCACGTGGTATAACCCCAACCCCGAACCTTGGGTTGTCGTATAGCCCATCTCGAAAATTCGATCCTTATCGCCGCCGGTCGTGACGCCGCGCCCGTTGTCGGTCACGCGAATCGACAACGTATTCTTGTCGGCCGGGGATAGCTGGAACTTGATCCATGAGGCCTTCGCCTTCCTCGAATTGCTGACGAGGTTATCAATGATGATCGAAGCGTCGATAGGCTTGAAACGCAGCTTTAGGCCAGGGTGGTCGTTCTCAACCCGAATTTGCAGGCGGGCACTACCCGATGTGCGTGCGATCTGGTTGATGTAATCCTCGATGAAACCCGCCACATTCGTTTCAATCTTCTCCGAATCCAGCTGGAACGTCGCCTTCGCTGCAAATCTAGCCACGGCGAGGACTTTGCGATTCAGGAACGCCATCTGTTCAAGCGCCTTCAGCATCACATCCCTTGGAACAACCTTCTTATCGGCAGTTTCCGACAGCAAATTCTCGATTTGCTGCGCGATGTCGACAGCGTAGATCGTGACCTGATGATGCAGGTTCAATATGGTCGCGGTGTCAACATTCACAATCGACTCAAGAAAATGCGACCGCCGTCGCTCGGAGTCTGCTTCGGTCTTAGCTTGCTCGGCTGCCGTCTCCGCGGTTTCTGCCCTTTCCACCGCAGCTTCGGCTGCCGCGCGTTCGCGGTCCGCGGCTTGGCGGGCATCCGCTTCGGATCGCCGAAGTTGTTCGAATCTCTTCTCCGCCGCAGTGAGCTTCGCAAGAAACGTTTTGTCCCGAGTCTTCTCCGCTATCGCCCTGAGGCTGACCAAAGACCCTTCGAAATCACCCGACCGCTCGTTGAGAAGACTGACGAGTTCCTTGTTGTACTCGAGCAACTCGATCTCATCGTTGTCCACAAGATTTGCTACAGCGGCGGAGACGCGGGCACGGCCTGGGTCTGTCCGCAACCTCGATAGGTCGTCAACGTTCGCATCACCCTTGTCCGCCCAGGAGACCGGTACAACGTATTTCTCAAGTCGTTTGAGGCAATGCTCCATCACCGCCTTTTGCAGCTGTTTTACTGCCGGCGTATCGATCAAGCCCTGGTTGCGACTAGAAGCTTCCTGGAAATCCTCGTCCGAGCCGTAAACATCCACTCGGCCAATGATTTCGCGCGTGCCCAGGAAGCGGGCATACCCTTGCTGTTTCCGCCGGTTGAATCCGAACCAGTCGTCGTTCTCATTCCCGATGGGATATACGCGGAATCCGTTGCGAAAGACGAACACGGAGCCGAACTGGACGGACGGCAATCCGATCCGTCTCGCGAATGTCACCTTTGCGGACTGGTTCAGGTAGTAGATTTCACATTTGAAGTCAGAATCCTTCAGGTCTTTGTAAGGATTCGGTTCTCGAATTTTATAGATCAACTCACCGCGATCGGTAAGCGTCGTGTGGATGGAGCCCTCCGAAATCGACACTTCAATGAACGTCGTCTTGTCGCGGAGTTTTGAGAAGATAAAATTGCCCACCCGACCATTGACGACGTCTTTTGCAAGGGCTTCCGACCCGTTCTTGCCAGCCTTTCCCTCTTCTGCTTTGTCAGCAGCTTCTTCATCAGGCGCCGTGATAAGAATCCGGAATGGGTCACCCTTGTCCCCGAATGGGTTGATAAGTTTTGCGAGAGAAGCCTTCAGTGACAGCAACCTATCTCGGTCCCAGGATCGCCTAAGCTTCTTGATCTCGATTACAGTGCCGTGCTTCAGGTCCGCGCCAAATTTGCGAAGTTCGTCGGGGAGGCGGAAGCCATTCGTTTTGGTGTACGTGACAGGAACCTGTTCAAAGTGTTCTTTGTCGCTTTTCTCGAAACGCTCCCAATTCACGGTGAGGTTGTGGACGGGACCGGATTTCTCTTTTTTCGGGCGCGTTTGAATGAGAATTTCGTGGCCCAGGCGATCCGACGAAAACCTGCCGATTCCTTTGCTGCCTGCGTAATGGCGATCCGCAGCTACGTTGCGAAAATCTGCGTCCTGATTCGCCTCTCGTTTACCGGAGTAGGCGACGAACAGCCATTTGTCATTCAAGTCGTCATACGACATGCCGGAGCCATCGTCGGCCACAACGACACTGTCGTCGCCAAAGTACAGGTGGACCGTGCCCGCCCCGGCGTCAAAAGAGTTTTTTACAAGCTCGAAAATCGCGACTTCATCCTCAGTAATGAGCTGGCGACCCAGGACTCTTTTCAGGCCCGTGCTGACATCGAAGTGCAGGGTTGTCGATCCTGCGGAAGATCCGCTTGGGCTGGTTTTGGGACTCACCGAGGCAGCATATCACTATCAAAAATGCGGCGGGAACGTCAAATCCGAAAGCTCACGCTAGTCGGTTACGCGTAGAACAGACTTCCAGCCAGCGCCCTTGGCTGACCTGCGACAGTCGTCATGATAATTCCGGTTGGCCTTGAACCCGCAGGTTGGGGACCTTGAGAAACTTCCCATGACGACCTTGCGGTTTCTAGCCCCTCCTAACCCCTTTCGACCGGATTCCACTTGCCGTCGATAAGCCAGGGTTTCCGCAAGCTTGGGTCCGTTAGGAAATTGCTGATATAGGTCAAAACCATTTCATCGGGCATCTCCCAATCACCGTCCATGATCGCGATGAGTTGCATATCGGCAGCCGCTCTGCGAAGGGCGGCTGCCATTTCACTGTGTTTCATTGCCACCCTCCCTTTCTTTCTTCCAGACCTGTTTCTTCGCTAAACCATACCTGCCGAAAGCTCCGAGCATGCCGCAGACGGTAGCATGGATGCAGAACGAAGTTCTACGCCCCGAGATTGCTACCGCACTTCGGAAGAAAGCCAAAAACCACAATTCAAACTGCTGAGCTTCCACCGGAACTGTCCTTTCTCCCAATTGCCCTTCCCGCGGAAAGATTGCGCCTAGACCGCCCGCTCCTCCTGTCAAGGGTCTCCGCTTCGCTCCGATGAACGCGAAACCCACGCGCCCTTGACAGCGCGGACGGCTAGGCGCCGGGGACCGCTAGGAAGCGCATTTGTTTTCTATGCACCGCTCCGCGTTGCCTCGAAAGCAAAAATCAAAACCCTCCAAAAGGAGTTCTCATGCAGCAAACCAGACAACAACCGTTGTTTTCACTCGGTCAACTCGTCGCCACACCCGGCGCGTTGGCCGCTCTCGAAAAGGCAGGGCAAGGACCGCTGGACTTCCTCACGCGTCACGTTCAAGGCGATTGGGGCGACCTGTGCGCAGAAGACCGCCGGGAAAACCAATTCAGCTTAGAACGGGGATTCCGGCTCTTGAGCAGCTATCGAACCCTTGCCGACGTGAAGCTCTACGTCATCACCGAAGCCGACCGCTCCGTCACCACGATTCTTTTGCCGGAAGAGTATTAAACGCTTCGAGAATTCAGAAAGTCGGAGTAGGAATCATGTTTGCACACAACCCCCTCCACGGATCCGGACGAGCGGGATTCCCGCATCCGGCTCTTGCCTTAGGTGATGACGCCCATG
>Ga0209006_10007159_pt1 | contig 10077 bp, 8 predicted proteins | sample JacPin_JW_Ref_O2_FD_188567 | JGI IMG/M metagenome (GOLD analysis project Ga0209006, IMG submission 188567) | Forest soil microbial communities from Algoma, Ontario, Canada - Jack Pine, Ontario site 1_JW_Ref_O2 (SPAdes) (version 2) | ecosystem: Environmental > Terrestrial > Soil > Boreal...
GGAGGAGGTTCCGAGACTTGTTAAGGGGGAGAGACGTGCAAGAACTAAAAGAACTGCAACGGCAAGGGATGAGCATCCAGGCGATCAGCGAGCTGACCGGCTGGGACCGCAAGACCATTCGCAAGTATATGAAAGCGGCGGGGGTGGCGCCGGAATATGGTCCACGTGCAGCGCAGCCGAGCAAGCTCGACGCGTTTAAGCCGTACTTGCAAGAGCGCCTGCGTGCCGGTGTGTGGAACGCGCGGGTGCTGCTGCGCGAACTGCGTGAGCGGAACTTCACTGGTAGCTATACGATTCTGACGGACTGGTTGCGGCCGCAACGCAGTTCGGCACAAGTCGTGGCCGTGCGGCGCTTCGAGACGGCACCGGGCAAGCAGGCGCAAGTGGACTGGGGGCATCTGGGCACGCTGGAGGTGGCCGGGCAGGAACAGAAGTTGCACGGTTTCACTTTCACGCTGGGTTACAGCCGCAGGATGGTGGCGGAAGCGGCGTTGGATCAGAAGCTGGGCACGCTGCTGCGGCTGCACGAAGCGGCGTTCCAGCAGATCGGGAGTGCCGGAAGAAATTCTCTACGATCGCATGAAGACGGTGTGGCTGGGGACGGACGAGCGGGGCGAGATCGTCTGGCACCAGGTGTTTCTGGACTTCGCGCGCTACTGGGGATTCACACCGCGCCTGTGCCGGCCGTGTTCGTCGAAGAAAAACCGCGCCTGCTGCCATTACCCATCGAACCTTTCCGCTACTACCAATACGGAGAACGGGTCGTCCATCTGGACGGTTGCGTGGAAGTGGAGGCCGCGTACTACGGCTTGCCGCCGGGATGGATCGGGCGGCCGGTGAAGGTGCAATGGGATGAGCTGCATGTGCGCATCCTGCATCCCGGCACCAGCCAACTTCTTCGCAAGCACCTACGCCAGAAACGAGGCGGATATCGCATCCAGGAAGAAGACCACCCAAAGAAAATGCCGCTGAGCACGCCGGAACGCGGATCGGCAAGCTCTGCCAGTTGATCTATCAGCGGCAAGCAGAGACCGGCGTCCGCCGCATCTTGGGAATGCATTCCCTGATTAAAAAAATACGGAGCGGCGGCGGTCGAAGACGCCTGCGCCACCGCTCTCGACATCGGCGTGTATGAATATCGCTTCGTGCGCCATTATCTGGAGCGCCGCCCACACCCGCAAATGTTTTTACGGCAGATCGATCCCCTGATTCGCGAGCTCACCGAGTATCGCGACTTCATTAATCTCAAAAGGAGCAACCAGAATGAATCTGATTGAGTTAAATCGTTCCTTACGGCAACTGCGTCTCGGCGGCACCGCGGCGGTGCTGGAGACGCGCCTGCAGCAAGCCCAAGCGGAACCGATGGCCCCCATCGACTTCCTTTCCTGCCTGGTATCCGATGAACTGACTCGTCGCGGGGATCGACTGCTGGAACGGCGCCGGAAACAAGCGCAATTTCGCGATCCGCAGGTTACGCTCGACAACTTCGATTTCAACTTCAACAAGAAGATGAATCGGAGCCTGGTCTTCGATCTGGCGACGGCCACGTTCATCGCTCGCCGCGAATATGCACTTTTCCTAGATTCACTTAACATGTACTACCGAAACCCATAACATTCTTATTCCAACTACGACGAGAATCGAGCAAAGCACTTTTTTGAAGCGCTCGGAAGGAAGATATTTAGTAAGATGGGCGCCCAGGAGTCCCCCGGGTATTGATCCCATGAGAACATAACCTACTAACGCTAGGTCGACATTGCCAAATCCGAACTGAAGAAAGCCCGTGAGACCCGCTAGCAGTACGGCATGAACAATATCCGTCCCCACTATAGTTGCCGGAGGATAACCATAGAACACAAAGAGCGATAACAAAATTATGCTGCCAGAGCCGATGGACGTAACACCAACCAATATACCCGCAACAAATCCAATCAGCGGGATGCCTAGACTAACCTTGGTGTTGCGTATGCCCTCAGGATTCATCTGAAGGACAGGCGGACGTCGCTTCCGCATATAGGCAATGGAAATTACAATCAGTAAGACCGAGATCACGACTTGTAGAATATGATTAACCGCGGCCCCATAATGGGCGTGAATACCCGATAAAAGTAGAACTCCCAAAAAAGCGCCAGGGATGCTGCCGTACGCCAGATTAAGAGTCAGGCGCAAGTTGACATTTCCGCGAAGCCAATGCACGCTGCCAGCGCCTATCTTCGTGACGCAGTTGATCACCGCATCGGAACCGACAGCGACGATGGGGGGAACGCCCAAAATTGAAATCAGCAGCGGCAGTAATACCATGCCACCACCAATTCCAGTCAATCCGACGAGTATTCCCGCGATCAGGCCAACGACAACTCTTTCTGATATGGCACTTGCATGCACAACTTAATTCCCGCCACTAAAAAGCGCAATCCGTACAAAACAGCAAGCATACCCGAGTGAGCTGATCGATTACGGTCAACACAAGAAACCAACGGTTAATCCACAGCACGTCGCTCACGAATTCCATGTTCCATCACCGGTTCAGAGGCGTCGTGTCGTGGCACGCGTTGTCGGCTCGCCTCGTGCTTGCGATATCATTAAGGCGTTCTAATATTACACCCGGTAGATCGCTCCTCGTCCAGGCGCAATCGTCTGGCTTCAAGAATACCGCGAGCCGGCTATATCTAGACCGCCGCCCACGACTAGCCGCCGGCCCCTCAGGTGCGTTCGCAACCCCTCCTGCGGAGCGCGATGGGCTTCGTAGCGAAGCCTCAAGCGCTGAATCAGAACTGGCCTCGACACTCGGGCTCGGTTTTCCTACTAAGCGGGTTGCGCCCAGCGCGCCAAAACGCCATGGTGTCGATGCTTCGCATTTTGTCAGAGGATGTCCGTCAACAGCATATGCGGGTTGTTCATTCCGTTACTCAATTATCCGGAGAAAGTTCATCCGTGATCCTTAGGGGTTCTGATTTATCATTGGCCCCGCCAGTCAAAACGAATTCCCAAAACTCCCTTTTCCCGACGACCGAGAAGTGTATAGGCCTTCAGGGCGTCATCAGGTGAGAACGTATGAGTACAAAGTCCGTCTAGCCTAATCTGCCCGCTCGAAACTTTTTCAAAAAACATTCTCGATACATCGTGGCCAGTCCACTGGCCGTAAGTATTGTGGTCATGTACCCCTGTCACCGTAATAGCGCGTAAAAGTACATCTGAGGTTAAGCGCCAGCTATGGGGCGATCCAGGGTCACCAATAAGCACCACTTTTCCGTAGTCGGCAACTACACCTAGTGCCCAAGCAAGTACATCAATGCTGTCGGTGCAGTCAAGAACTACTTGTGGTTTTCCCCCAAGCGTCTTTTCGATGTCTCTAGATGAGTAGTTATACGAATGACCGTTCAAGATGACAGTGGCACCTCCCGCTTTCGCCGCATTTGACCGCAATGGATCGCTTGTCACAATTCCCACTGTGCTTGCGCTTCCGAGTGTCACCCAGCGGATCACCATCTGTGCGATTGGGCCGCCGCCAACAACCAAAACGCGCGTTCCCGACTTCACTTCGGCTGCGCATGTGGCAAGTAACCCTATCTTGCCGAGTGCAAACCAAACCGCATCTTCAAAAGTGATAGAATCCGGAATTGGAACACACGCGTGTAGTCCGACTACGTGGTGGGATGCGTGCGGAGCCCGAATCGCAATACGCTGCCCCAAGTTAAGGGGCGAGACCTCGGGGCCAACCTCCATAATCGTTCCGACTGTTGCATAGCCAGGGAAAAAGGGATAACGCACCCAGCGGTCCCAGTGCGTCCCTGAATCAAATTGTCTTTGAAATATAGTACGCTCTGTTCCATTACTCAAAAGAGAATACTCCGAGCGCACCATTACTTTGGCCCCTTGCACTTGGGCTGCCTCAAATTGTTCTATGACCATGCGCTTACAGCCGTGAAAGACGATTCTTCTCATCTCAATTCGAAATATATTTAGATGCCGTAGCTAAGTCTTTCCGCGCCAAAATTCACAGCATGCTTATTGCATCTGCTTAGAGTATTCTCTAACAATATAGTCACACGTCCGAACAGTGATCGCCATCATCGTGAGTGTGGGATTCTGACATCCACTTGAGACCCAGCAAGCACCATCCGTGACGAAAATATTGGGGACGTCATGTGTCTGACAGTACCTATTGACAACACTTGTCTTGGGGTTTTTTCCCATTCGTGCCGTCCCGACTTCGTGAACGCACAATCCAGGTAAGGATAATTGTTGCGGCATTCTAACGTGCGCAGCACCAATGGCCTCCAGCATATCCGCTGCTTGCGCACAGGCGTCACGCCATAGTCCTAAGTCGTTATCGCACCAATCGGCTGTTATTTTTAAAATGGGAATCCCCCATTTGTCAGTATAGCTCCGATCAATTTCGACGAAATTTCCCTCACGCGCAAGACACTCACAATAGGAACGAAGCCTTACTTTGTAGCGACCAGCACGTCCGTGCGACGACCCTTCACGGCCATTTTGGGCTTCGTTGTCGAGGAAGCTCTCGCCCTGGAATCCGTAACCTCGGATAAAGTTATTTGTAGCAATCTCCGTTAGGTTGCGGAATCGCGGAATGTAAACGCGATGACGCTGGTAAGAGTCCGCAGAGATTTCATTAATTTTCACTTCTATCGTGCCTATAGCGCCCCCGCCGAAAACGTGATCCATGAGATAGCGACCTAATTTTCCGCTAGAATTACAGATATCGGAATTCAGCAGCAGACGGGTAGATTCAAGAGTAGAGGCGCAAAGCACTACAATTCTCGATCGTATCTGCTGTGAAGCTCCAGTCAAACGATCGACGTAGACAACCCCGATCGCCTTGCCGCCGTTCATAAGAATTTTGCTCGCGACCGCATTAGTAACCATCGTTAGCCGACCTGTACTTGCCGCATCGGAAAGGGCAGTCCAAGGACTTGAAAAGTGCGACAATTCGAATCGACCCGTGAGAGACTTTGTCCAGTAAAAACAGCGTTGGCTTTTGTTCTGGGCATGGGTCATGACTGCTAGACGAGAAGGAGTAACTACACGTCCGAACTTTTCCCTGATCGAATCACGTAGTATTGCGCTGGAGAAATTGGTTCTCGTAGTTGCAATCGGCGAGAAGATACTGTCGGGAACCTGCGAGAGATGCTCAGGAATTCCTGTTACTCCAATATAGCGTTCTACTTCTTCGTAGTACGGGACAAGATCCTGATAAGAGATAGGCCAATCGTCTCCATAGCCGTCACGACTGGCAGCTTTGAAGTCGAGATCGCTCATTCGATAGCATTGTCGTTCCCAGGCAAGCAATCGGCCACCTAGTACCCGCATCCGGATCCAGCGGTACGGTTTAACCTGTGTATATGGATTTTCAAAGTCATTAACGAACCATTTATATTTCGATTTCCGGCAGGCATAGCAACTCACTTGGATCGGACGCTGAGCGGAAATTTCTGGCGTAGGTCGAGAAAACCGTGGCTCCCGGGCGCCGTTGTATTCTGTAAAATCGGATTCCACGGTCGTTTCGCCTGCCTCAAGAAGAACCACCTGCATACCAGCTTCGGTCAGTTTCTTTGCCGCCCACCCTCCAGTGGCCCCGGAACCGATAACGATTGCGTCGAAAAGTTCAGGTCGTTTCAGGATCTGTAACATTGTGCCCGCACTGTACAATAAGTATCCAATCTTCAGAAATCTGAAAGACGTCGAATTCGCCCTAAAGCCATGGGCGGCTTAAATGGCCTCGTCACGGGACCGAGACGTACATTCGTTTTGCTGCCCCAAGTCAGTTAGCAACACGCGGTATTCTCATGCTTTAGTGTCTGCTGTTTATCCAAATCTGTCTCAAAGGTTCAAGACCAAACGTCGGATCATTATTCTCGTCACCTTCATAGAATCGGTCTGAACTGATGTTGGGAACCAATTTGTTTCGCAGCCGCGCAATTTCACTAGAATTCGAAGACAAGCTATACGGCCCGGGAATAATCTGCTTCCCGAAATTTACGTAAGCGTTAATTAATATGAGCCACTTACGAACCAATTCCCAATGAGGGTAGTTTTGGGAGCATATAGCCGCTAGAATTCGTGGATCCCTAAGTGGCGCACGTCCGTTATTCTCCTTGAAATATTTGGCAAAGCGTGCGGACTCAACGTGGAATCGGTAGCCTCGCTGTTTCAATAACTCGGCGCGGGACTCGAGCTCTGCAATTATCCCACCCGTCCACTTAAAATGGTGAACTTGCACCAATACCTCGCTAATCGGACAACCTCTTCCATTCCAGGCGAGATGTTGGCCTACGCAAACGTCCACGTCGCTCCTAGCAAGCACTACCTTCCGAGGATCTGCCGCACCTATGGGGTACGATAAAAAAGCGCCGACAGGGAACTGGTCCCATAAAGGCAAACGAGGATCAATTTCGGGAAATCGCCCGTCCGCAGCGATTCGATCTACCCAGCAACCATAGACATAGTGAAATCCCTTCTTGTCGCATATGCTTTCCAATTCAAGCAATGGAACTGGGTAAACCTGAAGCTCATCCTGATCCGCGAGGATATGCCAGTCTTTCGGATATGCTTGTCGGCTTTCTCTATAGGTTCGGCGCAGAACTTCAAGCCAATTGCCAATCACAACTGCGGCAATCGGAACTCCTAAATCCCTGGTAACTGCGCGTATTTCGTCCAAAACAGGATCACCTTCTTGAGACAAATGCGCGTTAATTAGGAACGAACGGATTCCGAGCTTTTGGTAGTGTTCAAGCATTGGTCGAAGCGTGGCCACATTTCGGCCTCCGACGAGGGTATTCAGATGTATCATCAGAAAATCTGCCTTGTTCTGGGCGCTGAATTTATCTTGGTTTGACGTTCGGCAACCGTCAGCGTATATGCGCTGGACTCATAACGAGTATAAACCTGTCGAGCAACGCGCACGCAAGTGCTCCAACGACAGAAATTCCGTTTAAAATGAACGGCTACTGTTATTTGTTTATAGCTATAATAAATGTGTTAGTTAGATATATTATAATATATTATCTCCACCCACCTCAAGAGTTCGGGATGAGAACTACCTTGGGAACAGATCTAGACGCGCTCCAGGTCGCGCGTGCGCTCAGCGCGCCTAGAGGCTAAAATCGTTCCACAGTTAGGAAGGGCCCAGCAACATTTATATCAATTCAACGCCATTGCCGAACCTACCCGGGTTCGCGTGCCACGCATTTGCGAACACCAATACCAACACTGCCATCGAGTTGCTCGCTGAGGTCCGTGACCGCTTCCCCTTCGCCATTCAAAAGCCTGAAACCGATGACGGCTCTTCGTAGGGATCTCAGCTCACCTGGCGTCACTCTCATGTTTGAATCGCTAACAGCCACTTCTGTGCAGATGGCTCGGGGCCAATCGCAAAGTCGAACAGAACCACAAAACCGATTCTGAGTCAATCCATAGAGGTAGAAACTGCCGTCGTAAAAAACATAGTGCGGGGAATGCGGGCATTAGGTCCGGCCTCGTGTTCGAGAATATCGAAGACTCGAAGTCTTAAGCTTAAGGCGAGTCCCGGGCTGTCTTTTGTTGCATTTATATATCGGGCGAGTCCACGTTGATAGGCATTCTTGCAGTCAGAGCCGCTCCTTGAATACACTCAATCGATTGTTCGGCAAGCAGGTCTATTTTGGGGGTATTCGATGGAATGATTAAACCGCTGGTAAGTATTATCACTCCGACCAAAGGTCGGGAAAGGCTCCTTCCATCGATCTACTCATGTGTGAGGAGTCAGGACTGGCCAAACATCGAGTGGCTTATAGATGACGACGGGCCAACGCCCTCTGCTTTCTTGGGAGGTTCTACGGATATTCGGGTTAAGTACTATCACAGCTCTTCTCGACGTTCTGTCGGAACGAAGAGAAACCACCTCGTTGAGCGATCTTTGGGAGAATATATTGTGCATTTTGACGACGATGACTACTACGCCCCAAACTATATTTCGCAGCTCGTCTCATCGCTGGCTGAACGTAATGCGGAGTGCGTAAAGCTTTCGGGTTTTTTTATTTACGATAGAACTCATGAGCAGTTTTTTTACTGGGACCAAACAAAAGCTGAAGGTCTACACTTCGTCTGCAAGCGTGGTCAGCCGTGCCATTCGATCGAGATCTCCAGTCAGAACAGCTATAAGTTTTCGAAGTTTCGGCTTGGTTTTGGTTTCTCGTATGCGTACCGACGCAGTCTCTGGAATTGTGTGAAGTTTCCCGATATTAATTTCTCGGAGGATCTCTCATTTATGACAAAAGCTGCTGAATCACATTCCGTGATTTTGCTGCCCGACAGAGTGGGTCTTTGCTTGCACATAATGCACGGGGCGAATCTATCAGGGTGCTTTCCTCAGTTCATCATCCCATCCTTTTTAATGGATGTCTTTTTCCCGCAAGCTCGAGCCTATTTTGCAAATCTGCGCTGAGGTCGCCGGGAAAGCCGGATCCATCCATGCCCTTCGTTTGAACACCTCCCTCATTTGCGATCCAGAGCTGAAGCGGGAACGCATATTTTTAGGACGTCTCCTCATATTCCGCTCGCCGTCCACAACCAGGGTACCCCGAACTCGCCGGATCGACCGAGCCAGCACTCACACAACGATTATCTTTTCCACTATTCAATTTATTGACTCCCTTCGGAAATTCTGGTTGTATTATTCCGACATCAGTTCGAGTGTCATCTTTTCACAATGCCGGACCGTTGCGAGTGGGCCAAGCAGGTTATATGGCTCTTGAAGAAAGCGGATCGTTAATTCTGGAAAATCGCAATTGTGGCGACGACCAAACAATCGATTTCTATTTAACGATTCTCGGAGAGGGAGCTTCCTACTGTTTGTCGTCGAACCCCGACGAAAGAGGCTCTTCCAAAGAAGTCTTGCACATTTCTTTTTAAGGAAGAAGAGGGACAATCGGACGAAATTGTGATTAAAGTGCCCATCAAAGCCCGCTCGATTGCAACCGCCGAAGAGTTGTTTTCACCTAAACCAGCGTTGCCGAATCCGGTCAGACCAATTACTTCAGTAGCGTTTGTCACTGCGGATCGCCCCTCGGAGCTAGGACGAGCGATTGTCTCTTACACCGAGAACTTTGCCGCTCATGGAAGACAAGTTCAGTTGGCTATATTTGACGATTCGAAATCTCACATTTCGATGGATTCGTGTCTATCGACTGCCCGGAACTGCATCAAGAATTACAGGGTGCGCTATGCGGGAGGTCGCGAAAAGCGATTATATATAAGGCATTTAGCGAGAGCTGGAATCGCCCCGGAAATCGCCCGCTTCGCGCTGCTTGGTGAACGGGATGGCAATTTGTGCACGGCCGGAGCTAATCGCAATGCCGCTCTGCTCGATACAGTAGGTGAACATATTCTTTGTGCTGACGACGACACCATCTGCAGGTTGGTGGCTCACCCCGAACGTAATCAAGAGTTGAAATTGCAATGTGGCGGCAATCCGCGCGAAATGTGGTTTGCCAGTAACCGTGAGGGACTTTTTCACGACGCCAAATGGGGACAATACGACCTCCTTCGAGAACATGAGTCCATTTTGGGATACACAGTGTCCGAACTTGCGGCTCGGTTCCCGGCGGGATGCGTCCAGGTCGACGGTAAATGCCGTGCTCTTCATTATTCTCTTGCAGATGGCTCCGGAAGTGTAGCGGTTACTATGAGTGGCGTGGTCGGTGACTCCGGGAGCTATGCAGCAACTTGGCTCTTAAGTTCGCATGGCGCTACTCGCCGTCGGTTTCTCGGTGACGAAGTGACTTTTAGGTGCGCGCTTCAAAGTCGCGAGGTTTTGGGCGTAGTCCGCTCATTATCAGTAACTCACTCTGCATTTTGTATGGGCACCAGTCTAGCCATGGCCAACCGAGATACCCTTCCACCATTTTTCCCCATAGGCCGAAACGAAGATGGAGTGTTCGGAATTTTGCTTAAGTCGGTCAGCCGTAATGCTTTTGTAGGACACATTCCGATCGCCATTGCTCACGATCCAGCGGAAGCAAGGCACTATCAACCTTTTCCAATGTTTCGAGTTTCTGACTTGATTATTTGCCTGATCTA
>Ga0209006_10007160_pt1 | contig 10076 bp, 7 predicted proteins | sample JacPin_JW_Ref_O2_FD_188567 | JGI IMG/M metagenome (GOLD analysis project Ga0209006, IMG submission 188567) | Forest soil microbial communities from Algoma, Ontario, Canada - Jack Pine, Ontario site 1_JW_Ref_O2 (SPAdes) (version 2) | ecosystem: Environmental > Terrestrial > Soil > Boreal...
GACCATGACCCAAATCAAATTTGGTACCGACGGTTGGCGCGGCCTAATTGCCGATGATTTCACCTTTGAGAACGTGCGGCGCGTGGCGAGTGCTATCGCCGGATATGTGCTCAAACATGAAGACCCTACTCACGGAGTCGTGATCGGCTACGATACGCGTTTTCTCTCTGAGAACGCGGCGCGCATCGTTGCCGGAGTGATTGTTGCAGCCGGAATTCCAGTGCAATTGGCAAACGATTCGCTCCCCACCCCTGCCGTCTCTTACAACGTGAAAAAGCAGGGTGCGGCGGGCGGAGTCATGGTTACGTCGAGTCATAATCCCTGGAACTGGAATGGGGTGAAATTTAAAGCCAAGTTTGGCGGATCAGCCACGCCCGCGATTATGAAGTTGATCGAAGATGAACTCGCCGCCGGTGCGGCCCCCGTAGCGAGTTCACCTGCGAAAATCGACGAGGTTGATTTGAAGCCCGCTTATGTCGCAGCCGTTTCGGAATTTGCCGATCTTGCCTTGATTAGCAAAGCGAATTTCAAATTTGCTATTGACTCCATGTACGGTTCGGGGCGCGGAGTTCTTGCGGGAATATTTGACGCACACGGTATCCAATATGTGGCGATTCGTCAGGAAGTGAACCCGCTTTTCCCTGGCATCAATCCTGAGCCGATCATGCCTCACCTCGCGCTATTGCAGGAAACAGTGGTGAAAGAAAAGTGCCACGCCGGCCTGGCAACGGACGGCGATGCCGACCGCATCGGCGCGGTCGCAGAAGACGGTAGCTTTGTCGATTCGCACAAGTGTATTTCGGTGCTGCTGCATTGGTTGCTGGTGCGCAAGAAGTGGCCGGGCGATGTGGTTCGCGCCTTTAACACGACAGGCATGATCGATCGAATCGCCGCTAAATACGGACGCAAACTGCACGAGACTTCCATCGGCTTCAAGTACGTTGCCGACCTGATGATGGAACACGAAATATTGATTGGTGGAGAGGAATCCGGCGGCATCGGTTACGGTCGCTTTATTCCGGAGCGCGACGGTATTCTCAACGCGCTACTTCTGGCGAATGTGATGGCGGAAGAAGGCAAACCGCTTGGGCAGTTAGTCAACGATTTGCAGCAAGAGTTCGGACCGCACTACTACGGGCGGCGCGACCTACACGTTTCCGACGAGCTCAAGAATGGAGCCATCGTTCGCGCCGGCGATCCGAAAACTACGAAGCTCGGCAGGTACGCCATCCTGCGCAAAGAGAATCGCGACGGCGTCAAGTTTTATCTGGATGCCCCTAAGAATGGCAACGGCGCCGATGCCTGGGTGTTATTCCGCGCGTCGGGCACTGAACGGATGTTGCGCTGCTATGCCGAAGCCGCCACGCCCCAACTCGTGGAAGAAATTCTTGAAAACGGCGAGAGATTTGTCCGGCAGACTTAGTCACTCCTTCAGCAAGCGACAACTTACCTGGTTGAAGTGCGAGTAATGCGGGTATAATCTCGCCTGCTTTCAGCACGAGTGGCGGAGGAAGCTATATGGATCAACTGTACTGGATTCCGTTCGGGATATTGGCGCTTATTGCGCTCTATTTAATTCTGGGAAGCTTCTTTACCGTTCGGACGGCTGAAGTTGCGGTGATTACACGATTCGGCAAGTTTCTTCGTGTCGCCGAACCAGGGTTGAACTGGAAGAGGCCGTTTTTCGACACCGTGACGGGACTTGTGAGCTTGCGTGTGAATCAGATCACTTTGACCATGGAGACGAAAACCAAAGACAACGTTTTCGTCACTATCCCGATTTCAGTCCAGAATCGGGTGCGACCGGAAAAAGTCTATGACGCGTATTACAAGCTGTCCGATCCGGTGGCGCAGATCAAATCCTACGTCGAGCAGGTGATTCTTGGCCATGTTCCGGGGATGACGTTGGATGAAGTGTTCGCTTCGCAATCCAGCATTGCTGCAGCGGTAAAGCAAGAATTGGACGCGGACATGGCCACATTCGGATATGAAATTGTGAACGTGCTGGTGACTGATATTGTTCCGGATGCCAAGGTGAAATCGGCGATGAACGATATCAATGCTGCCCAGCGAGAACAGGTGGCGGCTAACGCGCGGGGCGAAGCGGAAAAGATTCTGGTGGTGAAAAAAGCCGAGGCGGAAGCGGAAAGCAAGGCTCTGCAGGGGCAGGGAATTGCGAATCAACGTAGAGCGATCATCGAAGGCTTGCAGCTCTCGATCGAACAGTTCCAGAAAGTTGTTGAGGGAGCATCCGCGAAAGAAGTGATGCAATTGGTCATGGTCACGCAATATTTCGATACGCTGAAGTCCATTGGAGAGAACGACAAAACCAACACCTTGTTTCTGTCGCACTCACCCGGAGCCGTGAAGGACGTAGCGAATCAGATTCTCGACTCGATGCTGGTGGCGGAGAAAGCGAAAGGCTGAAGCGCAGGCAGTGGGTCCAAACTAGAACAAATAAAACCGCCTCGCCTTGATTCGTTCATCCGTGGATTTTGCGCATTCAGCCTGGAGTCCGTAACTCTCGGTCACGAGAGTTTCGTGTGCTCCACGGCCTCGAAACACGATACGATAGTGTCAATTCCTCAGAATAATGGCCACCAAGGAAATCACACCTGTTCTCGCCGATTCCGCCGAATCGCGCCACTACAACAGCGTCAAGCGCTGGCTGGGCGTGGCCGATTTTGCCATCGGATTGGGACTGCTGGTAGCACTTCTCGCCACCGGTTGGTCGGGCACGCTTCGTGATTTCGCCGAGCGCGGCGCTTCGCAGAATTATCCTTTTGCAGTTTTTCTCTATGTGCTGATGCTGATGGCGATCAGCAAAATTCTGGGAGCCCCTCTTGAATATTATGGCTTCCGGCTGGAGCATCGCTACAACCTTTCAAACCAGAGATTCCGTTCCTGGATTTGGGACGAGTGCAAGAGTTTTCTAATCGGGTTGATCATGGCCACGATCGTGGTGGAACTGCTGTACATGCTGATGCGCCAGACCCCGCAACATTGGTGGATCATCGCATGGGCCGTTTTTCTGGGGCTGGTTGTGCTGCTGGCGCAACTCGCGCCGATCGTGTTGTTTCCGATTTTCTACAAATTTGAGCCCCTTGAAAACGAAGAACTAAAACGCCGCCTTATCGTTTTGAGCGAACGGGCCGGCACTCGCGTTCGCGGCGTATATAAATGGCATCTATCGGAGAAAAGCAAGAAGGCGAACGCCGCGCTGACTGGCCTCGGCGCAACCCGGCGCATCATTCTTGCTGACACTTTGCTCGACAACTACTCCGATGACGAAATCGAAGCGGTGCTCGCGCACGAACTTGGGCATCATGTGCATCGGCACATTCTGAAAAGTATTTTCATGCAGGCTGGGATTACGTTTTTCGGATTCTGGCTGGCGAACGAAGTTCTCCGTTTCGCGGTGGAGCGACGCAATATGTTCGAGACCATGCACGACTTTGCCAATCTCCCGCTGCTGATTCTGGTGTCGACCGTGCTTGGCTTCTTGTTGATGCCAGCGCTCAACGCCTACTCGCGCTTCAACGAGCGGCAGGCAGATCGTTATTGCTTCCAGTCCGTGGCTAGTGTCGAGCCTTTCATCTCGTCGATGAACAAATTGGCCGATCAGAATCTCGCCGAGAAAACGCCGGCACGCTGGGTCGAGTGGCTGCTGCACTCGCATCCCGCGATCGGCCGGAGAGTAGCGGCGGCTCAAGCGTGGGCCAAGTCGCACTGAGCGTCCCTGCGTATGGCCAGGGATGACTAGGGTTGAGCCGTACGCAGCAGAATCTCTTCCACTCTTTGCAAATCCTCTTCTGTATCCACGCCTACGCTATCAAAGGGCGTTTCTGCCACGTAAATGGGAACGCCGTTTTCCAGGAAACGTAACTGCTCCAGCCGTTCGCTGCGTTCCAAGGATGACTCTGGCCAGCCGACGAACCGATCCAGTGCCTGTTTGCGATAGCCATAGAACCCTAGATGTTTGTAATAGCGTGGACGTGTGCCATCGCGGTCGTGGGGAATGGTAGCCCGCGAAAAGTAAAGCGCTCGACCGTAAGCGTCGGTCACCACTTTCACCGCGCTCGGATTGAAAACGTCGGCATCCGCGGCCGGTGTTTTTAGCGTTCCTACTTCAACCCCCGCGCTCCGCATTACGGCGATCAAGCTCTCGATATGGTCTGGTCGAGTTAGCGGTTCATCGCCCTGAATGTTGAGATAAACATCTGCCGGAATGACCGTTGAAATTTCGTGCACGCGCTCCGTGCCGGAGCGATGGTCTGGTGACGTCATGCGGGCAACGAAGCCCTGCTGCTCGCAGAAGCGCAGGATCTCGTCCGAGTCGGTGGCCACGATGACCTGATCGAGCACCGAGCAACGCTGCACGGCACGGTATACCCAAGCCAGTAAAGGGACTCCAGCGATATCTCGAAGCATCTTGCGGGGAAGGCGCGACGACGCCAGCCGCGCCGGAATTACCGCAATCACTTTCATACGCCAAGTTTCGCATGGAGCCTCACAATTTGGCATTCGATTCAGGTGACATCCTCATAAAATTTCGTGAATTACCGCCCATTGAAATCAGGGAGTCGGGTAATCCCAGTCTCGGCACCCAACGCGAACAATGAGCCTTCCAGTTCTGTGCTCGGGAATCGGCCTCACGATGAACCGGAAAATACACTAGGCGCGATTCGGGAAGCAGGGCACCCTGTTCTTTGCAGTTGTCGGATGCCGCTACCGACGCGGCCTTGGAGGGGTCTGAATGAAGGTCTTGGTTGTCGAAGCAGAAGAAGCAGTCTTGAAAGCTACCGGCGTCATGCTGAATAAGCTTGGTTACGAAGTTGGTTTGGCGCCAAATTGCGATGAGGCCTTCCGCGTTTACTGCCACCAGGGACCCCACGACGTTGTTCTGATTGCGCTAAAATTCGTACGCAGTACGAGCGCGGGCGGCGCGAAATTTATTGATGCGCTGTGCCAGAAGAATCCCGAACAAAAATTTGCTTTCATCACGGCGTCCCCTATTTTGAAAAAACCGTTCTCACTTCAGGAACTGGACGATTTCATGGGCGCGTTTCGGCGGCCTGCCCACAGCCGCTTCGGGTAATCGTCCGGCGTCGCAAATCAGTGGCATCAACTCCCGCCGAATGCCCGCTCCACGTAGCACTATTGGCATATCTGTGTTACCTCTTGATTCATTATCCACCGGCCAAAACCTAGCAGTCCTACTAATCGTGAGCGATGGTAGAAGCAACAACAAATGCCAGTAGGGAGGCATCGCCGATAGTCGCGCTAAATGGAGACCGTCTTGGCGTTTCGATGTCTATTGGTAATGATGATCACTTCACTCCTGGTTGCCGCCCAGGAGAAGACGCCGGTCGCCGCGAGAGATAGAGCTTATCCACCTCCGCTATCAGGAACTGTGGTCGATACTTCTGGCGCGGTGATTGCCGGGGCTTCCGTGCAGGTTCGAAGGTCGAACGGTACGGTGCAGATGACGACGCAGTCGAACACGAGGGGTTCCTTCATTATTTCTGAAATCGCAGCAGGTAATTATCGACTCGTCGTATCTAAGCCCGGTTTTGAAACCAAAGAAATGCTCGTCTCCATAGGAACTACTGCGGCAGTTCCACTGCGTATTTCTCTAGTGGTGCGATCTTTGAGCACCAGCATCAACGTGCAGGGCCGGCAGGATGACCTTGTTGGAAATGCCGAGTCCGCAACGCAGGGAACAGTGGGCGCAACTGAAATCCAAGAGCGTCCGATTCTTCGCGCGGGAGAAGTATTGGAGACGGTTCCCGGCGTCATCATCACTCAACACGCCGGCGGGGGCAAAGCTAACCAATATTTTCTTCGCGGGTTCAATCTCGATCACGGCACAGATTTCGCCATTTTCCTCGACGACATGCCGCTGAACTTGCCGTCGCATGCGCACGGCGAGGGATATGCGGACATGAACACCGTCGTGCCGGAGTTTGTGGACCGCGTGGATTACCGGAAGGGTCCTTATTCCGCGGATGTTGGCAACTATGGCTCGGCTGGAAATGCCCACCTTGCCTTTTTCAAGACGCTGCCGCAGAACTTCTTCAAGGTGGAGGGCGGCGATGATGGCTATGGGCGCGCGGTTTTCGGCCTATCGCAAAAGGCCGGTTCGGGTAGTTTGCTGTACGGCGGGGAAGCGTATCACGATGACGGCCCTTGGACGCATCCTGACAATTACTACAAATTCAACGGCCTTGTTACCTACAGCCACGGAGGAGTCGACAGTGGTTTCAGCGTCACGGCTCGCGGTTACCACGGAACATGGCACTCGAGCGATCAAATCCCAGTTAACGCAATACCGCTGGTTGGTTTCTTCGGCGCACTGAACCCGACTGACGGCGGCCACTCCCAGCGTTACGGTTTGCAGGCCGAATGGCATCGCCGGCGCGCAAATTATGAGACGACAGTCACAGCCTATGGATTTTATTATGATCTCAATTTATTTTCTGATTTCACCTACTACCTGACGGACCCGGTTCGCGGCGATCAGTTTGAACAGCAAGACAGGCGGTGGGTAGCGGGCCTGGACGCGCGCCACGTGATTTTTAGCCGATGGTTTGGCCGCAAGGTAGAAAATACGTTCGGCGTGCAGATTAGAAACGATTGGATCCACAACGGGCTTTACCAGACGGAAGATCGCCTGCGCGTGGACAAAACTGATCAGTCCACTGGCACCACTCTGCCCGCGACCACGCAAGCGGATCACTTTACGGACACGCAAGCCGGTGTTTATGTGGAAAATAAAATCCAGTGGACGGAAAAATTCCGCACAGTCGCGGCCATGCGTGGCGATGTGGGATACGTTGACGTCACCAGTTTGGTCAATCCGGCCAATACGGGCACAGCCAGCAAGGTGCTGCCCAGTCCGAAATTAAGTTTGATTTTTGGTCCGTGGTCCAATACCGAGTTCTATATACAGGGCGGATTCAGTTTTCACAGCAACGACGCGCGTGGCGCCACGCAAACGGTGGAACCGATCTCCGCCGACAATCCTTACCCCAATACCCCCAGTTCAAAAATTCCTCTGCTGGTTCAAACTAAAGGCGGGGAAATCGGAGCGCGGAGTTCGATCGTCCGACATTTGCAAAGCACCCTTTCGGTCTGGTATCTGCACAGTAATTCTGAACTGCAGCAGGATGGCGACACGGGTGAGACAGTTGCTTCAGAACAGTCGAGCAACCGCTATGGCATCGAATGGGCGAACTACTACACGCCACGGGAACATTGGGCTTTTGATTTTGATATGGCGGATTCGCGCGCCATTTTTAGCTCGATCGACGGAGATGATGCGGCGCCGGGCAGCCCCGGTGGTAAGTGGGTGCCCGAGGCGGTGGGATGGGTGATTGCATCGGGCGTCACCGCGCACGATCTTAAGCGCTTCTCGGGGAGTCTGCGCCTCCGCTACTTTGGTCCCCGCTATTTGACGTCTGACGCTATTTATCGCTCAAATTCAACGGCGCTGCTCAACGCGGAGGTGGGCTATCGAATCGGCGAGACATGGCGCGTTTCCGCCCAATTGTTGAATTTGCTTAACCGCCGCGATCACGACATTGACTATGCATATACCTCTCAAATAACGCCAACCGCCTCGCCCGCATTCACCGACGTTTTCCACCCCGTCGAGCCGTTTCAGGTGCGAATCGGGTTACGAAAGACCTTTTGACACATACCACGCACCGGCCCGATGCTCACGTCCGTTCTTGCGGGCTGAGTGCAAGGACAGAGCTATCGGCGATAATGGAGTAGGCATTACACGGAAATCTAAGCGTAAAGTTGAGGGGCAATTTGAAAGCAAGGCAACCGAAGAGAATATGTGCCGTTCAGACCGCCGGGTTTATTTTCTGCATGCTCTTAGCGCTTGCCGGCTCGGTCGGCGCGCAGCAGCCTCACACCTTTAAACATGTGGTCATCATCCTCCAGGAAAACCGCAGCACGGACAACATGTTCGGCAGCAATCCGCACTTTGAGCCCGGGGTCGACATCGCTACCTCCGGACTCACTTCCAAAGGTGAGACGATTCCTCTCAAGCCGATCCCGTTGGTGACTTGTTTCGATCTGAATCACAGCCATCTTGCGTACTTGATCCAGTATGACCACGGCAAATTGGATGGGGCTGACAAGAACACGACGCAGCCCGCGGAAGGATGTAAGGTTCCACAGAACCCGCAATATCGTTATGTCTCGAATAAAAACGGAATTCTCGATCCGTATTTCCAGATAGCGAAGGAATACGGATGGGCCAATCGGATGTTCCAGACGAACGAGGGAGCGAGTTACTCCGCCCACCAGTTCTTTTTCGGCGGCACTTCGGCACCGACCACCTATAGCAAATTATTCGTGTCGGGAAATCCTGCAAATGATCCAGCCGGTTGCACGGCCGCTCCTGACAATACGGTTGCCGTGCTCGACCAAGATGGAGACGAGAGCAAATATCCGCCCATCTTTCCATGCTTCGAACATCCAACCCTTCCCGATGTTCTGAAGGACGCGGGAATTACCTGGCGATACTACAGTGATTCGGGCGAGTCGATCTGGGACGCGCCGAATTCGATTCGCCACATATGTGACCCCAAGGAAAACAAGGATGGCGGGCGGGATTGCACCGGACAAGACTGGGTGGACAACAATGTGATCGGCTCCCACAAGGTCTTGACCGACATCAAGAATTGCAAACTGGCGCAGATGACGTGGGTGACGCCGGCGAATAAAGAGTCGGATCATCCGCGCATGACTGATGGACGGGGACCGGGATGGGTCGCATCCGTGGTGAATGCGATAGGCAACAATCCAGCCTGTGCCGGGAGTGGTGAAGTCTTTTGGGAAGACACAGCCATTTTCATTACCTGGGATGATTGGGGTGGCTGGTACGATCACGTCGCGCCGCACCTCCCGGAAGGGCAGCCGAACGGTTGGGGCAAAGGTTACCTGTACGGTTTTCGTGTACCGTTGCTGGTCGTGTCCGCATATACTCCGGCGGGCTTCGTTGATAATGCGGATCACGACTCCGGAAGCCTCTTACACTTTGCAGAAACGAATTTCGCTCCTCGCGGGAAACCATTGGGCCCAATTGGGCCAGGGTTCTATGCTGATTCGTATGCCGACGAGAGCATGGGAGCCTTCTTTCCACTGACCTCGCCCCGGCCCTTCAAGCCGATCCACGTGAATTTCTATTTCAAATTCTTCGTCATGGACCAGGAAGACCGAGGACGCAACGTGTTCAACGAAATGGTAGGTTGCGGACTGGGTTGCTGGTTCTAGCGCGTCCCTTTTTTGTCAATCATTTCGTGTCAATCGTTGAGGGGCTGGACCGGGTCGTAGCCAAACTTGAAGTCGCTCAAAAACTGATTTTGATCCAGAACCCACTCGAAGCGGAATGCAATGTCATTTGCGGTGCTCAGACAGATCGCGTGAAGCTCTTCCGGGTAGAGGCCTTCGGTCTGCTGCAGATCGCGACGAACCACCTTGCTCACCTTGTAGCTGCACGGTTCAATCGGAGTGAGGTTTTCGTTGAGGTATTCGGCAACAATCGAGTTGAGGATATCAGTCTTACCCAGAGCCGAAGCCTGCACGCGATTCACTGCATCCCGGTCAGCTTCTGTGAACATCTTGGTCGGGTGAAAATATCCCGTCTGCTGGTTGCATCCGGCCAAAGTACTAACAAAAAACACCAGCACTATCGCTCGTTTCATAGTTGCTGATTTTACTCTGATGCATGGAAAGGGAATTACAGCCTCGTTCCGCCATCTACTCCAGTGAGTGCTTGTCACCGGCGGCTTCTCAGAACATTGCACCCGTTGCGGGTCACCGTCTACAATCTAAGTAGTGCAGTGGGCGTGCGTAGAGTGAACTAGTCGACCTCCTACGGAACAGTCGCGCCGATTTTGTGCAAATTCTTGTTAGCCAGTTGGAAGTCTTTTGTTTGTAATGTGGGCGGCGTAGCTCAGGTGGCTAGAGCGACGGTCTCATAATCCGTAGGTCGTAGGTTCGAGTCCTACCGCCGCCACCAAAGCCCTCTCTTCCTCAGCGAAATTGCGTAGCGGAGG
>Ga0209006_10007163_pt1 | contig 10074 bp, 8 predicted proteins | sample JacPin_JW_Ref_O2_FD_188567 | JGI IMG/M metagenome (GOLD analysis project Ga0209006, IMG submission 188567) | Forest soil microbial communities from Algoma, Ontario, Canada - Jack Pine, Ontario site 1_JW_Ref_O2 (SPAdes) (version 2) | ecosystem: Environmental > Terrestrial > Soil > Boreal...
CAGTCCATCTTTCTGGCCGTAATGTCCATCGCCATCTACGGTCTCTTTCTGATCATCCAGAACTGGAGGCATCGCGATTATTTCGTGCAGCCCGTCCTGAGTGGCGCCATTGCCGGAGGGCACGACGGCCACGGCGAACCAGGGTCTCTTACCTATCATGGAATATTGCTGGTGATGTACCTGCTGCCGATCGTATTTTTGGCGGAAGAAATCGCTCTCCCTATCGATCATGGGATTGAGGTTCTTCATGCGCCGGTAGCGCTGGGTGGCTTTCTGGTGGCGGCTTTGATCCTATCTCCTGAATCACTCAGCGCAACCCGTGCTGCGCTGGCAAACGATCTGCAGCGTTCGATCAACATCCTGCTCGGTTCGGTGCTGGCGTCGATCGGCCTGACCATACCCGCGGTCCTGACCATAGGCTTGGTGACCGGCAAGACTGTGGTTCTCGGGCTCGATCCTGCCAATTCAGTCTTGTTGGTATTGACCCTGGCGGTGTCCGCGCTAACTTTCACCCGCGATCGAACCAACGTTCTGTTGGGCGCCGTGCATCTGCTACTTTTTCTCGCCTACGTGATGCTGCTCTTTGAACATTGATCCGGCTGGGTTACGCTTTCTGCGCCTGGTAAAGCAACCTGAGCAGCCGCCGCTCTTCGGTCAAGACACGCACGCAGGAAAGAAATCGCTGCAAGCCTGCCCACGTCGGCTGGCCCTCGATCGCGACTAGCCGTTCCTTGTAATTCTCCCGAGCCTGGTGCCATCGCGCAGCGATGAGCGTTGCATGGCCGGTCGTATCTACCACCTTGAGACCTGTAAATCCGGCTGCGAGCAGCAGCCGCTCATTTTCTCCCGGCGGACTGAACAGGTAATAACCGATCGAGCTGCGGGCAGCAATTTCGTCCTGAGAAACAACGCCTCCGATGATCAACGCATCACTGAACAACATCCGCCCAACACCAGTTTTTAGCACCCGGTATATTTCGGTGAGAACCGCAGATCTTCCGGGAACGTGGCACAACACATCGTTCGAGAAGACGGCATCGAAGCTTTCATCTGCGAAAGGCAATGGCTTCGCCACGTCGCATACTTCGAAGCGAACCCGCTCCCCCATTCCGCTGTTCAAGGCCAATTGGTTCGCAGTGTGAATGCCAAGCGCGTTGATGTCCAGGCCGGTTACCCGGCAACCGGTCGTCCTGGCAACGTGCAGGGCGTATACTCCGGATCCGCAACCAATCTCCAGCACCGACGAAGTGTTTGTGAGTGCAAGCCAGCTCGGGATCTCGTTAGACTCCTCGGTCGTAACCCAACTCGTCTGACCGAAATCAACCCCGTAGGACTCCGTCCGTACCTGACGATAAACGTCGGAGTCATAGTTCCCGTATTCGCCGTCATACAACTCAACCTTATCGATCATGCGTCCTCCGCGAGGGCCAGTGTGTATTTCACGCAGCATCGCTCTCAGATGTTCGACTGAGCACTGGGGCCAGGTATGCAGCGGTTCGACTTTCCGGCATGCTTGCTACCTCGCTCGGAGTTCCGGATGCGACCACTCGTCCACCCTCCTCACCGGCGCCCGGACCTATATCCATGACCCAGTCACTCGCCGCGACCACCCGCATGTCATGTTCCACCACGATGACCGTGTTGCCTGCGTTCACCAGCCCATCGAGCTGCTTCATCAGCTTGTCAACATCTGCCGCATGCAGGCCGGTGGTTGGTTCGTCCAGAATATAGAGAGTCGAGCCGCGCTGCAGCCGTTGCAGTTCGGTGGCCAATTTAATCCGCTGCGCTTCGCCGCCAGAGAGTTCGGTCGCCGGTTGGCCCAATCGCAAATAACCCAACCCAACCTGCCGTAGCACGTCGATCGAACGGCGCAGCTGCTGGTCATGAGCAAAGAATTCCCAGGCCGCGTCGACTGTCATCCCTAGTACCTCGGCGATGGATTTGTCGCGATATTTCACCTCCAGCGTCTTGGCATTGTAGCGAGCGCCATGGCAGGTTGGGCAGGGGGCATACACACTGGGCAGGAAAAGGAGTTCGACGAATACGAACCCCTCGCCCTGGCAGGTTTCGCAGCGGCCCTTGGCCACGTTGAAAGAAAAGCGTCCAGCGTCGTAGTGACGGGCACGCGCAGTTTTCGTCTCCGCGAATAGCTTGCGAACGTGATCGAACAGCCCTGTGTAAGTAGCCAGATTGGAGCGTGGAGTGCGCCCGATGGGCGTTTGATCAACCCTGACCAACCGCTTGATGCCCTCCATACCAGAGGCGATTCGGCCGCTCGTTGAAAGTTGCGGTGCAGCTTCCAACTCCGCTCCTTCTGTTTCCTCTTCTTCAAGCGGGAGTGCATGGCCAAGATGCTCTGCCACCAGCTCCACCAGTGCCTGGCTCACCAGGCTCGACTTGCCCGAGCCGGAGACTCCGGTCACCGTCGTAAACACTCCTAACGGAAAAGCCACGTTGAGATGGTTCAGGTTATTGCGGGTAACTCCTTCCAGTCGCAGCCAGGTCTGGGGCTGCCGCGGAGTCCGGCGGGGAAGATGCTGGTCGCCAAAAAGGTAGCGCCGGGTTTGCGATGCTTCAACTTGTTCCAGGCCGGCCGGCGGACCACTGTAAAGCACATGGCCACCCTGCTCTCCGGCTCCTGGTCCCACATCCACAATCCAGTCGGCGTGCCGGATCACATCCAAATCATGTTCCACTACGAAGAGAGAATTACCGGCTGACCGCAATCGCTCAAACGCGGCCAGCAGGGCCTCTGTGTCGGCGGGGTGAAGTCCAGCCGAGGGCTCGTCGAGCACATAGACGACGCCAAACAAATTGGAGCGAACCTGGGTGGCCAGCCTTAAACGTTGCAGCTCGCCCGGCGAAAGCGTTGGGGTGCTGCGTTCCAGAGTCAGATAACCCAGCCCCAGGTCGAGCAGCACTGCAAGCCGTCCGACGATGTCTTCCGCGATCCGCTGCGTCACAATTACTTTTTCCGGATGTTTGGCATTGCTGGCGCTGTTGGCACGGCCCTCGGCGAACGGCTGCAGAATGGTGGACAGGCGTTTGAGCGGCAGCCGGGAGAGGCCGGCTATGTCCAGGCCGGCAAACTTTACCGAGAGCGCTTCCAGCCGCAGCCGCTTGCCGTGGCAAAGCGGACATTCTGTGCTGAGCATGTATTGCGAAACCCGCTTCTTCATAAGCGCACTGTGCGTGGCTGCGAAGGTGTGCAGCACGTGGCGTTTGGCGCTGGTAAAGGTGCCCTGATAGCTGGGCTCCATCTTGCGCCTGATCGCGGCTTGGGTCTCTTTCGGAGTAAACCCTGCGTAGACCGGAACCACTGGTTGCTCGTCTGTAAACAGGATCCAGTCTCGATCTTTTTTCGGCAGCTCGCGCCACGGACGATCGACGTCATAGCCCAACGAGGTGAGGATGTCGCGCTGATTCTGCCCCTGCCACGCGGTCGGCCAGGCAGCGATGGCCCGCTGCCGAATCGTCAGCGAATCGTCCGGGACCATGGAGCGTTCCGTTACCTCATAAATGCGTCCCAGTCCGTGGCACTTTGGGCATGCTCCCTCCGGCGTGTTCGGAGAAAAGGACTCAGCATAGAGGATCGATTGATGAGGCGGATAATCACCCGCGCGCGAATACAGCATGCGGAACAGATTCGATAAGGTCGTCACGCTGCCGACGGAAGAGCGGGTGGTCGGAGATCCGCGCTGCTGCTGGAGGGCCACGGCTGGGGGCAAGCCATCGATCTCATCCACTTCCGGCACAGCCATCTGGTGAAACAGCCGCCTGGCGTAGGGCGAAACCGATTCCAGATAGCGTCTCTGCGCTTCCGCGTATAGGGTGCCGAAGGCCAACGACGACTTCCCTGAACCCGACACTCCAGTGAAAACCACCAGGGCGTCGCGCGGGATTTCCAGGTCGATGTTTTTGAGGTTGTGTTCCCGGGCGCCGCGTACTCTGACAAAGCCCTTCAACGTTTCACCGACGTTCTTCATGGCTGGATTTCCTGATACCAGAGCCTAGCCCGGAGGCCAATGCATAGATCGGCCGCCCAGCAGATGAATATGGAGGTGGTCGACAGTTTGTCCACCGTCGCTGCCGGTATTGATGACGGTTCGAAAGCCTCCAGACAGGCCCTCACTGCCGGCGATGCGCGCCGCAATCAGGTGGAGATACCCCAATAGCTCCTGATCTTCGGCGACCGCTTCTGCCAGCGAACCAATGTGCTTACGCGGGACAACCAGTATGTGTGTGGGCGCCTGGGGATTGATGTCCCGGAACGCGTAAGTCCGATCGTCCTCAAAGACCTTCTTCGACGGAATCTCGCCGGCCATGATCTTGCAGAATAAACAGGGCATGTCTCACATCCTACCTGCTGAAATATCGCGGGTGGGAGCCGGGTTGCCACGGATCGTAACTTTGAGCAAAAGCTTCGCGATCGGCAATCGGCGGGTGGGTATAGGTCCAGAAAACAACAAAAGGTGAAGGGTAGGGATACTCGAGCGATTCCTGCCCCAGGCGCTGGAACGACTGGGCATTCACTGTCTGGGGGTCGGCAACAATGCCATGGACCACCTCGCTCCCGAACACATCCGCCTGATGCTCCTGGACGCGGCTGATGCCGTTGGCGATAGGTTCAGCGAGGAACGAGAGGATCGCAAGCCCCAGGAGCAATACTCCTGTTGCCGCCCAGTCTTCGAGCGAAGCAATATGCCATCGCTGCCCATAGCGAAGGACAAGCAAACGTACTAAGTGTGAGCCGACCCACAAAAAGAAAAGCGACAACACCGCTCCCATGGCCAGTCCGCGTTCAATGTGGTGCAGCACATAATGTCCCAGCTCGTGACCGAAGACCAGCAGGATTTCATCCGGAGGCGAGCTTTTCAGCGTGTTGTCCCACACCACCACGCGTCGAGAGGCGCCAAACCCGGTCACGTAGGCATTGGAGCTGGTGTACTTTTCGCTGGCCTTCATCAAAAACATGCGCGACGGCGGGATAGAAACTCCCGTCTTGCCCACCACTCGTTCCAGTTGCTGCACCAGCGCAGGATTGGTTTGCGCCAGCGGTTCAAAGTGATTGAACATCGGGTCTACGACCAGCGGGAGCACGAACGTGATCAGTACCTGCATGGGCAACGAAACAATCCACAACCACAGCCACCACCGCCGGGAGTGCCGGATGAGCGCGAACACTACCGAAAGAGCAACGGTTCCAGTGATCAGGTCTAGCAGAAGTCCCTTGGTCCAATCGAGGAACCAGCTGCCCCAACCCTGCACCGATTGGCCGTAGCTAAGCGAGATGTGATGTCCGAGGATGGAGAGGGGAAGCTGCAGGACCGACACTGCCAGCAGGAACAAGGGTACGAAGCAAAATCCTTGCAACCACGGTCTGCGGCTTACTGAGGATGCCCACGCGCCCAGCCCCGCAGCCCAGCGGAAATTCAGCAAAGCCAGTAAAGCCAGGATGCTCCACAAAATAGAGCCAAAGGAGAGCCCCGTGCGCCAGTAGTAAAGGGAGCGGGCCCGTATCAACACGTCCGGCGGAAGCGAATAAACCAGCCTGGGAACCGCTGCAAGCAAGCAAGCCATTTTTCTAAACAGGCTCCGGAAAAACTCTGTTTGGTGTGGCTACCGGGACAGATACCGCAGGTCCCTCCACTACGTTTCGCTCCGGTCGGGATGACAATTCTACTTCGGGGCGGTGCTGCCCCAGGAAACTCTCGCGTTCACAACAGAATTGTCATCCCAACCGGAGCGAAACGTAGTGGAGGGACCTGCGGTATATCTGTCCCGACCGCTTCGGCTGTCTCCGCCGCTCAGTCAAGCCGCACCAGATAGGCCTCGCCTTCGCTAGGCTCGAGGCCGCGGGCAATCTCCATCGCGCGTGCCTTGTCGTCGCCTTGTGGTCGAATCCGGACCCAATGCCCGGTAGGGCCGGTAAACTCGATCACGTTCGCAGTATGGTACTTGTGCGTCAGCTGATCGCGTAATTGATACGCCGCCTTTTCGTTCTTGAACGCGCCCACTTGAACACACCAACGGCCGCCCGTGTCGAGCGGAGACGGAGCAGCAAATACCTCCACTCGCACCCTGGCCACTCCAGGTCTCCAGACCCCGATCGCTTTGGCCGACGCCAGCGATAGATCCAGCATTCGGTCATGAACGAATGGTCCGCGGTCGGTGATCCGCAGGATCGCCCCCTGCCCGGTCGACAGGTTCGTTACCCTGATCAGGGAATTCATGGGCAGTGTGCGATGGGCTGCAGTCAGAGCATCCTTGTCGAAGATTTCGCCGTTAGCACCTCGCCGCTTGTCATAGGGAGGCCCGTACCAACTGGCGAGCCCTTCCTCCTTGTAAATCACCGGATGAGAGGCGACGAAATCTGCATCTGCTTGTGTATCCGCAACCGTGGCAGAGGATGTGGGAGGGGCGGAAGGAGACGGTAGTGGTGGAGCGGGGTTGACCGGAGGTGTCGCGGGTGCGATCGCAGGGGGTGGGGCCACCGCGACAGTAGTGGGTTTGTGTCGGCACCCAATACCGAAAGCCGCCACACTGATCAGAAGCCCGTGTGGCAGCGCGCGCAGCCATGGGCGGCGCAGCAACACTCTAATGGGCTCCGCGACTGTCGTCGAGTTGCTCGGCCAGTTTTCTCAGTCGATCCGCGGCAACGTGCAGTGCCTGCGAGGAATCCTGGCGCAGCTGAGGTACCACCTGGTCATTGAGATAGGCGATTACTTTCTTCACCTCTTCTTCCATCCGTGGCAATGCCTGGTTAAACCGCTCGTCCACTTTCTTGCCAAAATTTTCGAATCGGCTACCACTTCTGTCACCAGACTGTTGGTCCATAACCCCTCACTTCTGCATCTTAAAGACGGTCGGCTGCGGGAGTGCGTTCACAGGTAGAGTACCGCACCCGGGACGCACGGGTGGCTAAGCAAGACGCTCTCTTAGACCGAAAGTGGGACGAACTTGGAAGCTCGAAGGGGGTGTTTTGACGAATTCTGCGCGACACTTTTGCTGCCTGTCATTAATATGCCTGGCAATTACGGGTACGGGACTCGCGCAGAGGACGTTTGGGCCGCCTTCGATCCTGCCGGCAGCAGCTCTCCCTGATGCGCCGCAAGCGCAAACTCCAGGCCAGCAATTCGAGCCCGGCGCGCGGCAGATGGCTTCCATACCGCCGCCGCGAAAATTTGCGCAGGTAATTGAACCCGGGCAGACGGCGCAGCCGTTCACTCCTGTTGATAAGCTGATTTTTTCCTTCACCGAGATTGCCCGGCCCATTACGCTGATTCCTGCGCTCTACTCGGCAAGCTATGAACAGCTTTTCGAAACCGACCCCAAGTATGGCAATGATTCCGGAGCATTCGGGGAGAAGGTAGGCGCGGCCCTGCTACGCCGGGCCACCCTGCGTGTTTACTCCGACGGAATTTTCGCGTCAGCCTTTCATCAGGACCCGCGTTATTACCGCATAGCAAGCGGCAGTCTCGTTCATCGCGGTCTGCTTTCCGCCCGGCAGGCCTTTGTTCGGCGAAGCGATGACGGTGTCAATCAGTTCAACTATTCCGGAATCGCTGGCCGAGCCGCCTCGGCCGTCACCGTGCTGGGCTATTATCCTTCTCCCAGCAGGACCGGAAAGGTTGTCGGGCTAACCTTTGCGACCTCGATCGCGTCTGATATGGGCGGCAACCTGGTACTGGAGTTTCTTCCCAACATAATTCGCAAGTTTCCTGTGATGCAGAAGCTTCGTCTGGAGTAAAAGCGGACACTTTTCTGCTATAGGATCGGATGTGAGAAGTGTTGTTAACAGAGTCTTCCTGCTAGCGACCCTTCTGGTGGGGCGGCAGATTTTGCTTGGCCAGCAGCAAACTTTGCCTGCGAATCTGCCTGACGCGCCGCAACCGTCCGAGTCGGCCACGTCTCAAGAGCCGCCAATTCAGGAACCCTTCCCCGGCAACCCCGTCCCCGGTACTCGATCCAGCGAGGGAGTCAGGCAAAATCAAGGGCAGAGGAGCAACCGCCGTCCCGGATTTCCCCCTGTCAGCCCGCCTGCACCGGGAGGAATGCCCATACCGCCTGCCGCCCGGCCCAATGTTTTCGGCGTGCGCTCGCAATGTATGCCGGATGCCTCGAGCCCAGCGGAGAAGCTCATGAGCTGTCAGCCCGACATTCCGGTCTTCAACCGCTTTCTCGACACCGCGACCCCTCTTCCGCTCACAGCCAGGCAAAAGGGTCTCCTGGCGATTAAAAACGTAATCGACCCCGGAAACCTGCTCACCATCGGAGGTCTTTCGGCCATCACCATCCTTACGGATTCCCATACTGCGGACGGGCCCGGATTTCCAGGATTTGCCAAGAATGCCGGGGTATCCCTGTCCCAGGACATGACGGGTGAATTCTTCGGCACCTTCCTCATCCCGTCCATAGTCCACCAGGACCCGCACTACCACCGCATGCCCAATCTATCGGTTCGCCGGCGCATCCTGCACGTTCTCGACTCGGTGGTGGTTGCCCAGAGCGATCAGGGCGTGCCCATGTTCAACTACGCGACCGTCCTCGGCACCATCTGCACCAACTCACTGGGCAACGTCTACGTTCCTGGCCGCAAGCATAGTTTTGGAGCCAGTGCAGCTCGAATTTCGACCTCGCTGGCCACCGATCCAATCGGCAACGCAATCACGGAATTTGTCCCCGATCTGGCGCGCCATGTCAATGTCCAGGTGGTTATCGTGCAAAGACTCATCAATCGGGTGGCCATTGCCGAGGGTGGGACATCCCCATCCCCGTAATCACCCAAAGGGCACCGGGGTATCCAGATGGGCACCATCATGGTTGCCCTCATAGCCGTTCAAATCAATACCTTGCCGTCCGCCTCGTCTTTCTCGCCGTTCGACGGTAGTGAATTTTAACTGGCGGGCGAAGTCCGTACTCTATAACTGGGTGGAACCGGCCTCGCCTGGTTCAACTATCAGATTCTTCAGTGCCTTCGGCCCAGCACTTCAGCGCCAATCATTCAGGAGACATGCATGTCCAGAGCCGTCAAATATTCAGAGAGAGCGGTAACGATTCTCGCGCAAGGCGCCTGGTCGGTTTTTGAACGAGTGAACCGCATCAGCCCAAATGCTTCTTTCACGCCGAAGTGGTCTGAAAAGCCGCTGCTGAAGTCCTACCAGAAAGAGAAGCCGCCCCTCGGCTGGCCGCGCAGCACCGACTCGCTGTGTCCCAAGTGCGTGCCTGAAATCCGCCAGCAGATCATTGACGGCAAGCTGCCCCACGAAGTGCTCCTGAACGAGAAGGTGGGCGAGATCAAGGCCCAGATCATCGAGCGCGACGGCAAGATCCTGATGGTGAAGGATTGCCCCAAGCACGGTCATTTTGAAGATGTCATGGCCATTGACACCGAGTTCTTCCGCCATCTGGAAGAGGTCTTCCCGGGCCGCGACATCAAGGCGCACAACGACGACAAACTGCACAACCACGGCACCTCGACCGTGACCCATGGCCGCGGTTCAGTCCTGACCATCGATCTGACCAACCGCTGCAACATGATGTGCGATCCCTGCTTCATGGACGCCAACCAGGTTGGCTTTGTCCACGAGCTGACGTGGGACGAGATCAAGACGATGCTCGACAACGCCATCTCCATCAAGCCGCGCCGCCAGATGTCGGTGCAGTTTTCTGGTGGTGAGCCGACGCTGTCGCCCTACTTCCTCGACGCCATCGCCTACTCCCGCAAGGTGGGTTACAACTCGGTTCAGGCGGCTACCAACGGCATCGAGTTTGCCAAGAGCAAGGAACTCTGCCGCGCCGCTGCCGAAGCGGGCTTGCGCTATGCCTATCTGCAGTTCGACGGCATCGGCAATGCGGCCAATTCGCACCGTAAGGTCGGCAACCTGTTTGACGTTAAGCTGCAGGCTATTCACAATCTTCATGAAGCCGGCGTCGACATCGTCCCGGTCACCACCATCATCAACGGCATCAACAACGAGCAGGTGGGCCGGATCATCCAGTTCGCCCTCGACAACCCCAAGAAAATCAATTTCGTCAGCTTCCAGCCGGTTTCTTTCACTGGCCGGGATGAGG
>Ga0209006_10007164_pt1 | contig 10074 bp, 8 predicted proteins | sample JacPin_JW_Ref_O2_FD_188567 | JGI IMG/M metagenome (GOLD analysis project Ga0209006, IMG submission 188567) | Forest soil microbial communities from Algoma, Ontario, Canada - Jack Pine, Ontario site 1_JW_Ref_O2 (SPAdes) (version 2) | ecosystem: Environmental > Terrestrial > Soil > Boreal...
GGGAGAGGTAGGACTCGAACCTACGAAGGCGTAAGCCAGCGGATTTACAGTCCGCCCCCTTTGCCACTCGGGACACTCTCCCGCACGCCGTGTATGCCAGCCGGCACACGCTTTCGGATGACGTGGGAACGGACGTTGCCCGTAAAGACGGGAATTCCGTGGGGGCTGTTTATCGCGGCGGATCGGCGCAGTGTCAACCGGGCTCGGGATGGACCGCGTTTTGCGGACCGAACCGGTTCGGCGCGCGCGAGGCGGACATCCCCGCGCCGGGCGGTTCGACCCACGAATAGACCGCCGTTTCGGTCGGCAACCGTTCCAGGCGGCGGCTCGCCCAGGCCTAACGAACGTCGCGATATTCGTTGGTGCACGCGCTGCTGGGCAGGTCGCACGACGCGCCGAGAATGCCGACGCCGGGCACGAAGGTGTAGCCCGGGCCCCGGATCGCGTTCGGCGGGACATTGCGCAGGAACCCGTATTCCGGCCCGTAAGGCAGCGTCGCGCCGCGCGCGGCCCGCGCCCTGTAGGCACCGTAATAATAGTGGGGGCCCGCATAGGCGTGACGGACGTGTCGCACACTGGCGGCCGCAGGCGAATCCGCACCAATCAAAGTCGCTGCCGCGATCAGGCTTACGGCAACAACACCGATGCTTCGGCGGGTTCGCGTTATCGTGCTCGGCATGAGTCAATTCCTTTCAGGCCGGCCCCACCCCCACATGGGTGTTGCGGCAGGTGTTCCGTAAGGCCCGTGGCCAGCGGCCGCGGGTCAAATTTCCGAAAGCTTGCCCGGCAGCCGAACGACCGTTCCGCCGCTACACTGCCGGCGTGCCCCGATTCCCTCCTTGTCGTGCGGCGATGAATGGATCGGTCGGTTTTTGCGACTTCAAAAAGGAGTGGACCCTTGGGCTGGCTTTACCTCTGCGTCGCGATCGTGTCGGAGGTCATTGCCACCTCGGCGCTCGCGCCGTCGCAAGGCTTCACCAAGCCGCTGCCGACCGTCATCGTTCTTTTCGGCTACGGCATTGCCTTTTATTTCCTGTCGTTGACGTTGCGCACCATTCCGGTCGCGGTTGCCTATGCGGTGTGGTCGGGCGCGGGCGTCGCCATGATCACGCTCATCGCCTGGGCGCTGTTCGGGCAGCGGCTCGATGGCTTCGCGCTGTTCGGCATCGGCCTGATCGTGGCGGGTGTTTTGGTGATCCATCTCTTGTCGACCGCGGCCGCGCATTAACGGCGGAACGGGAAGCACCTCAGTCTCGCCTACTGCAGATCTGCTATTTTCGAGAAAGGATATTATAGGAGGCGATGGACGCCTTCCGCGGGGAGTAGCATCATTTCGCACCGCTGCCCCAAATCTCCTTGAGCCGGTCGGGATCAAGTTCTGCCTTGGGTGTTTTGCCATTGAATGCAGCCTTTACGACATCGACATCCACTACCGCCCCCCCGGCGGCGCCGTCCGCAAAAAGGGCGTAGCCGTAGCGTTTGGGAAACTCGGCCGCAAAGTCGTACAGCGTCGCCGCGGTATTCCATGCAATCATTGCATTCTTGATATCGGATTGGGGGTCGATCTCGGCGACGAATCGGCATCGGATGGAGATTGTCCCTCGCACCGCCTCGTTGTCAGGATCCGTCGATCTTACTTCCTCGGACGCGCACGCATCTTTTTCGCCGGTCATAAACCGGTCAATCTATCTTGCCACCTACATCCTGGTGGATCGCAAGCGCCTCAAGCCGAAGGATAATGAGCCAAGTGCGCTTTCCGCAGAATTGCCGATGTCGCTGCCAAGTTGCTTCAAGAACGGCACGCCCTACGCGGATTGTGCTTGGAACAACGATCCGCTGACAGGGAAGAAGTTGTTCGTAAGAGCACCCGTCGCGCAGTCTGACATGTGGCAGAGCTGCCGCGGCGCATCGCTGATGGAAATATCCCATCCGCCGAGCGAAGGTCCTCTTTGATCCGCTGGGACAGCCCCTGTTCAATAACTAAGGCGGCGATACTTGCGGGGCCCTCGATGACGTCCAATAACCGTTATTATCGCTGGTATCTGTCTCCGGCGGCGGTGACTAGGGCGTGGACTCATTAGCGCGCAGCCACAACCGTATTGAGGCGAGTTGGACGAAGGCTAGGTAGTTGGCCGCGAGCTTGTCGTAGCGTGTCGCGACGCGCCGACATTGTTTGATCTTTCAGTGATGCTGCAACGCTTTTCATTCAGCGATCTGTTCACCCGATCCGCCGAATTCTGTCGAAAACTTTGGCAGGCCGTCGCGCATCGGCAGAACGGTCAGGCATAATTGACGTGGATACCTGGGTCGAAGATGAACCGAACAAGACCTCATCGGCTCGATAGACACGCCGGCCCCGAGGTCCTAAACTCACGACCAAATCACAATAGATAGATCAGGACGTTTTTTGTGGCGGAGGCGCGTGTCGAACGACGGCTGGCTGCCGTCCTGGCAGCCGATGTGGCAGGCTACAGCCGGCTGATGGGTGCCGACGAGGAAGGCACGCTTGCCGCGCTCATGACCTACCGGCGTGAACTTATCGATCCCAAAATTGCCGAGCATCGGGGACGCGTCGTCAAGACCACCGGTGATGGCTATTTGATCGAGTTTGCCAGCGTCGTTGACGCTACCCGCTGCGCTATGGACGTCCAGCGCGGCATGAGCGAGCGCAATGTCTCCGTACCGCGGGATAAGCGTCTGGAGTTTCGCATCGGGATCAATGTTGGTGACGTCATAATCGAAGACGACGACATTTTTGGCGACGGTGTGAACATTGCGGCTCGGCTTGAAGGAATCGCCGAGCCCGGCGGAATTGTTATCTCCGCCAGTGCTCACGACGCCGTGATCAATCGTGTAAGTGCAGAGTTCCGCGACCTTGGTGGACTCTCGCTGAAGAACATCGAACGCCCGGTGCGGGCATTTCAAGTTTTGTTCGACCCTGCAAACGCCGCCAGCGCTGTCCAGGACCCCGTACGCCGACAGCTCGGCGCGCCAATCGAGGGGCTGTCAATTGCCGTTCGACCGTTCATGGTTCTGTCTGATGATCGCGGACTCGAATTTCTCGCGAATGGGCTGGCAGAAGACGTCATCGCGTTGCTCGCGCGCGTACCCGGTTTCTTCTTAATTTCGAGGGCATCGTCCTTTGCTTTCGACGATCCCAAAACACCGACGTCCGTCATCGCCCAAAAACTTGGGGTCCGCTACGTCGTCGAGGGAAGCGTACGCGGCACGGGTGACCAAGTCCGCGTTTCGACTCAACTTGCAGAAGCCGAGATAGGTCGCATTCTCTGGTCCGGCAAGTTCGAGGCTGCGCGGGCCAAGACGGTTGAGCTTCAGGACGATATTGCACGCGGCATAATAATCGAACTTGAGCCAGCTCTCACCCAAGCGCAAATCGCCGTGATCAGGCGCCAGCGTCCAGAGAATGTTGACGCTTGGGGGTGCTATCACCAAGCCGCTGGTGCGCTCGGCGGCGGTGGTTGGAATGAGCGTGCTGTTTCGGAAGCGCAGAGCTTCCTGCGACGGGCGCTTGAGCTCGACCACAACTTCGCCCTCGCGCGTGCGCAGCTAGCCCTTCTGTCGGGGCTCGCGCAGAGCACTGGCCTTGTCGAACCTTCGGCGGAGCGTGCTCAAGAGGCGCTATTGGGAGCCGAAATGGCGATTGCTGCCGATGCAGGCAGCTCCGAAGTTCTGGGCTACGCGGGTTGCGCGCTCTCCGATCTGGGGCACACGGAGCGGGGGGCAGAAATCCTACGGCAGGCCGTAGAAATAGATCCAAGCAATGCGCAGGCCGAAGTCGCTCTCGGCGCAGCGCTCGCTATGCGGGGCGATCTAGATGCAGGGATCGTGCACATGCGTCACGGGATTAAGCTAAGCCCTCGCGACAGGCGGCTGGCGTTCTGGGGCTGGGTGCTGGGGTCGCTTTTGCTACAAGCCAAGCGAACCGGGGAGGCACTGGACGAGGCTCGTATCGCGGCCCGACGCGATCCGCGCTTTCATCTTCCGCCAATTCTTGAAGCCGTGGCACAAGCAACGCTGGGGCAGACCGAACTTGCCCAGGCAGCGCTCAAGGCTGCAAAGCGCATCCGACCGGAACTTACGCGGCAAGAGATCGAACGCTCTCATGGACGGCATGCCGCCCGGATTCTGTCGGACGTTTGGGACGCCAACTAGATAATGTTACCAGCTCGAGATGGCACCATCTCTCTTAGGTCATCAACACGACCGCATTTCGATATTGCTGGTTGGCACGTCTGCCGTGTGTTGCAAGCTGGATGTGAGTGATCTGGAGATAATTGGTCTCGCTCATCTGTATTCGGCCCTTCGGAGGAAGCGTGCTGCTTCCGGACAAAAGAGCGAACGAATGCTGCGGTGCCGGCCGCCGATCACCAAAACTTTGACGGCTGCGCGGTCATGAAAGAAAACGATCCGCTTGCGCAGGGTTCGGCAGGTAGCATTGCGCGCGCACGCCGAACCACCGCAGGCGATTGCGCGCGATCACATTATAGAAGGCGTCGCGCAACGGTGCGGGTATAAGCCGCGCCGATTTCGCCAGCAGCGACCACACGCCGCCCAACCCCGCCAGAATGTGGATCGAGGCTTCTGAACGAAAGTGCGCTTCACCGTCCTGTAACAGGACGTAGGTGTCGTAATTTACCGGATCGAGACCGAAGTGCTGATACAAGGCACGTCCGAGGTCGGACTGTGCGGCGAGGAGGCGAAACCGCGCGCGGCGATCTTCCTTAAGGATGAATCGCGCGAACGAAGAACACAGGACGCAATAACCGTCGAAAATGATGACGGCGCGATCGTCGGCGAAGCGCGGGACTGCCGGATCGGTGCGATAATCGTAAGGCAGGCGTTGCATGCTGACGGGACGCCCGGACGAAGGGTGGCGAAAGCGCACCAACATAGCGTCTTGTCGAGGTGAATAGAACGTCAAAAAGGCCTTTCGAAATCAAGGCTTAATCACTCCGCCACCATGGCAAATAAACGTTATTTTTATCGTGTTATTTAAACTGATCTTAGACCCTGCGACCTTAGGGTGACGCCTACGACGGGAACAGGGCCCGTCGCTGAAAACGAAAGAATTTAAGGAAAGGCGTCACAATGAAAGCCGTCGTCAAGACGGTCGAGCCCGCTGAGCGTGAGGCGCGCTTCGACCATATCCGGCCGCATTATCTGGAGGCGCTCACCTTGGTCGAGCGTCTGCACCGTCGCCTGCTTGACGTGATCAAGGACGAATTCGATCGTCGCGGCCGCGCTGACATCAATTCAGTTCAGGCGCTGCTGCTCTATAACATTGGTGACAAGGAACTGACCGCCGGCGAATTGCGCACGCGCGGCTACTATCTCGGCTCGAATGTTTCGTACAATCTGAAGAAGCTCGTCGAGATGGGTTTCCTCGATCATCAGCGCTCGCGCGTCGATCGGCGCTCGGTGCGCATCAAGCTCACCGACAAGGGCCGCGAGGTGCGCGACATCGTCGATGCGCTTTATCAGAAGCACGTGCGCACGGTCGAGCAGGTCGGCGGCATCAATGCCGACGAGTTCGGTGTGCTCAACAAGGCGCTGCATCGCCTCGAGCGCTTCTGGACTGATCAGATCCTGTATCGTCTCTGAGCCGACCGGAAGCCTGCCACACGTCATCCGCCGGCGGTGCCCGCCGCGGCGATCGAACGCTTTTCCACCCGTACTGAGCCTCCAGCCCCGGCGTTCGCGCCGGGGTTTTTCGCGTGTCGGATTTCCTGTCCGCGTCTGTCGCCTGTCGCGAGCGGCCAACGTCCGGCCACTGCACCTTGCGGGTCCGCCAGGCAACCACTGCGCCAGCCACAAACAACGCCAAGAGGCAGTCGCCGAACACGCCGGCAACCAGGTCCGCCGGCCATCGAGGCGGGAACGGACGGCGGTACCGTAACCTGCACCCGGAGCGGCGTCGCGCGGCTGTTCGAGCCTCCGCTCGAGAGGATAGCAGGCGCGACCGGGGCGGTGGGCCCATTTCGGCCTTCATGTTATGTTGCTAAGCTTGGGGATCGGTGGGACCAAGCGATGACTGAACAACATAACCGAAACGGCGCCCGGCCTGACCGGCGCGCGTTCCTGCGCCATGTTGGTGGCGCGACCGCGGCCGCCGCCGCGGGCGTGGCGGCGAGTGCGGCCCTCGCGGAAGATGCCGCGCTCGATGCCTTGATCGGCGACACGCAAAAGGGATCGCTCGGGCAAGGCTTCGACGAGGCCTCGCGCAACATCCACATGCCGAAAGCATCCGAGCCGACCGTCTCGGCGGCGACCGCGCAGACGACCGAACAGGCGGTCGAGCGCTATGCCGCGATCGTCGCGCGCGGCGGCTGGCCGCAAATTCCACCCGTGAACATGCTGCAGCTCGGCGACCGGCACCCCGGCGTCATTCCACTGCGCGCGCGGCTCGTCGCGTCGGGCGACATCGATCCGAATGCCGCGGGTACCGATGTCTACGATTCCTACGTGCTCGGCGCGGTGCGGCGCTTTCAGGCTCGTCACGGCATCACCGTCGATGGTGTCATCCGCGCCGAGACGCTCGCTGCGCTCAACGTCCCGGCGCCGGTGCGGCTTTCGCAACTGAAGACCAATGTCACGCGGCTGCGCACGCTCGGCGCCAACCTGTCGCCGCGCTACGTGGTCGCCAATATTCCGGCCGCTCGCATCGAGGCGATCGAGAACGGTGTTGCGGTGTCGCGCCATGCCGCGGTGGCGGGCAAGCCCGACCGGCCGTCGCCCGAGATCAACTCGAAGATCGTGCAGATCAACTTCAATCCGTATTGGACGGTGCCGCCTTCGATCGTGCAGAAGGATTTGATCCCGAAGATGCAGGATGCGCCGGACTACTTGACCAAAAATCATATCCGCATCTTCGACAGCAAACAGAAAGAGCTCGAGCCGTCGCAGATCAACTGGTACTCGTCCGACGCGACGCACTATTCGTTCAAGCAGGATCCCGGCAGTCTCAATTCGCTCGGCTCGATTCGCATCAATTTTCCCAGCGCCTACGGCGTCTACATGCACGACACGCCGCTGAAGAATCTGTTCGGCGAGGATTTTCGTTTCCATTCGTCCGGCTGCATGCGGGTGCAGAATGTGCGCCTGCTCGTGGCCTGGCTCTTACAGGAGACGCGCGGCTGGACGTTGGAGGACATCGACCGGGTGATCAAATCCGGCGACCGCAAGGATGCCCAGTTGACCAAGCCCGTGCCGCTGCACTGGGTCTACATCACCGCCTGGTCCGGCGGCGACGGTGTCGTGCAGTTCCGCGAGGACATTTACGGCAAGGACGGCTTGGCGGGCGCGCAGGCCGCCACTGCGAATTAGGGCGTATCCTCAAAAACCCGGCCTGATGTCGGATCTGCTCCCCAAGGCGGACTTGCAGCATGCCTTTTGGAATGTACGCAAAGTCCCGGCGACACGAGACTGCAAAATTGTGATCCTTATAATGAGGCGCGCTCCTAGGAACGTGTGTACTCGTGCCGGAAACGGCTGGTTTCCCCGCCAGCCCATCGCAGGCGGGCGTCGCTAAGCTTTCGCGCCGCGCGATGTCCTTCCAGGGTGGCTTCGTAGACGGTACGAGGTGCAAGAACGCAGCCAATGGCTTCCAGGCTGACTTGGCGGTCCTTTAGCAAATTGAAAACTGCGGTTTCGGAGGTCCGCGCTGTAGCCATGACGATAAGATCGGCATTGATACGACGCGTGCTTGTTGGTTGGTAGACGTTGCCGATTTCGGCCTGATCTTCGACGATTCGTCGAACGATATGAGACGTGATGAGTTCGACGCGGGCTTCCTCCAAGTACGTCATGATCCAGTGAAAATAGACCTCCGGTACGGTTTCCATCCCGATCATCGGCCATCTCGTCAACAATCTTACTTTCGCGCCTTCTTTGGCCAATTTGACTGCAGTAAGTGGCGCTGCGACATCGGCCATTTCGTCGATGACGAGAACCTCGCCAACGGGGGTAGGCGCGCTGTCAAGTGCAACCTGATCCCAGGCAACGCACTTGCCAGTCTCCCAGCCGGGAATTGGCTTGCCGGTCTGTCCCTGAAATCCATCCCGCCGGTAGCCCGCGCCGGTTGCCACCACGATGTGGTCAGGCTTTTCGGCAGCAAGTATCGCATCAAGGTTCTTAGCGCTGACGGGACTCTCCAGCTTGATCTCGGCGCCGTTTCCCAACACCTGAGCCGCAAGCCACGTGGCGATCGTCCCGTATTGTTGACGGTATGGTAACGCGCCATAGGCTCGAACGTGACCGCCGACAGCGCGTTCGCGTTCGTAAATCACGACGGTGTGGCCCTGCGCTGAGGCAACACGTGCATACTCAAGACCAGCCGGTCCGCCTCCGATGATCAGGACGCGCTTTGACGTATAGGCTTTGCCGGTGGCGTTGGCACCCCACTTCGCCTCGCGCCCGACAACTGGGTTGTAAGCGCATTGGACACGGCTGCCACGAACGACAGATCGCCAACAATAATTGGCGGCGACACATCGGCGAATATCCTTCTCACGGCCCTGTTTGACTTTTGTGAGCCACTGCTCATCGGCGATCATTTGGCGGGAAAGTAGCACGGCATCCGCATCGCCCGACTTTAAAAGGTCTTCTGCTACGTCTGGATAGCTAATTCGGCCGACCATGAGCACCGGTTTGCTGGAGACAGCTTTGAAGGCACGAGAATATTCACGTTCCCATCCTTGCTCGAATGTCATCGGAGTGTGGATCCAGGAATGATGAACGCCGGCTGAGACGCTGACATAATCGATATCCGTCTGCCGCTCGAGGTCGAGATGCACGCGCTTAACGTCATCGATCTCAAGATCGCCTTCCCAAAAGGAGGTCGAGTTGATGCGATAGCCAAGGATGGCGCGATCGCCGATACGAGCGCGGATGCGCCTTAAGCATTCGATGGGAAATCGAAGGCGGTTCTCGTAGGACCCGCCCCATCGATCGTTTCGAAGGTTATAGAGCGGGGAAAGGAATTGCCATGGCAGGTAGCCGTGCGCCAGGTGCAGTTCCACGCCGTCCAGCCCGGCTATGATCGCCCTTCGTGCTGCCTCGGCGAAGTTCTGCAGGATGTTTTCGATCTCGTGCTCTTCAAGTTCCTTCGGCGTCGGACCGCCGGGTATTTCTCCGATAGCCATTTGGCTCGGGGCGACCGTGTAGGCATTGTATTCGTAAGGATCGCGTGCCGGATCTGTCTTGAAAAATGGCGTCGGCGAGCGCAAGCCCACGTGTAGGAGTTGCGCAATCAGTGCGCAGCCGTGCCGCTTCACGGCTCGCGCTACTTTCGCAATACCCTCGATCTGATCATCGTGCCAAAGTCCCGGAAAAGCGGCCGGTGTATAGATCGTGTCCTTTTCAATGATCTGACCACCGAGGATGATCATTCCCAAACCCGTACGGGCACGCTCCTCGTAGTAAGCGACGGCCTGGTCGGTGAAGGTGCCCTCATGGGCGTTACGGACCCACGTTGGACAAACCGGTCCGAAGACCACACGATTCGCGATGGGGGTATGCCTAAGCTGCCAGGGCGAAAACAAATTGGGATAAGATTGGATGTGATCAGCCACGGTTTCCTCCATCGAGGTCGCTCGTCGTATGGCGCAAGCCAAACGAGTGCTTTGTGTTCTGCGTTGGGGCTGCTTGCCGCGACCCGTTGCGCTTGACACATTAACGCTCGTGTCTCGAATGGCAATAAAGTCCAGTGGCACCAGGGCTCAGCCCGTAGGGGGATAACGAAATGAAGATTGTATCCTTTTGCCGCGAGCATCAGGAGGCACGGCTCGGCATTTTGCTCGACGACGCGATATTGGATGCTGCTGCGGTTTCGTCTGTTTTGCAGCGCGAGCACGAGTGTTATTTTCGCGACGCGCGGTCGTTCATTCGAGCCGGCGACGCAGCGATCGCCGCGGCCAAGCAGCTGATTGATCGACGCCCGGTCGGGGCCTTGCTTAAACGAGACAGCGTCAAGCTTGCGCCGCCGATCATCCCTTCAACGATCCTTTGTGCTGGCAGCAACTATCGTGAGCATAACGAGGAGAAAGCCGGCTCGCC
>Ga0209006_10007165_pt1 | contig 10073 bp, 12 predicted proteins | sample JacPin_JW_Ref_O2_FD_188567 | JGI IMG/M metagenome (GOLD analysis project Ga0209006, IMG submission 188567) | Forest soil microbial communities from Algoma, Ontario, Canada - Jack Pine, Ontario site 1_JW_Ref_O2 (SPAdes) (version 2) | ecosystem: Environmental > Terrestrial > Soil > Boreal...
CGATCGACATCTTAGTGAACAACGTGTGGGGCGGCTACGAGCGCATGGTGGAGGATGGCAATTTCACCTGGCTCAAGCCATTCTGGGAACAGCCACTCTGGCGTTGGGACGCAATGTTCACCGGAGGCGTTCGTGCGCACTACCAGGCAAGTCAGCTTGCCGCGCCGGCGATGATCGCCCAAAAGCGCGGACTGATCGTGAACATCTCGTTTTGGGCGGCACAGAAGCATATCGGAAATGTCGCCTATGGCGTTTCCAAGGCCGCGACGGACAAGTTGACGGCGGACATGGCGACCGAGCTGAAGCCGCATGGCGTCACTGTTGTTTCGCTCTACCCGGGACTCGTCCGGACGGAAAAAGTTATGGAGGCATCGAAGTGGCTTGACCTATCCAATTCCGAATCCCCCGAATTCGTCGGACGGGCCGTCGCTGCCCTCGCGGCCGATCCCGATGTACTCCGACACACTGGAAAGGTGTTGGTGGCCGCCGCCGTCGCCAAAGAATATGGCTTCACAGACATCGATGGCAAAACACCTCGCCCTCTGACACTTCCGGATGTCTGATTAGCTCGCCATAAGCGCGGTAACGTTGACTGAACCGATCAACTCCCGGATTGCCGGCCACGAGCAAATTATCGAAGATAAAATTCCGGACTTCGGGGCGGGCGAGGGCTCGTCAAAACAACGGGAGCGCCTGATGAACCCGGTTGCCGGAGAAGAACAGCACTACTTTAAACGGGCTTCAATGTTTATGCTGAGCGTTGGGATTGCTGGTAGAATTTGCGACCGTGCGAATACTTTTGCTTACGATTCTTTTTGTCTCGCCGGCGGCGGCGCAATCATGGACCGTCGAGACCAATTCCATGGAGGGCAGCCACTGGAATACAAATCTTCGCGCGGTCTCGGCCACTCACTCCAGCAATCGGGCGCGCCACCCCGACCCGGTGATATGGGCTGCGGGTTCGAATAGCCGTTTGCTTCGATCAAATGATGGGGGCAAGCACTACACGCGGCTGCTCGTCAATACCAGCGCGACGCTCGACCTCCGCGGAGTGCAAGCGTTCAATGAGAACCTCGCTTACGTGATGTCCAGCGGGCCGGGAAACCTGTCGCGCATTTACAAGACGCGCGACGGTGGCGACGCCTGGAAGCTTTTATTTTCCGGCACGCGTCCGCAGTTTTTTCTCGACGCGCTGGTGTGCATCTCCGAAAAGGAATGTTTTGCGCTCAGCGATCCCGTCGACGGAAAATTCGTCCTGATCAGCACGACCGATGGCGAGCACTGGAAGCAGCTACCGAGTGACACGATGCCGCCAGCCCTGCCCGACGAAAGTGCGTTCGCCGCGAGCGGTACCTGCCTCGCTATCTTCGACAAACGCGAAATATATTTCGTCACCGGCAACGGCGCCGCGCGAGTGTTTCATTCGCCCGACCTGGGCCGCACATGGACGGTGACGGACACGCCCATCGCAAAAGGCTTTCCGTCGTGGGGAGCGTTTTCGATTGCTCGATTGGGAAGCGCGTTGGTTATCGTCGGCGGGGATTATAAGGATGACGCCGGGCCGGAACGCACGGTGGCCTACTCGCACGACGAAGGCGCGACTTGGAATCTGACCACAAGGCCGCCCGGAGGATTCCGTTCAGCGGTCGCGTTCCTCGATCAGAACACGCTGCTGACCGTCGGCACCGGCGGCGAAGACGTGAGCACGGACCAGGGCGCGTGCTGGACGCGAGTCGGCGATCTCGACCTTAACGCCATCACCGTCCTCGATGGCGCTGCTTGGGCCGTCGGCCCCGAAGCCACCATCGCGCACTGGAGCAGTCACAGCCGCTGATCCTCGATTGACACTTCAGCAGATGTGCGTCGTGTTCCTACAACGACAATGAGCGTGTTTTGTTATGGACGACTGGAGTCTCGCTGGGCTTAGAGACGTTGCCCGCTGCTGTAAAGACTACAGTTATCTGCTGCGCGGCACACCTTCATAGTGGCATCCGAACTGCCCAATAGAACGTATCGCCGTGAATAAGGCGAACCGCCGGCGCATGGCCGGAAAAGGGGGCGCTACAGTGTGCCGAATTTTACTTGTGGTGGTCGCGTCTGCGGCGGTGCTGGTGAGTACAGCTTCTGGCATCGCGGCGCAGGATGTGACCTTCGCCGCTCTGCCGGGCACAGCCGACACCTTCCGCGACTATCTATCATTTAGCAAAGACGGACGGTTGCTGCGGGAAGTCGTGCCGATCAAGTCAACGGGAAACGATCAAGTTCACCACGTGCGCGCGATCACTTATGTCGCCGCGACTGGCAAGGTTCGCCGGGTGTGGAATCTACAACCGAACACGGAGTTTTTCTCAGCCACTACGGATGGGCGAACGTTGGTTATTTCCGGCGATAGATTCCTACCGGAAGCGCGCGCTCATCTTTTTTTGTTCGATATGGAGACGGGCCGGACTCAGGATATCCCATCGAGCTGGTTTGATGCCGACGAACGGGATCCATACTCGAAAATTTCTGGAGATGGACGTCTTGTTTCCGCGTACATGGAGTCGGGCGCAGGCGACGGCCCTATAATTGTGAGCGTCTATGAATAGCGGACCAAAAGTCTCGTTGCCAAACAAGCGACGGGCTACTCGGCCGGAGGAATCTCTTCGGGCGGCGTAACGGTAGACGGAAAAATCCAATTCTTCAACAATCGCACGGGCGGCGACGTTGTGGATCCGGAAACGGGTCGATCGCTTGTAATCGCCGGACCCAATTCACTTCGTTCTCCGGACGGAGCGTGGGTCGTCGAGTTTCCGAGTGCGTGGATCGGACAACCGCCGTACGAAGTCATCATCAAGAACGGCGGTGGCGGAAAAGTAGTCGGCAACCTCGATATTCAGATTAGCGAGGACGACGCAAAGTGGGATTGGGCGCGAAGCGCTTTCTGCGGAACGTCCGGAAAATTCATTGCTGCGACCATCGATAGCGTGCAGGCTTTCGAGATTCCCTCAGGAAAGAAGATCGCGGAATTTCCTACGGCGATTTGGCAAGACCCGGACGCGATGAAAACTGATCCCACGGTGACCGTTGCGTGCAGTCCTGATGCGAAGCGCGTCGCGATTCGCTCCGGCGCGCGGCTCACGTTGCACCATCTGAATTGACCACATGCCCGTAGCGAACTGTTCATAGGGCAAATGAATGCTACAGCTGGTCCCCGTCGCAGTGCCCGTTAGTCACTGATTCGTTTAGCCAAGGCTGGCGCTCAGGACGAGGATTGCGAAGGCCACGATCAGGGCGCACGTTCGAATCGAGTGATACATGTCCCAACGGTGTTCCTGCGCGACCCAGTCTTCAGGGACCGTTTGCGGAGTCCATTTTGCGATGCGGTTGTTTATGGGCACCGGACCGATTAGAGAAAACACCACAGCGAAGATTTGAAGCGCCAGGGCGATTCCTGCGAAATGCCGGGCGGATGCGCTTAAATGCGCGAAGGGCAAAACAAGTAACAAGTTGAGCAGCGTGGAACCGGTCATCCAGAACGGCATCGCACGTCCGAGTAATCTAGCGAACGACGAGCTCATCAGCACGTGCACTTCGGGTTGTTGCCGTTCGAAAGTTGGATGCGCGATCGCCGCGACGTTTAGCTCGCTTCCACACATCAGCCCAAGCGCCAAGACCGCAATGAGGTAGAGAATCATGGGACACCTCCTACACTTTTAGATGTTCCCTAGCGGCCTGGGGGTTCGTTCGCGCGTCGCGGCGCGGCACACGTCCGACTATCAGACCGATCAGAAGTTTCAACATCTATGCAGAGTGTCCCAGGCATTGCAGCTACATGGGCGAGCTTGGGTTCGACACATTTTTTTCCGTTGTGACCTTGTGAAGACTTTGTACGACGCGATTCACGCCTGCTTGCGAGATGGTGGTAGACCCGTCCGGTTTCTGGCCAAAGAGAATATCAACCTGTCCATCGCTTTTGAATAGCTTAACGCTCAGGTGTTTCGGGGGACTTTGGGGGCGGCCATATTGAAACCCTCTGAACTCATTTGTGCCGACGAGAAAAACACCTGACTCCGCGCCTCGGGGCATCATTGTTGTTTTCATCGAAAAGAACATCCCCTGTTGAATGGCCAGTCTCTTCGGCGTGAGCAGGGAAAACTTCGCGGGAGTGATATCGAGGATGGCTTGCTCTAAGGCGTAATCCGATCGTACTGCTTCATCTCCAAGTAGTTGTCTTAAGCTCTTCTGATCGATTTTGCCGTTGCCCTGCAGGCCACTTATCAACCCGTCGGGCGGACCACTCCAAAATGAGACAACTTCCCCGACCGAAAAACGATGATTGCCTTGTTGGTCCCGATGACCCTAGTTCGCTCTTGGTCAATATCGTCCCAAGGGACTTCAAATACGTAGCCAAAGTAGGAAAGCTGTTTGCCTGGCGCTTGAGACTTGGACGAATCCAAAAGCTGGACGGGTGTGATCCAGACGATGGGTTCTTTCCGCGCAACTCTGCGAGTTTCCCAAATAAAAAATGTTTGGACCCCGAAGAACCACAGGTACGCACCACACACGATTGCTGCAATTCCCAAACCGACAAGAATGCGCAATGGCTTCGACATGTGCCATTAACTCCTAGACTGAGTGAATCATGGAGCTGGAAAGGTGTCCACGTAGGCCTTCTTGCTGAAAATTCGCGGGAGGCCGTTTACGTCGTACAGCTCTTGCGCGCTTTGATTGGGGCGCAAGAGATCGACCACGACCCAGGGATATGATCGCAGATGCTTTGCGCGATTCGCTACCGTGATTACCGAGCCGTCGGTGAGGCGAGCCTCGAACTGATCGCCTGCGTCGGGGAAATAATGTACGCGCCAGCCGCTGATCACTTCGTTGTTCCCTCGCGCTATGGCGGGCAGGACGCCTACGTCCAGGCGCTTGTTCTCTTTGGCGGTTGCGGTGACGTAACCGTTTTCAGCCCATCTGCAAAGCGTGGCGCCTTCGCAAACGGCGTAAAAATTATTGTCATACGGTGTGACAAAGTTGGCCTGCACCTGCTGGTCACCACATGCGCCATGCTGCCGCTCAATCGCGGTCGGAGTAACGTGGATCACCAGCGGGCATCCCCATTTGCTCGCAGGAGAAGGCGCCCAATAAAATTGCACCGCGAGAACGAACGGAAATGCGAGATAGCTGAAATGAAATCCGACCTTGGATTCCGATGTGAAAAGATACGCTTCGTTGCCCTTCCAATAGAGCGTGCCGTCGATTCCGTTGCCAACGTAATACACAGTGGGAAGTGAAAGAATTGCGAGGAAAATAACTAGCGCACCAACACCGATTGCTATTTTGTATTTTTGTTCCATGTGCTCCCAAGCGCAGGATGACGATTGTTATACGTTCCGCAAAATATAATAGGTGGTGGCCGCGCCGATTCCAACGGAGAAAGTTCCTGTCTGTGTCGTTAATTTCGACCAATTCTGTTGCGAAGGGTTCGAGGCGAGATCGTCGCCGCACGCACGCGCCGTTAGGATAGCCGCGTCGTCCGGACGATTTTGTAGCGGCCGCCTTTAGGCGGGCGGTTTTGAGTTTTGCGTTCCAAGGCCAAGTCTCAGCGCATTTGCAGAAGACATTGCATTTGCCATAAACAAATACCAAAACAGAAGCAAAAACGCCGCCCTGAAGGGCGCCGCTACAAAAGCAGAACCCAAATGCGACAAGGTGCAAAGGCGTGAGACGAAATGTTCGGTTTAGATTTTGCTGTCGTAGCGCCGGGCTTTAGCTCGGCATTTTGAATTAGCGTAAATAGAATCAAGATGCCGCCTTAAAAGGCGGCGCTAAGAAGGCTAAACCTCACCCCGAACCTTTCCTCATTTGGTCTTGCTTGCCTCTTGCGGCGCGGGGTAGTGTTTATCAATCCACGCTTGCCAGAGCGGGGTTTCGCGAGCGACGGTCGCGGCTGCTTGATCGCCGTAGAGATAGAAATTTAGCGTGACCATGATCGAGCCGCCGAAGTTAACGGCGCCAATCGCGGCGGTTCCCGGTCCCGGTTTGTCGAGCCGCAGCAGGGCGCTGCTCGGACTATTGCTGATGTGCTCCACCGCGCCGCTGAGCGACGGAACGCCGGCCGGAGCGGCACGATGCTGCCCGGCGCTCGCGCCTTTAAGTCCCAGCGCCGCGGTCAAAGTTTCCCAGGCTTCCGCTTCGGTGCCCGCGGCGGGTGCGATCCACTGCATCAGCGCGGAACGTTGTCCGCGGAAGTGCGTGAGATAAATCCGCAGGATGCGGAAGAAAGCAGGCCAGCCGGATTCGGTGCCCTCGATCTGATTGTCCCACTCGTCCGTGCTGGCGAAAAGGCTATGCACGATGCGTACGACGCAGACACCTCCCGCGCGCGCTTCAACGCTCCACTCGTCCGCGATGATCGGCGAGCCAGGCTGCCAGCCAGGGGACTCGGCGGACCACTTCCGCGGCGGATCCCATCCCGTGATTGCGGAACTGGACTCCATCCCTGGGCCGAAGTCCAACTTCACCGCAACGGGCTTCCCGTCGCGCATTTCGAACTCAGCCGGCACGAACCAGGACGAAATACCCGGGCCGGTGGCGATGGCCTGCCAGACTTCCTCCGGCGTTCCGGGAACTTCAATTTCGACCTGGACGGAACGGCGTCCGGAAGCTTCTTTCTTCACGCTCATGATGGCTCCTTGGAGTTGGAATTAGTATTGGTGTTGGATTTCTGCGGAAGCGCGTGCGCCACGATCACCAGGCGATGCGCGCGGCCGCCCGGGGCGGATTCGTCGTGGTACTTCGAAACGAGTTTCGCGATGGCCTCGGTGAGTTCGTTGCTGAAAGCGGCACGGTCCGTCGCCGACCGGAAGCGAATTTCGGTATCGACGGCCAAGGTCGCCAGGCGCTTGCCCGTCTCTTTCGCGCGACGAACAAGATCGCCCACCTCGTGGACCACGCGCGCGCCCAGCGCGATCAGATAGCTCGCGGAGAGCCTATCGATTTCGCGATTCGGATCCGCAGCGACCGGACCCAGCGCGCTCGGCGAAACGACGTAAGAAGTGGCCGTCGCGACGAGCAGACGTTCTGTCAGCCCGCCCCATTTTCGTTCTTCGGCCAGTCGCACCAGCCCGTGCGCTTCCAGCGCGTGCAGGTGGTAGTTCACTTTTTGCCGAGCCAGGCCAACCCGTGTGGCCAACATCGCCGCCGAAGCCGGCACAGCTAGCTCGTGGAGGAGCCGGCTCCGCATCGGCTCTAAAGCCACGGTCGCGGCTGCGGAATCATCGATGACTTGGAGGTCAAGCACAGGGGGAAGCTAGCATTGACAATAATTGTTGTCAAGGAGAATTCATGGGCTTTCTCGCCCATTCAGATAGCCGGTGCGGCGACGACTAAAACGCGGCCGTCTGCCGTCTTTGGCCCGGACAAAAACAAAAACGCCGCCCCAAAAGGACGCCGCTACAAAAGCTGACCCTCGCCGCGCGAAAGATTTTGTAGCGGCCGCCGTCAGGCGGGCGAATTCGGGTTGCGCTTTGGAATGGCTAGTCCTGAGCGCGGACGTGGAGATATTGCATTGGCGCAAACAAAAACAAAACCAAAACCGCCGCCCTGAAGGGCGCCGCTACAAAGACTCAACCCAAATGCGACGAAGGTGCGGGGGCGTGAGCCGAAAAGCTTGGCTTTAGTTTTTGCTTTCGTAGCGCCGGGCTTTATCCCGGCATCTTGCAGTACCTCTACGTTTTTCGCGGGCGAAGATCGTTCAGCGCGGGGAGCGAGGTGGAGGCGGTCAACGTATGTTCGGCGGGTTGCTTTCCGGTGGTGAGCGCGCGGGCTAGGATTTCGATGGCTTGGCCGGCGAGCGGCGGAATGAAAATTGTTGCCGCGAGACGGCCGTCGCGCAGCCAAGCTTGTCCTGTCTTGGGGACGCCGTCGCATCCGGTGAACGGCAACGCCAGCCAGCGTTTGCGCTCTTCCTCGTTTTTTATTTTTTCGAATGCGCTGCGCGCGCCCATGGCCATCGAGTCATCTTGCGCGCCAACCAGATCGAACAGCGCCCTCTGCGACGTACTTAGGCTGAGCCACGAGATGACCGCGCGCTCGGCGCTTTCGGCGGTCCACTGCCCTTTCAGCGTGGTCACTTGAATATTTTTTGGCTTCGTTTCCAACATGCCAGCGGTGCGTTCCTGCGCAGAACTGCTGTAGGACGGACCTTCGATGTAAAGTACCGAACCGCCGTCCGGCAGCAGCGCGGCGAACTGTCTTCCTTGAATGCGGCCGATCTCGGCATGGCTCGAACTGATCGCGAACACCGGCACTTTCGTCTTGCGGCGAAGTTCGGCAACGTAATCCGGCGCGCGGTTCAGCACCGCCCAGGCTATCCCCGCGTCGCAAGCTACTTGCGCTACTTGAGGGAGCGCGCTGCCGCGCACAGGTTCCAGAACAATTCCGTCCGGCCGCGAGTCGGCGGATGCTTGAATCGCTTTCAGAATGTGCGTGCTTTGATTTACGGTGTCGTTGTCCGCGTACACCACGGTCACTTCGATCCCAAGCTTGGCTCCCGAGCGTTGCGCTACAAGAGCCTGCTCCACCTGGAAGTCGTTGTCGTTAGTGGGAAGGGACACCAAAAGCTTCAGCTTCTTCATTGCCTAAACAATACCGCATTCATAGCCGCCGCGAACTGTTTCGCGGAGGCGGTAATCTAAGAGGTACGATGGCGAGTCGCAGCTTGGAGCAGCGGCTCAGTTTCCGGTAAGCGCGTTGATCAGGCTCTTACAGCCACTCGTGCTATTCTGCGGAAATGCAGCAAGTTTCGAGATGGAAGAAATATGCCGTACAGCTCGGCATCACGGCGGCTACCATTCTTCCGCCGCAGATGGTGCTCGGACAGCAACCAGCGTCCCTTGCCGGAGAAATTCCGGTGGGTTGGTATGTTTATCCAGAAAGTAAATTAAAGAATCTAGACGAGGCGACTCTGCGCTGCTTCAATTACTCCCACAACGAGTGGCAGGTAACAAACGAGGGAGACGGCGTCAGGATCACCCCACGGCCCAGCCCCAAAGGGAAAGACGACTTCCCACCAGTGCCATCATAGCCGCCCCTGTTGACGCACCAAGAGGGGATGCCCGGCCGCACCGTAAGTGCGGGGCTGAGAAGTGCGATGCATTTTAAGAATGGTTGGCTCCTCGCATATGACGCCGGTGAATGGGGCGGCGGGCTTTGGCTTACGAACGAAGATGGAAGCAGGACGAAGCGCATCCTTAACGACAATGTTCGTGCTGTAGTCCCGATAGATGGCGGCATTGTCGTCTTGTCGGGACTTGCTCACATGTTTATAAATTTTGGCAATGCATTTATTTTCTCAACCCGGACGGGCTCGACATCACTCTCCAACATTCGGTCCATCTGGACGGTGAGCCCAGTGCGCCCGCAAAAGAGGCGGATGGTTCGGTCCTTTTCGTTACGACGTATGGATTGTGCAGAATCACGAAATCAGGAGAGCTGCAGAGGCTCACGTATTTTCCCAAGTGGATAGGCCAACAGTATCCGAATTCAATGGCCCTCTCTTCAGATGGAAGCATCTTCATCGCGATGCGGATGTTTGTACTTAGACTTCGCTCAAATTCAGGCAAATACACGGAAGAGTGGCTGCTTCCAGACGAATGCCGAAAATTTGAATCGAGACAATTCGATTGCGCTTGCAAGCCGTGAATATGCGACTGCGCATAATTCGCCGTCTAAGAAGTCTTCGTCTTCGGAAACAATGCTATAGGGCCTGAGTTTGCCTTATACGATTTACGCGCGACGGGGACTCCGGGCTAATCCGTGGGCACAGCCGTTCCGTCCGACCACTTGGACACAGAAATGATGAACTCGGTGATCGGTTGCGGAGAGTATTGATGCACGTACACCGGGGAGCCGGGGAGTCCCGCACCCCAAAAAATATCGTCTGTCTTGGGAAACCAGAACATCAGATGGGAATCGGCGTTCCCGTATTTGCGGCCGAAGTACTGTTGCTTCGACATCATGTAGCACATCGAACCAGGTTCCGGCACCGGCAGCTCTTTTTTGTCGAATGCGGCCTTGATGCCGTCGAACAT
>Ga0209006_10007166_pt1 | contig 10073 bp, 7 predicted proteins | sample JacPin_JW_Ref_O2_FD_188567 | JGI IMG/M metagenome (GOLD analysis project Ga0209006, IMG submission 188567) | Forest soil microbial communities from Algoma, Ontario, Canada - Jack Pine, Ontario site 1_JW_Ref_O2 (SPAdes) (version 2) | ecosystem: Environmental > Terrestrial > Soil > Boreal...
GGTACGCCAGCGGGGACGTGGTGCGCCGCCGGCCCGACGGCAACCTCGTGGTCGAGGGCCGCGACAAGGACATGATCAACCGGGGCGGGGAGAAGATTTCCGCCGAGGAAGTAGAGAACCTGGTCTACCGGCTGCCCGGGATCGCGCAGGCCGCCGCGGTGGCCGCCCCCGACCCCGAGCTCGGCGAGCGGGTGTGCGTGTTCGTGGTCCCGCAGCCGGGAGCGGACATCACGCTGCAGACCATCCGGGACAGCATGGCCGCGGCCGGGGTGGCCGCGTTCAAGTGGCCGGAGCGGCTGGAGATCGCCGCCGAGCTGCCGACGACCAAGGTTGGCAAGCTGGACAAGAAGGCGCTGCGGGAACGGCTCGCCGCCCCGGCGCTGCCCCAGCCGTGACCACGCCTACGGGAGGAATTCTCATGACCGACACCGACGCACGGGCCGCCGGCTTCGAGAGCGCTGAGCACCAGGCCCGGCTGGCCGAGCTGTACCGGGACTTCGAAGCGGCCGGGATGACCCCGCTGTGGCGCACCCGCGAGGGGCTGATGCCCTTCCACCCGGAGCCGAAGGCGGTGCCGCACGTGTGGCATTGGGCCGACCTGCTGCCGCTGGCCGCGCGCAGCGCGGAGCTCGTGCCGGTGGGCCGCGGCGGCGAGCGGCGCGCAATCAGCCTCGGCAATCCCGGGCTGCCCGGCGACCCCTACACCACACCGACCCTGTGGGCCGCGATCCAGTATCTGGCCCCCGGCGAGGACGCCCCGGAGCACCGGCACAGCCAGTCGGCGTTCCGGTTCGTGCTGCAGGGCGAGGGCGTGTGGACGGTCGTGGACGGAGACCCGGTCGCGATGCGCCGCGGCGACCTGCTGCTCACGCCCGGCTGGGCGTTCCACGGGCACCAGAACGTCTCCGACACCCCGATGGCCTGGCTGGACGGCCTGGATATCCCGCTGGTCGCCGAGACCGACCAGGGCTTCTTCGAGTTCGGCCCGGGGCAAGTGCGGACCAAGTCAACCCCGGAGCGCAGCTATTCCGAACGGCTGTGGGGGCAGCCCGGCCTCACCCCGGTCGCCCTGGCCGGGACCCGGCCGGCCTCGCCGCTGATGGCCTACCGCTGGGCGCACACCGACGCGGCCCTCGCCGCCCAGCTGGAACTGGAGGACGACGGGATCCCAGGGGTCACGGAGCCGGGCCACGCCGCGGTCCGCTATACCAACCCGACCAGCGGCGCGGACGCCCTGACCACGATGCGCACCGAGTTTCACCGGCTGCGGGCCGGCGCGGGCACCCGCGCCACCCGCACGTCCGCGTCTTCTGTCTGGCAGGTTTTCGATGGCACTGGTTCGGTACTGCTTGATAATTCCAAACGGTCTGTCCAGCGTGGTGACGTTATCGCGGTCCCAGCCTGGACGCAGTTCTCCTGGCAGGCGGCCGGCCAGCTGGATGTGTTCACCTTCTCCGACGCTCCCGTGTTTGAGAAACTCAGCCTGCTGCGCACCGAGATGGCCGGCTGATGCGCCTGGCCACCATCAGGACCGGGCACGGAACCCGGGCGGTCCGCATTGATGCGAGCGGAATCCTGGTCACGACAATCGCCGGGCTGGGACAGTGCCGCAACCGGTGTGTCGCGGAGAAGGCTGCGTGACCGCGCCGGAACCGGCCCTGACCTGGTGGCGGGACGGCGAGCAGGCGCTGCGGGCCACCGTCGGCGCCATCCCCGACGGCGCCCTGGACCAGCCGTCCCGGCTGCCCGGCTGGACCCGGCAGACCCTGCTGGCCCACGTCACCCGCAACGCGGACGCCCTGGTCAACCTGCTGGCCTGGGCCAGCACGGGGGTACCGACCCCCATGTACGCCTCGCCGGCCGCCCGTGACGCCGAGATCAGGCAGACCGCGGCGCTGCCCGCCGCGGATCTGCGCGCGGAGTTCCGGGCCAGCCAGGCGCGGCTCGCCGCCGCCATGATGCTGCTGCCCGCGGCCGCCTGGCGGGCGGAGGTACGGACCGCGCAGGGACGGCAGGTACCCGCCAGCGAGGTGCCCTGGATGCGGGTGCGCGAAGCATGGATTCACGCCGCCGACTTCGTCGGACCCCTGACCTTCGCCGGCATCCCCGAAGACGTGGCCAGCGCCCTGACCAGAGACATCGCTGCACTATGGCGCCGTCGTGACGGCATCACCGGGCTCACCTTCGTGGCCGCCGACACCGGCCAGCGCTGGGGCGACGGCCCGCGGGTCATCACCGCTCCGCTCGCCGACCTGCTCGCCTGGATGTCCGGCCGGGACGCCGGCACCGTTATCCAGTTTGATGGGCCAGCCTGGGAGCCGCCCCGCTGGCTGTGACCGCACCCTGGACGAGGGCGAAGCAGCCTTCATCACGCGGTACCCGCGGGCACGGGAACCGCCCCGATGAGGCATCCTGCATGGATGCGACCCCGTTCGATCGTGCTGGACCTGTGCGGCGACTACATCCGGTATCACGGAGGGTCGATCTCGCTGGGCGGGATGACCAGGCTGCTAGGTGCCTTCGACATCACTGAGGACAACGTGCGGGTCGTGATGTCCCGGCTGCGCCGCGAGGGCTTCTTCGAAACCCGGCGCAGCGGCCGTCACACCCGCTACGAGATCACCCCAGCCACCTTGCAGATGCTGGACGAGGGCCGCGACCGCATCTTCTCCCGCAGCAAAGAGCCGTGGGATGGCAACTGGCACATGGTCATCTACCAGGTGCCCGAGTCCGCACGGGCCAGCCGTGAACGGCTCCGCAAGGAACTGTCCTGGCTCGGCTTCGGCCCGCTGGCCGCCAGCACCTGGCTGTCCGCCCACCAGCGGCGGACTCAGGTGACCACACTGTTCACCGCGGAGGCCGAGGCCCGGGTCGACCAGCTGACGGCCCGGTCCCAGGGCATCGCGGAAGACCGCGCCCTGGCCGCCCGCTGCTGGGACCTGGGCCAGCTCGCGGCCGACTACGAGGCCTGGATCGGTCAGTGGGCCGGACATGCCGACGTGCCCCTCGATGACCGGGCGGCGCTGGTGACCCGTATCCACCTGGTGTACAGCTACCGGAAGTTCCCGTTCTCCGACCCGGATCTGCCCGCTGAGCTGCTGCCCGGCGACTGGCCCGGAACCCGGGCCCACGAGCTGTTCCTGGCCGTGTATGAGGCTCTCGCCGGGCCTGCCCAGCGCTACTACAGCCGCGTCGCCGAGGGCGGCTGAATTTCACCTCTGAGCATTTGTAACAAGTTATTGACGGACGCATTTCAATTGTTACATGATGGGCGTGAGCGCCGGAGACGTCCGCGGCGCCGCGACCGGGCCGCACCCGGTCGCGAGAGCGAAAGGACCTCACGCCTTGACGAACCGTACCCGGGGCGGAACTTCCAGATGACCCCCACTGGCCAGGCTCATCCCACCGGCCGGAAACGCGCGGTCCGACCGGGATTCCGGCATTCCACTACGCCCGCCGGCCCAGCTGATGCGCCGGTGCCCTGACCAGCGCGCAGCGTTCCATCAGCTTGAACAGAGGCGCAGATCATGGCCTCAGCCACTCGCAGTCAACGGTGACGGAGAGATTCAGATGCAGACACAACTGATCATCGACAACCTGAGCCGCGACGCCCAAGGAGGCCGGACGTTCCAGCGCCTGAACCCGCTGACGGGCGATCTCGTCACCGAGGGCGCGGCGGCCAGCGTCGAAGACGCACTCGACGCGGTCGAATCGGCGTCCAAGGCGTTCGCGTCGTGGGCGACCACGGGCCCCAGTACCCGGCGGGCGGTGATGCTGAAGGCCGCGGACATCATGGAGCGCCGGACCCCGGAGTTCATCGAGGCGATGATGTCCGAGGTCGGCGCGGCTCAGCTATGGGCCGGTTTCAACGCCTTCCTCACCGCGCAACTGTTCCGCGAAGCGGCTGGCCTGGTGACGCAGATCCAGGGCGAGACGATCCCGACTGACAAGCCGGGGACCCTGTCGATGACGGTGCGCCAGCCTGCCGGGGTCGTGCTCAGCATGGCGCCGTGGAATGGCGCAGGCGTCCTGGCGGCCCGGGCCATCGCCTATCCCCTCGTGTGCGGCAACTCCGTGGTCTTCCGGGCGTCGGAGACCAGCCCGAGGACCCATGCGATCATCGCCGAGATCCTGCACGAGGCGGGCCTGCCCGCCGGGGTCCTCAATTTCCTGACCAGCACCGCAGAGGACTCGGACCGTGTCGTCGAGGCGATCATTGCTCATCCCGCCGTGCGCCGGGTGAACTTCACTGGATCCACGGCGGTAGGCCGGATCATCGCCGAGAAGGCGGCTCGTCACCTCAAGCCGGCGCTGCTTGAGCTAGGCGGCAAGGCTCCGTTCGTCGTGCTCGACGATGCTGACATCGAGGGCGCCGTGAACGCCGCGGTGTTCGGCTCGTTCCTGTACCAGGGCCAGATCTGCATGTCGACCGAGCGCTTCGTGGTCGACGAGGCGGTCGCCGATGAATTCGTCGCCAAGTTCGCCGCGCGAGCCCAGTCAGTTCCGGCTGGCGACCCGCTCGTGGACGCAGGCTGCGTGGTCGGGCCGATGGTGCGTCCCGAGTCCGGCCATCGCATCAATGGCCTCATCGAGGACGCCGTGTCGAAGGGCGCGAAGGTCGTCGTCGGCGGACCGGCTGACGATGCCGTGATGGCGGCGACGATCGTCGATAAGGTGCGCCCGGACATGGCCATCTACGACCAGGAAACGTTCGGTCCGATCACGACCGTGGTCCGTGTCTCCGGTGTCGAGGAGGCGGTACGGGTGGCCAACGACACCGAGTACGGTCTCGCGGCCGCGGTGTTCGGCGCCGACAGCACCCGGGCCTTCCAGGTCGCGATGCGCATCCAGGCCGGCCACGTCCACGTCAACGGCTCGACGGTGCAGAACGAGGCGCAGGCTCCCTACGGCGGGATGAAGGCGAGCGGTTACGGCCGCTTCGACGGCCGTGCCGTAATCAACGAGTTCACCGAGCTCAAATGGATCACCATCGAGCCCTCGGACCAGCCGTACCCGTTCTAAATACTCGTTTACGCGGGGCCAGGAAGGCTGCGCCGACTGTGCGTGCGGCGCCGTCGGCCCGAATGAGCATGCCCAAGATCACCGAAATGCCCGGCACGCCAAATTGAGACACCGTGAAGGACTAAAGCAATGGACAGGAACGAGACGCTCGAGCGGCTCGAACGCGGGCTGATCGCCGGGCTCATTAACCGCAGGACCTTCATCGTCGGGGCCATGGCCACGGGGCTGCTGCTCAGCAGCGCGGTCCCGGCGCTTGCGGACGAGCTGGACGCGATGCGTGAGGCTCAGGCCCGCAACCTGCGGTCGCTCAAGCGGTCTTACGACTACATCGTGGTCGGTGCGGGCAGCGCTGGCTGTACCCTGGTCGGCACGCTGGCCAAGAGAGAACCCTCCGCTCAGATCCTCTTGATCGAGGCGGGTGCCTGGGATACGGCCGATTCCGTGCTGGACCCGCGGCTTTGGTTCACCAACCTCGGGACCGTCCGGGCCTGGAACGAGGTGTCCATCCCCGAGCCCAGCACTAACAACCACCCGGTGCCCGAGTACAACGGCCGCGTCGTGGGCGGCGGCAGCAGCATCAACGCCACCATCTGGGCCCGCCCCTTCAAGGCCGACCTAGATCACTGGGCCGCGGAAACCGGCGACCCCCGGTGGGGCTACGAGAACGGGCTGCGGCTCTTCAAGAGCATCGAGAACTGGCGCGGCCAGCCCGACCCGGCCTTCCGCGGCACGGGAGGCCCGGTCTGGGTTCAGCCCGCGGCCGACCCTCTGCCCATGGCGACCGCGTGCCTGGAAGGTTTCCGCGAGCTCGGGCTGCCCGTGCTCGATGACCTCAACGGCGAACGCGAGATCACCGGCGAGGGTTTCGCCTACCAGAACCAGATCATCGAGGACGGCCGCCGTCACAGCATGGCGCGCGCTTTCCTGTACCCCGTCCTCGCACGGGAGAACGTCACGGTCCTGGTCAACACCCAGGTCAACCGCGTTATCTTCGACAAGGGCCGCGCGGTGGGCGTGGAATACGAGGGCGGCGGGAAGACCCAGACCATCCGGGCGGACCGAGAGGTCATCCTGTCCGCGGGCGGCTTCAACACGCCCAAGCTGCTTATGCTCAGCGGCATCGGCGACGAGGCGGAGCTGCGCGACTTCGGCATCCCCGTACAGGTGCACTCACCCAACGTAGGCCAGAACGTGATGGACCACGTCCTTCACGGGGGGTGCCTTTACGAGGCTCCCGCGCCGTTCACGTACACCAACAGCGCAAGCAACGTGTCGGGCTACTACAAGACCGACCCCAGCTTCGAGCTGCCCGACGTCAGCATCGTGGAGATCGAGCTGCCCTACGCGAGTGCCACCATCGCTGCGGAGTACCCCGCACCGCCCAACACGTGGGCGCTGTGCGCTGGCCTGGTCACGCCGGAAAGCCGCGGCACGATACGGCTCCGGTCCGGCAACCCGGCCGACCAGCCGATCGTGGATATGCGCTTCCTGAGCCATCCCAACGACGTCGCCAAACTAGAGCGAAGCATCGCGATCGCCCGCGAGGTCGCAGCGTCGAAAGCCCTGAAGCCGTTCGTGGTGCGCGAGGTCGCGCCCGGCCGGACGCTCAAGGGCAAGGAACTCGTGAACTTTGTCCGCAACGGGACGACGACCTATTTTCACTCATCCGGGGCCTGCCGGATGGGCAAGGACGAGGCGGCCGTGGTCGACCCGCAACTGCGCGTCAACGGCGTGCGCAACCTGCGCATTGCCGACAGCACCATCATGCCCCGCATCGTGGCCGTGCCCACCATGCCGGCCTGCGTGTTCATCGGACTGCGTCTGGCCGAGATGCTCTGCGCCGGTGTGTCCATCACATGACCGGCGCAGTGATGCGGCAGCACTACATCACCGCCAGCAGCCATGTCACCGAGGACGGCTGTTGATCCGGCGAACGGATGAGGTGAGCCATGCGCGACAGAATGAGGTGGACCATGAGAAAGGTATCCAGCAGAACGGCGCGGATATCGACCGTTCTGATAACACTCACCGGCTTGCTCTGGATGGGCTCGGGAGTGGCGCTGGCGTCGAACGGCTCCCCGTTAGCCCGGGCGTCGGCGACGCGGGCGGGTCAGGCGCAGGTCCCGCGGGTCACGGGTGATCCGCGCGTGGACAAGCTGCTCAGCGAGATGACTCTGGATGAGAAGCTCACCCTGCTGCAGGGATCGCAGGAGGCAGCGTCCACCAACCAGTACGAGGCGGGCTACCTGCCGGGTATCCCCCGGCTCGGCATACCGTCACTGCGGCTGTCGGACGGTCCGCCGGGAGTCGCGACCCGCCAGCCGTCGGTCGGGATGACCGGCACCATGGGTGTGGCGGCCACGTTCAGCCAGCGGGACGCCAGCGAAAACGGCGTGGTGATCGGCCGGGACGCGCGGGCGCTGGGCGTGGACGTGGTGCTCGAGCCGTTCGTCAACATCGACCGCGACCCGGCCTGGGCCCGGGCCTTCAACACCTTCGGTGAGGACCCGGTGCTGACCGGGCAGACCGGCGCCGGCGAGATCTCCGGCATCCAGAGCCAGGGCACCATGGCCATGGTCAAGCACTTCATCGCCTACGACGGCGGCAACAACGTAGTGCTGGATGAGCAGACGCTGCACGAGATCTACCTGCAGCCGTTCGCCGACGCCATCAACGCGGGGGTCGCCTCCGTCATGTGCTCCTACAACACCGTGAACGTGGTGGCCGCCAGGCCAGCCACCGGCGGGACAGCGGGCCCGTACTCCTGCGGCAACTCACAGACGCTGACCGGGATCCTGCGCGGCGAACTGGGCTTCAAGGGCTTCGTCACCTCCGACTGGGGCGCCAACAAGGCCACCAATTTCATCAACGCCGGCCTGGACATGGAGATGCCCGGCACCGGATTCGGCGACATCCTGCCCACCTACTTCTCCGCCGCCGACCTCAAGGCCGCGATCGCGGCCGGCACGGTCAGCATGTCCACGATCAACGCGGCGGTCGGCCACATCCTGTACGAGATGGACCGGTTCGGCCTGCTCAACGGCCACTCCAAGCACAACGTCACCCCAGAGCCGGTCAACGCTGACGAGCAGGTCGTCCAGCAGACCGCCCAGGACGCCGCCACCTTGCTGAAAAACGACACCAGCGCGCTGCCCCTGTCGGGCTCCGACCTGAGCAACCTCGCGCTGATCGGCCCGGGTGCGGGGCAGACCATCGCGGTCGGCCAGGCCGGGGAGAACGCGGCTGGCATCGTGTCCCGGCAGACCGGCACTTACCAGGTGCTCCAGCAGGCACTCCGGCACGACCCGGCCGCGCACCTCACCTACGCCGTGGGTGATGACATGACCGGCACCCCGGTGCCCGCCTCCGCGCTGTCCTACAACGGCCAGCCGGGCCTGCTGCGCACCAACAACGGCGACGGCTCAACGTCCGTGGTCGCCCAGCTTGACAACACCCGCTCTAACGGCCAGGCGCTGGCCGCCGGCTCGTCGTACACCTGGACCGGCGACCTGAACGTCCCGGTCGCGGGCAGCTACTGGATCAACCTGGGCCTGCTCGGCGCGGGCGGCTCCATCACCCTGGACGGCAAGCAGATCGCCGCCACCGGGTTCCTGCTGGGCACCGCCCCGCGTTACGGGGTGCTGCGACCCGGCGACAACAACGTCCTGCCCACCACCGACGGGCTGGACAACCTGCGCACCCAGCTCAACCTCAGCGCCGGCGCGCACACTCTCACGGTGACGGTATCGGCGGACGTGTCCGGTGACCCGGTGCAGGCCCGGCTGAACTGGGTCACCCCGGCCCAGCAGCAGGCCAACACTGACGCCGCCGTGGCCGCCGCCAAGCACGCCAAGGCCGCGGTGGTCTTCGCGTGGAGCACCGGCAGCCTGGACACCCCGCTGCCCGAGGGCCAGGACCAGCTGATCGCAGATGTAGCCGCGGTCAACCCGAACACGATCGTGGTGCTGAACACCTCCGACCCGGTCGCCATGCCCTGGCTGGGCAAGGTCAAGGCCGTGCTGGAAATGTGGTACCCCGGCGACACCGGCGGCTACGCCACCGCCAACGTCCTGCTCGGCAAGACCGACCCGGCGGGACGGCTACCGTTCACCTGGCCTGCCGCGCTGGACCAGGGCGTGGCCAATCAGCCGGCCACCCACCCCGAACGGACCTCGAACGGGGTGGACGCGAACGGGAAGTACTGCCCCAACCCCGGGCCGGGCGGGCCGTTCGGCGCCAGCTGCACGACCACCTACACCGAGGGCATCTACGTGGGCTACCGCTGGTATGACCAGCAGCACGAGACGCCGCTCTACCCGTTCGGGTACGGCCTGTCCTACACCCGGTTCGCTTACTCCGACCCCCACGTGGCACCGGCCCAGGACGGCGGAGTGGATGTAGCCTTCCGGGTTACCAACACCGGGAGCGTCAGCGGCGACGAGGTTCCCCAGGTCTACTTGGGCAGCCCCGCCAGCCCGCCAGCGGGCGTAGCATTCGCCGACCGTGCCCTCGCCGCTTATGGCCGGATTCCCCTGCGTCCCGGGCAGTCCCAGCTCGTCCGGCTGCACGTCCCGCTGCGCCAGCTCCAGTACTGGGACACCGGGGCCGCGCGTTGGGTGACCGTGACCGGACAGCGGCCGCTCTACATCGCCGGCAACGAGCGGTCCACGCAACTCGCCACCACCATCACTGTCCCCGGCAATAGGCAGTAACCCTCAGCCGGGCGCCAGCCCGGCAAGGCCGCCGGGCGGGGACCCTCGGGCCCCCGCCCGGTTCGCCTTGGTCGGCCCGGGTCGCGCGGACCCTGGGAGCCGGCCAACGTTGACGCCGCTACCGGCTAGCCATCGCCGCCTGAGCAACGGGCTTCTGGACTGGCACGGCCGCGGCGCTAACCCGGCTGCAGTCCGGCCCGGCTGCACTCCGGCCCGGCTGCGCTCGGTGAGCTGCCGGGCCAGATCCACCCGCGAGCCGATATCCAGCTTGCGGAACACCTGGCGGAGATGGAACGCGACGGTATGCGGGCTGAGGAACAGCTCGCTGGCGATCTTCTG
>Ga0209006_10007167_pt1 | contig 10073 bp, 8 predicted proteins | sample JacPin_JW_Ref_O2_FD_188567 | JGI IMG/M metagenome (GOLD analysis project Ga0209006, IMG submission 188567) | Forest soil microbial communities from Algoma, Ontario, Canada - Jack Pine, Ontario site 1_JW_Ref_O2 (SPAdes) (version 2) | ecosystem: Environmental > Terrestrial > Soil > Boreal...
TCGGCGCGCTTAGTGTCCCTACGAACAAAATCCCGCGAGTTCGCGATGCAGATGCTCTTTCAGTGGGACATGAGCAGGCAGGACCCCGCGAAACTGGAAGCAAAATTCTGGCGCACTGCGAAAGCGGCGGACAATACGCGAGCGTTTGCCAACAAATTGTTTGAAGGTGCGGCCAAAGACGCCGACGAGCTGGATGCGCTGATCGTGCAGCATGCGCAGAACTGGCGGCTGGAGCGCATGGCGATTATTGACCGCGCCGTTTTGCGGCTGGCGATTTATGAGCTGCGAATCGCGGAAACGCCCCCGAAGGTGGTGCTCAATGAGGCGGTGGACCTGGCGAAGAAGTTTTCTTCCGAAGATGCGGGGGCGTTTGTGAATGGAATTCTGGATGCCGTGAACAAGGCTTTGGTTGAGAAGGCTGCGGGCGCGAAATAACTTCTCTGCCGTGAATGCTATTTTTTCTCTGGCGTTTCGAGGAGCGGGGGCTTGGCTAGCGCGAGGGATCGAAGAGAGATTTTCTTCGCTACCCAGACCGACTTGTTCGCTGACGATTGGCGTCAGCGAAATTTAGATGCGGATGGTGCCTTCGAAAACCCGGACGGCGGCACCACTGCAGCGCGGCACGAGTTTTTTACCGGTTTGCGAGACTTCCACTTCGATCTGGCTGGGTCTGCCCATCTCCACGCCCTGCTGTATGTATAGCGTTTGTGCCGGGGCCAACTTGCCATTTTGTACCAGATAGGCGGCCAGCGAACCGGCTGCGGAGCCGGTGGCGGGGTCTTCATAAATTTCCCAAGAAAGCATGCCGCGCGCGGAGACTTTATTCGCGCCATTAAGGGCGAAGCAATACGCCATAGTGCCGTTTTTACCTTCAAAACGGCGCAGGTCATGGACGTTCATATGGATGCGGCCCAGCGCGGCGCGATTGCGGAAGGGAACCATCAAGTTTGAGACGCCGGTGGAAACATATTGCGGCTGCAATTCGGAGTGAAAATCGGAAACAGAAACACCCAGCGCGGCGGCCAGCTCTTTTTTATTAATTTTGACGGAGTGAAAAACCGCCGGCATTTGCGTCATGGTGACGCGTTGCGGACGGCCATCTTTGAAGCGGATCTCCACGGGCAGGACGCCTGCTCCGGTTTGCTGCATGATGTGGACGCCGCCTTCCTGAGCGGGAACTACGCCGAGTTCGGCGAGCAGGAACCAGGTGCCAACGACAGGATGGCCAGCGAGTTTTAACTCTTCCTTGGTGGTAAAGATTCTTAAGCGGGCCAGCGCGCGGTCATCTGTGGGCTTTTGCACAAAAACAGTTTCAGAAAGATTCATCTCGCATGCGATGGCTTGCATCACGTCGTTCGAAAGGCCATCGCCGTCGGTAACCACCGCGAGGGGATTGCCCTCAAAGCGATTGGTAGTGAAAACATCTAGAGTATGAAAGCGTCGTTCCATAAAGTTTTATGCGGGCCCGGCGGATGCGGATGATCAGATGCTTTCGAGGCGCGCGACGGTCCTTTCATTAGTAACATTTCCGGTATTGAGGGTCGATTTTGGTTCGATCAGCACGAGGTGAACCTCTTCATCGGCGACCGGCTTATGTTCCACTTTGCGCGGGACGATGACAAATTCGCCCTCGCGAATAATCGATTCGTGATCGCGGAATTGCATGCGCAAGGTGCCTTTTACGACCAGGAACAGCTCGTCTTCGTGATCATGATGATGCCAGATGAATTCGCCTTTTAGTTTAACAACCTTTACGTAGCAATCGTTCACTTCGCCGATGATGTGGGGCTTGTAGTGTTCGGAGAACAAGGCAAACTTTTGTTGCAGGTTGACGGTTTCCATGGCCGCTCCTATAAGTGTTGAATAATTTGGCTAACGGCAGCGAGCACCTGGTTGGTGGTTTCGCGCCGGGAGGTTTCCGAATAGATGCGCAGCAAGTTTTCGGTGCCGGAAGCGCGTACCATGATCCAGCCGATATCGCCCAGATAAACTTTAATGCCATCCATGTTTTCGCGGCGGGTGACGGGCCATTCCAGAATGTGCGTGAAGGCATGATCGGAAAAGAGCGTGACGGCTTTTTGCTTTTGCTCGGGTTGAACATCGAGATCCACGCGGCCGTAGTGGTATTCGCCAAATTCGGAGTGCAGCGCGGCTAGCAACTGGCCGAGAGTCTTGCCGTGCCAGGCCATCAATTCCGCTAGAAACAAGGCCGAAACGGTAGCGTCACGTTCAGGAAGATAAAGGCTGGTGCCGAAGCCGCCGCTTTCTTCACCGCCAGCCAAAATATTGCGCTCCAGCATGAGCTCACAAATATACTTGAAGCCGATGGGAACTTCGTGAAGGGCGCGGCCGAACTTGGCGGCGATTTTATCTATCAGCTTGGTCACGGAGAAAGTTTTGGCGATGTCGCCGGGGAGATTGCGGGTGCTCGTGAGGTGCCAGACCAGCAAGGCGAAAAGTTGATGAGGATTGAGGAAGGAGCCGTCGCGATCGATAGCTCCGACGCGATCGCCGTCACCGTCGGCGCAAAAGCCGGCGTCGTATTTGCCGGCCAGCACAGCGTCGCGCAGCGGTTGGACGTGCGGTTCGATGGGCTCGGGGTGCGCGCCGCCGAAACGCGGGTCGTGGGTGCCGCGAATTTCGTCGCAGTGAATGTTGTTGCGGGTGAAAAGCTCGCGCAGTAGGCCTGCGGACGAGCCGTGCATGGGGTCGGCGACGAAACGGAAATTTGCTTTTCGCAAGCGGTCCCAATCGACGAGCTTTTCGAGTGCATCGAGGTACGGGGCGCGAGGGTCGAGGGTGTGCATTAAATCTTTTCGCGGCGGAAGCGATGGTGTGGCGCGATGCGTCGCGAAATCTAATTCCTGTTCGATCTGCGCCACGATGGAGGGAAGCGCGCTGCTCCCATAGCTGGCTTTGTATTTAATTCCATTCCAACGATAAGGATTGTGGCTGGCGGTGATGACGATTCCGCCTGCGGCTTTTCGTTGGCGAACCAGCAGCGAGACGGCGGGAGTCGGGCAGGGCTTGTCGGTCAGCCATACCGGCGTGCCGGTTGCGGTGATGACGTCGGCGACTGCTGCGGCCACGGTGTCGGATGCGAAGCGATGGTCGTAGCCAATGATCACGCCCTTGCGCGCGTCTTCGGAGCGAATCACGTAGCGGGCGATCGCGTTCGCGACGACGCGCGCGTTCGCAAAAGTAAAGTCTTCGGCGATGATGGCGCGCCAACCGTCAGTGCCAAATTTAATTTGCACAGGGCTATCGGTGTAGACAGATTGGAGCTGCAGAGTCATAACGCCGAGAAGTATACGTGAAGGTTGAGGGGTTCCAAGAGCCGCATTGGCGTGCTTATAGGAGATCCTTGCGGCCGCGTTCTTCGAGCCATTTTACGATTTTGCCGACGTCTTGAGAGCGATGACGAGGGCAAATCAAGAGGGCGTCCGGCGTTTCTACCACGACGAGATCGCGAACGCCGATAGCGGCGACGAATTTTGTGGGACTCCAGATAAAATTGCCTTCGGCTTCGAGCATGTGGCCCGCGCCCGCCAGGACATTGTGATGCGTGGCGCTCGCGGACTGCTCGTGAACCGCGGTCCAAGAGCCGATGTCGCTCCAGCCGATGTCGGCGGGGATCATGAAAACGCGGGACGGGCCTTTTTCGCGAGTGGCGGGTTCGAGGATGGCGTAATCGACGGCAATATTTTCGAGGCGCGGATAAATGGAGCGAAGTTTGCTTTCGTATTTGCGTGTGCCGATGGTGGCGGCGAGGGTTTCCAGTGCGGCATACGTTTTGGGCAAATATTTTTTTAGCGAATCCAGAAAAGTGGAGACGCGCCAGAAAAACATTCCTGCGTTCCAGCGGTAATTGCCGGAGGCGAGGTATTTTTTTGCCACGGGCAAATCGGGCTTTTCTTTGAATGCTTGAACGGGGAATACAGGAAAAGGATTAGTGGAGGCCGGTTTTTTTGCGCACTGGATATAACCGAAACCGGTTTCGGGCCGGCTCGGTGGAATGCCGAGGACGACCATGCGGCCGGGTTCGCGCGCAACTTTCAGCGCCAACTGGGCGATTTGCGCGTATTTTTTTGTTTGCGCGATATAGAGATCGGCGGGGAGCACGGACATTAAGGCGTCGCCGGGTTCTGCGTGACGAATGTGTATGGCGGCGAGGGCGATGGCTGCGGCAGTGCTGCGACCGACGGGCTCGGCGAGAATGTGTTTACGTCCGGCCGCGGGCAAGTGCTTGCGAACGGATGCGGATTGTTCCGCGTTGGTGACGGTCCAGATGCGTTCAGCGGAGATAAATGGCTGCAGGCGCGCGACGGTCTGCTGCAACATGGAGTCCGCGCCGATGATGTTGAGGAGTTGCTTAGGTGTGCGGGTGCGGCTGCGGGGCCAGAAGCGAGTTCCGCGGCCTCCGGCGAGGATTACAGCGTGTGCGGTGAGTTTTTCTGCGGTCATGATTGGATTAAGTGAATAAAACTTGCTCAAGAGCGGCATTAGGCACGCCATCGCGTGATAGTTGGCTGCGTAGTGCGCTGATGTTGGGCACGTACGCGCGCAAAATGAATGTTGGGCTTTCAGGAAGCACGGAAAATTCACCGAGGTTTGCGGGGATGAACCAGCACTCGCCTTGCCGGTAAGAGCAGGAATTAGAGCTCCACTGAATATTGCCCCGACCGGAGAGGATTACTGATAATTCGAAGTGGGCAGGATCAGAATTTGCGTGGTGCAGCGCAGAAAAGTCCCATCGTTCGGTTGCGAAATACGGGCAGGCTACGAGTAAAGATTTTTTTGCGCTATTGGCGGAGGGCAAGGCAACGAGAGAGACTTTCCCGCCTTTTCGATGTTCAAAGTCGATGACGGACATGGCTTTTTCGACGTGCAGCTCGCGTGGATTGCCGTGCGCGTCGACACGATGGAAGTCGTAGAGGCGATAGGTGAGGTCGGAATTCTGCTGTACTTCGCAGAGGATCATTCCGGCACCGATGGTATGCGGCGTTCCGGAGGGAACGTAAAAGGTATCGCCGGGTGAGACGGGAAGACGCTCCAAAAAATGTTCCAGGACGCCTTGTTTTATTGCCGAGCGAAACTTTTCCGGATCTACTTCGGGGACTAAGCCGAGCAAGAGTGTGGCGCCCGGTTCCGCGGAGACAACGTGCCACATTTCCGTTTTTCCTACCGCATCAGGGGCTTCGTTTTGACTGGCATAGGCGTCATCAGGGTGAACCTGGATAGAAAGTTGATTGGTGGGAAAAAGAAATTTCACGAGAAGCGGAAATTCGCGCGACGCGGGGCGGGACGCGAAATCGGAGCCACGCCATTCGAGTGGCATTTTCTGCCACGCCTGATGTAGAGGGCCTGTTAGAGGTCCGGATTCGACTCTACACTCCGGCCCGGTGAGCCAGGCTTCGCCTATGGGCTCAGGCAGATTTGTTTTGTCGGGGTAGATGGGCGCGAGCGAACACGCGCCCCAGATGCGCGGCATAAATCGCGGTTCAATGCGCGTGGGTTCGGGCCGCACGGATTAAGTGGCGGCTTCAGCGCGCGAGAAAAAACGGCCCAGGCGGCGCAAGCCTTCGTCGATACGCTCGATGGAAGTGGCGTAAGAAAGGCGGAGATAGCCGGGCGCGCCGAAGGCTTCTCCGGGAACGACCGCGACTTGAGCTTTATCGAGCAAGAGCTTGGTGATCTCGGTGCAGGATTTGGCCAACGCATTATTTCCGGTGAGGTGCGCGGAAATATTTGGGAAGGCGTAAAACGCGCCGCCGGGATCTTCGCAGGTGATGCCGGGAATGGCGCGCAAGCCATCGACGATGCGCCGGCGGCGTCGCGTATATTCGGCGAGCATGACGGGAACGGAATCCATGGAGCCACGCATGGCTTCCAGAGCGGCGTATTGGGCGATGGAAGTGGGGTTGGAAGTAGATTGGCTTTGCAACTTGATGGAGGCTTGCACCAGAGGTTCGGGGGCCAGCGTGTAACCGATACGCCAGCCGGTCATGGCAAAAGTTTTGGACATGGAGCCGATGATGATGACGTGATCTTTAGCACCGGCGGCGCTGGCGATGGAGTACGGTTTGTGCGGCTCGTAAGTGAAATGGGAGTAGCATTCGTCGCTCATGAGCCAGATATCGTGTTTTTTGCAAAGCGCGAGGATGCGTTCGAATTCATCGGGAGGTACGACGCCGCCGCAGGGATTGCTTGGCGAATTCAGAAATACCATGCGGGTTTTGGGGGTGATGGCTTCTTCTATTGCGGCGGCCTTTACTGCGAAGCCATCTTCGGATTTGGCTTGCACGAAAACGGGCGTGCCGCCGGCGTATTTCACAATGTCCGGGTAGCTGACCCAGTAGGGCGCGGGGATGATTACCTCATCGCCGTTTTGAATCAGCAAGCTCACAAGATTAAAAATGGAATGCTTGCCGCCGACGTTGACGACGCATTCTTTCGCTTCGTAGGCGGAGCCTAGTTCGCGCTTGTGCCAGGCGCAGATCGCTTCGCGGAGGGGCATGATGCCCGCGGTGGAGGTGTACTTGGTTTTGTTTTCATCGATGGCCTTGATGCCGGCTTTTTTGATGTGGTCAGGCGTGGGAAAATCGGGCTCGCCGGGACCGAAGTCGGCGACATCCACGCCACGCGCTTTCAATTTGTCAGCTTCGGCGATGACTGCGGCGGTGGGAGAGATTTGAATGCGGTTGATGCGGTCCGTTAATTGGACTTTTTCTCGAGTCGTGGGTGATACAGCCATTGATGAATCTCCTCTTTGACGGTCAGCGCCTCAACGGCGCTTTGCTTAAGCAATTTTAGCGCGCAACTTTTGTTCTACCACCGCGGGGACCAGGTCGGTCAGCGGCCCGCCGAGTTGCGCAATTTCGCGGACCAATTTTGCGCTTAGATAACTGTACGGCTCGCCGGGCAACATGAAAACAGTTTCGAGTCGTGGCTCGAGTTTGCGATTCATCAGCGCCATCTGCAATTCGTATTCGTAATCGGAGACGGCGCGGATGCCGCGCAGGATTACGCCGGCGCCGCGCTTGCGCGCGTAATCGACGAGTAGACCTTTGAAGACGTCAACTTCCACGGCGGGCCACTGTTTGGTGACTTCGCGCAGCATCTCCACGCGTTCTGCTACGGTGAAGAGCGGCTGCTTGTCGACATTTTGCAGCACCGCGACGATCACCAGGTCGAACATTTTCTCGCCACGCTCGATTAGATCGAGGTGGCCGTTGGTGACGGGGTCGAATGAGCCCGGATAGATGGCTACAGAGGTCTTCATTTTGTTTTTGTCGAGCGCCACAGAATGCAATTATTCTAACTCAGGCGTGATTTGCGGGACAGGCAAAGGTGCGGGGGCGGCGAGCTAGATTCATAAGTGCCGGAAAAAGCGCAGCGCGCGCGGCTTGATTGTGCCAGTATGCGGTGCGCGAAACATAGCTATAGAAGCGGCGAGATCATTCATGGAGAGGGCGGCACAATAATGGGGAGGTCGAACGTTTGGTTGAGGGGATTGAGTTTGATGATATTGAGCGCGTTGGTTAATGTGCCGTCGCGGGCGCAGCAAACGCCGCCGTCGAACCTGCAGACGGTGATGCCGGGACTGAATCTTATGCCCGTTCCAGCAAATGTTCAGATGGGGAGCGGCCGCCTCAAGGTTGACGCGGGGTTCGCGGTGGCGCTTACGGGGCACACTGACGCGCGACTAACCGGTGCGGCGGAGCGGTTTGTCGAACGGCTGTCGAAACAAACGGGGCTTCTGATCGCGGTGAAGCCGGCGGGCGTGGCGAAAGCAACTTTGGCGGTGCACGTCGATCATGACAGCAAGCCAGTGCAGGAACTGGGGGAAGACGAATCGTACGTCCTCGAAGTAACGTCGGGTGGTGCGACCATAACGGCACCGAACGATCTTGGGGCGCTACATGGATTGCAGACTTTTTTGCAATTGGTGAGCGTAACGCCGGATGGATTTGCCGCGCCTGCGGTGATTATCAAGGATACCCCTCGGTTTCCCTGGCGTGGATTGATGATCGACACTGCGCGGCATTTTATTCCGCTGGAAGTATTGCGCAGGAACATTGATGGGATGGAAGCGGTGAAGATGAATGTGTTTCACTGGCATCTTTCGGAGAATCAGGGTTTCCGGGTAGAGAGCCGGAAATTTCCGAAGCTGCACCAGATGGGTTCGGACGGGCTGTACTACACGCAGGAGGAGATTCGCGGATTGATTGCGTACGCCCGCGAGCGAGGGATTCGGGTGGTGCCGGAGTTCGATCTTCCGGGGCATAGCACTGCATGGTTCGTGGGGCATCCGGAATTCGCGAGCGCGCCAGGACCTTTTACGATTGAGCGCAGATGGGGCGTTTTCGATCCGGCGTTCGATCCGACCAACGAGAAAGTTTACAAATTTCTCGACGAATTCATTGGGGAGATGGGCAAATTTTTTCCGGACCATTTTTTTCACGTGGGCGGGGATGAGGTCAATGGGAAGGCGTGGGATGCCAATCCAAAAATTCAGGAGTTTGTTCGCGTGCACGATTTGAAAGGGAACGCCGGGTTACAGCTTTATTTCAATAAGAAGCTGCAAGGCATCGTGAGCAAGCACGGCAAGAGTATGGTGGGCTGGGACGAAGTGCTGGACCCCACGCTGCCGAAAGACATCCTGATCCAGTCGTGGCGCGGGCAGGCTGCGCTGGCGGAAGCGACGAGGCAGGGCTACCGCGGGATTCTTTCGAATGGATATTACCTGGACCTGGGGTGGAGCGCGGCGCGGCACTATGCGGTCGATCCGATGGGCGATGCGGCGGCGGGGCTTTCAGCGGAGGAGAAGCAGCGCATTCTGGGCGGCGAATCGTGCATGTGGTCGGAATACGTGAACGCGGAGAATATCGATTCGCGGATCTGGCCGCGTAACGCTGCGATTGCGGAGCGGTTGTGGTCGCCGCAGGAAGTGCGCGATCCGGCTTCCATGTATGCGCGGATGCATATGCTTAGCGCGCAACTGGAATGGCTGGGGCTGACGCATGAGAATTATTCCGCGCGGATGCTGCGGCGCATCGCTGGGCCAGCCAGTGCTGAAGAATTTCGCGCGCTGAGGACTTTGGCGGATGTGGTCGAGCCGGTTAAAGATTACATGCGGGAACAAACGGCTACAGAACCGGCTACGAGCGAGACGCCTTTGAACCGGGTGGTGGACGCGATACCGCTAGAAAGCAGAGCGGCGCGGGAATTCGGCGAGATGGTGGACAAATATGTGGGTGCGAATTGCCACGATGCGGCGGTTGGGGCGCAGATTCGCGCACAATTAATTTTGTGGCGAGACAACGATGCGAAGTTGCAGCCGTTGGAGCAGCGATCGTTCCTGGTGAAGGAAGTTGCGGCGACGTCGCAGGATTTGGCGGCGGTAGCTGCGGCGGGATTATCGGCGCTTGACGCGTTGGAGCACGGCGGCAACACGGACGAGGCGTGGAAAGCTCAGCAGAGCGGGGTCGTGCAGCAGGCTCAAAAGCCTAATGGACAATTGCTGCTGATGCCTGCGCCTGCGATACTAAAATTAATTGACGCGGCTTCAGCCGGCGGCAGTTGCGCCGCAGCAAAACAATGATTCAACTTTGAGAAGACTTTTGATGGTAGCGCTAACGGGAATCGAACCCGTATTTCGGCCTTGAAAGGGCCGCGTGCTAACCGTTGCACCATAGCGCCACAGTTGTGGAAAAGGGAACCTAGCTAGAATAGAAAAAAAGCGGGAAATGCACAAGACGACGGACTGGCATCCCCAACTCAGCGCAGTTTAGCGGTATTGAGAATAAACCTCGGTAAAGTCGCTATAACTACGGCCGCACTAGCGTGTGCCCTGGTCCCGTGGTCACTTCTGCCGGTCTTGGTATTCTTCGTGCCAGGCCATTTGGATGGCTTCGAGTTTGGATTCGTTGGAGGCGGCGGGGTCGCCGGTGAAGAGCGGGAGTCCGGTGATCCATTTGTGCATGTCGGTGAAGCGCACGGTGAGGGGATCGGTGTCGGGGTATTTGTCGGTTAGTGCGATGGCGATGTCTTCCAGGTCATCCCAGTCGAAG
>Ga0209006_10007168_pt1 | contig 10072 bp, 7 predicted proteins | sample JacPin_JW_Ref_O2_FD_188567 | JGI IMG/M metagenome (GOLD analysis project Ga0209006, IMG submission 188567) | Forest soil microbial communities from Algoma, Ontario, Canada - Jack Pine, Ontario site 1_JW_Ref_O2 (SPAdes) (version 2) | ecosystem: Environmental > Terrestrial > Soil > Boreal...
TGGATCAAGGCGTCTTTCCGAACCATCTGCCGGCGGCCAAGGCAATTTGTGCCATTAACAATAGATGTGCGCGGCCCTATATCAGGCGCAGCCTTCCGCAATCCTCTCAGCAATCGTCAGCCAATGTCCGACAGCAATCCGTTTTTCGCGCCCTGGCGCACGCCACAAGCCGCCCCGCCCTTTGCCGAGATAAGGCCCGAGCATTTCCTACCGGCCTATGAGCGGGCGTTCGCGGAGCACGATGCCGAGATCGCCGAGATTGCCGGCGCGAAGGCGGCGCCCGACTTTGCCAACACGATCGAGGCGCTGGAACGAAGCGGCCGGGCGCTGGAGCGGGTGGAAAACGTCTTCCATCTCCTAGCCGGCGCCGACACCAACGACGCGTTGCTCGAAATCGAGCGGGAAATTGCGCCAAAGATCGCCGGCCATTGGAACAAGATTCACCTCAACGCGGCTCTGTTCGGCCGCATCGATGCGCTGCCAAAGCGAAGTGATTCGCTCGGGCTGGACGCCGAGCAGCGGCGGGTGCTGGAGCGCTATCGCACCGCCTTTCGCCGCGCCGGCGCAGCGCTCGACGACGACGCCAAGAAGCGGCTCGCCGAGATTCTCGAGCGGCTGGCGGTGTTGGGCGCGGCGTTTAGCCAAAATGTGCTCGCCGACGAGCAAGCTTACGCACTCCCCCTCTCGGACGATGAGCTTGCTGGCCTGCCCGAGTTCATGCGCGAGGCGATGAAGTCCGATGCCCAGCAGCGCGGCCTCGATGGCCGTGTCGTCACGTTGTCGCGGTCGAGCGTCGAGCCGTTCCTGCAATTTGCCCGGCGCCGCGACCTCCGCGAGAAAGTGTTTCAGGCCTTCGTCAAACGTGGCGACAACGGCGGCCCGACCGACAACAACGCGATTATTGCCGAGACGGTGAAGCTGCGCGCCGAACGGGCCCGCCTGCTCGGCTTTTCCGATTTTGCCGAGTACCGGCTCGACGACGCGATGGCCAAAACGCCGCAGGCGGTGCGCGAACTGCTCGACACGGTTTGGGCCAAGGCGCGGGCCAAAGCTGTCGCCGATCGCGACGATCTGGAGGCCCTGATCCGGGAGGAAGGCGGCAACTTCGCGCTGGCGGCTTGGGACTGGCGCTACTACGCCGAAAAACTGCGGCAGCAGCGTTGCCAGGTCGATGAGGCGGCCATCAAGCCATACCTGAATCTCGAGGCGATGATCGAAGCCGCTTTCTACACGGCGGGGCGGCTGTTCGGCTTAAGTTTTACCCAGCGCAACGACGTTCCGGTGTGGCACCCGGACGTGCGGGTCTGGCAGGTTAGCGCAAAGGACGGCCGCGAGATTGGCTTGTTCTTCGGCGATTATTTTGCCCGGCCCTCCAAGCACAGCGGCGCCTGGATGACCTCGCTGCGCGAGCAACAAAAACTCGACGGTCCGGTTGAGCCGCTCATCGTCAATGTCTGCAATTTCGCCAAGGCGGCTGCTGGCGAGCCGACGCTCTTAAGCTTCGACGATGCCCGCACCCTGTTTCACGAATTCGGCCATGCGCTGCACGGCCTTCTTTCCGCGGTCACCTATCCGCAAATCTCCGGCACCAACGTCGCGACCGATTTCGTCGAGCTGCCGTCGCAACTCTACGAGCACTGGCTCGAACAGCCGGAAGTTTTGCGGCGTTTCGCTAGGCATTATCAGACCGGCGCGCCGATGCCCGAAGACTTGCTGCAACGGCTGATCGCGGCGCGCAATTTCAATCAGGGCTTCACCACCGTCGAATATCTCGCATCCGCCTTTGTCGATCTCGACTTTCATTCGCTGTCGCCGGCCGCTTCGGACCCGGGACAATGCGAGATCTGCACACTTTCGCGCATCGACATGCCTGACGAGATCGTCATGCGCCATCGTCCGCCGCATTTCAGTCACGTGTTCTCAGGTGGCGGTTATGCAGCCGGCTATTACAGTTACATGTGGTCGGAGGTTCTCGACGCCGACGCATTCGAGGCTTTCGAAGAAGCCGGCGATATTTTTGATCCTGCGACGGCCGAACGACTGCAAAAAACGATTTACGCCGCCGGCGGTTCGCGCGATCCCGCCGAAGCCTACAAGGCGTTCCGCGGCCGCCTTCCCAGCCCCGATGCGCTGCTGCGTAAGCGTGGTTTCGCGCCGCGCGCCATGACAAACTAACCTCCATGGATTTGCATAGCGCCGGCCACCGCCGCGGCGTCGCCGCAGCCCCGCACTTCGCCGCCGCCGCAGCCGGTCGCGACATCCTCGCCGAGGGCGGCAACGCACTCGAAGCCATGCTCGCCATGGCGGCTATGATCGCGGTCGTATATCCGCACATGAATCATGCGGGCGGCGACGCATTCTGGACTATCCGCGAGCGGTCGGGCCGCGTCCGCACCATCATGGCGCCGGGTCCTGCCGGAGCGGCGGCGCAGCCCGAACTCTATCGTGAATACGAGACCATCCCGACGCGCGGACCCCTTGCTGCGCTTACCATTCCGGGTGCCGTTGGCGGTTGGGCGATGGCGCTCGAAAATGCTCATGCGGTCGGCGGCAGGTTGCCGCTTAAGGATTTACTCGCCGCCGCCATCGACCGCGCCCGCGCCGGCTACGCGGTTTCGCGAAGCCAGGCCCAAGTCACCGCCGAAAAACTTGCCGAGTTGGCGCCGGTTCCGGGCTTTGCCGATGCTTTCTTGCTTGACGGCAAGCCCCCGCCGCAAGGGACCGTCTTGAAACAAGAAGCATTCGCGGCGACACTTGAGCACCTCGCGCATGTCGGTCTCGACGATTTTTATCGCGGCGACATTGCGCGCGAGCTTGCGGCCGACCTTGAGCGGATCGGCAGCCCACTGACCCGGGAGGATTTCACCCGCTATCGGGCAACGCTGCGCGAGCCCTTGCACGTCGAACTTCAGGGGACGGCGGTCTACAACACCGATGCGCCGACGCAAGGTGTCGCATCGTTGATGATCCTGGCGTTGTTCGACCGGCTCGGCGTCACCCAAGCTGAAGGCTTCGACCACATCCATGGCCTGGTCGAGGCAACCAAACGCGCGCTGCGGATGCGCGATCGGGTGGTCAGCGATCCGGGAAATCTGGCGCATGCGCTCGATCGCGTTCTCGAGCCGCGTTTCATTGCCGGAGAGGCAATGAAAATCGATCGGCATAAGGCGGCGCCCTGGCCGCTCGGCCAGACCGAAGGTGACACCGTTTGGATGGGCGCTGCCGACAGTTCGGGCTTGGTCGTCTCCTATATCCAATCGCTCTATTGGGAATTCGGCTCCGGCTGCGTGTTGCCGCGAACCGGAATTTTGATGCAGAACCGCGGCATCAACTTCTCACTGCAACGCGGCGCGCTCAATTTCCTGGTGCCCGGGCGCGTGCCATTCCACACCCTTAATCCGGCACTCGCGGTCCTTAAAGACGGACGAGTCATGGCCTATGGCGCGATGGGTGGCGACGGCCAGCCGCAGACGCAATCCGCCGTCTTGACGCGCTATGCGCTGTTTGGCGAGCCGCTCGCCGATGCGATCGACCGCCCGCGCTGGGTGCTCGGCCGGACCTGGGGAGATCCTCGCACCGCGTTGCGTCTGGAGCCGCGCTTTGACGACGCGCTAATCGACGCGCTGGTTCACGCCGGACATGAGGTGGAGATAGTTAGCGAGCCCTATTCCGACATCATGGGCCATGCCGGCGCGGTGGTGCTGCATCCCGACGGCAATCTGGAAGGCGCACACGACCCGCGTTCGGATGGCGGAGCCGCGGGAGCGTAAGATCGCCAAGATCACCGGTACCGACGGCTCCTATGCTATTTGGGGTAAGCCCCCATTCCGCCCTACTCGGGATTAAAGTGTCGGACGCCCAATTAGGCGGCACGCGAGCGGACCTGATGTTACATCGTTTCGTCTTTTTGACTGCTCTTCTCCTCGCCGGCATGGTTGCGACGGAGCGCGCACAGGCGCATCCGCACGTCTGGGTCACTATGACCGAGGAGCTCCTTTATGCGCCCGACGGCTCAGTCACCAGCGTTCGCAACGCCTGGACCTTCGACGATATGTTCTCCGCCTTCGCCACGCAGGGGTTAGAGCAAAAAACCAAAGGTATCTTTACCCGCGCCGAGCTGGCGGCTCTCGCTAAAGTCAACATCGAGTCACTAAAAGACTACGCGTATTTCACCTACGCCAAAGCCAACGGTAAAAATCTGAAAGACGCTTTTCTGCCGCCCACGGATTATTTCCTCGACTACGAGCCGAAGGCCGCCGTGCTGACGCTTCACTTCACCATGCCGTTCAAGACGCCGGTGAAGGCAAAAACAATCGAGGTCGAAATTTACGACGAGGAATTCTTCATCGACTTCGGCTTTGACGCGAACAATCCGGTACGGCTCGTCGGCGCCCCGGCCGACTGCGCCTTGTCGGTCAACAAGCCGCAGGATGACAATTTCCCGGCCGCGCTGCGGCTCGACAAGAATTTCGCGACATCCGAGGCCAACATGGGCATGGGCGCCAATTTCTCCAACAAAATGACAGTGACATGCCAGTGAAGCAGGACACGGCGGCGCCCACCGAAGTCGGCGCCGCCTTGCTGGTCACGACATTCGAGGTGAGCCCGTTCTGATCAGGCGACCTTTTCGGTCATGTGCCGGAACATCGCCTTGCGCGCCTCGTCATCCATTTCCGCCTTGAACTTGTGTTTGTCTTTGAGCGTCAGGGCCCGCTGCACCGCCGGACGCGCGTTAATCTCGTCGACAAAGCGTTTCAAGTTCGGGAACTTCGACCATGCGGGCTCTCCAAGTGGCATCAGCCGTGCCCAGCCCCACACGTCCATGTCGACGATCGTATAAGTATCGCCGATCATGTACTTCTGCTTGGCAAGCCGCGCGTCGAGGATGCTGAAATGGCGCTGGGTCTCGAAGGCGTAGCGGTTGATCGCGTATTCGTTCTTCTCCGGCGCGTAGATCTTGAAGTGCACCAGCTGGCCGGAATATGGGCCGACACCGGAAGCAACAAACATCAGCCACGACAGCAATTCGCCGCGCGCCTTGTCGCCTTTCGGCGGCAGGAACTTGCCGGTCTTTTCCGCGAGGTAAAGCAGGATCGCGTTCGAATCGAACACGGTGACGTCGCCATCGACGATCGCTGGCACTTTTGCGTTCGGGTTTATTGCGAGGTAGTTCGGCTTGTGCTGGTCGCCACTGCGAGTGTCGACTGGAATAGCCTCATAGGGAAGCCCCGCCTCCTCCAGGAACAACGCAACCTTGGTGGGATTTGGAGCGCCGCTAAAATAGAACTTCAACATTCGTCCTCTCCTTTTTATCCGTCATTGCGAATAATGATCCGTCAGCCCTGCTTCGGGCAAGGCTGAGCAGAATTGCGGTTCCCGCGACGACCGTTAGAACAATCCAACAATCTTTCCATCGGCACCGACATCGATGGCATCCGCGGCAGGGACTCTTGGCAAGCCCGGCATAGTCATGATCTCACCGCAGATCGCGACGACGAATTCCGCGCCGGCGGAAAGCCGCACTTCGCGCACCGGTATGACGTGATCCGTAGGCGCACCCTTGGCGTCCGGATTGGTCGAGAAGCTGTACTGTGTTTTCGCAATACAAATGGGAAATTTGCCGTATCCCATCGCTTCGAAATTCGCCAGCTGGTCGCGCACCGATTTGTCGGCCGAAATATCCTTGGCGCGGTAGATTTCCTTGGCAATGGTGCGGATTTTTTCCAGGAGCGGCATATCGTCCGGATAGAGAAGCTTGAGCTTGCTCTGTCCGCTGTCACAAATTTTGATAACCGCGCGCGCGACGTCGGCGGCGCCTTCGCCGCCCAGCGCCCAGTGGTCGGCCATCAGCGCCTCGACGCCAAGCGCCTTGCACTTCTCCTCGACCAGCTTGATTTCGGCGTCGGTATCCGACGAAAAGCGATTGATCGAGATCAGCGGAACGACGCCGAACTTTCGCATGTTCTCGACATGGCGCTGCAAATTGCTCATCCCGGCTTCGAGCGCACCGAGATTCTCGTGCTTGAGGTCTTCTTTCTTGACGCCGCCGTGCATTTTCAGCGCGCGAATAGTGGCGACGAGCACAACGCAATCGGGTGAAAGACCGGTCTTGCGGCATTTGATATCGAGGAATTTTTCGGCGCCGAGATCGGCGCCGAAGCCCGCCTCGGTGACGACATAGTCGGCAAGCTTGAGCGCCGTGGTGGTGGCGAGCACTGAGTTGCAGCCGTGGGCGATGTTGGCGAACGGACCGCCGTGAATGAAAGCCGGCGTGCCCTCGAGCGTCTGCACCAGGTTCGGCGCCAGCGCCTCTTTGAGCAGCACGGTCATTGCGCCCTGAGCCTTCAGGTCGCCGGCGCGCACTGGCTTTCGATCGCGCGTGTAGGCAACGACAATGTTTGCAAGCCGATTCTTCAGATCGTCGAGATCGCGCGCCAGACAAAAGATCGCCATCACCTCGGAAGCTACCGTGATGTCGAAGCCGTCTTCGCGCGGGAAGCCATTGGCCACACCGCCGAGCGACGAGACAATCGCGCGCAACGCGCGATCGTTCATGTCGAGCACCCGGCGCCACGCCACCCGGCGCTCGTCAATGCCGAGCGTATTTCCCCAATAGATGTGGTTGTCGAGCATTGCCGCGAGCAAATTGTTGGCGGAAGTGATGGCGTGAAAATCGCCGGTAAAGTGCAGGTTGATGTCCTCCATCGGCACGACCTGCGCATAGCCGCCGCCGGCGGCCCCGCCTTTCATGCCGAACGACGGACCGAGCGAAGGCTCGCGAATGCACAGCATCGCCTTTTTGCCGATGTGATTGAGCGCATCGGTCAGGCCTACCGTCGTCGTCGTCTTGCCTTCTCCGGCCGGTGTCGGATTGATGGCGCTGACCAGGATCAACTTGCCGTTCGGACGGCCTTGGATCGACTTGATGAAGTCCATCGATATCTTGGCCTTGTAGTGGCCATAGGGCTCGAGATTTTCCGGCCCGATCCCGAGCTTGTCGCGCGCGATATCCAAAATCGGACGTTTCTTCGCGGCCTGCGAAATCTCAATGTCTGATTTAGGCGCTTGGTGTTGCGAGGCGACGGCCGGAGCCTTGGCCGCGGTAGCGGACGGCGGATTCATGAAAACCTCATACCGGTGTTGAGCTTGGCGTTGGCGGCGAATTCGCCGCCCGTGATTTTGGGGCCGTCGGTCTGCACGCGTGTGACTTTGAAACGGCCATCCGCGCACACGACGGTAAATCCGTCGGCGTCGATGGCGGCGATTTCACCCATCTTGCCGGCGATGCCCTTGGGGTCCTTGGCCGGCAACGGCTTTGCTTCAAAAATTTTGATCCGCTTGCTGTCAAGCTCGGACCACGCGGCGGGCGCCGGATTACAGCCGCGAATGAGACGATCGATGTCCTGCCAAGGCCTGCCCCAGTCGATATGCGCGTTGTCGGCGCCGCAGCGGCCCTCATACGTCGCTTTGCTCTCGTCCTGTTTATGGTGCGGCGCTTTGCCGGCTTTGACGAGATCGACCGCTTCAAGCATCGCGTCCACGCCCATGGGAAACAACCGATCGAAATAAACGGTGCCGAGCGTATCGGCCGGCCCGATCGGCGTTTTCTTTTGCAGCAAAACATCGCCGGTATCGAGTCCATTGTCGGGCCAGAAAATCGACAGACCGGTTTCCGTCTCACCTTTGATGATGGGCCAATTGATGGCGCTCGGCCCACGATAGGCGGGCAACAGCGACGGGTGATACTGGATCGAACCGTGGGTTGGAGCGTTCAAAAAATCTTCCGGCACGAACAAAGTGACGAAGGCCATCACTTGCAGGTCGGGCTTGAGCGCGCGGAATTCTTCCAAAACTTCCGGCTTGCGGTATGACGCCGGCTGATGGACCGCAAGCTTCAGTGCAGCGGCCGCCTCTTTGAGCGGATCGGCCTTGGCGCCTTCCTTTTCCGGAGCAACATAGACGGCGACGACGTTCTCACCGCGCTTGACGAGCGCTTCCAGCACGGCCTTACCGAATGCCTGCTGCCCATGAACGACAATACGCATCGACGACTTTCCTTCCGCACGCTACGGCTGGCATACCTTGTTGTCGGATAGCAAATAAATCAGGCGGCTTCGGCTTTCTTCTCGGCTACGCTCAGCGCGCCGGATGCTTTGATATCGGCAATCTCCTTCGCTGAGAAGCGCAACACCTCGCGTAACACTTCGTCGGTGTGCTCGCCAAGCAGCGGCGAGCGGCGAACATCGGCCGGCGAGTCGGACAGCTTGATCGGGTTGCCCACCGTCAGGTATCGCCCACGCGCGGGATGCTCGACTTCCACCACGGTGCCGGTGGCACGCAAGGACGACTCTTCCGCGAGCTCCTTCATCGACAAGATCGGCCCAACCGGAATGTCGTGATCGTTGCAAAGCGCCATGACCTCGAATTTGGTCTTAGTCATGGTCCATTCTTCGATGGTCGCGAAAATCTGCTTGAGCCGCGGCAGCCGCGCATTCGGCGTGGCGTAATCGGCATCCGTCTTCCATTCCGGCTTGCCGATCAGATCGCAAATCGCGCCCCAGACCGGCGCCTGGGTGATGAAATAAACGTAAGCGTCGGGATCGTTCTCCCAGCCCTTGCATTTGAGAATCCAGCCGGGCTGACCGCCGCCGGAATCATTGCCGGCCCGCGGGGTGGCTGCGCCGAAGGCAACGCCTTCGCCATATTGGCTGTACTCGGTGAGCGGACCGGCCTTGAGCCGCTGCTGATCGCGCAGCTTCACCCGTGCAAGGTTGAGGACACCGTCCTGCATGGCGCACAGGACTTTCTGGCCTCGGCCCGTTCGCTGCCGCTGGTAGAGCGCAGCAACGATGCCCAGCGCCAGATGCAGACCGGTGCCGGAATCGCCGATTTGCGCGCCGGTGACGAGCGGCGGTCCGTCGCGAAAGCCGGTGGTCGAGGCCGAACCGCCGGCGCATTGCGCGACATTCTCGTAGACCTTGCAATCCTCATACGGTCCGGGCCCAAAACCTTTCACCGACGCAACGATCATCCGCGGATTGAGCTTGTGGATGTGATCGAAGGTCAGGCCCATGCGATCGAGTGCGCCGGGCGCAAAATTCTCGACCAGCACGTCGCATTGCTTGACCAGACGGTCGAGGATTTCCTTGCCCTTCGGATGTTTGCTGTCGATCGTGATCGACCGTTTGCTGCCGTTGAGCATGGTGAAATAGAGGCTGTCGGCGCCCTTCACATCGCGCAACTGCCCGCGCGTGATGTCGCCAATGCCTGGCCGCTCTACCTTGATAACGTCCGCGCCCATATAGGCGAGCAGCTGCGTGCAGGTCGGTCCCGACTGCACGTGGGTGAAATCGAGGATGCGCACGCCGTCCAATGCCCTGCCCGCTTGGCCCCAAGGCTTTGACGAAGGCCGGGGCGCGCCGTTTGCGCCCGGTGTATTCGCGCTGCGCCCGGCCTTGGCACGGACGACCTTTGGCGCGGATTTCTTCGTCGCGGTTTTCTTTTTTGACCGGGCAGCTTTCCCGGCGGCCTTTCTGGTATTCCTGCCGGCGCTTTTCGTTCGCGTAGCCATTGCCGTGCTCCTTGAAACTTCTGGCCGCAACCATGCAGCCATGAAAATCATTTCTTGCGCAGCGCGCTCTGCGGGTTGAGGTTGCCGATACGGCCCGACTCGCTTCCGGCCGCGGGATCGATCACCGCGTTGATGAGGGTCGGCTTGCCGGAATCCATCGCCGCGTTGACAGCGCGTTTAAGCTCATCCGGCGAGGTCGCGTTGACGCCGACACCGCCGAAGGCCTCGATCATCTTGTCGTAACGCGATCCCGTGACGAAAACTGTTGTCGCCGGATCGGACCCGGCTTTGTTGACATCGGTGCCGCGATAAATGCCGTCGTTGTTGAAGACGACGATGCAGACCGGCAGTTTGTAGCGGCAGATCGTCTCGACCTCGATGCCGGAAAAACCGAAGGCAGAGTCGCCTTCGATGGCGAGCACCGGCTTGCCGGTTTCGATCGCCGCGCCGACGGCATAGCCCATGCCGATGCCCATCACGCCCCACGTGCCAACGTCGATG
>Ga0209006_10007169_pt1 | contig 10072 bp, 12 predicted proteins | sample JacPin_JW_Ref_O2_FD_188567 | JGI IMG/M metagenome (GOLD analysis project Ga0209006, IMG submission 188567) | Forest soil microbial communities from Algoma, Ontario, Canada - Jack Pine, Ontario site 1_JW_Ref_O2 (SPAdes) (version 2) | ecosystem: Environmental > Terrestrial > Soil > Boreal...
CTCAGCGGCCAATGAACCGCGATTGAAGGCGATGGAGGGCGGCGGGAAAAGGCCTTCCTGACGCGGAAGCGGTGGGCTCGCGGTCGCTGCGCAGAGTGTGCGCCGGTCGCCCCCTTTTGAAGCACAGGCAAGCTGACCCGCAACGCGGCTTAACAACTCGCCTGCGGTCGCGCGCGACGGTCGGCAACTTGGCGAGTCGGAATCTTGTTAGCTGGCTGGGGCGCCTGGTTCCAAGGTGTGCAGTTCTTTGCCTGGCTTAAAACGCACGGCTTTGCCGGGAGCGATGTTGACCTCAGTCCCGGTGCGGGGATTGCGGCCGATGCCGGTTTTGCGCGCGCGGACGCTGAAGACGCCAAACCCGCGGAGCTCGATGCGCTCGCCGGCCGCCAAAGCATGCTTGAGGCCCTCGAAGACTGTGTCCACTGCCGCCTCAGCCTTGGTGCGCGGCAGGCCCGTGCGCTCAACCACGTTGTGAACGATGTCCTGTTTGATCAATGGAGTATCCTCGCTGGCACGAACTTATTGTTGCGTATCTTAACACTAATGCTGTCCATGCTGCACATTTTGTTGCGATTAGGGGGTGGTGGATTTCTGTGCCGGTAGATTCTTTGTTAGGCCAAAAGAGAATTTGGGCGGGTTAAAAAACAGGGTTGGACCTTTGCGAAGTCAGAGCTTGACGGCCGAATCCATGTGGTCGCTTCGTTCACTTGCCCGACAGCGACTGCTCTCTTAGATGTGGTTTTCCGCCTGAGAGGCCATTGCTTTAAGATGGGTAATCGAGTCGCAACCAGCATAAGACAGCCGGAAGCAGCTCTAAACTTGCCGGGACAGGAGACGCATGTCGATTCAGAGCGATCGATGGATCAGGGAGCAGGCGCTGAAGCACGGAATGATCGAGCCGTTCAGCGAAAAACAGGTGGCGGACGGCGTAATTTCGTATGGTCTGTCATCGTATGGCTACGACCTGAGAGTCTCGAACGAATTTAAAATTTTTACGAATGTGAACAGCGCCATCATCGATCCCAAGGCCTTCGACGAGCGGTCTTTTGTTTCCGTTGAGGCGGACTCGGTGATCGTTCCGCCGAATTCATTCGCGCTGGCGCGGTCGGTTGAATACTTTCGCATTCCGAGGGACGTGCTGACCATTTGCGTCGGGAAGTCGACATATGCGCGTTGCGGCATTATTGTGAACGTGACGCCCTTCGAGCCGGAGTGGGAGGGATTCGTCACGCTTGAGATTTCGAATACTACGCCGCTTCCGGCGAAGATTTACGCCAACGAAGGACTGTGCCAGATTTTGTTTTTCCACGGCGATCAACCCTGCGAGACTAGCTATGCCGATCGCAAAGGAAAGTATCAAAAGCAGCAGGGAATTGTACTGCCCAAGCTGTGAGTATGGGCATTCGATCGGTTGCAATGGAGCGATGAAGGTGAACTAGGATCAAGCAACAACCTGGGATCGATTACGCATCGAGTCAGGAGGGCCCCGATGATGAATAATGTGCGGATGCCACCTTATGGTCAACGACCTGGCACCTATTGTTTAGAGAGCCGGATGTTGGTGGTATTTCAGTTTCAGCTCATCGGGTCAATGATTCAGGCAGACATCTACTCGAGAGATTTGGCTGGACGGAACCCACCGGGCCTTGGCACAATTTGATGCGCCGAGCCGGCGGGGTTCGCGGGAATCGTCATGGGTGGTTTTTGGGCGCGGTCTGACGAGATACATTGAAACAAGATCGAAGCGGCTGTTTGGGGCAGGCGCTTCGATACAGTTCAAATTAAAAGTGGTACTGTGCTGATGTTTTTTCTTCCCGAATCAAGCAAGACACAATCAAGCAGAAGTCGAGAGAGCCGATTGACTCCTGCTGCGCGTGGACAGATGTGGGACGGGTGTGGGGATGACATCGTCGCAGCATAGTCCTGACACAATTCGAATTGGGGTAGCGGCGGACGAGCCTATTCGTGTAGCCGGCCTTGCCAGCGTTTTTGACCAGCCGGGTCGGGAGACCCAAGCCCATCTGGCGCCCGTGGTAGCAAGCCTGCCAGAGCTGCTGGCGCAAAACGACATCGAATACATTGTTGTCGATCTGCATTCGGCGCCGGACGCATTTGAGGCGCTGAAGACGATTGTGCGGGAGCGGCCGGATGTGCGTTCGATCGTAATTGGGCCGGAGGGCGACGATGAGCTGGTTTTGAACGCCATTATTGCCGGAGCCCGGGGGTTTCTTGGGGAATCGGCTGGCCCCGAACTGGTTCGCAACGCAATTGAAGTGGTGACGTCGGGGTCGATTTGGGCGCCACGGCGGCTGCTGTGCCGAGTGATCGACCGATTGCTGAAGAATCGAGGAACCGCGCAAGAAGCTGGTAATACACAACTTACGACGAGAGAGCAACAAGTTCTTGAGCTCATTATGGGAGCGCATTCGACGCGCGAGATCGCCAGCCGTTTAGGAATTGAGCAGCGCACCGTAAAAGCCTACGTGGGCCGCCTTATGCGAAAGTCCGGCGCCGATAATCGCATCAAGCTTTCGATGTCGGCGCTCGGCCGGTCGATGAAGGCGAAAGGCTAAGGGGAAGGCGGGAAACGAAGGCCGAGAGGGGCGTCTGGATTGCCCAAAAAGGTGACTAAAGTGGTGAAAAATTAATTACTTTCAGCCATCACACCTAAGTACTCTTGTGCCGTTACTTTGAATCCGTCAATCTGTGTCTAGAAACAACGCAGATCTGGGGAAAGGAGTTCCCCGGCGGCATGTAAACATGATGCCTGGGAACTCCTCTTTTTTTAGGTCACAAGCTCACATGAGTTTGGTTGTTTCGGTCAGCTCAGCCCTCCCCCTCAACATAATTCATGTACTCCAGCCGCGGAGATTGCGGCTTGTAACACGACTTTGCTCGGGCGTGATGGGCGATCTAACTAGGCGGTCAGGCAGCGCTCTTCTGGCGCAGCTCTCTTTCCATTCGAGCCGCAAGCAGTTTGCGAGCCTTCTCCAGGCTGCGCAGCCTTGAAGGGCTCAGCCTCTTGGCGGCGTGAGAGAGATAAAACGTGAGCAATCTCATTCCCGCGGCGGTGCCTTGCGGGCTGACTTCCTTTGAGGCGAGGGAATCCGCGAGTGCTTCGGCGGGCATATTGAATAAACCGACGGGTGGGTTAGAAGGCTGCATATTCAAGGGAGTGTTCCTTCTGAAAATCTGAACTCGCTGCTAAAGATTCGGCGCGGCCGCGTGAGTGCGGGCCGCGCCGGTTTTGCGATATGGCTTAGCGCATTTCAGCATCGCCAAAATATTGCCTAATGGCGTGCAGGAATCCCTCGGCTTGCGGAGGCGCGGGCACGTCGCCGCGGAGAATGGCGTCGAAGTGGTGAGGGGCACCGTAGAGCACGTCGGTATCGTCCTGATTCTGGCTCACCGTTGCTCCATTCAGATCGATGCCGGCAAAAAGCCCGCGGCTGCGCGACCAGGTCAGCATTTCAGCTCTCATGCTGATGTCGGTCGAGGCCTGTGCGTCGCGGCCAACTGGCCCGGCTGCTGCGGATGCGTCGGCTCCGATCTTGAACTTGTCGTGTAACAGATCCTGGAAGCCCTTGTAGTTCGTTGCCACCAGTACGAGATCGGTACCTTGCCCGCCGATCTGGAAGCCGAACGAACCGCCGGCCAGGCGAATAAATACAGGTGCGCTCCAGCCGTGTCCAGTGCGGCAGGTAACCACGCCCTGTCCGTATTCGGCGCCGACAATGAACGCGCCTTTTACTACGCCAGGCACCACGGCGATACATTTTGCATGCCGCGCGATGCCATCGGGAATGGCCTTGTCGGGCACAGACATAATTGAATCGATCACGCTTCGTGCGGAGTCCAGCCGGTCGTCCAACCTATGATGGTCGCCTTCGGCCGCACGCGCCATAACGCCGGAACAGGCAATCAACAGCATCGCAAACATGGCAAGAAATTTCTTCATATCCAATCCTCCTTGATTTGATTCTTACGGATTTGATTTCCACGCCTCATCGGCGACTTGACAAACTTCCACAGGCATCATCTTGATCTTGCTACCCTTGCTTCGATGCAATTTATCGAGCGGCGGCCATACGAATCCGAAATAAAATGTAGAAGTCTCGGTTGTGGAATGAGATGCAGGAGAGATTTTCCAGCGCTCGATAAAGGTTCATTCCGCTGTGTCGTAAGTCCGGTGAATAATCGGATCGATTTTCTTTGGGATTTGGGCCGCTGCCGGAGCCACCTTTGCTGCAGCATGAAAGTGAAAGACCTGGTGCGGTTCGAAGACATGTACACACATGAGCAATATGCGATGTTACCGGTGGATACTATAGGCTGTGCTCAAGGGTGTTCGGGGAGGAATCGGCCCAGCTGCCATGCGACCGTTTCCTTGAGTCTTCAAAATTCGATAACTTCGGCAGAAAGATGAATGTGCGCCGACATTGAGTTTTTGCGTCGTTCTTGTAAACGCGGCGCGAGCCGCTGGAAAGGATATGAAAATGAAAAAAGCTATTGTTTCGATTTGGGTTTTGATTTGCCTCAGCTTTCTGCTTCCGCCCATGGCGAATGCCGCTTCCACACGGGAGGATTTGCAGGCTCGCGTGGATGCGGCCAAGGTTGTTCTCGACCAGATTATGGGCGCTGGCGACCGGACCGTGCCGAGCAACATACTCAAGTCGGCCACCTGTGTGGCGGTGGTGCCGAGCATGGTCAAGGGGGCGTTTTTCGTCGGCGCTCAGTACGGCCAGGGGGTAGTTACATGCCGTACCGGCCACGGCTGGAGCGCGCCTGTTTTCATTCGCATGGCGGGTGGATCGTTTGGTTTTCAATGGGGCGGTCAGGCAACGGACCTGATTCTGATTGCCGTGAATGACCGCGGAATGCAGGATCTGCTCAAGGACAAATTCAAAATCGGCGGCGATGCATCGGCCGCGGCCGGACCTGTGGGCCGCTCCGGAACTGCGTCAACGGATTGGAAACTAAGTGCGGAGCTTTTGAGCTATTCGCGCACCAAAGGAATCTTTGCCGGCATCGACCTGGACGGAACGAGCGTGAGCCAGAATCAAGATGACACAACGCTGTATTACGGAGCACCGCACCACTTCGAGTCCATCCTCAGTGGCAACGTTGCTGTGCCGCCGGGCGCGATTCCATTTGTCCGCGATGTGGCGCAGTACTTTGTCCAAGCCCAGTCGCAGTAGACGACGCGCCGTCCCTATTTATTCGCGAGAAATCTGAACTTCTTTGCTCATCTTCTCCGCTGTTGCGCGGAGAGGATGAGCGATAGCATGCTTTGCGGCTGGCTATGCAGTATGGCGAAGCTGGGCGTGGAGCGGCGCGTGCGGTCGCGTGTCCGGCCGCATTGAGCGTCTACACTGATCCTTACTCATGTTGGAAAGCCTCGAGTATGGGTTGGTTGTAGCTATTGCGAGCTGCCTGGGCCGCATGCCGCGTGGCGTTGCGCGTTTCTTCTCCGGTTGCATTGCCTTTGTTGTTTACTGGTGTTTCGGCCGGCTTCGGCGAGTGGGCTGGCGCAATCTCGAAATGGCGCTGCCGGAGCTCCCGCCCGAAACCAGAAGAAGAATTCTGCGGCGTGTTTATGTCCATCTGGGCTGGCAGCTGGTGGAGTTCTGCCGGATGACGCGCTACTCGGCGGAGAACACGCGCGACTGGATCCGCACGGAGGGGCTGGAGCACTACCTTGCTGCGCAGGCTCGCGGCAAGGGCGTGCTGGTGCTCACCGGACATCTGGGCGCGTGGGAGCTTTCCAGTTTTTATCACTCGCTGATGGGCCACCCCATGGGCATGCTGATTCGCAGGCTGGATAATCGGCCGCTCGATGAGTATGTGAATCGCATTCGTAGCCTGCACGGTAATTTCGTTTTATCCAAGGACGACTTTGGGCGCGGGCTGCTCAAGGCGATTCACGCGGGCGGGACGGTAGGAATGTTGATTGATACAAACATGACGCCGCCTCGGGGCGAATTTGTGAAGTTCTTCGGCGTTGACGCGTGCACGGGAACGGGCCTGGCGCATGTGGCACGCAATACGGGCGCTGCGGTGCTGCCCGGCTTTATGGTCTGGGAGCCGGACGAAGAGAAGTACGTTCTGCGCTTCGGGCCGGAGATTGAGATTCCGCACACGGCAGACCGCGGCGCGGATATTCTGGAAGGCACGCGGCGGTGCACGGCGGAACTGGAGCGGTGGATTCGGCGCTATCCTGACCAGTGGCTATGGATCCACCGGCGATGGAAGACGCGGCCCGCGGGAGATCCGGGGCTGTACTGAAGGCAGGGACTTGGGACTAAGGGACTAGGGACTAAGGCGGGGGTTGAAGAAGAGTGGTAAGTGTGCGGTATTTGAGCGAGCGGCGATGACGATTGTTGAATTGGTGGAACAACTCGGCGGGAAGCTGGCGCAGGGCAGTTCGGTGCGGGCCATCGCGGGCGTGAATTCGCCGGCGAACGCGCTCCCAACCGAGCTTGTTTTTGCCGAAGATGCGGCTTCGGCTGCTGAAGCGCTTGCCAGTCGCGCGGGTGCAGTTGTGCTGAAGCAAGGTTGCGTGCCGAACTACGATGCCAACTCGGCGATTACTGTGATCGAGGCGGACCAGGCGAAACTGTGGTTTGCGCGTGCGGCGAAGCTTCTGCGGCCAAAGATCGAGTGTGAGTGGATTCACGAGACAGCGGTGATTGGCGAAGGGGCGATGCTGGGAAATGCGGTGACCGTTGGCCCTTGTGCGGTAATCGGAAAGGATGCGGTCGTTGGCGACGAGACGCGCATTGAAGCCGGCACGGTGATTGGATCGGGCGTACGAATCGGAGCACAGTGCCGCATTTATCCGCGCGTGGTGGTTTATCCCGGAACGACGATCGGCGATCGCGTGATGATTCACGCGGGTGTTGTGTTGGGTGCGGATGGTTTTGGCTACGCGCACGATGCGGCGACAGGCGCTTATAAGCAGTTTCCGCAGCAGGGGACCCTTATTATCGAAGACGATGTGGAGATCGGAGCCAACTCGACCATTGATCGCGGCGCGTTGGGAGAGACGCGAATTCGGCGCGGGGCAAAGTTTGACAACCTTGTGCACGTGGCGCACAACTGCGATATTGGCGAGGACGTTGTAATCGCGGCGCAGACGGGGATCAGCGGGTCGTCGACTGTGGGCAAGGGCGCGGTGATCGCAGGCCAGGTGGGAATTGGCGACCATGCCCATGTGGGGCCGGGAGTGATTCTCGGCGGGCAGGCGGGCGTCTTCAGTGGTGCGACAGTGACCAACGAAGGCCTGAAGCCGGGGACAGTGCATTGGGGCACGCCCGCGCGGCCGCTGCGAGAAGTTTTGAGGGAGCAAGCGACGCTGGCGCGGCTGGCGCGAAAGACTGGGACCAAGGGACCGACTAGACCTAGGGACTGAGAAAAAGTCGAATGGCGATTATCGTAGTTGGCGGGGGCGGACGCGGGGCTGGAAAGACAGCGCTCGTGTGCGGTCTGATGCGCGCGCTGCCAGAGATTCCATGGACGGCGGTGAAGATTACGACGCATGAGCATGGGCGTGAGCGCGGTCAAGACAAGACCACTCCGATTTGGGAAGAGACTGCGCCGGGAGAGGGGACTGATACGGCGCGCTATCTGTCTGCCGGGGCGCGGCGGGCGCTGCTGGTGACGGCGGGTGAAGATGCGCTGGGACCGATTGTGGAGCAGATTCTTGAGGAGCATTCGCGAGTGCCGGGCGTGATCAATATTGACGCGAAAAAGGTTGGCACCGAAAAGGCCGGAGCGATTAGGGCCGGCATCATCATCGAATCGAACAGTGTGCTGCGCCATCTTCGTCCCGACGTTTGCTTTTGCGCAGCCACCAGTCCATGGGCTGAGCAGAAGGCCTCGTTTGATCTGCTGATGGAGCACGTCGATGCAACGGTTGAGCTGGCCGCGCACGATCACATTATCGAGGCTGAGAAGATTACCTTTCGCCTCGCCTCGCTGGAGCGGGTGTCGCCGACCATGCTGGACTGGCTGCGGGAGCGGCTTAGAACGCAAGCTTAATTTGGGGCTGTCTCTCCCTAACGGAGTCCGGAAATCATTGAGCCGCCGATGAATCGTCGGCGCGTCGGGTGTGACGGCTTCGCTTGACTTCCTTTGGATGCGGCGGTACCGTGGGCCAACATTCCCTGGAACCGCGTTTGTGTCCTGTAGAGCTACAGGCGGAGTGCGCGAATTTTGGACACCGTGTCAAAGTCGGACAGCTGCGTGGGTTTGGACAACAGCGCAGATTCGGGCGGAACGGCACCCATGACGGCGCAGTCGACAAGTCGCGATTCGTTGGAGGCGCCGAGTGCCGAATTGGCGCGGCCGCCGCAGCTGGACGAAGATCGGCTGGCATGGCTGGCGCTGACGCTGGCTCCGGGTTTGGGGCCGAAGCGGATTTTGGATGCTGTGAAACAGCTCAAGTCGGCTAGCCAGATATTTACCATGCCGCTCACGGCTCTTGAGGGGCTAAGATTTCCGGCCGCGGCGGCACAGTTTTTGTTCGACGGCAAGGGACGGCGCGCTGCCGAAGAAGAGTGGGGGCGCGTGGCTGCGCTGGGCGCTACTCTGGTGAGCTACTCGTGCGCGGAGTATCCCGAGCGTCTGCGCGAGATTTACGACCCGCCGCCGGTGCTATGGGTGCGCGGCGATGCGAAGCTGTTGAGCCGGCCGGCGATTGCGGTGGTGGGAACGCGGCATCCCACTCCATACGGGACGGGCATTGCCGAGATGCTATCGCGGGATCTCGCCGCTCGGCGGCTGTTGATAGTGAGCGGCATGGCTCGTGGCATCGACTCATGCGCGCACAAGGGAGCTCTGGCGGCGCGCATGCCCACTGTTGCGGTTTGGGGAACGGGGATCGACGTGGTCTATCCCAAGGAGAACAGGAAACTGGGAGAGGAGATCCTCGCGCTCGGGGGGGCCATTGTGAGCGAGCTGCCCCTGGGGACTTTTCCCGCGCCGCAGAATTTTCCCAGACGGAATCGGATTTTGAGTGGGCTGAGTGTGGCGGTTCTGGTGGTCGAGGCGGGAGAGAACTCGGGAACGCGAGTGACCGCGCGGTGCGCTGCGGAGCAGAACCGGGACTTGTTTGCCGTTCCGGGCAATGTGACCAACAAAGGCTCGTGGACCCCTAACACGTTGATAAAACAGGGGGCTAAGCTCGTCGCGACCTGGGAAGACGTCTGGGAGGAGCTGCCCTCGGCGGTACGGTTGGAGCTTGAGGCGGAGTCCCCATCTGCATCCAAACCGGACGCTGGCGCATCTCTACTGCCTGACCCGGTGCTGCGGCCCCAGGAGGCTATGGTGCTGGAGGTTCTACGAGCCGATGAGAGCCTGCAGATCGACGAGGTTCTCGATCTTCTAGAGACTCGACTCACTTCCTCAGAGGTATTTACAGCGCTTTTTGAGCTGGAGATGGCGGGCCGGGTGAGGCAACTGCCGGGGAAGAACTACGTGCGGACGATGTGAGGGCGGGCGATCGGGAGATGCCAGGATGCCAGCAGGAGAATTTTCCGGTGAACAAACTCATTTTGCCAAAAGCCGCGTCAGAACGGTCGTCTGCCGAAAACGTGGAAGTTACTTTTCGGATGCGCCCTCATTTATAGATGCAAAGAGATGGATTCGCTGCGGTTTGCGGGCTGCTGAGGACAGTTCCTTTATGAGTGATCGGGACGGGAAGGGACGAAAAATTCATTGCGCTGGTGGAAATGAGAGGGTATTCCGTGCTACGGTGCAAGCCTTGCGGCCATATTTTGCCGGAGCCGGCGAGCAGACGCTATCTGAAGCGGGCTCGCTGACGCGGAACATGGCGCAGAAGCCGGCCGCTGGAACGGAATGGCTGTGAGAGAGTCAAAGAGTGAGTTGGGGAATGAGCCAGGCAAGGATTTGGGCAAAGTTATACAACTGAACGGGAATTAAGGAATGGGCACGCGAGCAGTATTGAGAGGAAATCGGGTTAAGGGATGGCAACAACAAAATCATTGGTGATCGTTGAGTCGCCGGCCAAAGCGAAGACGATCGAGAAATATCTGGGCAAGGGATTCGATGT
>Ga0209006_10007170_pt1 | contig 10070 bp, 9 predicted proteins | sample JacPin_JW_Ref_O2_FD_188567 | JGI IMG/M metagenome (GOLD analysis project Ga0209006, IMG submission 188567) | Forest soil microbial communities from Algoma, Ontario, Canada - Jack Pine, Ontario site 1_JW_Ref_O2 (SPAdes) (version 2) | ecosystem: Environmental > Terrestrial > Soil > Boreal...
GAGGGGTGATGTTGCGTTATCGATTTCTTATTTTGGTGGGTATAACTTTTCTGGCGGCTTCCGCCGCCTGGGCTGACGAGGTGGGGTACGTCGACTGCTCCAATCATTCCGACGACACGCAAGTCTTTGCAAAACCCAGAAAGACTCCCGATGTAGTCGCCGCTCTGCCTTGTGGCGAGCGCTTCACGATCTTAGTTTATGGCTTCTACTTCTCCCGCATTCAGACCAAAGACGGCCAGATCGGTTACGTCTATTCGAGCCTGATCGCCGCCGACCGCGGTGCAACGGCTGTGCTACAGACCCATCCCCTGCAAACGGCAGCAGAAAAGACAAAAATCCCAAGCACGCGTGCCCTCGACGCAAAGCTTGGTTCTCAGGCGCCTCCCCCGCAACCCGCAACGGCGCAACCTGCCCCTGCGCCAGCGCCCGATGTCCCATCGCCCGCACCGCCATCGTCTGCAACCGTTTCGTCCGCCTCCCCAGTCAATGTCCCCGAAGCGTCTGCAACCGTCTCTCAGCCTGATGCGCCTGCTGCGCCCGTAGAGCCTGCCGTCGCGCAGCCGCAACCTGCGCCAGCTCAACCAGTCGCCACGCCCGCGCCTGCCGCAGAACCCGAATCAGCGTCCACCGCTGCCGAGCCTGATCCGCCCGCGCCTACGCCCGCACACCCTCAGCCGTCCCCGGCGCAACCTGCGCCACCAGCCATCCGGCCCGCCGACACGCATGACACCTGGGAGAAGCCGCTCCCTAGTGTTCGCAGATCTCCTTTGATTGAACTCTATGGCGGCTTCGCGTTTGCACGACTTGTTAGCGGAGGATCTTCAACCAACTTCAATGGTGCCCTCGGCTCCTTTGGATGGAACTTCAAACCCTGGCTGCAAATCGTCGGCGACACCAGCTACAGCTTGGTAACCGTCAACGGCACCAAAAATGTTCTCTATGGAAATCACTACGGCCCGCGCTACTACTACCGTTTGCGAAATCGCTGGAACATAACTCCCTTCGCGGAAGCCTTCGTCGGCGGCTCGCGCTCCGACACTACGGTTGGCGGCAGCGGCGGTTACAACACTTCAGCAAACTCTCTTTCGTTTAAAGTGGGTGGTGGAATCGATTTCCACCCGTCTCGTCGCTGGGAGATCCGCTTGTTCGATGCCGACTACTACAGAACGTCGTTCGGCACGAACGCTCATCAAAATAACTATTGGATTTCCACCGGAATCGTCCTGCGCCTCTTCGGAGGCCGCTCCGAGTGAAGGCCCAAAGCTCACCCTAGGCACCAACAAGCCAGCGTTCCCGGGGCAAGCCCCAGACAGGCCCGCTCCCCGCGCCACTTTTCTAGTCTCCCGCGCGGTGAAGCCGCAAACTCGGGAGAGGAGAGTAGCTGGCATTGCGAGAAAAGCATACATCCTGGTAGCAGCGCTGGGATTGGCCCCAATTTCTGCCGCCGCGAAAGAGCCTCTGCCAGGCGCCATCGTTTCCGAGAACTCGGTCGCCTGCGGCTCGCAACTAAAAAACAAAAAGAGACTCGACAGTGCTCTGCCTGGAATATGTCGTAAGGACTGAAACCACGGGGTACCACGTACACCAGGAAAGACGCGCCGATCAGGAACTAATACCGGTGAACACCAGCATCGAGTTCACGCTCGACAAAGATAAGATGAAATTCAGAACCAACAGCAAGAAATATGGGTACCTTGTAGTTTCCGAGACTGCCGCCGCGCCGAATCCCTGACGTACCCAAACATAGGCAGGGCCATACAACATCAGGCATTCGCCGAACCCGATATCCGCAAGCTCTCTAGATAGGCCATCTCGTCCGACGGGGTCCGCGTCATCCCGTCTTCAGGCCCTCCCTCTCATCGCCGACCCGTGCATGGCGACCCCTTACGGTGTTCAACCGCGCCGGGCAGGCACCTATCTACTCCTCTTCTCTGGCACACTTCATTTCCGCAAAGTGATGCTATCCGGGGACGCCTTTCCAGCGTCCCGTACAGATTTAAAATACCCCTAGTCGGCTATTTCAGGTCATATACAATGTTTTATTAGGGACGGGCTAATGAGGGATGAGACCGCAAAGCAGGCAGCGCAGGAGTTTCTCGCCGCAAGACTCATCGAAGAAGGGCAAAAACACGAGGAAAAGCTCAATAAGGAAACAGCCCTAGCCCGCTCTCTCCATGTTTGGAAGAATTTAAGAGATGCTGTTTTCGCGCAGTGCAGCGAGTGGAATGCTGTGACCCAAGAACAGACCCTTACGTGCACGGAAACCCCAATGGGAGATCTTAGAATTTGGTGCTCGGCCACGGCGAAGCAGTTAACCGTCTATTACGATTCCAGAAAGCTCCTGATCACGATCAGGAACGGAGCGCGGCTCGAAGTGGAAAGAGACGCGATACTTCGCATCGAAGGATACTCCACAGGCTCCGGTCGCGACGCCCGCCTGGTGCGAAACCAAGAGACCGTAGACATCGATTCCTTAATTCTGGGTGAACTTCGTCTGCTGGCCGGAATAGGCCGCCAAAGGGTTCCTTAGAGTTAGCCAGTTAACCCCACATTTTCGAAGAGGTGCAGCTTGAACGCCAGTTGAATGCGTGTACCCGACCTGGAAGTGAAATTAAACCCGAAAAGTGTCCGGAACGGGACATTTCCCCGCCTTCTTTGCGACTAATGTGGTGTCTGCACGGTGTCTCCTGCACACGAACAGGCGTCGGCGCACTTCGGAACGATGAGCTCAAAGGTGTTCTCGCCCTCAGCTGCAAGTCGAATTCCAGCACAGGAGTCAGCTAGATGAAGCCAAGCATTAAGAATGAGATCGTCGGCAAGGTTCACGAGGTAAAGGGCAAGATCAAGGAAAAGGCCGGCCAAATGACCAACGATCCCGACTTGGAAGGCAAAGGCATGGCCGAAAAGATAGCCGGGAAGGTTCAGATCAGAGTCGGCCATGCGGAGAAAGCCCTCGGCAAATAGATTCCTTTTCACCCGCCTGATAGCTGGCTGTTTGGGAGCAGTGAACCCGAGTCGAACCGGCATTCAAACACTTGTCGAAGCACCACGGTTAAAAACTTGAAACAGAGGACGGATGCGATGAGCCACAATAAATGGTCCAATAAATACACTACATTTGCCGTAGGGATTGGAGTCGGCGCAGTCCTTGCCGTGCTTTTCGCTCCCTCCTCGGGAGAAGAAACGCGTGACTATATCTCCAGCTCTGTGAAAAAAGGCGTTGATGATATTGCATCGACAGGAAAGCGTTGGACTCGCCGCGCTCAGGAAACCGTGTCCGACGTGAAGGCCAGCGTCGCTGGTGCCGTTGAAGCCGGTCAAGAAGCCTACCGCACCGTCAGAGACGCCTGAGTCTTTCCTCAGGCGATCGCGTGTTGAGGACCGGCGATTCTGCCGGGGTATGCTCAGATGGAGAATATTAAGGAGACTTGCTTGAAAACTGAAAAGGAAGAAACCGCGCAGCATTCCGCAGATCGAATCTCACGTGCCGATTTGATCGAGCGGCTAAACGAAGATCTCTCGGGCGAATATCAAGCCATCATCTCCTACGTCGTCTATTCGCAAGTACTGAGCGGCGCCGAGTACATGAACATTGCCGGCGAACTCGAAAAGCACGCCGCCGAAGAACTCAGTCACGCGTTGATCATCTCAAAACAAATTGACTATCTCGGAGGCATGCCCGCAGTCCTGCCGAAGCCGGTTCGCACATCCGAGAAACCCAAAGAAATGCTCCGGTTTGATCTCGAGAACGAGATGGCCACCATCCGCCGTTACCGCGAACGCGTCCATCAATGCGAAAGCCTGGGCGAGTACGCCATGGCCGAATACATCCGCGAAATCCTCAAGGATGAACAAGACCATCTCATCTCCCTGGCTACCGCCCTCGGAGAGGACGTCCCGGTTGTAACAAGCGCCGCAAGCGCCCGCGCCGGCAAGTAAACGACCCGCGCGCGGCCGACCTGCGCCTACATTTTCGCGGGTGCGGCCACCGGCATCTTGTTGTTTTGCGGGACGGGCAGTTTGCCGTCGGCGGCGCCAGTCAGCGCGAGGAATTGCGGGTCTTGACGCAGAGAAGCAAACACCGCGTCGACGCGCGCTTCCATCATTTCCTTCGACCGCACCGCTTCGTACCGCTCGTATTGAAAAAAATGCCGCTTGAGCAGGTCCAGTGCTTTCTGCTTCTGGCCCAGCTGGGCGTAAATGGCCGCGAGGTTGTAGGAAGCAGGTAGCATCGCTTCGTTTTCCTGCGCGATTTTCAGCGCTTCGTCGCCGTGGCCATTGCCCGCAAGGAATGCAGCCGCGAAGACAATATTGTAAGGATCGGTCGGATCAAGCTTCGTCGCTTCGCGCGTGTAGTAGTCGGTCTTGGCGGCGTCGCCTTCCGAATTCCAATAGACAGCCAGATTGCGGTACGCCAGCGCCAGAGGATACTCACGTACGGAATCTTCCATGAGCTGCAAGCCCTTAAGGAAATCTCCTTCGTGAATGGTCATTTTGCCGATGCCATGCAGCGCCACCGCGCGCGATAGCGGATCGGCAGGCATGTCGAGAATAGCTTGAAACGTCTGGCGCGCCTTGTCCCAATCGCCGAGATGATGGCGATAAAGTTCCCCGAGATACCTCAGCGGAGCGGGATCTGCGGAGTCCATCCGCCGCGCTTCGCTATAGCGGCGCTCGGCCTCTTCGTATTTCTCGTTCATCTCCGCTTCAAGCCCACGCTTCATGACAGATTCGATCTTGAGGCTCTTGCCGGGATCCATAACCGGCGCGTCAAACAGTTTCACAGCCGCATCAACACCGAGCTTTTTCAGTTCTTTCGCGGCGTCTTTCGCTTTACCGGGAAAGAGGCACTTTTCATCGAGCACAGACCGGTACAGCGGAATAGCACCTTCTTTGTCGCCCGACTTGGCCTTTTCCTTGGCCGCTTTGAGTTCGTCCTTGACAGCTTCCTCGCGCTGCTTCATCTCGGATTCGACCAGCTTCTCGACTTGATCCACTTTCAAGAATCCGTTGTTGTTCTGCAGCTTGTTGATGACCGTCCCGTCCGGTTTGGCGAGCACCACGACCGGAAGTTTGTCTCCACTGAGGAACTTTTGCCCCAGCGTGGTGCCGGCGTCAGCGACGCCCATGGTGACGCACTGCGTGGCGTAAAGTGACAGCGAACGTGAATTGCGCAAACTGGATTTCTGAAACTCCTGCGCAGACGACGGAAACCAATACACCACGAGTCCGCCCGCCGCAGGCGCCTCTTCCGGTTTCATCAGCTTCCAGGGCACTTGGTACACCTGCTCGTTGCCCCCGGCGCCCGGGCTGCTACTTGGGCCGCCGCTTCTCATTCCGCCCATTCCGCCGCCACCACCGCCGCCGCAGGTGGCCCAATCTGGAGCAGGCAACAACAGCACAACCATGAAGAGTCGAGCCACGCGGGAAATCTGTTCTCTCATTACGTTCACCTCAATCTCGAAATGAAGTTGGCAAAACCACGCACAAAAGATCCGTCAGGAGAGCTACCGTTTTCGCTTGTGTTCGATGCGCGTTTGGGGTGAAACGCCGTATGTTGCCAACATTGTACGACAGGTCCCGGCACAGACGCAGTACCGATTGTTTGTCGCCAAGCTCTGCCCCCTCCCGGAACCCCACCTCGGCACTCGCTAATTGCTCCGGGAGCAGCGCGGCGCGATTGTATTCGGCGGATCGGGTACCTTTAAGCTACAAATAAGCTACAAAAACCCCGTGCGCTGGCAGGCGACAAAATAATTAGGCTCAAACCAACCCTATCTGCGTTTTCTCGGCGCCTCCAGGCACGGTGAAAAATGTCTGTGCCGCGGGGGTTCTTGCGGAAGTGGATAGGATAGTTCCCTCGAGCGAAGCACGTCCCGCCTCGAGCGACGTCGCCGCGAACCTCGCCCGCATCCGGATGTCCTCCAAGCGGCCAGAATCGCTCGGTGAGCCTGTCTGCTCGCTTTGCAATCCTTATGCCGCGGTGCCCTTGCTGATCCGAAATACGTGCCCGTCCGGATGCCTGACGTGCATCTCGCGGGCTTGCCACGGCATGTCGGTCGGCGGAAAAGTAACGTCCAGCCCGGCGTCCACGCACTGTCTGTGGACTTCGTCAACGTCCTCCACCCACACGGACATCCACACGCCCCGGTCGGCCGTTTCGTCTCCGTCGGGTCCAAATGTGGAGGTGTTCGCGCCCTTGCCGCGACTGCCTTGGCCTCCCTGGCAAAGAAAGATTTCGCATTCGCCTGACCCGACGGCCCCGAATGTCGGAGGCGTTCCCCAGTCCCAGCACTTCTTCCAGCCCCACTTCTCAAACCATGCGAAGCTCGCCGGGACGTTGGACACGTTCAAGATTGGTGTAATGTGTTTCGCTTCCATGGGGCGGAAGCATACCACCCACTGCTTGCGTCGCGGTGGGCCCTTTCTGGCTTCTGCCCCCGACCGTCAAACCTGTGATTCCACCAGGCAAGCCCGAAATTCGACTATTCCCTGCAAAATGCGCACCTTCCGCTGACGACAGGCTACCCCGCCCTATCTTTCGCCTACGCCGAGCGCAACCCGCCCAAGTTCTTTCCATTCCCGAGCGTTCTCGCCCTTTTGTGCCATAGCGAAGCACTAAACCATTTATTTTCATACTCTTCCACACTCTCCAAAAAAGAGTGTCCACAGAACCTTCCTACGCTTCACATTTTCCGCCCTCTTTCAGAAACCCGCCAACCGTCGCTTACGGCTTCCCGCTGTGGCCGGCAAAAAGCACCAATTCTCCCCGTGTTATACTCCGGCCCGTTTGCGCGAAACGATCTCCCAGCTCTCCCCACGTGCCAGTAGGAGGCGGCCAATCTCTTGATCACGTTGCCGGACACGTTCAATGTCGCCACGCACTTCGTGGATCGCAACGTCCAGGAAGGCCGCGGGGCGAACGTCGCCATCGAGTGCGGCGACGAGCGGGTCACCTATCAGCAATTGCTGGAAAGAACCAACCGCGTGGGCAATGCCCTGCTCGCCCTCGGGGTTCGTCCCGAAGAGCGCGTTCTCCTCTTGCTCCTGGATACGCCGGAGTTCCTCTACTCCTTCTTCGGCGCGATCAAGGTCGGCGCAGTCGCCGTCCCCGCTAACACCCAGGCCAAGCCGCAAGACTATGAATACATCCTCAACGACTGCCGCGCGCGCGTTGCTCTAGTCAGCGAGCCTCTTCTGCCGCATTTACAATCCATTCCACAAGAAAGACTCCGCTATCTGCAAGAGATCGTGGTAAGCGAAGTACAGCAGGATCTTCCATCTGGGGATCAGCGTTCAGAAACTCATCACTCCCTGCAAAATCTGATGGCTTCCTCCTCCGCGGATCTGGAAGCCGAAAACACCAGTAAAGACGAGCCCGCATTCTGGTTGTACTCCTCGGGCAGCACCGGCCCCTCGAAGGGCTGCGTGCATCTTCATCACGACATGGTCGTTTGTTGCGAGTTGTACGCCAAAGGCATTTTGCAAATGAAAGAGAGCGACCGCTGCTTCAGCGTAGCGCGTTTGTTCTTTGCCTATGGTCTGGGAAACGCAGGTTATTTCCCTCTCGGCTGCGGCGCCACAACGATTCTCTCCCCCGCGCGCCCCGTTCCCGCCTCGATCTACGCGGACATTGAACGCTACCGCCCGACGCTCTTTTTTTCCGTGCCCACAAATTTTGCCGCCCTGCTGGCGCATCGCCGGGAGGACGGACCCGAGTTCGATCTCAGAAGCGTCCGCCACGCGGTCTCCGCCGGCGAAGCGCTTCCCGCACCGCTGTTTCACCGCTTCAAAGAGCGGTTCGGCGTCGAAATTCTGGACTCGCTCGGCTCCACGGAGACTTTGCAGATGGTCATCGCCAACCGCCCCGGTGAAGCAAAACCCGGTTCGAGCGGAAAACTCATCCCCGGCTACGAAGCGAAAATCGTCGATGAGCACGGCAACGCCGTCGCTCCCAACGAAATCGGCGATTTGCTGATCAAAGGAGATTCCACTTGTTCCGGCTACTGGAACAAACACGAAAAAACCAAAGAGACTTTTGTAGGCGACTGGTTTCGCACCGGCGACAAATACTTTCAGGACCACGAAAGCTACTTCTGGTACGCCGGCCGATCCAATGATGTTTTCAAAGTCCACGGCCTCTGGCTAAGTCCCGCGGAAGTCGAAAGCGCCTTGATCGCGCATCCCGCGGTCCGCGAAGCCGCGGTCGTGGCGCGCGAGGATAGAGATGGCCTCACCAAGGCCGCGGCCTATGTGGTTTTGAACGCCGAGTTCGCACCGAGCGAAGAGCTGTCACATGAATTGCAAGAGCTGGTCGGGCAACAAATCGGCGGCTACAAGCGCCCTCGCTGGATCGAATTTTTATCCGAGATTCCCAAGACAGCCACGGGAAAACTCCAGCGCTTCAAACTGCGCGAACTGCAAGGTCGCCATTCCCAAGATGCGACCTAGCGTTCGCCGCATTTCCACCAGAAGATTTTTTCTCGCGCGAATGTTTTCGCGAAAAGAGTTCTCAGGGAAAAGGATTTAAGAATAGAAAAGACTGGTATCAGCCGACAGGCCCGCGAGATCAGTGGTACAAGCGGTCGGCCCTTGAACAACAAATCGCCGGTGGTAAAGCAGCAAAGCGCGCAACCCGGCAAGCTCCTCGCCGCCGCCAGCTCTTCCCGGTCCGCCATGCAAGCAGCTCGGCACGACGTTGCCGTGACCGGTGTACTGGGTGCCGACGCTGGAATCAACGATCATGATGCGACCATGCAAATCGCCGATTCCGAGCACGATGCTTTGGAGGAAGCCAGGATCGTTCGCAAAAATGGAAGCGACCAGCGAACCAAGGCCACGGCGCGCAATGGCGATCAGATTCTCCACTCCATCGTATGCCACCAATGTCGCGACCGGGCCAAACACCTCGACGTCATGCACAAACTTTGCGTCCAGGCCCTTTTCGCACAAGAGTAGCGTCGGCTGCAGAAACGCGGAATTACGCGCATCGGCATCAATCGGCTGGAAATTTTCATCGCCACCGAACAAAACCGCGCACTCTTCTTTCAGCTGTCTCAGTCCCTCGAGACACGCCGTTTGCTGCGCTTTGTTCACTAGGGGTCCGACTCGGACTTCCGCATTTCGCGGATTGCCCACTTTCACGGAACTCAGACGCGCGACAATCGCATCGCCGAGAGCCTTGCTGTGCTGCCGGGGAACCAGCACGCGGCGTATGGCGGTGCATTTCTGTCCAGCCTTCAGGGTCATCTCGCGCACAACTTCTTTGACGAGAAGCTCGAACAAATCAGTTCCCGGTGCGGCGTCCGGTCCGAGAATCGCGGAGTTGATGCTGTCGGCTTCGACGTTGACGCGGACCGAGCGCCGCAACACGTTTGGATTCGAGCGAATGCGCGCACCCGTATCTGCAGAACCGGTGAACGAAACAATGTCGCTTTCGCCTACGTAGTTCAGAATATCCCGCGCGGAGCCGCACAACATCGAGATCACCCCGGACGGCAAAATATTCGCTTTCACGATGTCTTCCACCATGCGGTGAGCAAGCCAAGCCGTCGGCGAAGCGGGCTTGATCAGAATGGGAACGCCGGAAAGCAACGCCGGCGCAGCTTTTTCGCAGACGCCCCACGCCGGAAAATTAAACGCATTGATAAAAACCGCCACGCCCTTGGTCGGCAACAAAAAATGCTGGCCGACAAAAACTCCGGTCTTCGAAATGGAAACCGGCACGCCTTCCTTGAGAATTTTTCCGTCGGCGAGCGCCTGGCCAATTTTGGCGTAATACTTCATGGTGTAAATTGCGCCGTCCACATCGAAGGACGCGTCAGCCTGATTCGCGCCCAGGTTGAGCAGGGAGATTCGAAAATATTCGTCGCGATTTGCGGCCAGAGTTTCAGCGATTTTACCGAGCAAGTCTGCGCGCTGGCGATAGGTGAGCGTTCTAAGTGCCGGCCCGCCGTTTGCACGGGCAAACTCGAGCGCGGCTCCTGCGTCGATTCGCTGACGTTGTCGACCATGGTCTCAATCTTGGGCCGTATTTCGACGAGCATGGAGTTGGCGATCTCGACGGTGGG
>Ga0209006_10007171_pt1 | contig 10070 bp, 7 predicted proteins | sample JacPin_JW_Ref_O2_FD_188567 | JGI IMG/M metagenome (GOLD analysis project Ga0209006, IMG submission 188567) | Forest soil microbial communities from Algoma, Ontario, Canada - Jack Pine, Ontario site 1_JW_Ref_O2 (SPAdes) (version 2) | ecosystem: Environmental > Terrestrial > Soil > Boreal...
GGTCGAGGTGACGCGGCTGGAAGACCTGCCGCGGATCGTGCGCCGCGCCGCCAAGATCGCGACCACGCCGCCGACCGGGCCGGTGTTCATTTCGCTGCCCGGCGATATCCTCAATGCCGAGGCCGGCATCGAACTCGGCCGCTCGACCCGCGTCGATACCCGCGTCAGGCCTTCCGAGGATGCACTGCAGGCGCTCGCCGCGCGTATCCTGAAAGCGGAGCGGCCGGTCATCATCACGGGCGACGAGATCGTGAAAAGCGACGCGCTGCGGGAAGCAGCCGTGTTGGCCGAGACGCTCGGCTGCGCCGCCTATCAATCGTCGACGCCCTATGGCGCGAGCTTCCTGTCGGAAAGCCCGTGCTTCATGGGCGCGCTGACGCGGCTGCAGAAGCAGGTGCGCGAAGTGCTGTCGCCCTACGATTTGATGATCGTGCTCGGCGCCGATCCCTTGCGGATGTCGGTCTACAGCGAAGTCGATCCGTTGCCGCAGGGCATGCCGATCGTACAAATCGGCCTCGTCGACAACGACCTCGCCAAGAATTACGGCGCCGAGATCGCACTGAAGGCCGATGTCAGGGAAACCCTGCGCGTGCTGGTGCCGGCGCTGAAGGCTGCCGGCGGCGCCGCGCTGGAGGCGCGCGCGAAGCAGGGGATCGCGGCGCTGGCCGGGAAGAACTGGTCGGCGCGGCGCGGGCCGCTGGTGGAGCAGATATCCAGGGCCAAAGACCGCTCGCCGATCGATTCGGATTACCTGACGCTGCAGGTGGTCGAGGCGATGCCGGACAACGCCATCCTGGTCGATGAAGGATTGACGTCCGGGCGGCAGATGCTGGCGCTGCGCCCGCATCGCGACCGCTATGGCTATCATGCGCTGGCGTCCGGCGGCATCGGCTGGGGCCTGCCGGCTTCCGTCGGCGTCAGCATGGCCAATCTGGACCGGCCGGTGGTGTGTTTCTCCGGCGACGGCAGCGCGATGTATTCGATCCAGGCGCTGTGGACCGCGGCGCATCACAAGCTGCCGCTGACCGTGGTGATCTGCAACAATGGCGGTTACCGCATCATCAAGCAGCGGCTGCTCGCCTTCCACGGCGACAATAATTATGTCGGCATGGACTTCGCCGATCCGCCGGTCGATTTCGTCGGCATCGCAAAATCGCTAGGGCTCGAGGCGATGCGGATCACCGAGGCAAAGGATTTGAAGCCCGCGTTGACGTCCGCGTTCAAGCGGCCCGGCGCCAAACTGATCGAGGTGGTGGTTGACGGCACGGTTTAAACGCGCCGCCGTCATCCTGAGGTGCGAGCCTTGCGGTGCACTTGCACCGCTGGGCGAGCCTCGAAGGATGGGCCGCGGGCTGTCATCCTTCGAGGCTCGCCGAAGAGGCTCGCACCTCAGGATGACGGGCGTAGTCTGGAATTTGCCGCGTGCGTTACTCCGCCGCCTTCGCCCTCACGCCCGGCCGGTGCTGCACGGCCGGATGCGGTGCCGCGAGCCGCGCGCGGCCCGCGCCGAACAGTTTTTCGCGCAACGTGCCCGGCCGGTAGGCTTCCTTGTAACGCCCGCGCCGCACCAGTTCCGGCACCAGCATGTCGGTGATATCAGCGAAATCGCCGGGCGAAACCGCAAACGGCACGTTCAGGCCATCGACATCGGTCTGATCGAACCACGCCTCGATCTGGTCGGCGACCTTTTCGGGCGTGCCGATCGCGACCGGCCCGATGCCGCCGATGCCGACATGCTGGGCGACCTCGCGCACGGTCCAGACCCGGTCCGGATCGGCGCGGGTGATGTTGTCCATCGCGCTGCGGCCGGCGTCGTTCTGGACATGGCGCACCTGCTGGTCGAGATCGTAGGTCGAGAAATCGACGCCGGTCCAGCCCGACATCAGGGTGAGCGCGCCCTCCGGGCTGACGTGGCTGCGATAATCGGCGTATTTGGCCTTGGCCTCGGCCTCGGTGCGCCCGAGAATGATGGTGAACATGCTGAACATCAGGATTTCGGCCGGCTTGCGCCCGGCTTTGGCGGCGAGCTCGCGGATCGCCGCCACGCGCGGCGCGATGATCTTGGCCGAGGGTCCCGACATGAACACGCATTCGGCGTGCTCGGCGGCGAACTGCCGTCCGCGCGGCGAGGTGCCGGCCTGATACAGCACCGGCGTGCGCTGCGGCGACGGTTCGCTGAGATGGATGGCGTCGACGCGGTAATTGTTTCCCTCGTGCCGGATACGATGCACCTTCGCAGGGTCCGCGAAAATACTGCGCGCGCGATCGCGCAGCGCCGCATCGTCCTCCCAGCTTCCTTCCCAGAGCTTGTAGACCACCTCCATATATTCGTCGGCGACATCGTAACGGTCGTCATGGGCGGTCTGCTTGTCCTTGCCGGCGCCGCGCGCGGCGCTGTCGAGATAGCCGGTCACCACGTTCCAGCCGACGCGGCCTTCGGTGAGATGGTCGAGCGTCGACATCCGGCGGGCGAACGTATAGGGCGGCTCGTAGGACAAATTGGAGGTCACCCCAAAGCCGAGATTCTCGGTCACCGTGGCCATCGCCGGGATCAGCAGCAGCGGATCGTTGCAAGGCGTCTGCGCGGCGTTGCGCAGCGCCGCGTCCGGGCTATTGCCGAACACGTCGTAGACGCCGAGCACATCGGCGAGAAACAGGCCGTCGAACCGCCCGCGCTCCAGCGTCCTGGCCAGATCGATCCAGTAGGGCAGCCGGTTATATTCCGCGGTACGGTCTCGCGGATGGGTCCACAGCCCCGGCGATTGATGCGCGACGCAGTTCATGGCGAAGGCGTTGAGCCGGATTTCTTTTTTCATGATCGAAAAGCCTCGCGGACCCCACCCTGTGACTCACCCGTGAACGGCGGGCTGTTGGCCGAAATTGTTGCATTCCCGCTGGTTTTAGCAAGGCAAATCCGCCGCGGTGGCGGCGTGCCCTGTTGCGCCCCGATACCAGCTCTCTAGGATGAAGCTCTCGCGGAGATCATTCCATGCAAGACATATCGTTCGGCTTTCAGGCGGCGGCCGCTGATGTGGCGGGGGTTCCCGATCATCAGCTCTATCGCGATCTGATGTCGGATTGTGAACTGGGCCACCGGCTTGGCTACGACGCGGCATGGCTGCTCGAGCACCATTTCAGCGATTATTACCCGACGCCAAGCCCGCTATTGATGATGGCGCATATCGCGGCAAAATTCCCCGATCTGTCGCTGGGGACTTCGGTGCTGGTGCTGCCCTGGTATCACCCGCTGCGGCTCGCCGAGGAAATCGCCATGCTCAACATGCTGACCAGGGGCACGTTGCACCTCGGCATCGGGCGCGGCACGGCGAAGATGGAATATGATGCCTACAATATCGATATGAACGAGGGCCGCGCGCGCTTTTCCGAAGTCTTCAGGATCGTCGAGCAGGGTCTGGCGGGAAAGCCGTTCTCTTATCACGGGAAGTTCTGGAACATCGAGCGGCCGATACGCATCCGCCCCGATCCCGTCGACAAACCGGTTCACTTCTATGGCGCGATCGGAAGTCCGGCCAGCGCCGAAGTGATGGGAGACCTCGGCATTCCCCCCATCTGTCTGTCGACATTCCCCGACGGCTTGCTGGTGAAAATCCTGGATCGCTGGCGGGCACGCGCCGGCGCCAAAGCGAACGGCGCCATTCTTCCGATCTCGGTCAAGATGTTCATCGCCGACACCGACGAGGAGGCGCGCAATCTGGGCCGGCGCTATTTCCCTGGGTATTTCGCGCTGCAGGCCGACCATTATGAGGCGGACGCCAATCCGTGGGCAGACATTCCCGAATATACCGATTTCAGCCGGATGTTTGCCAATTTGCGTAAACTGACCGACCCGGCGGAGCTCGGACCGTTCCACGATTCCAATCTGATCGGCAGCGCGGAGACGATCTGCAGGCGCATCGATGCGTTGATCGGGCTGGGCTTCAACTACTTCATGGTGTCCTGCGCGACGCCGGGCACGCCGCTCGCGGTCCGTCAGCGGATGATGACGCGGTTTGCGGAGGAAATCTGCCCGCGTTACTCAAGCGCGATGCGAAAGGGCCGCGCCGCATGACCGCGCCAGTTCAGGGCAGGCTTGACGCCATCGCCAACGTCCACCGGCAGTTTTCCTCCGGTGAATTCCTGCAAACCCTCGGGCGCCGTGTCGCCTACCAGACCGAAAGCCAGAGCGCCGGGCGTGAGGCCGAACTGCGCGCCTATCTCGAACAGGAAATGCAGCCGGCCTTTGCCGAGCTTGATTTCGAGAGCCGGCTGGTGGAATCCCCCAGCGGCAAGTCGCCGTTCCTTGTCGCGGAATATCGCGAGAGCGACGCGTTGCCGACCGTCCTGATCTACGGCCACGGCGACGTCGTCGATGGCATGGTCGGCGAATGGCGCGGCGGGCTCGATCCCTGGAAGGTGACGGCGATAGACAACCGTGTCTATGGCCGTGGCACTGCCGACAACAAGGGTCAGCACAGCATCAATCTCGCCGCGCTGCGCGCGGTGCGCGACGCCCGCGGCGGCAAGCTTGGGTTCAACGCCAAATTCCTGATCGAGATGGGTGAAGAGATCGGCTCGCCCGATCTGAATAAAGTCTGCGCATCGCTGCGCGACGAGCTGAAGGCCGATCTGTTGCTCGCCTCCGACGGCCCACGGCTTGCCGCCGATCGGCCAACCATTTTCCTCGGCTGCCGCGGCGGCATTCGCATTCATCTCGACGTGGCCTTACGCGATGGCGGTCATCATTCCGGCAATTGGGGTGGCCTGCTCGCCAATCCCGCAACGATCCTCGCCAATGCCATTGCATCGCTGGTCGACAGCCACGGACGCATGAAGCTCGAGGCACTGAAGCCGCCGCGGCTGACCAACCAGATTCGCAGCATGCTCGCCGATGTCGAGATCAAACCGCTGCCGGAAGAGCCGGCGCTGTCGGAGAATTGGGGCGAGGACGGACTGTCGGCGGCGGAACGGGTCTACGCCTGGAATACGCTCGAAGTGCTGGCGATGTCGGCGGGCAATATCGATCACCCGGCGAATGCAATTCCGGGCCACGCCCGCGCCATCCTGCAGCTTCGCTTCGTCGTCGGCACCAAATACGGAGAGGTCGTCGACGCCGTGCGGGCGCACCTCGCAGCATGCGGCTTTCCGATGGTCGAAGTCAGCGCCACACAAAGCTTCATCGCCTCGCGCACCGATTTCGACAGTCCCTGGATCAAATGGGCGGCGGACTCGATCCGGCAGACCACCGGCAAGGCGCCTGCGGTGCTGCCCAATTTCGGCGGCTCGCTGCCGAACGATGTGTTCTCCGAGACGTTGGGAATGCCGACGATCTGGGTGCCGCACTCCTATCCCGGCTGCTCGCAGCACGCGCCCGACGAGCACATCCTGCTCTCGGTCACCGAAGAGGCGCTCGGCATCATGGCGGGACTGTTCTGGGATTTGGGCGAAACGTCGCGCACGGGGGATTTGAAATGACAGTATCGGCGCCGGCGGAGGGAATGTTGCAAATCGCTCCGGACAAAAAGAACGTCGTCAAGCTCGTGGTCGCGACCTCGCTCGGCAATGCGCTCGAATGGTTCGACATCTCGGTCTACGCGTATTTCGCGGTTTATCTCTCCAAGGCGTTCTTCCCGGCCAGCGATCCGACCACCTCGCTGTTGCTGACCTTCGGTTCGTTCGGCCTGACATTCCTGGCGCGGCCGATCGGTGGCGTGCTGCTCGGCGCCTATGCCGACCGCCACGGCCGCAAGGCGTCGCTGCTTCTGTCCATCGCGATGATGACTGTCGGCACGCTGGCGGTGGGCTGCATGCCGACCTTCGACAAGATCGGCGTATGGGCGCCGCTGCTGGTCATCGTCGCCCGCCTGGTGCAGGGATTTTCCGCGGGCGGCGAATTCGGCAGTTCGACCGCGTTCCTGGTCGAGCACATGCCGGGCCGGCGCGGCTTTGTCGCAAGCTGGCAATTCGCAAGCCAGGGTATCAGCTCGCTGCTCGGCGCCGGCTTCGGCGTGCTGTTGTCCTTGACCCTGACCGAGACCGAATTGCAAACCTGGGGCTGGCGTATTCCGTTTCTGTTCGGCGTGCTGATCGGGCCGATCGGGCTTTACATCCGCAACAATATCGAAGATGCAACTGCGCCGCCGGCGGCCGAACACGACACGCCGGTCCGCAATGTCTTCATGGAGCAGAAGTTTCCAGTCCTGCTGGCGGTCGGCGCGATCGCGACTGCGACCGCCGTCAATTATCTCATCATCTATATGCCGACCTATGTGGTCAAAACGCTGAACCTGCCGCCGACCATCGGCTATCTCGCGGCCTTTGCCGCCGCCATCGCCGCCATTACCCTCAATCCTGTCGCGGGCGCAATCTCCGACCGGGTCGGACGTACGCCCTACATGATCACGATGGGCGTCTTGCTGCTGTTTGCGGTCTTTCCGGTGTATCTCCTGCTTGCGAGCAAGCCGTCAGGGCCGATCATTGTGCTCGCGGTGCTGCTGCTCGGCTCGCTGAAGGCGCTCTATCTCGGCGCGGTAGCAGCGCTGATGTCCGAGCTGTTTCCGGCTGGCACGCGCGCGACGGGTCTCGGCCTCAGCTACAATATCGGGGTCACGGTCTTTGGCGGCATGGGGCCGGCGACCGTGACCTGGCTCGGCACCTTCGCGCTGATCGGCGACCTCGCGCCCGGCTATTATCTGACGGCAGTCTGCGTGTTCAGCCTTTGGGCACTGATTACTATCCGCCGGATCGGGGCAGACCGCCATGCCTGACCGGATTAAAAGGCGCAAAGCCCGCCGAAAGTCACATTCTATTCCGGCCCGGTTTGTGCCAGCATCGCGGCAGTCATCCAACGGGGAGAGCCTAAATGAAACATTTGCGTCTGTTTGGCCTTGCGCTCGCGGCTAGCTTCTGCGCCGCGCAGGCGAATGCCGAGGAGCTCACGGGGACCTTGAAGAACATCAAGGAAACCGGCGCGATCACGCTTGCCTTTCGCGACACCTCGATCCCGTTCTCCTATCTCGACGACAACCAGAAGCCGATCGGCTTCGCCATGGACATCTGCTACAAGATCGTCGACGCCGTGAAGAAGGAACTCAAGCTTAGCAAGCTCGAGGTCAAGCTCGCTCCGGTGACGTCGTCGAACCGCATTCCGCTATTGGCCAACGGCACCGTCGACCTCGAATGCGGCTCGACCACCAACAACGCCGAACGCGAGAAACAGGTGTGGTTCACCAATACCCACTTTCTAACCGCGAGCCGCTTCGTCTCGAAGAAAGCCAACAAGCTCGACAAGATCGACGATCTCAAGGGCAAGTCGGTGGTCTCGACCTCCGGCACCACCAACATCAAGCAGCTTACCGAAGCCAACGCCGCCCGCAATCTCGGCGTCAACATCATCCCGGCCAAGGACCATGCCGAGGCCTTCCTGATGGTGGAAACCGATCGCGCGGCGGCGTTCGTGATGGACGACATCCTGCTGGCGAGCCTGGTCGCCGGGTCGAAGGACCCGAGTTCCTTTGCCATCTCCTCGGACGCGTTCTCCAAGCCCGAACCCTACGGCATCATGCTGCGCAAGGATGACGTGGCCTTCAAGAAGGTGGTCGATGCCGCCACTGCCGCGCTCTATACCAGCGGCGAGGGCCAGAAGCTCTACGACAAATGGTTCATGCAGAAGATCCCGCCCAAGGGCCTGAACCTGAACACGCCGATCAGTGCCGAGCTCAAGCACGAGTTTGCAAAACCGTCGGATTCGCCCGACCCCGATTCCTACAAGGCGAAGTGAGGCTAGCCTGCCCATGCGGTGGCTCGGCCATTACATGGGTTCTATGGGGCCCGGTTGGAGGCCGGAAGGCAGATTTCCTTCCGGCCCGAATTTTGCAAGCCTGTCGCCAGTCCATCCAAGCGAGGAGAGCACGAATGAAACGCCTGCCTATGATCGGCCTTGCGCTTGCGGCTGCGCTCGCGGTCTGGCAGGCCAGCGCCGAAGAACTCACGGGGACGCTGAAGAAGGTCAAGGAGACTGGCACGATTAACATCGGCTACCGTGACTCGTCGATCCCGTTCTCCTATCTGGACGACAACCAGAAGCCGATCGGCTTTGCGGTCGACATTTGCTACAAAATCGTGGACGCCGTGAAGGCTGAGCTCAAGCTCGACAAGCTCGCGATCGAATTCAATCCGGTGACGTCGTCGAACCGCATTCCGCTATTGGCCAACGGCACCATCGACCTCGAATGTGGCTCGACCACCAACAATGCCGAACGCCAGAAGCAGGTCTGGTTCACCAACACTTTTTTTCTGACGGCCACCCGATTCGTCTCGAAGAAGGCAAGCAAGATCAACTCGATCGACGCGCTGAAGGGCAGGACCGTGGTCTCAACCTCCGGCACCACCAACATCAAGCAGCTTACCGAGACCAATGCCGCGCGCAAGCTCGACATCAACATCGTCCCGGCCAAGGAGCACGCCGAATCGTTCCTGATGGTCGAGACCGATCGTGCGGCCGCGGCCGTGCTGGACGACATCCTGCTTGCAAGCTTCGTCGCCGGCTCGAAGGATCCGGACGCTTACGTCATCTCCACCGAAGCGTTCTCCAGGCCCGAACCCTACGGCGTCATGCTGCGCAAGGATGACGTGGCCTTCAAGAAGGTAGCCGATGCTGCCACCGCCGCGCTCTTCACGAGCGGCGAGGGCGAGAAGCTGTACGACAAGTGGTTCATGCAAAAGATCCCGCCCAAGGGGTTGAACCTCAACACGCCGATCGGCGCGGAGTTGAAGCATGAATTTGCCAACCCCTCGGACTCTGCCGATCCGGATTCGTATAAGGCGATGTGAGGCGTCTGATGAGCGGGTCGACGCGTAGTATTGGCGCACGGAAGGCTTTGTGAGCTATCACTGGAATTGGCACATCTTCTTCGAGCCGGCCCCCGACGGGACCGGCACCTATCTCGACATGTTGCTGGCCGGCCTGGTCCTGACCATCGAAACCTCGATTTGCGCCTGGATCATTGCGCTTTTCTTCGGGGCAATTGTCGGCGTGATGCGCACGCTGCCGTCGAAGATCGCCTCTTTGGTCGGCTTCCTCTACGTCGAATTCTTTCGCAACATGCCGCTGCTGGTGCAGCTCTTCATCTGGTTCTTCGTGCTGCCGGAGTTGCTGCCGAATGCCTGGGGGCTGTGGATGAAGCAGATGCCCCACGCGCCGTTCTATACGGCGGCTGTTGGCATCGGGTTGTTCATGTCCGCGCGCGTGGCCGTTCAAACCGGCGCCGGCATCAACTCGCTGCCGCGCGGCCAGAAACTGGCCGCGACCGCGCTTGGGCTCACCACCGCGCAGACCTATCGCTACGTGCTGCTGCCGATGGCGTTTCGCATCATGATTCCGCCGCTGACGTCGGAATTCCTCGCCACCATCAAGAATACGTCGGTGGCGATCACAATCGGCCTGATCGAGCTGACGGGCGCCGCGCGCGCCATGCAGGAATTTTCCTTCCAGGTGTTCGAAGCCTTCACCGGCGCAACCGTGCTCTATCTCCTCGTCAATATCGTGGTCGTCGTCGCGATGCGCTTTCTCGAGCGCGCGCTGGCGGTTCCCGGCTACATCTCGGGGAAGTGAGCCGCGCCATGTTCGCCAATTTCGACTTCGACGTCATCCGCCGCTCGCTTTCGTATCTGTTTTTCGACGGCATGACCTTCACCTTGATGTTGACAGGGCTCGCCGGGCTGGGCGGCGTGGTCTTCGGTACGCTGATCGCGCTGATGCGGCTGTCGGGCCTCAAACTGCTCGGGCGCGTCGCCGGACTCTATGTCGACCTGATGCGGTCGCTGCCGCTGGTGCTGGTGATCTTCTGGTTCTATTTCCTGGTGCCTTACATCGGCCAGTGGCTGACCGGCGCTTCGCGGCCGATCCGCGTGGGCGCGTTTGCCTCCTCGCTGATCACCTTTATCCTGTTCGAGGCGGCGTATTTTTCCGAGATCATGCGCGCCGGCATCCAGTCGATCTCGAAGGGACAGCCGGCCGCGGCGCAGGCGCTCGGCCTGACCTACAGCCAGACCATGCGCTACGTCGTGCTGCC
>Ga0209006_10007172_pt1 | contig 10070 bp, 6 predicted proteins | sample JacPin_JW_Ref_O2_FD_188567 | JGI IMG/M metagenome (GOLD analysis project Ga0209006, IMG submission 188567) | Forest soil microbial communities from Algoma, Ontario, Canada - Jack Pine, Ontario site 1_JW_Ref_O2 (SPAdes) (version 2) | ecosystem: Environmental > Terrestrial > Soil > Boreal...
TGCGGGGCAAACAGGCATGGCACGTTGCCGAGCGCCGCCTCGAACGGCACGAGCCCGAAGCCCTCGTACGCAGACGGATAGACGACCGCGCCGGCGTGCGCGAGGAGCCAGGCCTTCTCCGGCTCGCTCACCGGGCCGAGCGACACCACGGCCTCGCGCAGCTCGCCGTGCTCCTCCAGGAAATCGCGCTCGAGCTCGAGCGAGGATCCCACCGGGATGTGCGTGCCCGCGAGCACGAGGCTGCCCTCCCAGCCGTGTTCTGCGCGCAGCGCCGCGAGCAGGCGCAGCGCGAACAGCCTGTTCTTGTGGCGGAAGTCGGTGCCCAGGCACAGCAAGAAGCCGTCCGCGAGCGAGCTTCCCGCACCACCCTCGCCGCCGCCGTGCAGGTTCGCGGGGCGGCGCTGCTCGCCGCTGGCCTGGTGATCCAGTCCGGGCGCCACCACCCTGATGCGCGTGTCCTCGACGAGCGCGTCTGAGAGCAGCTCACGACGGGTGTGCTCGGAGAAGACGACCACGCGCTCGGCCGCGGACATGCCGTGGCGGCTCGCACGGCGGTAGTCCTGCCAGGCTTCGGCGTCGGCGAAGTAGCCGGGGTTCCGATAGGCGATCAGGTCGAGCTGGCTGAGCACGAAGCGCTCGCCCAGCGCCAGGGCGACCGCGACGTCACCGGGCGAGAAGGTTTGCTGCGGGCGGTGAAAGACGGTGCTCCTCGCGGTGCTCGGATCGAGGTCTTCGAACGCGAGGATCTCGGTCGCGGGCAGGTCGCGAAGTAGCTCCAAGGTCGCACGGTCGATCCGCTCGCTGCGCACCAGCAGGCGCAGCTGCAGCCGGCCGGTGTGGGCGAGCGCGAGGATCAGCTCGAGGATGTGGACCTGCGTGCCCGTGATGGCCCCGTCGAGAGCGCGCGCGTCGAGCGTCACCCACAGGCGTGGGCGGGGCCCACGCGCCGCCTCAAGCGCGAGCGCGAGCACACCCGAGTCGGCGATGGCGGGGGGTGTGGACAGATACGGGTAGCGCGCGGCGAGCACCGCCGGCAGCTCCTCGGTGCTGTGGCGATCCGGCGCGAGCGGCCGCACGAGCACATCGTCGGCGGCGAGGTGGGCGAGGCCCGAGAGCAGGCAGCGCTGCGCGAAGTCGACCTCCAGCGCCCAGCGCAGGTCGAGCTCCTCGTCGAGCGCCCCCACGAGCTCGAGCGCCTCCCTGCGGACGTACACGCATGGACCGACCGCGCAGCTCAGACGGGGGTGTAGCCCCAGCGTGTGCGCCGCCAGGCCCTGCGCACGCTCGGCGAGCTCCTCCGCGGTCTCCGTGCGTGTTGAGTCTGCGAACAGCGCGAGCATCGTCCCCGCGTCTGCGAGTGCGCTGGCGGTCGCGGTGTTGGAGTCCTCCCGCGCGGCCTCGTGCATGCGCTCCAGCCAGCCCGGCGTGACGCGGCAGGGCTCGCTGAGGATGAGCACGTCCGCCGGCGCCAGCCGCTCGAGTGCGCGGTTGACGGCGGCGGCCGTGGAATCGACCGTCAGGGTGGTCACCGACGCAGGCGTGTGCGCTGTAACCGACTCCAGACACTCGCGCAGATTGCCTTGCTCGTCGTCGGCGGCGATCACCACGCAGACGCTGGAGCGAGCGTACGTTTGGCTCGTCTGGGGCAACTCGTTCACTTGTTTCGGGTTCCGATCAGCGGAGCAGGCAGCCTAGAGCAGTCCCGCGAGCACTCGCAAGGTTGCGTGATAATGGCCGCCAGCTCTCGCCGAATGTCCGCCGACGACAAGACAAGACAGGGCATTGGCCCTTCCCAGATGCTGCGATCCTCGCGCCGGCGCCTACGTCCGCTCGGCCACCGGGCGCTGTGGCGTTTCGCGCCGACGTATGCGCGCCGGCGCTCCGCTCGCGCCGACGCCGCTGCGAGGCTGGGGCGCGTGCAGGCTGAAATGGAGCACATCGGCGAACGCCACGAGGAGCAGATCGAGCGCCTCGAGGATCTGGTGCGCGAGCTGATCGGAGCGGCGGAGTCGCTGCGTCGCGACGCAGCGGACGCCCACGCTGCGGCTTCCTCGGCACATCGGCGGATCGATCGGCTCGGGGCCGAGCCCGACGCGCAGGACGAGAGTCGCGGCTGATGCAGGTCATCACCCTGGCGAGCCCTGCGACCCTCCCGCAGGCTCTCGCTCTAGGTCGCTCGCTGCGACGCCACCAGCCCGACTGGCCGCTCGATGTGGCGCTAGTCGCCGGCGAGGAGGTCGTGTCGGCGCTCGCAGACACGATCCCGGCGGTCGCGGAGACCGACTCGGTGCGGTTGCGCTCGGCCGCTCAAGAGCTCGAGCTAGAGCTAGACGTCGAGCGGCTGCTCGCCCGCTACAAGCTCGACGATCTGAGCACCCTGCTCGCGCCTCGCCTGCTGCGTCGCTACGCCGACGCGACGTCTGCGCCGGTGCTGTACATGCCCAGCAGCGCCTGGGTCCTGGGCGATCTGGAGCCCGTGGCGGATGCGCTCTCGAGACACAGCGTGCTGCTCGTCCCGCGCGCGGCAGTGGACGTGCCCGACGACGGCCTGGAACCCTCGCGCAAGCAACTGCAACGGGCGGGCCGCATAGACGAGACGATCATCGCGGTCGACGGCAGCGCCGTGGCGGAGGACTTTCTCGCCTGGTGGGAGCGGCAGGTCGAACAGGCGCTGGGCTCGCTCGACACGCGCCACCCCGGTTTCCGCCCCGAGGATCGTCCCTGGTTGGCGCGCTACCTCGAGCTGGCGCCCGCGCGTTTCGCGACGGCGGTTCTCGACGATCCCGGGTGCAACCTCAGCATGTGGAACCTGCATTTGCACACGCTGGAGCGCGACAGCGACGTTGTGCGCGTCGATGGAAGCTGGCCGCTTCGCTTCCTGAACCTGCCTGGATTCGACCCCGACAGGCCCTATCAGCTGAACGTGATGGCGAGCAGGACGAGGGTCAGTCGCGTGCCGCTGCTGCGCGAGCTGTGCGAGCGCTACGCGGATGAGCTACGGGCCGCCGGCTGGCGGGACTCAGAGCATCGCCGGGGCATAGGCAGGCGCCTCGCGGATGGGCTCGTCTTCGACGATGCCCTGCGCGCGATGTACGCGTCGGCGCTCGCGCTCGGGGAGCCCGTCGAGGACCCCTTCAGCGAGGAGGGCAGCCGCGCGTTCCTCGCGTGGCTTCAGGGGCCGGCGCCCCAGGGCGCCGCTCATGGCATCACTCGCTACGTGTTTCACCGGGTCGCGCGTGCCCGCCCCGACGTCACACGCACCTATCCAGACCTCGACGGCGCCGACGGTTCCGCGTACGTGGCCTGGTGTTGGGCCTTCGGTCGCGCCGAGCTGGCGATTCCCGATCGCTTCATGCCTCCGCAACCAGGCGACCTCCAGCGCGAGCCGCCGTCGAGGAGCCGCCGCGGCGATACCGGCGCCTCCCGGCCTGCTGTGCGCGCCAGGTCCCGTGCGGACGTGCCGGCGGTCCGCCTGACCGGTTATCTCGGGCACACGCTCGGCCTCGGCGCGGCGGCCAGGGGCTACGTCGAGGCGCTCGGAGCTGCCGGTGTTCCGGTGACGACGGTGAGCGTGCCGCTGCACCACCTGGCTCTGCCGGTGGCGCTCGCGGACGAGTACGGCAGACACGGGTTCGAGGACCTCGTCCACGACGGCCACCACGGCTTTGAGATCGTGGCCGTCAACGCCGACGAGCTTCCCGACTTCGTCGCGCGTTTGGGCGAGGACTACTTCGAGGGCCCGCGCATCGGGATCTGGGGCTGGGAGACCACTGCGATCCCAGAGCGCTGGCAGCACGCGTTCTCGCTCGTGCAGGAGATCTGGGTGTACTCGAGGTTCATGGCCGAGAACATCGGCGCGGTCGCGCCCGTGCCGGTGATCGCGCTGCCGCCGCCCGTGACCCGACCGGAGCAGCCGGCCGCGCCGGCGCGCCTAGGCGTCCCCGAGGGCTTCCTGTTCCTGTTCGTGTTCGACTACCTGAGCACGATTCAGCGCAAGAACCCGGTGGGCTTGATCGAGGCGTTCAAGCTGGCGTTCGCGCCCGGAGAGGGCCCGCAGCTGCTGATCAAGACGATCAACGCGCCGCTGCGCCCGCTGGCCGAGGAGGCGGTACTTGCGGCCGCGTATGGGCGCCCGGACATTCATCTCCTCGACCGCTCATTGATCGGCGCGGAGCTCGCTGGGGTGATGGCGGCGTGCGACTGCTACGCGTCGCTGCACCGCGCCGAGGGCTTCGGGCTGACGCTGGCGGAGGCGATGGCGCTCGGCAAACCGGTGATCGGCACCGGCTACTCCGGCAACGTCGACTTCATGACGCGCGAGAACAGCTACCTGGTCGACTACGCGATTGGCCGAGTCGGGCCGGATTGTGAGATCTACCCGCCGGAGGGCGAGTGGGCCGAGCCGAGCGTCGAGCACGCCGCCGAGCTGATGCGCCACGTGTGGCAGGAGCGGGCCGACGCGGCGGCGAAGGGAGAGCAGGCACAGGCGGACATCTCGCGTTTGCTGTCCCCAGCCGTGACCGGAAGGAACATGCGTGACCGTCTCGAGCAGCTCAGCGACCGAAGCAGCTCGAAGTCGGACTTCATGGGCCTCGCCCGATGATCGGGATCTTTCTGCTCGCTTGGGTCGTGTTCCCGGCGCTGATGATCGTGTTGAGCGCAGGCGCCGGCCTGGTCGTGCGGAGCGCGGCAGGCCCGACGGCCGTGCCGTCGCTGCTCGTGATGCCGGCCGGGTTCGCACTGTTGGTCGTCGTGTGCGGCTTGCTCTGCGTCCTTGCCCCGCTGGCGCCTTTGGCCGGCCCTGCGTGTGTGGTCGTGGCGCTCGTGGGGCTCGTGCTCGGACGTGGTCCGGTGCGGCGCGTGATCGCCCGCCGAGCGCGAGGGGCCGACCTGTGGGCTGTGGGCGCGGCGGTGGGCGCCTGGGCAATCGTCGCCGCGCCGATCGTGCTCTCGGGTAAGCCTGGGTTCACGGGCTACGCGCACATCGTCGACATCTCCTACGAGTTCGATCTCTCCGCCCACTTCGCAAGCAGTGGCCGCAGCTTCCCGTCGATCGCGAGCTCCGCCTACCAGGGGGACCTCATCAAGTACGTAGCCACCGGATATCCGGCTGGAACGCAGTCGACGTTGGGAGCGTTGTCAAACCTCACGCCCGTCGATCTCTCTTGGCTCTATCAGCCGTTCCTCGCGTTCCTCACCGCGATGAGCGCGCTGTCGCTATATGCGCTGCTCGGTCGATTGGTGGCGCCGCGGCCATTGCGAGCGCTCGGCGCCTTCATCGCAGCGCAGCCGAACATCCTGATGGGCTACACCTACGCGGGCGGGATCAAGGAGCTCGGCACGAGCTGCTTCCTGCTGCTGCTGGCCGCGCTGCTCGCGCAGGTGCTCCCCCGCGCGCGTCCAGGCCGCGCGCTGCTCGCGGTGCCGGTCGCGCTGTCGGCGACGTTCTCGTGCCTGCTGCTGACGACCATTCCGTGGATCGGCGTGCTCAGCGCTGGAGTGCTGCTGACGGTGCTCCTGTTCCAGCGCGAACGAGTTCGAGCCCTGCTGGCCGGTGCGCAGATCGCGGTCGTGGCGTTCGTGCTCTCGGTGCCGCTGATCGGCCCCTCGGCGAAGCTGCTGCCGCTGGCCACTGGGCCCGGGCTGCTCGAACTCGGCAACCTCTCGATGCCGGTCCCGGAGATCACGGCGGCGGGCGTCTGGATCAGCGGCGACTACCGCTACCCCCAGGACGCGCACCAGCTTCCCAGCGAAATTCTCGCTGTGTTCGTGTTGATCCTTGGCATTTGCGGGCTCATCTACGCGTTCCGGCGCCGGGCTTGGAGCGTCGCTTGGCTCGGAATTGCAGGGCTCGTGGCAGTGATTTACGTCGCCTCCCGTTACGGCCCCTGGATCCAGTTCAAGTCTGATTGCGTGACCTCGCCGATCGCATTGCTGATGGCCTTCGCGGGAGTGGGCGCACTGATGAAGATCAGCCGACGGGTGCTCGTTGGGGTGGTCCCCGCGCTGGTGATCGCAGCCGGCGTGCTGGCCGGCAATGCGCTGCTTTACCACGACACCACCTTGGCTCCATACGCGCGGCTGCACGACCTCGAATACATCGGCAATCGCTTCGCCGGTCAAGGCCCCACCCTCACACCCGACTTCGAGGAGTACGCGGAGTACTACCTGCGCAACGACGACCAAGACAGCATGGTCAACGGCCCGCGGCTCGAACTGAGGCCCGGCGTCAACCGCGAAACCGAACCGGGGGGAACGTGGTCGTATGACCTCGACGAGTTTCCGCTGAAGTTCGTCGAGTCGTTCCGAACGATCGTCATGCGCCGCAACCCTCTGCAGAGTCGCCCGCCCAGCAACTATCGCCTCGTCTACAGCTCCTCCTACTACGAGGTATGGCAACGCGTGCAACCGGCCAGGAGCGTCGTCACGCTCGAACCGCTGCTGCAGCGCACCGGCGACGGCAAGGCAGCCGCGGTCAAGGTCGATGCGCACAACGCCTCCGTCTGCACCACACTCGCCGCGGCTGCGCGCAAGGCGGGCCCCACCGCGCAGATCGCCTACATGCCGGCGCCCTCCGGCTATATCCAGCTGGACGACAGCAATCTCAGCCTCAGCGGCGGCTTTGCCCGCTCCGGCGGCGTGATCGAGGCAACTGGCGCCGGACGCGCCGTGCGCGAGCAGCCAATTCCCGTGGCAGGACGTTACGACTTCTTCATCGAGGGATCGTTCGGGCGCCCGGTGGACGTGAGCATCGACGGTCGCCAAGTGGCGAGCGTCGCCTACCAGGTGAGCTATCCCGCGGAGTGGATCCAGATAGCCTCGCGCTGGCTCTCCGCAGGAGTGCACAGGTTCGAGATCACCCGGGGCGGAGTCAGCCTGCATGCCGGCAATGGCGACGGCGTGGACCCGCTCAACCGCACGATCGGGCCGCTTGTCCTGGTCCCGGCGCGTTCCAGTGTGCCGCCCGTGCGCTACGCGACTGTCGCGTCGCTTCCCTCGCTTTGCAGCGCGCCGCTGCCGCCGCGCTGGATCGAGGTCAGGCGTCCCCTCTGAGTTGATGTCTATGCGGACATCGCGCTTCCTGTCATGTGTCCATCGAGCTTCTGTTGGTAAAGGAGCAGGAGAAGACCGCCGACACACTAGATAGATGCATCTAACTTCACGCACGCGTCTGCCATCGCCACCGAGACGACCGCCGTTGGCGCGCGCGCTCCTGCTCGTGGGCGCATTGCTCGTCATGGCGATGGTCACGACTCCGCCGGCCTCAGCCGCGGAAGCCGGCGTGAACCTGGTCGGCAACACGTCATCGCAGATGCCCGCGATACAGGCACTCGGCACCCGATGGGTACGGATGTTCGCGAGCTGGCCTGATCTCGAGCCGACCAAGGGCTCGTTCTCGACGTTCTGGTACTCGTACTACGAAGAAACCTTCCGCTCGCTGCCGAGTGGCACGAAAGTGCTGCTGGATGTCGTCGACACCCCTAGTTGGGAGACGGGCTCGAGCAACGTGCAGACCCCGCCGGCCAACCCTCAGGAATACGCCGCCTTCGTCGGCTCGCTCGCGCAGCACTTCGGCACGAAGGTCGCCGCATACGAGATCTGGAACGAGGAGGACAGCTCCGGCTGGTGGGCGGGCGGGCCCAGCCCTGCCGCCTACACGCAGTTGCTCAAGGACACCTACCCGGCCGTCAAGGCGGCCGACCCGAGCGCCACCGTGGTGCTGGGCGGCCTGACCGGCAACGACTGGGAATTCCTGGAAGGCGTCTACCGCGCCGGTGGCAAGGGCTCCTTCGATGCGGTGGGCGTGCACACCGACACCGCCTGCGACATCCTCTCGCCCTACGACTTCGTGCGGGGTGCAGGGAACCGCATGATCGCGGACTCCTTTCTTGGCTATCGCGAAGTCCACGCGGTGATGCTCGCCAACGGCGATAACAAGCCGATCTGGATGACGGAGGCGAGCTGGCGTACGACTAACGCGACCTGCGCCGAAGGCGCTTTCGCCGGCCAGAAGGCGGCCGGGGTCAGCGAAGAACAGCAGGCCACCTATCTGCGCCAGGCCTACCACTGTTTGGCCCAGGCGCCCTACGTGCAGGTGGCCCTCTGGTTCCCGCTGCAGGACGAAGGCGTCGTCACGTCGGGGCTCGTGCGGTCCAACGGATCGCGAAAGCCTTCCTTCGCCGCGATGCAGTCCTATGTGCGTAACGGCGACAAGCTCACCGAACCGTGTGGTGTCCTCACAGGGCCAAAGATCACCGTGCGCTCACCGACGAACCACCTCATCTATCGCGGCCCGCTGCCGATCAGTGTTTCGGCCAACAGCTCGGAGGGCGTCTTTCGCATCCGCCTCGAGATCGACGGCAAGCTGATCCGCAACTACGACAGCAGCGACTTCGCCCCAAGCCTGTTCGGAGCGCTCGACTGGCAGGGCGCGAAGCACATCCGATACGGCTGGCACACGCTGACGTTCGTTGCCTATGACAAGGAGAACAACATCTCGCAGACGAGCGTGCGGATCTACCACGCGCCGCCCAAGCGAAAGCACGGCGCCAAGCACGGGTAGAGCGCCGGCGGCCGACGCGACGCAGGCCGATGCCTCACAGCTTGCGCGCCACCACCACGAACTCCCCCACGCTCGCCTGGAGTAGCTCCAGCGAGCACGGCAGGTCGAGCGCAGCCAGGAACCCGGCGAAGGTCAGGGGCTCCCACACGTGGAAGTGGGGATGGAGGTCTTCGCTCTCCATCTCCTTCACCCGCTCGGCCAGCGTTCCCTCGCCATGTCCCTCGATGTGTCGGGCACATTCCTCGTAATGGGCACGCCGTGACACCTGCGGTCCCTCGCGATGATCACGCAGTAGGTGCTCCGTGGTCGTTCGCGCTCGCGGCGCGTCAAAGCTCGTGCGAGCGTCGGGCAGGGTCAGATAAAGAACGCCGCCGCCCTTGAGCACTCGCAAGTGGCTCTGAAGGGCGGCGATCGGGTCTTCGACGTGCTCGAGCATGTGGTTCGCGACCACGAAGTCCAACGAGTCGTCCGCGAAGGACTCCAGGCGCGCGCCGTCGTCCACCACGTCCGGCGCGACGAGAGGCCGTCCCGCCGCGAGCGTCTCGCCATGGACGCGCCGTAGCCCGGCCTCATCGAGGTAGTCGACGTAGCGAACCCGCGCTCCGCGTGGCACTCGTAGCGGATAGTCCAGCGCTCCGATCTCGATTCCGTCGCCGCGAAGGAATCGCGCAGCGACATCCTTGCGAAGGGTGTCGCGGTTTGAGGAGCCGCGACGGAGCACCATGTCCCGGGCCTCCCGCTGGACACGCCGAACGATATATACGAGCCTCGACCACGACATTGGGGCAAAGAGTAAGCGCCTGGGGCGGGTACGCAGGACGACTTCAGCACGTCCCTCCAAGATTCGCGGCCACGTCGTGTCCGTATACGTAGACGGCGTAGGGGCCATATGACGCTCCGGCCAGAGGCGTGCCGAGTGCGGGCGGATTGCTTGCGAGAGGCGTTCCCGACTGTGTGATGATGAAGCTACGCGTGCCGCGTTTCGGCCGATACCACGTGTTGATTTCGCTGAGTCCGCCGGGGAAGAGCGTCCCATTGCACGCGAATGCCGCATAGACCTTGAGCGCGGCGTGTGTCTGCCAGGTGGCGACGGGCGCGATTTCATAGGTCGCGTATCCGTGGTCAGCGTGCTCCGCTCGCACGAAATTGAGCATCTCATACGCCTCGCTCCGCGAGGGGCCGCTTCCGGTAAACGGGCCTTCGATTAGGTGGTTGGTGGCGATCAGAATGGCGAACAGCGCCACGCCGCCTGCGAGGAGAGCGCGCCGCAGAACACGTTGACGGGCAAGGACTGGTAGCAGGGCAGCGGTCCCAGCGTAGGCCCCCGGTAGGAAACGATTGGCTCCTTCAACCCCTACGCTCGTGAAGATGTAAGCCGCGAGCGACAGGACGAGCGCGTGGGCTCCCATCTTCATCGCGATTTCCTCGTTCGCGCCGGAACACGAACCAGTTGCCGGCAGGGAAGATACTGTCGCAGCCAACGAAAAAAGGGACCATCCGCGGGGAT
>Ga0209006_10007173_pt1 | contig 10070 bp, 10 predicted proteins | sample JacPin_JW_Ref_O2_FD_188567 | JGI IMG/M metagenome (GOLD analysis project Ga0209006, IMG submission 188567) | Forest soil microbial communities from Algoma, Ontario, Canada - Jack Pine, Ontario site 1_JW_Ref_O2 (SPAdes) (version 2) | ecosystem: Environmental > Terrestrial > Soil > Boreal...
GCTGCCCCACGGATCCTGCACGTAGTGGAAGTAGTTCGAGCCAAGGACGTGGCGTCCCAGGCCCCAGCCCTTGGCAAAGCCTTTTTCCAGCATGTGCATGGCGCCGGCGCCGATTTCGTCGACCGAGCCCACGTCCCAGCTGAAATGATGATGTCCCGGAGCATTCGAGCGCGCGAAGGCGATCATGTGGTGATCGCTGCCGTGAATGCCGTGCATGAAGGCGATGTTGTCGCTGGAATGATCGGAGAGCCGAAGGCCGAGCACGCGGGTATAGAACTCGATCGCCTTGCGCACATCGGTCGTGAACATCAGCACATGCGATAGCCGCCGGGGCCGCGTTCGCGGCATCGCGCTGCGCAAGGGCGCTCCGCGTTGGCCGGCGACCGTGGGCTGGTAGCCGAAACGGCTTTTTTCGTCGGGGGATGATTTCGCCGCGACCTTGATCTCGACCAGAATGCCGTTGTGGTCGTGAAACCACAGACCATTGGAGTCGATGCCGGGCGGCGGATCGAGCCGTTTGACGCCCATGTCCTGCAGGCGCCGCGCAAACCCCTCAATGTCGTCCTCGAAGGCGCCGAACGAGATGTAACCGAGCTTCTTGCGCGGCCCCTCGCCGATCGTTCCATAGACATGGGGCTGGGCGAACGTGCTTAGGGTCAGACGGTTACCGCGCTGACCGACATCGAGGCCGAATTCGCCGTAAAAATTCTGCGCGACGGCAAGGTCGGGCACCGCGAAGTGGAAATGATCCACCGAATGAACGCCGAGTTCACCAGGGCGGCGGTTCGCCTGGATGTATCCGTGAATCGCCGTCATTGCGCTTCCTCATTTCTGATCGGGTCCGGGCCCGACCGGGTCAGGCCACGTGCGTGGTCATAGCCAAGTCTGTGCCGGTCGTTCGAGATTCAATTCACCGAAAATATTTTTGTCAACGGAAAATAATTTTTCCTTGCTCCGATAGTCACGATACCGCATGCTCCACGCGCTATGAGCATGACCAAGCTTGCCGGATTGGATCGCGCCGCCACCCAGGCCGACCAGGCCTATGAGGCGCTGCTGGCCGAAATCCTCGACTGCCGGCTGGCGCCGGGTGCGAAGATCACGATCAGCGATGTGGCGTCGCGGCTGCGGCTGAGCCCGGGCGCCGTACGCGAGGCTTTGTCGCGGCTGTCCGCTGAAAAGTGGACGATCGCCACTGCGCAGAAAGGCTATTCGGTGGCGCCGGTTTCCCTCGAAGATCTGCAGGATCTGACGCGAACGCGCATCGCGATCGAGCAGATGTGCCTGCGTTCGGCAATCGCGCACGGCGATGTCGAGTGGGAAACCTCGATCGTCGCCGCTTACCACCGGCTCCATCGTGTGCCGATTGTCGTTACCGACACGGCGTCTCGACTGAACGGCGGCTGGGTCGCGGCGCACACGACATTTCATGCCGCGCTCGCGGCCGGTTGTGACAGTCCTTGGCTCATCAATCTGCGAACCATGCTCTACGCTCAGAGCGAACGTTATCGGCATCTGTCGTTCGCGCTCGGCCGTGAAAATCGCGACGTGGATGCCGAGCACAAAGCCATTCTCGACGCCTGTCTCGGGCGTGACCCCGATCTCGCCTGCCGCTTGATCGACGATCACCTGAAAAAAACAACCGATATCCTCGCGGCTTCGCCGCCATTGCGCCAACGCGCAGCAACAAGTTCCGATGCGGAATCAATAAGCGCGCGCTGAATGGCGCGATACGTGGGAGGACGTGTGTCATGAACAAAATTGCCAATGTGCGCGGCGCCGCCGTGCCGACCGTCGAAGAACTGGTCGCCCGAGCGCGCGAACTCAAGCCGCTGTTGAGCAAGAACGGACCGCTCGGCGAAACCAACCGCCGCGTGGTCGAGGAATCGATCGAAGCCGTCGCCAAGGCGGGTTTCTTCAAGGTCTGCACGCCGAAGCGCTATGGCGGCTGGGAGATGGATACCCGCGCCATGCTGGATGTGAGCTCCGCGGTCGCCGAGGCCGACGGCGGCACCGCCTGGGTGGTCAACCTCAACAACGTTTGCTGCTGGCTCGCCAGCTTGTTTCCAGTCAAGGCGCAGGACGAGGTTTTCGGCCCTAATCCCGACGTCCGCATTTCCGGCGTGCTCAATCCCACGGCGACGGTGAGCAAGGTGGACGGCGGCTATCGGGTCACCGGCCAATGGCACTACAATTCCGGCGGCTGGCATTCGCAGTGGGCGGTTCTCGGCATGCCCATCGTCAACGAGGCTGGTGAAGCCATCGACCAGGGGCTGGCGCTGTTTCCGATGTCGGATCTCGAGCAGGTCGACACCTGGTTCGTCGCCGGCATGAAGGCGAGCGGCAGCATTTCGCTCAAGGCAACCGATGCCTTCGTGCCGCAGCATCGCGTGCTGTCTGTGCCGCAAGCCATCGAGGGCAATTATCCCACCGAAATGCGCAGCCAGGAGACGTTCTATCGCTCCGCCTTCATCCCGATCCTGTCGATCATTCTGGTCGGGCCGATCCTCGGGCTCGGCCGCGCGGCGCTTGATTTCGTCCGCCAGAAGGCCAATTCGCGGACCATCGCCTATACCTTCTTCGACAAGCAAAGCGCGTCGGTGGCGTTCCAGCTTCAGGTCGCGGAGGCCGCGATGATGATCGACACCGCGCATCTGCATGCCTATCGGGCCGCCGATGACATCGATGGGGCGGCCGTGCGCGGCGTTTATCCCGATATGTTCATACGCGCGCGGGTGCGCGCCGATACCGGCTATACGGTCGAGAAGATCACCCAGGCCATCGACAAGCTGTTGTTCGCGCATGGCTCAGCGGGCTTTGCCGACGCAAGCCCGCTGCAGCGGATCTGGCGCGACGCCGCGGTGGCCTCCCGGCACGCCGTGGTGCTGCCGCCGATCGGCTATGAGCTGCTCGGCAAGGCGCTGCTCGGCGTCGAAAATAACATCACACCGTTGATTTAAGCGCCGTTGCGCTGTTGCCAGGCCGTTGTTGCCGCGCCGGCCCGAAGGGCCGCCCGGCATCAGGCCCTCGTCACGGCGGGCGTATAAGCGATTTTGCTCCGGCTCCTGGCGACGCGCGCCTCACTAGGGGCGCGGCGCGGCCGCCGCTCCCGTTCACGATGCGGTTGGGACGCCTAGCGCTGCCCGGGCACAAAAGTCTATAATTTGCAGCAACAACATATTGGGGGGCGATTTCCCCCCTTTCGTCCGCCAACGTGCGGACACGAGGAACGACCAGAGAGGAGCCATGAACGCGGTTTACTCCAGTCGATCGTTCGGAGAGGACAAGCGGCGCGCCTGGGAGGCCGTCGTTAGCCAGCTCTACGCCGCCATGGAGGTGCAGGTTGCGGACGCCGGCAAATTCGAAGGCGAGATCACGCAATGCTCCCTCGACGATCTCGACCTGACGCGTGCGATCGTCGAGTACGAGATCGCCAGCCGCAAGCGCCGTCACATCGCCAGCGACGTCAGTCAAAGCTGCGTCTTCCTGTTCGTCAAGAAAGGTCCGATGACGCTCGAGCAGTTCGGCCGTGAAGCGCTGCTCGACTCCAATAGTTGCTCGCTGGTCGATCTAGCTTCGCCCTACGTCCTCAAGCACGCACGCCTGACCGATACGTTCTTCCTCAAAGCGCCCGAGGTCGTTCTCAGGTCCAAGTTCAAGGACATTCAGTCACACTGCGCGGTGGCCCGGCCGATCGGTCCGGGCATGGGCAGCATCGCCGCCGACATGATTGCCTCGCTGGTGCAGAACGCGAGCGAGACGGGCGAGCGGGGCGCCGCTTGCCTGGCGACGCAGATCCTGGACATTCTGGCGATCGCCTTCGAAGCCGGCCCGACTGACATGCCGGAGGGACCATCGCTTGCACAGGCCGCCATTCGGCGGCGCGCGCTCGCTTATATCGATCGCCGCGTTGGCGACCCGCAGCTCGATCCCGCCATGATCGCTGCAGCTATCGGGGTATCGACGCGCTATCTTCACCGGGTGTTCGAGGCATCGGAGAACACCGTCGGCGCCTCCATCCGCACCAGGCGGCTGCAGCGCGCCCATGAGGATCTGACGGACCAGCGGCTGCGCCAGCGCTCAATTTCGGAGATCGCCAGCCGCAACGGCTTTGCCAATCAAAGCTCGTTCGCGACCTGCTTCAAAAAAGAATTCGGCGTGTCGCCACGCAGCATCCGCGCCGCCGCGCTCTAGCTTTCTCATGTTGCTCGCCGCCGTGCTCAAAAGGCGGGGCGCTCATTCCAAAATAAAAGGGCACGCGGTCGAAAATAGCCGCCTCCCGGCGGTTTGCGCCACCGCGGCGGAGCGCGTATGAGTAAGCTAAAGCCCCTGACTGCACCATGATTGTTGCTTCCTCAGCGGAGGAGCGCGGGTCGGTCGGATCAACAACATGCAAGCGATCGCCGCTTCGGGCGTCGCTGAGGGAGGTTACGATGGACGGCACCGTCCGTTTCGATTTCATGCACTTTATGCCGTATGTGCATTTGCCGGAAAACCACAAGGACTACAAATCGACCTGGGTCGACTTCCCCAACAAATATTACGATCCGAAGAAGGGACACGCGCTCTACCAGCGCTACCTTTCCGAACTCGTGATCGCGGATCAGGTCGGTTTCGACGCGGTCGTGGTCAACGAGCATCACAATACCGCCTACAGCATGATGGCGGCGCCGAATCTGATCGCCGCCGCCGTCATCCCGCAGATCAAGAACGCCAAGATCTGCGTCTGGGGCACGCCGCCGAATTTGGAATATCCCAACCGGCTGGCGGAAGAATACGCCATGCTCGATGTAATGTCGGAGGGACGGCTCGAAGTCGCCTTCCCGCTCGGCACCGGCATGGAATATTGGGCCAACCCGATCAATCCGGCGACGGCGCGCGATCGCCATCGCGAAGCGATCGACATTATTTTGCAGGCCTGGACGCAGGACGGCCCGACCACTTACTACGGCGATTTCTATACGTATCGCTACCTCAACCCATGGCCGCGGCCTTATCAGAAGCCGTATCCGCCCTGCTATATCGTCGGCACCGGAAGTCAGGAAACCATCGACCTCGCCGCCAAGCTGGGCTTCGGCTACTCGTCGGTTTTCGTCACCAAGCAGCGCGCGCTCGAGCTCAATCAGAATCTGCGCCGGCTCGCGGCCGAGCACGGGCATCATATCCGGCCCGAGCAGCTTCCGGTCCAGGTCATCGCCTATGTGGCGGAGACCAAAGAAAAGGCCGAGCAGGAAGCCGTCGAGCACCTGCGTTATTTCTTCGAGGATGCGCTGCGCACGACGCCGACATTTCTGGCGCCTCCGGGATATCTTTCGGTCGCCGAACTCAAGAAGCGCGCGGCGCTCGCCGACAAGCTTCACGGCGCATTCAATTTCGACAATATCAACGAGTCGTTTTTCGTCGCGGTCGGCACCGCCGATCAGGTTGTCGGACAACTCGAAGAATGGGGCGAACGGCTCGGGACCAACCACTTCAACATTCTCGGCGCCATCGGCAACATGCCGCACTGGAAGGTGGTCAAGAACCTGAACTTCTTCGGCCAGGACGTCATTCCACGCATGCGTGGGCGCGCGGCCGCCCAACGCCGCGTCGCCGCCGAATAGTCAGTGAGAAAGAAAATTCGATGACCGCGACAGCCTTCCCTCCGCAGTTCAAGCGCGAAACGCATACGATCAACGGCCTGAACACCACGGTGCTCACGGCCGGAAGCGGCCCGCCGCTGGTATTCTTTCACGGCGCCGGAATTTGGCACGGTGTCAACTTCGCGTTGCCGTGGACGGAAAAATTCCGCGTCATCATTCCGTTCCATCCCGGACTTGGCGAAGCCGACGACGATCCGGCGATGACCGACATCCACGACTACGTCATGCATTATCTCGATTTGTTCGACACACTCGGCCTGGAGAAGCTCAATCTCGTGGGCTTCTCGCTCGGCGGCTGGCTTGCCGCCAACTTCGCCGTCGGCCACGGTCACCGTGTCGAGCGGCTTGTTCTCGTCGGCCCCGCGGGGCTGCGGGGCAAAGAGCGCCCCAAGGGCGATCTGTTTCTCCTGCCGCCGGAGAAAATTCCCGCGATGCTGGTTTCGAACTTCGATGTGATCAAGCCGTTCCTCCCCGACAATCCCAACGATCTCGACTTCATGGGCGCGCGCTATCGCGAAGGCGGAACGCTGGCGCGCTTGTGGTGGGAGCATCCCTACGACAAGAAGCTGCCACGCTACATGCATCGGTTGACCATGCCGACGCTGCTGGTTTGGGGTGACGAGGATAAACTGATCCCGCCGGCGCAGGCCCAGATCTGGCAGAGCTTCATCCCCAAAGCCGACATCCAGATCTTCAAGGGTGCCGGCCACCTCGTGCTCGACGAGAAGCGCGAAGCGGTCGATGCAGTGCAGCGATTCCTGTCCTGATCGTGTGCGCCTGCGTGGGTCCGCTCGTTGGCGCACTCACGCGTGTGCGTTGGTATCACGCAGGTGACCAACGCATCGTGATTTCTCAATCCGTTGCGCAGCGCAGCGAAGGTCTCCCGTGTTTGTGATTGGCGGCCTCTCGACTGACTGTTAGGCTCGCGTCGCGCCTAAGGCGCTAACAGGAGTTGGGGGATAGGACATGGAGAACGCTAAGACTTATTTGGTGCCGCTCGGCCGGATATTGCTGTCGAGCCTCTTTATCTGGGCGGGCTGGGGTAAACTGATGAATCCGTCCGGCACAGCGGGGTATTTCGCAAGCTACCATCTGCCGGCGCCCGACGTGCTGGTTTGGATCGTGATTATCATCGAGTTGATCGGCGGCTTGTTGATCTTGATCGGCTTTCAGGCGCGCTGGGTGGCGTTGGTGCTGGCGATATTCTGCCTTGTCACCGGCTTCGCGATTCATCTGCCAGCGGGTGACCTGCCCAATATGATCAATTTCTACAAGAACCTGACGATGGCGGGCGGCTTTTTGTACGTCGTTGCCTACGGCGCCGGCCCGGTCAGCGTCGATCATCAGATGAAGGCGTAAACCAGGCGTGTGGTGGACGGAATAACGCTCCGTACGCCATCTTCATTTTTGCTGCCGCGTTCGACGGCGGTGTAGCTGCGAGCTGAAGTCGGAGCGTCAGTCGCTTCAAGTCGAATCGGCTGACGCTCTTAGAGCATGATCCGGAAAAGTGGATGCCGGTTTTCCGAGAAGATCATGCTCCACTAAAAGATCTAGAGCGCGATGCCGATTCAACCTAAAGCGATCGCGCTCTAGCGTCTCGCGCTCCGGCATCTGCGCAAGCGCAATTTCGTTCGACGCCGCGCGCCGCATCAAAATTCCGCCACTGCGCCGAGCAGCCGCTCGATATCTTCCGGCCGCGACAGCCGGTGGTCGCCGTCTTTCACCAGCGTGAGCACCACGTCGTCGCTGGCAAGCCGCGACACGAGCTCGACGGCGTGTTGCCACGGCACGTCCGGATCCTCGACCCCTTGCAGGATGCGCACCGGACATCCGGTTTCGATCATTCCACCCAAAAGGAGGTGACTGCGTCCTTCCTCGATCAGCCGGCGCGTGACCAGATAAGGCTCGGCCGAATATTCGGATGGCCGCTCCCAAACGCCTTTGTCCTCAAGCTCCTGTTTGATCGCGGGCGTAAAGCGCCGCCACATCAGTTCCTCGGTGAAATCGACCGCCGGCGCGATCAAAACCAGTCCGGCGACCGACGCAGGGGGCGGTGGAGAGCGCCGCCGCAAAGCGCGCACCAACAGCAAGGCGATCCAGCCTCCCATCGACGATCCGACCAGGACTTGCGGCCCGCGGCAGCAGGCTTCGAACACGGCGAGCGCGTCCTCAAGCCAGCGCCCGATCGTTCCGTCGGTGAAGGCGCCGCTGGATTCGCCGTGACCGGAATAATCGAACAGCGTGCTGGCCCGACCGCATTGCGTCGCCCACTGTGCCAGCGCCGCAGCCTTCGTGCCTTTCATGTCGGATTTATAGCCGGACAGCCAGAACAGCCCCGGAGCGGCGCCAGCGCTTTGCCGCACCGCAATCCGGCGCGCTTCGCTGCCTGTTCCAATTCCCAAGAATTTCAGGCCGTTATCATTCATGCCGGCAATCGGCGCCGAGGCGGGGAGGGCGGTAGGGTTATGTTTCGCCATCACGTTTCGCAGCAAAAGGCGCTCAAATGCAAGATATCGCACCCTATTGTCGTTGACTTACGGACAAAAAATCCCAATCTTGGGCACTCGCCGCATAGCATCATGAACGCACATCCATCATAGCAAGCATTGCATCATGGTAGGCGTTGCATCATGTTAGGCGTCGGATGCGAAGGCGCCCCGTTGCAAGAAGTTCGCAACCTTAAGCTTCGCATCTGCACAAGTCCGCAACAGCATAGGAGAGAGCACCCATTCGTCGTCCAATCAGAGCGCCGCAGCCCGCCACCAAGGAGGGGCCGCGCATCAACGAGGAGATCCGCGTCCGCGAGGTCCAACTCATCGACAAAGATGGCGCCAACATGGGCGTCACACCCATCCAGACCGCGCTGGCCATGGCGCAAGAGGCGTCGCTTGATCTCGTAGAGATCGCCCCCAATTCGGTCCCGCCGGTCTGCAAGATTCTCGATTTCGGTAAATATAAATATCAGGCGCAGAAGAAGGCGGCCGAAGCGCGCAAGAAGCAGAAGGTCGTCGAAATCAAGGAAATCAAGCTGCGGCCGATGATCGACGATCACGACTACGACGTGAAGATGCGCTCGATCGCGCGATTTTTCGAAGAAGGCGACAAGGTTAAAGTCACGCTGAGATTTCGCGGCCGCGAAATGGCCCACCAGGATCTCGGTTACAAGCTGCTCGACCGGGTGAAAGGCGACACCGCCAAGATCGCGAAGATCGAGCAGGAACCCCGCTTCGAAGGCCGCCAAGTGGTCATGGTTCTGGCGCCGCGTTAACCGCGGCGTCTCGCCTTTGGCGGCTGGGTCACGGGGTTGGGTCGCCCGGCCGCTTTTCCTTTTCCACCATTGCCAGAAGCGCTTGGCTCTGCCATAAGGCGCCCTCCCGTCGCCCGGCTGATCAGGGCTGCCGTGGCGGCGGCGTGCACCAAGCACACATCGCTCGTTGACGAGCATTTATCGGCCTGCCGAGCGCTCGCGCTCGCGGCCATAGGAGAGCCAAATGCCCAAGGTAAAGACCAAGTCGGGCGCTAAAAAGCGCTTCAAGGTGACGGGGTCCGGCAAGGTGCTCTACGCCCAGGCCGGCAAACGCCACGGCATGATCAAACGCTCAAAAAAGCAGATTCGGCAGTTGCGCGGCACCAACGTGCTGTTCAAGACCGACGGCGACAACATTAAGAAGTACTTCTTGCCCAACGGCTGAAGTCCGGCCGCTGCTCGCGGCCTGTCGCTCGTTTAGATTCCGCTATTTTTCAAGGAGATCAGCCATGGCACGCGTCAAACGCGGCGTCACCGCTCACGCCAAGCATAAGAAAGTCCTCAAGGCCGCCAAAGGCTATTATGGCCGGCGCAAGAACACGATCCGTATCGCCAAGCAGGCCGTCGAGAAGGCCAACCAATACGCCTTCCGCGATCGCAAGCGCCGCAAGCGCACCTTCCGGGCGCTGTGGATCCAGCGCTTGAATGCGGCCGTTCGCCCATTCGGGCTGAACTACAGCCGTTTTGTCGACGGCTTGACCAAGGCCAATATCGTGATCGACCGCAAGGTGCTCTCGGATCTCGCCATCCGCGAGCCGGCCGCGTTCGAGGCCATCGTCGGACAGGTGAAATCGGCGCTGGCCGCCTGACGTGTCATGATCGACGGCGCCTATGTTGTGCGCATGGCGCGCTATAACCGCTGGCAGAACCAGAACCTCTACGGCGCGGCCGACCGGTTGTCTGACGACGAGCGGCGCCGCGACCGCGGCGCCTTTTGGGGCTCGATCCACCAGACGTTCAATCACCTCTTATGGGGGGACGGAATGTGGATGAACCGGATCGCCGGTACGCCGCGGCCGGCGGTCGGGATTGCGGATTCCGGCGCGCTCCATGCCGACTGGGCGGACTTGAAGGCCGAACGGGCGCGCTTCGATCAAACGATCATCGATTGGGCTGAGACC